>Ga0209642_10001235_pt1 | contig 16903 bp, 16 predicted proteins | sample RifCSP19_2_FD_184025 | JGI IMG/M metagenome (GOLD analysis project Ga0209642, IMG submission 184025) | Soil microbial communities from Rifle, Colorado - Rifle CSP2_sed 19_2 (SPAdes) (version 2) | ecosystem: Environmental > Terrestrial > Deep subsurface > Rock core/Sediment | place: Rifle... | reverse complement strand
AGACTGCAGGGGTTCGATTCATTGAACCTATTAATAAATTGACCCCTCCCCAATCTTCCCCTGCAGGGGAGGGAACTGCTCCCTCTCAGTTCCAAGAGGAGGGTCAGAGTGAGGTGACTCGTAGAGACGCATCGCATGGGTCTCCCTGCTTGTCGAGGATGTTATCATCCTCGACACAATCTGAAGCCCTGGCGGATGATAACATCCGCCAGGAGCGAAGTGTGGCATTCTCAAACCCTGTTGTGCTTGCCAGGTCCCCTGACCTGGCAAGTTGACATTATGAATCTTCCCCGACAAGCACGTATTTTTTTTCTTAATTTCAAAATATTTATCTAAATATTGTCTGAATTCTGCTTGACAGTTACTCTAAATAAATATCTCTAACATATATATATCTCTATATATTCTATTTCTTGTCCATATTTGGTGGACAAGTGTCTGATTCCACAAATGATGGAACCAGGTTGTCCATCTTTGATGGAACTGGTCTGAATCTGCCAATGACGACGGGTGGCACCCTCAAACTTGTTTGAGGGTGAAGAGAGGCTGTCAAAAAATCCCCAAAGCAAGTTTAGGAATGCCACACGATCGCCCCTGCAGGAGAGGGCACTGAACCTTCTCCTCATAAGAGGGTCGGCGTGAGGTCACCACCTCTCTTTTTCAAGAAGAGGATAAAAGTGAGGTTTTTCGTAGAGACGCATCGCCATGCGTCTCCAAAAATTTCGTAGCGTCGGGCTTTATGCCCGACGAAAATCAAACGTCCGGGATAAACCCGGACGCAACAATTAATACTTAAAAACCAAAGCCGCCTGGCTGGCAAGGTCTAAGAAAGGATTGGGGAATAGACCAACTAAAAGGACACCTATTATACAAATAATTAGAGCTAATTTAATCCCGAAGGGTAAAAAGATTTTCTCTCCGCCTTCTTTTTTATTAAAATACATCTCCTTTATCACTCCCACATAGTAATAAAGCGAGATCACACTGGTTAAAACCGCAATCACCACTAACCAGATCAAGTGTTTCTCAATAGCCGCCGCAAAGAGATAATATTTCCCCACAAAACCAGCTAAAGGAGGAATGCCCACTAAGGAGAGAAGAAAAAGCATCATCAAAAAGGATAAAGTAGGTGAGGATCTGGAAAGACCGGAATAGTCTTTTATCTCAGAGGAGCCGGTTTGAAGCTCAAATGCAATCGCCACCACAAAGGCGCCTAAGTTGGCAAAAAGGTAAGCTAAGGTGTAAAAGGCAACTGAGGAGACTCCTCTCTCAGATATTGCCACTAAACCGACCAGGATATACCCCATCTGGGCAATAGAGGAATAAGCTAACATCCTTTTGATGTTGGTCTGAGGCAGAGCGATTATATTCCCGATGATCATACTCAAAGCCGCTAAGACCGCGACAATGGTGACCCAGTCCGGATTATAGACAGAAAATGATTCAAAAAAGACTCTTAAGAAAGCCACCAGACCTGCGGCTTTGGACCCAACTGAAAGAAAAGCGGTGATGGGAGTAGGTGCGCCTTCATAAACATCCGGCGCCCACATATGAAAAGGAACCAGTGCCAACTTGAACCCAAACCCGGCGATAAAAAATATAAAGGAGAGGAAAAGACCTGGACCAATTGGACCTATCTGCAGATAATCAACCATTAGCCTGGTTTTGATTCCCAGAAGAAAAGTGGTTCCGGTTATCCCATAGATTAAGCTGATGCCATAGAGCAGAATGGCTGAGGAGATTGCCCCTAAGAGCATATATTTTAGTCCAGCCTCTGCAGATTTTTTGTCAGGTTTTAGATAGGCGGCTAAGACGTACAGTGGTATAGTGACCAGCTCCAGGGAAACGTATAAAAAGATTAGCTCCCTGGCAGATGAAAGGAGCATCATCCCCACAGTGGAGAAAAGAATCAGACCGAAGAACTCGCCCTTAAAAGCTCTGAATTTAGCTACGAAATCAATAGAAACCGAAATTGCCAAAAATGCGGACAAAAGGAAAACCAATTTGAAGAATAAACTTAGAGAATCATAAGAATAAGCTTTCCCGAACATCTCTCCCTGGGCTGAGAAGAAAAGAAGGATAATCGTAATTAAAATCCCTAAAAGCGAAAGGTAACCTAAATTCTTCCTCTTATCCTCTTTTAAGAAGAAATCGACTACGAAAATTAAAATTGTCCAGAGAAAAAGAAAAATTTCAGGAAAAATCGATATGAAGTACAATCAAACCTCCGAAAGACAGTTGGTAGTTATTGGTTCATAGTTCATCGTAAAAAACTAACCGGTTACCAGATGGACGATATTCTCTAAGGTCGCCCTGATCATATCTGCTAAGGGCGAAGGATAAACCCCGACTCCGATCATCAGGATGGCAAGGGGGATAACCGTAAATAGCTCCCTGCCGCTTATCTCAGTCAAAGCTTCCCATTTTGTATTGAAGGTTCCTAAGAACATTTTCTGAATCATTCTCAAGAAGTAAGCTGCGGTTATCACCACGCCCAAGACTGCTAAGGCAACTATCACCTTGAAGACCGGGAATGAGCCGATGAAAACCATAAACTCGCTTATAAAACCAGATAAGCCTGGAAGTCCTAAGGAGCCCATACAGAACAAAGTCATCACCCCAGTATAGACCGGAATTTTCGCCCATAAGCCGCCAAAAGCATCTATGTCTCTGGTATGAGCGCGGTCATATAAAACCCCGACTAACAAGAACAGGGCGCCAGTGATAAGCCCGTGAGAGAACATCTGGAAAACGCAACCGGAAACACCGGTAACTGTCAGGGCAGAAATACCAAGTATGCAGTAGCCCATATGGCTGACTGATGAGTATGCCACCATCTTTTTCAAATCCTTCTGAGCCATACAGACCAGGGCACCGTAGACGATATTGATTAAAGCTAACAAAGCTAAAGGTAAGGCATAATATAAAGCCGCCTTTGGGAACATCGGAAGGCTCACCCTCAGAAGTCCATAGGTTCCCATCTTTAATAAAATTCCGGCCAGGATGACTGAGACCGCAGTGGGAGCCTCAACGTGAGCATCCGGAAGCCAGGTATGGAATGGGAAAATAGGGACTTTTATGGCAAAAGCCAAGAAAAACGCCACAAAAACTATAAGCTGAAATCCTTTGGCTAAAAGAGGAGCCTGGGAGATAAGCTCCATCATATTCAGGGTATGAGGCTGGGAAGTGAAATATAAGGCTAAAATCCCGATCAGCATAAAAACGCTTCCGAAAAGAGTGTATAAAAAGAACTTGATTGCCGCATATTCTTTTCTGGGACCTCCCCAGATCCCGATCAGGAAATACATCGGGACCAGCATCACCTCCCAGAAGATGTAAAACAGGAAGAAATCCAATGCGGCAAAAACGCCCATCATCCCAACTTCCAAAAGCAGGAAAAAGGCGAAATACTCTTTCACCCTGAAATTTATGTTAAAGGAGGCGATTACCGACAAAAAGGATAAAAGTGCAGTCAGAAAAAGCATCGGCACTGAAAGCCCGTCTGCTCCTAAAAAATAAGTCACTCCTAAGGAGGGTATCCAGGTATGCTTTTCCACAAACTGCATAGTTGAAGTCGAGGAGTCATAATGGGCTAAAAGGAAAAAGGAGAGGACCAGAGGGATGAAGGAGAACAAAGCGGATGCCCAGCGAATCGCCTGAACCTGCTCCTTCCTTAAGACAAGCACTGCGATTATCCCCAAAAAAGGGATGAAGATCATATAAGAAAGTATTGGAAAGCTCATATCAGTATTTTCCTCCTGAAATTTTTTTCATTTAAAAAATCTTCAAAAGAATTATCAAGACTATCCCGAAAAAGATGATAAAGGCATAATTCTGTAACTGGCCGGTCTGAACCCTTCTTATCCCTGCTCCGGTTCCTCTAACCACGTACCCTAAACCGTTGACTGCCCCATCCACGACATAGGTATCGAAAAGCTCCCAGAACCAGGATAAGAACACGGTGAAATTCCCAGCCGCATTCACCAGCCAGTCTATAACCCCTAAGTCGAATTTAACAAAAAGAAAATCAGTGAGCTTAAATAAAGGTTTTATGATAATCGCATTGTAAAGCTCATCGAAATAATATTTGTTGTAAAGCAGTTTATGAACCGGAGCGAATCTGTTTTTCAGCCTCTCAGCGGAGATAGTTCCCTTGTAATATATGACGTAAGCCAAATAAATCCCGGAAAGAGCTACAAAAGTAGCGACTAACATCAAGATGAAATTAGGCTCCAGGTGATGAACTTCATGATGATATACAAAAGTTGAGTACCCCTTGCTCAACCAGGGAATACCAACCCATCCAGCGAAAATTGAAAGGAAAGCCAAAATCACCAGGGGAACTGTCATCACTTTCGGGGACTCGTGCGCATGCTCGAATTTGTGCTGGTCCCTTGCCTTTCCGTAAAAGGCGATAAAGCACAGACGGAACATGTAGAATGCAGTCATAAAGGCAACTGCTAACCCTACCAGCGCAAAGATCGGGCTTTTATTAAGGGCAAGGAGCAAAATCTCATCTTTGCTCCAGAAACCGGATAAGGGGAATATCCCGGCTAAAGAGAGTGACCCGAGGATAAAGGTTATGGCAGTAGTCCTCATTTTAAGATATAGCCCTCCCATCTCCCAGATGTCATTGGTGTGCATCGAATGAATCACGCTTCCTGCGCCTAAGAATAAAAGGGCTTTGAATGAGGCATGGGTCATCAAATGAAAAGTACCGGCAGTATAACCTCCCAAGCCTAAAGCCATAATCATATAACCAAGCTGGCTTATGGTAGAATAAGCCAAGACCCTTTTTATATCGTTTTGCACTAAAGCAATGGATGCGGCTAAAAATGCGGTGAACGCTCCGATGATGGCTACAACTAAAGATGCAGGAACAGAAAGCGCATAAATAGACATCAGCCTGGCAACTAAATATACCCCGGCAGCTACCATAGTTGCAGCATGGATTAAAGCGGAAACAGGTGTAGGACCTTCCATCGCATCCGGTAGCCACACGTGCAAGGGGAACTGGGCAGACTTCCCCACTGCCCCTCCGAAGATCAGGATGGCTGAAAGCGTCAGAAGAGCAGATGAGATGGCACCTGATTCAACCTGGTGAAATGCCTCCTGAAAATTCAGGGTGCCGACAGTGGTGGTCAAAAGAAATATCCCGACTAAAAAGGCTAAATCTCCTGTGCGGGTGGTGATGAAAGCTTTTTTGCCTGCATCTGAGGCGGTCTTTTTTTCAAACCAGAACCCGATTAAAAGGTATGAGGTCAAGCCCACTAATTCCCAGAAGATGAAAATCTCAAAGAAATTGTTGGATAAGACCAGACCTAACATCGAGAAGGTGAATAAGGATAAAAAGGAAAAATACCTGGCAAATCTGGGGTCTCCAGCCATATATCCCACTGAGTAAATCTGGACCAACATGGAGACTATGGTGACCACCATCAGCATTACTGAGGTCAAGGGATCAATGAGCATCCCCGCTTCGACTTTGAACCCGGGCAGGTCTAACCAGTTAATCTTGAATTCCGAGGTAACCGGATTCTTAAGAACCGCGACTAAAATTATGCAGGAGAAAATAAATGAAAGGGCAACTGCCCCAATGGAAACTAAAGATGAAAGCCTGGGCTTTTTAATGGTGAAAAAAATAATCAGGGCAAACGACAAAAGCGGAAAACACGGAATCAGCCAGCTATAGGGTAACATAAAGTTTTGTTAACTCCTTACCATTTCATTATATTTATTTTGTCCACCTCCACCCCCTTATGCTGTCTGTAGATCAAAATGATTATCGCCAGTCCCACAGCCGCCTCTGCTGCCGCCACTGTGATAATGAAGATCGTGAAGACCTGTCCGGTCAATCCTTGAGGATTTATAAATTTAGCAAAGGCTACGAAATTTATATTAACCGCATTGAATAAAAGCTCGATTGCCATTAAGATTCCGATGGCATTCCGACGGGTTAATACTCCGAATATCCCGATGCAAAAAAGCAAAGTGCTTAAAGATAAATAATGGTATAAACTGAGCATCCTACTCCCTACGGGCTATGATTATCGCTCCAATCAGAGCTGCTATTAAGACTAAAGAGACTACCTCAAAAGGCAAAACGTAAGTGGTCAAAAGGGATTTCCCAATAGAGACAGTCGATTGTCCTTCAATTCCTTCAGTGCTAATCCTCCAGCTTGTACGCCTTAAGACCGAAAGAGTAACTATTAAAAGCGTGCCCACGATTATGATCCCGGGGATAACTTGCTCGTTGGACTGTTTGATGCTGGGGCTGTAAAGCTGAGCAGTCAGCATTATAGCGAAGATCAGAAGGACGGTTATCGCCCCCACGTAGATTAAAACCTGAACTGCCGCTACGAACTCGGCTGAAAGCAGAATGTAGATCCCGGCAACTGAGAAGAAACAAAGAACTAAAAACAAAGCCGAATGAAAGATATTCTTCAGGCTTACCACCATAAAGGCGGAGCCCACGATCAATCCTGAAAGTATGTAGAAAACCGCGGTTTGTGTGCCGTTTTCCAAAATCTAACTCCACTTAGTATATTTGTGCCCTTTCCCGATCTCGGCTAATCTTTCCTTCTTATGGGTAAGTTGTTTTTTATCGTAAGTTGAGAACTCGTACTTCGGGATCATCTTAATGGCATTGAAAGGACAGGATTCTTCGCAGATCCCGCAGTAGATGCAAAGCCCGGCTTCGATCACGAACTCATCCGGCACCCTTTTGCCTGCCTCGTCTTTGGTCTGGGTGATCTGGATTGCCCTGACCGGGCAGTTCCGCATGCAGATCAGACAGGCAGTGCAGTTCAGCTTCCCGGTCTCAGGGTCAGAAAGTAGACCCACCATACCCCTGGACCGCTCCGGCATGGTCCATCTCTCTTTAGGATATTGAAGGGTTATGGCTGGTTTAAAGAAATACCTGATGGTGACCTTCATCCCTTTCAGGAGATTATAGATTCCATCTATAGTTCTTTTCACGATGTTCATATCTTTAAGCCAAAAGCCCGGTTAAAATTAAATTTATAAAAGCCAAAGGCAACAAAAACTTCCAGGCAAACCCCATTAACTGGTCGACTCTCAGGCGAGGGAAGGTCCATTTGAACCACATTATCACAAAAACCAAGAAGAAACTTTTTATGAAAAACCATATCCATGAAGGTAGAATTGGCCCGTTCCATCCACCTAAGAAAAGGGTAGTGGCAATTGCTGATACTAAGAAAAGATTGGCAAATTCAGCAAAGAAAAACATCGCAAACTTCATCCCTGAATATTCTATATTGAAACCTGCCACTAACTCCTGCTCAGCCTCAGGTATATCAAAGGGCACCCGGTTAATCTCCGCAATGGCTGCGACGATATAGATCAAAAATCCGACTGGCTGTCTGAAGATGTACCATTCCCAGATATGCTTTTGGGAATTCACTATGCTCTGCATGCTCAAAGTCTGGGACAAAATGACCACCCCTAAAATCGAAAGGGTTAAAGGCACCTCATAACTTATGATCTGGGCGGCAGAGCGGAACCCGCCCAGGACCGAGAACTTGTTATTGGAGCACCAGCCTGCAGTTAAAAGCCCGATAACCGTAAAGGTGGTTATAGCCAGTATATAGAGAATCCCTATGTTCAGATCTTTGACTATCAGCCCTTTACCAAATGGAATGCAAATATAAGCCATAAAAGCCGAGACGAAAACAATGATCGGAGCAATAAGAAATCCGATTTTATCTGCAGTTTCCGGGGTGGTATCCTCCTTCAAAATCAATTTTATCGCATCGATAATCGTTTGCAGCCAGCCGTGCCAGCCGGTTCGCATGGGACCAAACCTGGACTGCATATGCCCGGAGACTTTTCTTTCCCACCAGACCAAAAACAGGACCGAAAGAGACATAAAGGCAAGGATTATCACCGCCACTACCAGCATTCCTAAAAGCTCCAGCCAGAATAAAGGTATCCCCCATTGGGTGAAAAGATTTTCTCCCCACAGGTAAATATTTTTAAAAAGCTGTCCTAACTCCAACATATTTTCACCTGTCAACCTCCGGCAAGACCACATCCAAACTTCCGAAGATTGCCACCAAATCTGCTATTTTCCAGCCGCGGGAGATTATGGGCAAAACGGTTAAGTTCGAAAAAGAACCTGTCCTTATCTTCACTCTATAAGGTTTAGGAGACCCATCTGAGACTATGTAAAATCCCATTTCTCCTCTGGGTGCTTCAATCCTTACGTAGACCTCTCCTGCAGGAGGTTTGAAAACTGCGGCGGTTTTAGTCTTTATAGGACCCTCAGGTATTTTCTCTAAAGCCTGCTGGACAATCTTTGCAGATTCCCTCATCTCCTGTATCCTGACCATATACCTATCCCAGACATCAGAGTTTTCACCGGTAGGTATGTCAAAATTAAACTTATCATAGACCGAATAAGGCTCATCTTTTCTTAAATCCCATTTCAGCCCTGTCCCGCGCAAAGATGGACCTGTAACCCCGTTCTCGATTGCTGTTTTTTGATCTAATAATCCTACGCCTTTTGTCCGGCTCAAGAAAATCGGGTTCTGGGTTAGTATATCTTCATATTCATCCACCCTGGGCAAAAAATAATTGACAAACTCCTTTGTCATAGGCACAAATTCAGGCGTGATATCCCTGGATACCCCTCCTACCCGCATATAGTTAAAGGTCATCCTCTGTCCGCAGACCATCTCAAAAAGATCTAAGATCTTCTCCCTTTCCCGGAAACAGTAAAGGAATGGGGTTATAGCTCCCAAATCTAAAGAGAACGTCCCCAGCCAGATTAAGTGGCTGGCGATCCTGTTTAGTTCGACCATTATTATTCTGATGTATTCAGCCCTTTCCGGGACCGGAACATTGGCTAACTTCTCCATTGCCATGCAAAAAGCCTGGTTGCAGAACATCGCGGAAACATAATCGATTCTGTCAGTGTAAGGGATGTATTGATAATAAGTCCGGTTTTCCGCGATCTTTTCCATAGAGCGGTGAAGGTAGCCGACGTGAGGAACCATATCTAAAACCACCTCACCATCCATCTTCAAAAGCAGACGCAGAACCCCATGGGTGCTGGGATGCTGGGGTCCCATATTCACGAAAAACTCTTCAGTATATATTTCTGATATTTCCTGGTTCATTTCACATCCGGCATCTTAATAAAATCTTTTCCGGTCCAGTCTTTTCTCAAAGGATAACCCTCGTTCCAATCCTCCGGCAAAAGCAAAGGTCTTAAATCTGGATGGTTTTTAAATTTTATCCCTAAAAGCTCGGCTATCTCCCTTTCATACCAGTCAGCTCCTTTCCAGACCGCAGTTGCAGATTCAACCTCTGGATTATCTTTAGGCAGTTGAACCTTTAAACTCATCTTATGCTTGCGGGAAAAGGAGAACAGAAGATAGACCATCTCAAACCTGTCCGGATAATCAGCCCCTGACATACAGGAGAGCAGGTCAAAGGAAAGCTCTTTTGATTCCTTGACGAACCTGCATACTTCTAAGAGAGTACCCTTTTCCACGATAAAGGACGGCTCGAAACCAAGAATCTTAGCTTCTTTTAGCTTATCCGGAAATTTCTCTGTAACTATTTTTTTTATCTCTTCTGAAGTCATCTATCTTTTACGCCCAATCTTTAATCTTTTGTTTCTTTATCTTCTCCTGCAGTTTAATACACCCTTCCAAGAGCGACTCAGGTCGGGGAGGACATCCTGGGATGTAGACATCCACCGGGATTATATGGTCAACCCCTTTTTCCACACTGTAGCAGTCATAACGAAAAGGTCCACCGGTAATCACGCAACCGCCCATAGCGATCACATATTTCGGCTCAGGCATCTGGTCGTAAAGTCTTTTTATGCGTGGTGCCATTTTTTTAGTCAAAGTGCCTGCAACGATCATCAAATCTGATTGTCTGGGTGAGGCTCTGAAGAACATCCCGAAACGGTCAAAATCATACCTGGATGCACCTGTTGCCATCAGCTCAACTGCACAGCAGGCAAGTCCAAAAAGCAAATACCACATCGAGCTGGCGCGCGCATAATTCAGCAAGTCGTCTAATTTTGTAGTTATAATTGCACCGCCCGGTAACTTCTCAACGTAAACCGGGACTTTATTCATCACACCCATTTCAAAGCTCCTTTTCTCCACACATAAACCAAGCCAAATATAAGGATGGCGATAAAGACCAACATCTCAATGAAAGCAAAAAACCCTAAGCTCTTGTAGACAACAGCCCAGGGAAATAAGAAAACAACCTCAACGTCGAAGATCACGAAAATAATGGCAAAAAGGTAATACCGGACATTGAACTGAACCCACCCCTGCCCGATCGGCACCTCACCGCATTCGTAATTCGCCTGTTTGATAGGGTTTGGTTTATACGGGGCAATAAGTTTGGAAAGAAGAAAGACAAAAAGGACGAAAACCACCCCGAAAACCAGAAAAAGCCCTACAATAGCATAATCACTCGGCATATCAGTTATACAGGATAAAATTAGTCTTGATTATTGATGACATCTATGATACGCAAAAGGCGTTAAAATATATGAGGTCTCACCACACAAGTGAAATCCTTCACAAGTAAAATTCTTAGTAAAAAACATCAAAAAAACTTTTTGTCAAGTCATTTTTGAAAAAATTCCCCTCTCCTTTGTAAGGAGAGGGATGGGGTGAGGTTTTGATCAGTAGCCCCGCCTTGGCCACAAGGTGGGACGACTGACCCATGTTGAGGGCAACATGGGTCTACCGGTTTGAAGGAGTTCGTAGTGTGTAGCGTCGGGCTTCACGCCCGACGAGGAAAACGTCTGGGATAAACCCAGACGCTACGTAGAAAAACCAAGGTTTTTCATTGACAAAATATAATAAAATATTATCTTATTTTTGAAATCAAGGTTCTTTATTCCGTCGGGTCGGGGGACCCGACGGGCACGCAGGATACCGAATATCTTATTCACAGTCGAATTTGACCTTGAGGCAGATGGAGCGGATTAAGCAGATGTGAATTTATGATTATCAGCTTAATCCCAATAATCTGCATGGTATGTCATTCTGAGAGAGCGTAGCGACCGAAGAATCTCCAGATTCTTCGCTACGCTCAGAATGACACAGGACATCACAAACAATAACCTTCTAACCCCAGGAGGTGTAATATGCTTTTCAGATTACGCCGTCATTGCGAGGAGTCCCCTACGGGGACGACGAAGCAATCCGTTTACCCTAATACTTGTTCTTGCGGGAATTGGAATTCCCGCAAGAGGGCGGTTCGGGAAATCCAATTCCCGAACCAACTCAGGTCTTTATTTATCATTTTTCTCTTTTTCGCTTTATTCTTTACTTTATCCAATAACCTTTATTCCCAAGCTACCTATACTAACGGAAGCATACTGATCTATTCGACTACAAGCGACCCTGGGTTCCCATATGGGAGGGACCGTTTTGATTCATTAGGAGCAGTTTTAAGGAATCATGGCTATGCCGTCACTGTAACAGACAGAATCATAATTGCTGTGGTCACTGATTCTCTACTGGCAGATTATAACGAGCTCTGGATTATGTCGACCTATGTTCCTTCAGTCGCCCAATTTAGCCAGTCAGAAATAGAGACAATATTGAATTTCAGGAATCAAGGAAATGGCCTATTCGTTGACGCTGACCACTATACTGCAGGTGTCGAGGATTATCAAGATGATGCCAACCAGATCTCTATACCTCTGGGGGTTACCTTTTTTGGCAGTGCATACCGTGCGGTGGGATGCGCGCCGATCGTACCTGCTTTTGTAATGCATCCTCTATTTGCTGGGGTTGATGCGATTGCTGGTGGCTATGATGAGGGCAAAATCAAAAGAACGTCGGATGCCGCTCTAGAAATTGTTGCGACTATTGACCAGGATAGCATGGTTGCTGTATTAGACGACGGAACAGGAAAGGGGAGAGCGGTCTTTGACGTATGTTTCGTAAGATTCTTCGATGGCGGTTGTCTTGAGGCGGATAATACTATACAATATGCAAGGAATATCGCTGACTGGCTCATAAACAAGCCACCAACTGCATTCTCATTGATTTCTCCTCCCCTTATAGATTCTGTCAAATCTCCTTTCACTGCTAACTGGCAAACTTCACTTGCTCCTTACCCGAATGATACAGTTCGCTATGATTTATGTCTCAGCCGGTCTATTGTCTTTAACCCCGACTCAACTATAATTATTGACAGCCTGTCTGATACCACCTATACAATAGGTAGCCTTGACATTGAGAATTGGTACTGGAAAGTAAAAGCCTATGACCAATGGGGAGCGGTAAGATGGTCAGACCAGAACTGGAGTTTTTATGTTTATCTGTGCGGGGACGCTAACGGGGATGGGAAAGTATCAGTATCTGATGTCGTCTATGATATAAACTATTTATTCAAGGGTGGTTCACCACCTGCCCCTTTCAAAGCCGGGGATGCCACCTGTGACTCAAAAGTGACTGTGGCGGAAGTTATTTTCAAAGTAAGTTATCTGTTCAAAGGCGGACCTCCGCCCTGTCATCAATGTCCGTAAAAAAGGGCTCAAAGGTTTAAGGGTTCAAGAGTTCAAAGGGGGAAAAAATGGTAGAACAGGCAAGATGCCTGTTCTGGTCAGGCAAGGATGCCTGACCCACCAGAGAAATATTAGGGCAGACACACAAGTCTGCCCCTACATTTTATAACACTGCAAAAACCTTCTCAGCGAGCGGTCATAGGTCTTTTCGACATCCTTAGGAAAGAAACAAGCGGGAAGCTCTTTTGACTTCTGGTGGTATCTGAGACATTCACAGCATCTCCCTTTTCTTTCACAGGGCTCATAAGTGCAGGTGCAAAAGGCTAAATTGGCTTTTAAGTTTTCGCATTGTTTCATATAAATTTCTCTTTTTGCGGAGCAGGGTGCTCCGCCTACGAATCTAGATTTCGGTAGTCCCGCCTTGCCCTCAAGGCGGGATTTCTAGACCCATATTGAGGCAAGATGCGTCTATCGGTTACTTTAGCTACCCGGAAAGGGTCGCGCTACGAGAACAGGGCGAGGGAACCCCGCCTCTACATTTAAAATACCTTAACCGGGATTTTGGTTTCTTTTTCTGCCCTCTCCGCTATTTTCTTTAATACATCCTTTGGAACCTTTTCAATCCCTTTATCCGGAACCGGGCGGTCGCAGGTGTAGATCTGAACCTCATCCGGCTGTATCTGTTTTAACCTTGAAATCCACCCGTCTACTTCCTCGTCCTTTGTATTATCGACCCTGCCTTTGACGAAAATCGTCTGGATTATTATCCCTTTCAGCTTTTTCAGATTCTCCACTGTTTTTTCATAACTCAAGGTTTTGAAAGGGTGATTCAACTGCCTCCAGGTTTTCTCATTGCCACAATCCAATTTCATAATCCTGAGATCAATTTTCTCTAAAGCCTTCCTTATCTCTGGCCGGTCCACAGTTGAGGAATTTGAAAGAATGGTAACTTTGACCTCTGGAACATATTCATCCCTCACCTTCTTGACGATATCCACCATTTCAGGGAAATGAGGATGAAGGGTCGGCTCGCCGTTTCCGGAAAAGGTGATATAATTTATGTTCTTATCTTTTTTCAGATAATCCTCCAATGCCTGTTTTACCTCTTGAGGAGTGGGCACCTGGTCGGTCTCATCCTTCAGTTCTAAAGTATGAACATCGTTAAAGCCGTAATGGCAGTAAATGCAATTAAAAGAGCAGTATTTTTTATCAGTGGGTAGAAGATTTATCCCCAGGGAAAGCCCTAATCTTCTGGAATGAACCGGACCATAGATTATCCCTTTTTTTAATGGTAGAACGTTCATATTATCCTCAATCTTTTGCATCTAATTAGCTTCAATCTCCTCGAAAAGCCTGAAAAGTATAATATTTTACGGAATTAAAGTCAATATTATTACTCAAGTGTATGTAGGTGCGTAACTCTGAGGGAACCTGATCGACTCAAGGATCTTTAGATTCTTCTCCCGCCAAAGGCGGGATCAGAATGACTTGAAATTACTATGAGTAGATAATAAACTTTAATCACTCCAATTTTGTTTTGTTTTCCTTAATTTGAGCGTTTATATTAAATCAGATTTTTAAATCTACGGAGAGATATGAAAATCATTAATTATAAAAAGGTAAAAGCAGAAAAAATCGATGACCCGCAGACCAGGGACGTCAAGCTCAGATGGGCGATTAAGAAAGATAACGGAGCTCCCAATTTTGCCTTACGGGTATTTGAGCTTAAAGCCGGAGGATATACCCCTTACCATTCCCACAAATGGGAGCATGAGGTCTTCATCAAAAAAGGTAAAGGAACGCTCTTGTGGGAAGACAAGAAAATACCTTTCAAGGAAGGGGACGTGATCTTCATCCCTGGCGGTGAAAAACATCAATTCAGAAACAGCTCCAGAGGAGTCCTGGAATTTCTCTGCATGATTCCGGTATAAGTTTTTTGGAGTGTAAACCTTTAGGTTTACCAAAGATAAAGCTAAAGTCTCAAGACCTTGAGGCTTTATACTCCAAATTCAACGAGGTGAATATGAGGACAAAAATTTTATTCTTTTTGCTGTTCATTGTCTCAGTGTTTTATTTTTCTATCAATGCACAGGAAAAGGAGGCGAACTTGGAAAATAAAGTCAAGGAAGTTCAGAAATATCTAAAGCAAAATGACATCCCTGCCTGGCTTTTATATGATTTCAGAGGAATAAATCCGATTGCAGTTGATTTCCTCGGATTGAAAGGGCTGAAAACCAGAAGATGGTATTATCTGATTAAAGCTGAAGGAGAACCGGTAGCTTTGGTACACAAAATCGAAGAGCAGGGTTTCAAAAATATCCCTGGTAAAATCATACCCTACGTAAGCTGGGAGGAGCAAAGAGAAAAGTTAAAGGAGCTTCTGTCTGGACTCAAAACAGTGGCGATGGAATACTCCTTTCAGAATAATATCCCCTATATCTCCAGAGTGGATGCCGGAACCATTGAGCTGATAAGAAGTCTGGGAGTAGAAGTGGCTTCCTCAGCCGATTTGGTGCAGTATTTCGAAGCCCGCTGGGATGAAAAACAGTATCTTTCTCATAAGGAGGCAGTTAGAATCCTGCTGCAGATAAAAGATGAAGCTTTCAAGTTAATTGCTCAGAAGATAAAAGAAAGAAAACCAGTAGATGAATTTGAGGTCGCTCAATTCGTCAAAGAGAAAATGAGCCAATCCGGAATGGAAACGGATGAGACTCTTATTTGTGCGGTGAATGAGAACAGCGGTAATCCCCATTACACGCCCAGCCAGACCGAGAAGAAAAAAATAGGTCAGGGCGATTTTGTCCTTCTGGATATCTGGGGAAAAATGAAAAAAGAGAAATCTATCTATGCGGATATTACCTGGGTGGGATATGTGGGAGAAAAGGTGCCGGAAAAATATGATAAAATATTCAAGATCGTAAGAGGTGCAAGGGACGAAGCTGTAAATTATCTCAAGGATAGATGGATAAAAGGAGAAGAGGTAAAAGGCTGGGAGGTTGACAAAGCTTGCAGGGATTACATTCAGAAAACAGGTTACGGACCGAATTTCACCCACCGCACAGGGCACAGCTTGGGAACAGAAGATCACGGAAATGGAGTCAATATCGATAATTTAGAGACCAAAGACGAAAGGAAGATCATCCCTGGAATTGGCTTTTCGATCGAACCAGGGATTTATTTGAAAGATTTCGGGGTGAGAAGTGAGATCAACGTCCATGTAAAAGATAAAGAGATTGAGGTTACCACACTGCCTATGCAGGAGGAGATAATCCCGATTTTAAAGCTATAGGAATTTCAGTTGCTCCGACAAATATCTGGAGTGTAAACCTTCAGGTTTACCAACGACGTAGGGGCAGACCTGTCCTTCGACCTTGCTCAGGACGGTGAGCTTGTCGAACTGCGTGTCTGCCCTGATGATTTTTTTATGAATATATGATTTCGGGCGAACACACAGGTTCGCCCCTACACAAAAATCTATGCAAATAGAGTTCAGCAGAATTGAAAAAAAATATGGAAAACCGAAATCTTTAAAGATGTCTTTTCCCTTGAGTCTCAGGGAATTTACTAATCTTGAGGAGAGTATGGAAGACGGAAGGAACTCTGATGTGACTATGTTCATTTTCAAGGGAGATAAAGTAATCGTCATCTCCAAGCCCTGGTACCCGCCAGGACTCTACAGAGCACCGAGCGGAGGGGTGAGACCTGGAGAGAGCTTAGAGGAAGTCGCTCTAAGAGAGGCTTACGAGGAGACCGGTGCGAAGATAAAACTCCAGAGATATATTTTAAGAATTAAGATTACTTTCTCACATAATCAAAAAGATGTGATCTGGACTTCACATATATTTACCGCCAAATATCTCTCCGGAAAAATCAAACCAGTCGATACTAAAGAAATAAAAGAAGCTAAACTAATGAGCTTGAAAGAACTTTCTTCTTTGAAACCGCTTTTGTTGAAAACAGGATCGGGCGGTCTTGCCTACCGGGCTGCTTTGACTGAGAGAGCAATTGAGGAGATAAGGAAACGTAGGGGCAATTCATGAATTGCCCCTACAAAAGCATCGGCTGGGCTGGAGTTAAACTCCTGCTCCAGCAATTCTGGTTGCACTACGACCCAATAGCCCCGCCTTGAGGGCAAGGCGGGGCTACCAAATATAAAGGGGCAGGCGCAAAGGCCTGCCCCTACTTTTTTTACCTGTCTACTGCATACTGTTTGCTGTCTACTACTTAAACCTCTTCGGTGACCATTTCTCCCATTCAAGAACAATCGGGGCAGCCACAAACCAGGAGGAGTAAGTCCCTACTAAAATTCCGAGAATTAGTGCCAGAGCAAAATCATGCACTACCTCACCGGCAAAAATGAACACTGACAGGACTGCCAAAAGGGTC
>Ga0209642_10001234_pt1 | contig 16922 bp, 21 predicted proteins | sample RifCSP19_2_FD_184025 | JGI IMG/M metagenome (GOLD analysis project Ga0209642, IMG submission 184025) | Soil microbial communities from Rifle, Colorado - Rifle CSP2_sed 19_2 (SPAdes) (version 2) | ecosystem: Environmental > Terrestrial > Deep subsurface > Rock core/Sediment | place: Rifle... | reverse complement strand
CTGGAGCCCCCACCCAGGATCTGAAGGAAGCGTAATCGGGGCACGAATCTCATCTCCAGTCTGGTTAAGGTTTATTGATTGAAGTGTTCCTTCTATGATTCCTCGCTCATGCTGACGATAAATAATTGGCCTGACCTTTACAGTCCCGCTCAATGGCTTGAAACAGACAACCATCTTCTGTTCTTGTTGAACCCCCCAATGACGAATCCTTCGGGTGTCGCCGTAAATCTTCGTCCGAAGCCAACCCGTAATTGGGGTTCCAAGGTCATCATCCCCCCCAAGTATGTCAACGATCTTCCCATCTGCCCTAGCGAGGACCACCTTCCCTGGAGGCTCATACCAGCAGTGATACGCCACGACATCATGGATGGAAATGCTGCCATCTGGAAGGTAGAACTTCCAAAGCTGACCCATGAGATCACTACTGGATGTTGGGAGAAAAAGATAAATTGTATGTTCATCTGATGACCAACACAAGTGCGCGTGTTGAAGATAGGCTTCGTAAGTTTTTCTTAAAACATCCCATGCTCTCTGTTTAGGTTCTGTCAACGATGGAAATGTCACCGCACCAACAGCATTTACTAGATAGAGCCCGCTTGTATGAAGAAAAGCAATTCCATGTCCAAGGTTTGCCATAGCTCTTGGCGCGGTCAGTCCAAGATCTCCAGAAACAAACCTCGGTCTCCAATTCGATGGATCAAGCCCACGAAGCTGGAAGACATGATCTGTGGTGAAAATACAGGTGTCATCTCCAAGGCCATGCATGATCCCTGTAATGGGTTCCCTGTTGCCCCCAACATATTCTGCTCCCCCTCCAGGGGAGACAAAACTAGCGTTTGTTCCAACAAAATCAGCATTCGACCATGCATAGTAGTCAACTCCAGCAGCTGTGGGAGCTATATAAAGACGCTTATTTAATGGATGAAAAGTCGCATACTTTGGCTTCCAATCTGCAGGGACTCCTTGCAAGGCTTTCCACGTGCTATCTGCTGGGTCTCTCCATCTTGGAGCATCCACACCATTAACAAGGAATGCAGTTCCATGCCCAGGTGTAATAAAAGGGAAATTTGCGATGGAGAGCCCCGTAAGAACCTCTGTTGAATCATCCCAGAGTTTTCCAGAGCTGGTGAAAACTAAACGATGCCGCGTCCCATCTGGGCGCAAGTACTGGACAACAGCTCTTGCTTGCACCGCCCCTTCTGGCTGTGCAATTTGCACCATTCCCTTCCTGCGCTTCCCAAGACGGGCATCCACCTCACGAGAATCTACCCACTCCTCATCCAAAATCCTCGAAGGAGCCTCGTTGTCTCTTACACCTTTCCAGGCTTTGGGCTTTACTGAAAGAGAGAACGGCTCTCCTGGCATTATTCCTTCACCCAAGCATCCGAGAGGCTTGATTCTTTTGTCCAGTCATCTGCTAAAGATGCTTCTTTCGCCCAAGTATCTGCTAATTCCGCTTCCCATGCCCAGTCAACAATTCGCCGTGCTTCGCAAGCGATTTCCACCTCAATCGAGAGCTGAGTTCTTGACTGGACAGGAAGCACAGCATCAACACTAACAAGAACCAGCTCTACACCTGCAGCGACGGCAATCTCCTGATCGAATCCAACAATAGCGGACGCTTGCACAGGGATCTCTTGGTCACTCTGCACATGACCCAACCAAAGAGCCTCAACCATGATTAGCTGGTCAATATTCAACAACTGCCTTGATGCTACAGGAATTACAGCATCTATCGCAAGAACACCCATGGCTGCAACAGGAATAACAGCATCAGCGTAGAACTCATTCCATTCCTCGAAATCCTCTGCCGCAGGTGAGTTGAGATTCTGTCGCACACCAACGATGCCACAATATCCAGATGTGTAAGTCCCATCAGCAACAGGGCCTATGATCACACTCCCATTACGGAGCACGTCGATCTGGTCTCCTACCGCACGGACCTCGATTCTATCACCAAGACTGAATGCTCCTGTGTAAGTGGAGCCAATTTGTGTTCCCTCTAGACCGCCTTTAAAAAGTCTGATCCTCAAATAGGAACCATTTGTAAAATACACAAGGGCGTGATACCCTGGATTCCCTGCTGACATTCTTGCTCCAGGGCCGACGCGATCAGAAGCTACGTCAACTCCACTCATGAAAACCAGCACTCCAGCTTTCTGATTATCAGCAGGCTGCCCCGCCCCTGTGTACCTTGCACTCCCCGTCCCAGCACATACAGCCCTGTTTGATGAGATTGTGAATCCAGTTTGATCCTCAACCCAATTCGCTCCGAGGTCAGCTGAATCTCCCCGATTGAAATTATCAGAGGCAAGTAGCGTGGACACTATGCACTTACCCCGCTGAGGCGAAGTGTGAAACTATCATCATACGGCAACTCTGTGATCACAAGCCGAGACCGCAACCAGATTCCCTGCGCGGAGCCTGCTGTTAAAACTCCCCCATTTGCGACGTTTTTTGTGGAGGTGTCGAAAGTGAATCCTGCAGGGGCAACTTTCCTGTTATTACCTGCTCCATTTGTCCCTGTTCCATTCAAAGATGTCTCAAGAGCAAAGGTGTGCACCCCTTGAGAGTCCACAGCAATAAGTAGCTGGCCGCTGTTAACTGATAGCGTGCCGTGTTGATTCTTGACAAAAACCTTCTCGTGGTAGTCAGTCTGAGCAGCTGGATTGATCATTTGGTTGTAAAAAGGGAGCTGAACAGCATTCATTGCAGCGGGAAGGGTGGCAATGGTGGCGCCAGCGCTACTCTTGCGAATTGTGACTGTTCCAGCAGTTGAAGCGCTCTTTTCTGCGGCGAGGAAAATCAATTTGGAGTTTATAAACGCAACGACTGAAACTCCATTAAGGGTTTTGACCTCGCTTTGAAGTGCGCCCGCGGAGTCTAAGTAAAAAATCGTGACTGTTTGTGTTGTATCTCCTGCGCTGCTGGAGAGCATCTCAAGAGCATTTGCTGTGCCGAGCCGGGTGAAAACAATCCCTTTCGTAAGGTCAATTGCTCCACCAATATTCTGCACAGAGTCGTCTTTCGGAAAAACCGCTGCCGCATACCAGGCAATATCACTTGCGACTACTGGCATTTGCTGCTCCTTGTCTCACACACCTGAGACAGACATGGTAGAATCATGTTCCGCCCATCCAAATCTTTGTAAGCCGATTCCTGCACTTCTTGCATAGGAGGGTCAACTAACACTCATAATGAGTGGGTTCGCCCAGTATTCACTAGGAGCTGGCTCCTGGCTCATAAATGGCTTGAGAAACAACTCATCACGATCTTCCCCTTCATCTCGTTTCTTCCCAGCTTGGAGGATGCCATCAACAATTTTCATGTCAGCTTCAGACTTCGTATAGGATTTGATGTCAGCATAAATAAAGGACCTCAACCCGATACGAAGAGCCGGCATGAGATAATCAGGAATTATTGGGGTCTGTCCACCAGTCAAGTTCACTGGGTTGTATGTGTAAATTAACATCATTGTCCAGGAGCTGGAACTCGGCTTTGGTGCGATCAAGAGCTTGTCATCATAGACAGTATAATCCCTGGGATAGCCTGCTGCAAGACTCTCCAAACGAGGATAGCGGCGATGAAAATCTGGAATGCCTTTCTTGTCCAACTTTCTTGAGTTGGTGTCTCCAGTATCAATCCAAAGAGTATCAGGACTGCGGAAGTCAATGGGAAGGGCGTAACGGTAGGTATTCACCACAGTAGCTCTAGTAGCCCTTGTGGTGATGAAACTCCAATCAGCATATCCAAGAATCAGCTGATAGACATCATCAAACCACTCTCCCGCACGGGCAGTAAGATCAGCACGACCAACCAATCCAAGAGCTGTTGCGATTATTTGATCTTTAGTTGCCACTAAACCCCCCAAGCGTTAAGGAGTTGAGCAAGACGATCAGCTTTCTCATCCTCTGAGATCAAGTAATGATGCCAAATCCAGTTTGCGTTCTGCAGGCCAAGCTTCTTTAGGATCTCTTTTACACTCATGAATTTAAGCCCAAAACGAGAGATGTTCCTTGAGAGGGTGAAGTCACTGATGAGATGACCTGGCTTGATGGGTTTCTTCAACTCCGCCTGGATAGGGAAAATCCTATTGATCGCTTGCTCGCAATTTAAGTCGTCTAGTGGCCTCCAAAGATCGAGACACCAATCACTAGCAACTGTAAAGCAATTTCCCGACCCAATGAAACGCCCATCTCGACGGAAGTAATCATCAATACGCCACCTAACTGTAGCAACATCTGCATCAAGATGAGAGATGGTGTCTTTCCCAAGATGCGCTGTCAAATCAAGAAAATCAGGATGTATCGCCATGTCCGAATCAATGTAGATATTCCAATCAGCACCAAGTTGCTTTGCCAGCTCAAAAATTTGAAGCTTCTCATAATCAAGAGGCCAGACTGGAAACTTGCGTTCACTGATGATGAAGACTTCAGCACCAATTTTATTCGCATAGCGATGAATTAGTGGATAAGTAAGCGATGTAATTTTTGGTGCGTAGTTGTCAATGTTAAGTAAAAAAATCATCTTCCTCAAGTCACTCTCCCAGGGGGATGAACCAAAGATTATCAGGCCCGCGTTTCGGGGGAAGCTCAAGTTCCCCCACAGCTTGACTAACACCATCCAAGTTCCAATCATGCCCACAAAGAAGCTTCTTTGCCACAGGGGTCCAAACACGTAAGTCTAACCGAACCGCTTCCAGTGTGTGCTCTCCATCAAGGAAAACCATGTCAACAGACTTTGGCTCAAAGGTGATAGCTGCTAAATGACTTGGGAGCTGTAGCAGTTCTAAGTTCGTCATGCTCCCAACATTTCGCAAGAACTCTCGTTTGACATCCCCATGATTTGCAAATCTCTGTTCCCCTTGAAGTTCAGATGGAGAGCCTTGGAAATGGTCCACCACAAATACAGTCCCAAGACACCCACGACAAAGAGCATGGGTAGACCGCCCAAACCAAGCACCCACTTCAACAACAGACTGGAACCGACTTGCCTGCTCATAAAGCCATTGCAGCTCTTTGTGAGACATCCAACCAAAGATCCCAATCTCAGGAGGCTGGTATAACTGTTTCAAGAAAACTCCTGGGAGGGGAGCCTCCGGAGAAGCCCCCCTCCATGAGTGACCTACTACTCACACTGGAGCAGGACAACTGCCTTTCTTCGCACCGTGTCTGATGCGAGGCTTTGCAGGGCAGCCGCCACAGCGATCTCATTGGCGTCAAGCCCAGAGTTCGCATTGATGGCAGTTGTTGGCAAAACCTCCAAGATCGCCGTCCCAGCTCTGAGGCGATCTCCCTCAGCCACAGCGGTTCCAGCCGCTGTCACATCAGCACTTGGATAGATCCCACGAACTTGAATCCATCCACAGAAAGCTGCGGTCAAGCTCGCCATTGGAATCCCAGCTGTGCGCTTTGCTCCTGCAGCAGCTGCAGCGATGACACTCCACCGCTTGATGAAATTCACCGTGTCGCTTGTGGTGAGTGCTGCAGTCAGAGCGGGGCTGAAGTCCACTTGGAGAGCTTGGACCTTTGTGACAAAGCTGTATTCACCTTCAGGTGCAGCGCCCGCAGCTCCTGCATCATCAACGACGTGGATGATGTCATCCACATTGACCTTGTCATCGATGAAAGAGCCCGAAGCTCGAAGCACCTTAAGGTTGCTACTGATGTTAGTGGCTGCTACTGCGCTGCCGATCAAGACTCCATCATACATCACCAAGGAGTCCGCAGCGAGTGCTCCAGCTGTGCGGTTCTGCACGTACCGGAACCAGCGCTCTCCGTACTTTCCATCCACTTCCACCCGCAGCACACCAAGCTCCTCCTTTCCAGGATAAGCATGGACGTCTGTGAGTGCTGTCACAAAAATCGATTTGAACATCTGAGTCTCCCCAGTGTTAGGCCATCTCTGGCCGTTGGACTACATACCTGACAAGATACCCTGCATGCGCGAGTTGGAGAGGGTGATCTCCCCCTTGACCACTACCTGCGCAACTCGATCAAGCTGATCTGGAATCGGCTTCCAGTCAGTCATGTCGAAGTCTGCATGGGAGTTGATCACGAGCCTGATGTAGCGCTCGTTGAGGAGGCGCAGTTCTCCTGCTGGAGATGATGGACTGAAGGTCAAGGCCATGCCTTTATACTTCAAGGCCTCAAAGCCCTGATCACCCATACGACCATCGTACACCCTCAGCATTGGAGTCAGCCCAGCCTCGTACAACTCGTACTGGTTCTGATCTGTGAGTCCCAGCGTTGGGTGGTCATTTCCCACAGAGCACGAGTTGTAGACCTTCCTTGTGTTGAAAGCAAAGGATGTATCACCAGTGGGCAACCCAGTGTCATCCTTTGTACGCTGGAAATTTCGGAACCAAGCATTCGCTGCAAGGCTTCGATCAATCCCACCAACAGTCCCAACTGTTGGAGTTGACGAAACTAGCAGCGCCAACCCTGTGAGATCAAGACCACCATTCCCGGTGCCGTCGCCAAAGGCCATCACTTCCAAGGCATCGATCAGACTCAGCTCTAGGTTCTTCAACTTCCCCTGAGCCAAACTCATGATCGCGTGCTTGTCAGTGTTCTCGGTGTCATCACCGTGAAGGCGAATCACAGAGCCAGCAACCAGCTTCCAGTCGAACTTGGCAACGGTCATTGGATCGGTGTTTGTGATGTCCACTTTGCCACCACGAGCCAAGCTTTTGACTGTGGTGTTCTTGGCATACATCAGAGTCTCACCAATCCAACGCCCGCCAGTCTCCCTTTGGATGCGCCCGGCTGAATACAGCCAGTACCAAAAGGGAGTTGCCTTGAAAATGTTATCCACCGCCTTGGTTTTCATGGTCTGCCAAGTGGTGGAGTAGAGACTGTCTAGTTGCTCTGTCAAAGTTGGCATTGTTATTTCTTCCCGAAGATTTTGTCATAAGCCATGCCAGCGGCATCGCCGTATGACTCAGGCTGCCGAGCCTTCCCGGAGCCTAAATCTCCACTCGGACCTGACCCGGTCTCACCGCTCGTAGGACGACTACCACTTTCGCCAGCAGGGGTTGCTTCTCCAGACGCATCTTGCTTGGCAGTTTTGAAGCTTTTGCTGCTGACAGCTTCCATGCCCTTGACCATGACATAAATCTCGGCAGGATCAAGACCTGGCATCCTTCCCGCAATCTCAATCATGGCATCCTTATAGTCCCAAAAGTCCTTGAATCTTCCTGCAGCCTCTGCAACTTTTGTCTTCGCATCAATCGCGGTGACTTTTGCTTCGATGGGCTTGTTCTGGTCGGTAACAACCTTTTTGATCTCTCCAACAATGAAGTTAGCGAGTTCCACATTGTCTAGTTGATTGAGATCAATAGCTTGGGGTTTCTCCTTTCCACCTTTGTCGCCAGGATCTTTGATCCCTTTCTTTGAATCCTCCAAGTAGGCCAAATACTCTGGAGAGATGATTGTCTTATGCAGCCCCTCTAGTTTTGACGCGTTCTCTCCAACTTGCTTCTTTAGACCATCACGTTCTTGAGTGAGAGTCTTATTTGCTTCCTGCAATTGGGTAAGCTGCTCTTGCACCTTCTGCTGATCTTGTGGAATCACTGGTCCTGCAGGGGAACCACCCGGAATTACATCAGCCATGTCACCCTCCTCTAAGAGCCAAGTTCGTTGTTCAAATTACGTTCACGCAGGATTTGCCTGTATTGTGGCCATGATTCAATCTGGACTGGTGTATGTCCAAGATGCTCATGCACAAACGGGCGGAACGCGAACATCTGCGCCGTTGGAACCCAAATGAGTTTGCCTTTGCAACTAGAACACCTGCCAAGACGCTTTGTGTTTTTAGCCACCACTTCTCCCCTGCGCCCACAGTTGGAACACTCAACATCATATCTAAGCACCAGGACCACCTCTTAAAGCATCAGCAGTTGGCGAAGCTTGGGTTTTCTTCTGCTGTGGCTGCCCTCCTCCAATGCTTCCCATGAGTAACATCATTTGCATCTGCAAGGCTGCAGCCTGCTCTGGAGGAATGAGCAGTTGTTCAACAGGAACTGAGTCAAATTGTTCAAGATAAAACCGATAGAGTTCCGCCTGAGCGACGTTTGGGTCACCTTTCATGGTTTTGAAAACAATATCAGCCTCCTGCTTGGCAACTGCCTTTGAAACAGGGATGGTTGAGTCAGCGGCAATCTTCAAAGCATAATCATCTTTCAAACCAGAACCGATGAAAGTAACAGGAAAAGGAATCCCGGTCACCTCAATATATCGAGGAGTCTTCCAAAACTTGAAGATCATGGGGTTGGTTTTTGTTCTGAAAGAGTCAGTAATATGGTCAGCCATGAGGTCTCTTCGTTCATCCCCACGAAGCATGAGGTTTTGCTGCACGATGTTCGCCTCTGTAGCTGTCCTGCGAGAGACTTCAAATTCTGCGAGAGAGTTGCGAGAGAAGCCAATGACCTCACGAATGTCATCTCTTGTGACTTCACTGATATTAAAGAGGTCTCTTGACATTGAAGGATTAAGTATCATCGCTGCTTGCTGTGGGGGGCCATCAGTGAGGATAATGGGAGCAATTTGATCACTCGCAAGCTTTGTACGATCAGCAGCATCAATGACATTCTTGTCGATGAGAAGCTTCAAGAGAGTGATCTTCTTATGCCCCATCTCTATTGTTCTAGTCTCATTCAACTCCTTGACCAGAGGGAGAATCGCAGCCGCATCCGATAACCCCCAAAAGTCCTCGCCATCCTCATTAAACTGCATTATGCTCACAGGGAGGCCAATGGGAAGATTGTGCTCTTCATACCGCATGAAGTCTTCACCCTGATCCAAAGTGAGAGCCATCACACGACCTTCGCGCTTGTCCCAAATCTCGTAGAAGATTAGCCAACCCTCGTCGAAAAACTCCCTCTGGCGATATTGAGTTGGATATGCTGCTTTATCACGGAAAGGAAGATAGAGTTGACTGGTGCCAGAATCGAGTCCAACACCCCAATTTGCTTTGAAATCAGCAGTCACGCCCTTTTTATAAACAGGGTCAGCCTTGACATCCTCTAAAGGACGCCTGCAAACAAAGGCACACCAAGGAGCCTCATGAGCATTCCTTGTCCCCCAAGGGACCAAGAAATCCTCTGGAGGAGTTCTCAAAGACCAGGGACTGTCTGGATGGATCAGACCATGATAAGAATACTTGCGGAGCTTTTCATCTATAAGGGCATCAGTCTCGGTTGCTTGAGGGAAGCCCAGCTCTCCAAGGAGCTCTTCCACCGCGGGGTGCACATCCCCATTAAGAGGCTGGTCTTTTTTTGCAGTCTCAGGGAGTTCAGTACCTATGGTGGCATAGCCATGTTTAAGAACACTAATGTTGAACCGGTAGCAATCAAGAATTCCCAACTTATACTGGCTTTTGAGGCTATTTTGCTCGATTAGTTGAGTATCCACAGCCTCAACTATCTTTGCTTTGAGTCTTGCTGCTGGATCACTCATTCTCCCTGGTGATGGCCTTGCAGAAATTGTGGGTGATTTGAAATACAACTGAGGAATCATGGCGCGCCCGATTGCAAAGAGCAAGTTGATCCCAATTCCAGCAGTAGGACGTCTGTTGAGATAATACTCCCTGACTTCTCTCCAGACGCTCAACCGATTCCCTGCATTGAGATATGACTCAGCGTTGACGATGCGCTGACGCCACATCGCGAGGTCTTTTTCTATCTTGTCTTTTGCTCTCGGACGTGCCATGATCTCCTCTCGGACAACTAACCGCTGCGGTTGGGGTCTTTGTCACCCTTTGCAGCAGCCCCCGCGGGCAGCGTTGAGCCGGTTGGAGCGAGCGTTCCATCCTTCCTCTCACTGTCCTTTGGGGTCTCTACAGGACCTGTGAACTTCCCTGGCATGAGCCTCACCTCCTCCCTATTCGCTCATGCGCTGTCGCATGGCGGCTTTGGAGCGTTTTGGGATGCCCTTCATAGGCATCTTGACCACGTCTGCGGGTGGTAATGGCCGATGAGAACTTGGTCCCTGCACAGGGCCTTCTTGAAGGGCGCTTGCGACGGAGCCTTTTTTGAACTTCTTTGGAGCTGCCAACTGGATTCCCCCTTTCAAATACTTTTCACCCATGAAAAAGTATTTACCCTAACGGCGGTATAGGCTGATATGCTGCAACCTTTGCAGCGACAGCAGAGAGTGCTGTGAAAGCAATGTCCGCTCTAGCTTTGATCTCCTCTGGAGTAGCTGGATCATCCTTCACAGCACCATAAAGACGAAGGCCAAGATCAATAGCCGCGTTAGCCAGCATGATGATTGTGATTGGGTCCATCACTGCACCCCCTTTGCTGCTGGTGCGTATACTTGGAGAACAACGTTCAAAAGCTGATTCTTGAAGCTTCGCACTAATTCTGCTTGCTGTTCAGGGGTGGCGACAACTCCAGCCGCTCGTAGTGTAACCAGCGCCTTCTCCGCCTCAGCGAAGCTTTGACGAAAACCCGGAACGAACTTTCGCCATCTGTCATAGTCTGCTTCAGGAATCTTTTTTGCCGAATATGCAGCATCAATCTGCGCCGCAGTATCCAGAAATTGATTCCCAAAAGCTGCAAGGGTTTCCGCACTTTTAGTGACTGTGAGTGTCGTACAAGCAACAACAAGAACCAACAGGAGCGCCAGCAAAGAAAGTTTCTTTGTTTTCATGATCCCTCCACAAAAACTACCCTGGTTCCACCCGATAGCCATCAACTCCCTTGACAAATGCAATAAGAGCGGAGACCCCAATCACCAACCACTCCCATTGGTTGGGCCAGTGATTAAGAGCGAGCAAGATCGCCCCTCCTGTGATGATACTCTGAGAGAAGCCATGCCAAGCAGCTCTTCTAACCCAATGCCAAGGCATCTTAGGCTCCTTATTTGTAACTTCGTGATCTCATTCCTGCTTTTGATCGAGCAGGTGGTTTAGTTGGTCCCTCAACAAAGTCCTCCACATCTGACGACTTCATAGAAGAGGCCGCCTTTTGAACCTTGGGACCTCCAACTGGATGGCCAGCCTTCCTCGCTTTAACCATTTTCATGAAGCGCTTTTGTTTTGCTGTCCCAGGCATCCTACCTTCCTCCGCGAAGCACAGACCGAGCACTCTCCTCCATAAGCCTATGCTCGCCCTGAATTTGCTCAAGCTTCTTTGAAGCCTCAGCAATCTTGGCTTCAATAGAAGTCAACTCTTGAGTGAACTGGGCTATACGAGCATCTTGTCTAGACTGCATCCCTGCAAGTAGACTTTGCAGCTGCGTGGTCTCAGCTTTGATCTGTTCCTTCAATTGAGCAAGAGATGTTATCACCTCATCTCTCTCCTTTTGCAAAGGAGCAAGTTCTTGGTCCAGCTTTTGCTCCTCAGCTAGCCGCTTGAGTTCAAAAGACTCAGCAAGCTGTTGAAGCTCTTGCTTCTTTGCTGCTATTTGCTTGAAGAGCTCTTGGATGACAGTCTTGCTTCCCTCAATGAAAGCCTTGCAAGACGCTGTCACAAAGAGTGCCTGTTTCATCTTCTCCACAGCAGGCGCCCAACGAGGAAGGAGATTGAGAAATTCCTCGATTGTCTCAGCGGCTTTTCCCCAATCTGATGGGAATTCAAATTTCTCGCTCATGACAAAGACCTCCATGCCGCGCCGTCCCAAACATAAATGGTGACGACTCCAGCAGCCACGCGAAAGACAATTCCTTTTCCGCCTGGCGGTGCTCCACTAGGCGCACTTGAAACAACAGCAACTGGAAGGACATTTCCCGAGAAAACAATGGATTTTGAGAGATCAGAGCTTATTTGTAAAGAAAGGACATCCAGACGAGAGAGCACAACTGCAGCAGCTGATGCAATCGCTTGGGCGAGATCAGTTTCAAGAGTCTGCTCCACCAAGCGATGTTTTGGAGCCCAATTGATGACTTGAGAGAGGTCAACCTCAAAGACCTGCCCAATTTGTGAGGTCTTCAACCTCGTTATAGCTTGTGAAAGATCCAACTCGCTTACTTGATCAAGGGCTTTCACTTTGAGTCGCCCGATTAACTGAGCAGCGTCAGCCTCAATTACCTGAGCTACTGCGATGATTTTCTGCCCTGATGGAGTGACCAGTTGTGCAAGATCGCTTTCTGTAACAAGGCCAAGAATTAGAGTCTTTTTACTTGTAATTCCTTGTGATAAATCCGATTCACTTACTTGTCCGACAAGACGATTTTTCGGCGCCCACGTTGTATTTTGGGCTAGATCAACTTCAGAAGTCTGCCCAAGGAGCTTGGATTTTACTCCTGCAACAGCTTGAGCAAGATTGGCTTCGGCAACTTGACTGATCAATCTAGTTGGCGGCCATCCAATAATTTGTGCCAAGTCGAGTTCAGCAACTTGTCCAACCGCCTTTGCTTTGAGCCTCCCAACAGCTTGTGAGAGATCAATCTCTGCTATCTGACTAAGGGCATGAAGCTTTCTTCTGGTGATTGCCTGAGAGAGGTTAGATTCACTAATCTGCTCAACAAGCTCCGTCTTTAATCTTCCAACCGCTTGGGCAAGATCAGTCTCTGCAACTTGTCCCACAGCAATGGTCTGCCCAATGGGTGAAGGTGGCCTTCTTCGAAGAATCGGTGTTGAAGGGAACGCCCTTCCATGTCGTGCCATACACTACACCCGACCCCATTTGATCCAAGCAAGCACATTCACGTTCGCTGTGACGTTGATTCTCAACAGGAAAGAATCCGCAGCATCTCCAGGGGATTCAGGTTCCAGTCCAAGAGGATTCTGGAGAACAAACAGTCCCATGTACTGGGGGACAAAGATGCCATTTTGAATTGTATAAGTGGTTCCCTCAGCGGAGAAATTCTGTCCAACAGTAAGTCCATGAGCTTGTGCTCGTCCCTTAATTTGTGTTGTGACAGCAGTACCAACCTGGGTGCCTGCTGTTGTTTCATCAGAGGTCCCCCACTCAAATGTTGCGGGCACCGCGGTCGCGGTCACGCCATCTAGTGAGACGCCAATTTCGTGGACTTTGAGATGGAATGATGTTGGAGTAATCAGCTTGAGGACAGTCTTCGCTCCCGCCACAGCAGCAAAAACTGTATTCCGAGTGACATACACAGCATCCATGTGAAGACTCCTTAATAGCTCGCAGCTCGATGAACAGCTTGTTGAATAATCTTTGAAGAAGGAACCGCCGCCACCAGTGCCGCCAGGTCTTCTGCCTGCCAGTTGTCGAAGCGGACGGCTGTACCTGAACCGAAATACCAGCCCACGCCGCCGCGCACGTTGCCGCTGATGTTCGTGTCGGTAGTGGACCCGCGAGAGTTCGACCCCTCGAAGATTTCCACCACATCGCCGTCCATCTCGATCTTGTCGGTCGCGGGGAGGGTGATGGACCCCTCCAGTTCACTTAAGATAATGTCCACCCCGGAATCCGCTATAACTCTCGTACAGTAGTAATCATTAATCCCACGATTGGAGTTATGGTGGTAGCCCGTCGTGGCTGCGGCGGCGAACCGGACCATCGGGCCACCATAGGGGGCGATGGGCTCGACTGTCACCGTTGTCGTCACCCGCATATCATCCGTCGAAAGTGCCCCTTCGCAGCGAGCAAAGGACGTTAATTCATTGGTTTCAAAACTCCCCACCCCAGCCACGTTCGACCAGACACCGGACACTTCGGTCCAAGTCTGATCGCCGCCCAGGGTCGCGGACGTACCAGGGAAGGATTCGGTGAGCGTCGTGGTCGGCTCCAGCGGCTCCTCTGTCGGCAGGTCAGCCGGAATGAATGTCCCCACACCGACCGCCTCAGACACCCGATACTTGCGAATCAGGCTGCCGAGGTACTTGCGATGGAGGATGCCGGATCCGTCTCCGCGCAGTTGCCGATACACGGCTTGATGCCGCGCCACCACACCGGGCCATTCGGGACTGCCAGGGCCGACTGGCACGTTCAGGACCACCGCTCCCGCAAAGACGTGCTTGATCCGCCCGTCCCGTCCCGCGATGCGCGGAGGGCACTTGATGGAGCGGGAGAGATCGGTGTAACTGGTCGAAAGTTCGTGGAGCAATTCGATCAGCCGGGTTGCTGTAGAGGTGCCCGCCTCGAACACATCGCGGAGCGCCCGACGCCTTGCAGGAGGCAACTGCTCCAAAGGATCGCTGGCGATCTGGACGAAGGGAGAGGCCAGCACCACGCTATCCGGCGTGACGAAGAGCGCCTTGGCCGGTGAGAAGCTGCCGGGGGATTCAATCCCCTGCGGGCCGCGAAAGTCTATCGCTTGAATCGCCCCAACTGGCATGCGCCATCCGAACACGCCGGGAGGCGAGGGCAGACCTGTCTTGCCTGAAATCCGCTCCCGCCATTCAAAGGGACCGAGGTAGAGACGCATGAATTACCTTTTGTATGGTGCTTTTGGACTTAACCGAATCACTTCTTCGGCGTCAGTTGCACGGGACTTCCCGGAGCCACGGTGTCGAACACGAAAGGGGCTTCGTTACTGAACACGCTCGCATTCCCCGCCACGTCCACGGCGGTCATCACGGCATAGCTCTGCCCTTCGGGGATTCCGGCAGGGCACGCGGTCTGGAGCACCGAAGCAGCCGCCGGGTCCGCTAGTGGCGCGGGGATGATCTTCGCGGGGGTGCTCCCGTAACTCCCAGCGGTCTGCGAGATATACAGTCGGTACTCGGCCAAGTCTGTTACGTTCGACCCGTTGGTATTCGTCTGCGGCTCAGTCCACTCGAACTTGCACGTCGAGCCGACCACGGGGCCGACCGCAAAGGCCGGCACAGCGAACAGGGAAACGAGCAACAAGAGAGACAGCATCCGGCGCATGGGACCTCCTTATGAGGCTCGATAGAAGCCAGCAGTTGCGATCTGTGCTGTGATGTCTGAACCATCTGGAGTCACGGCGAAGTCGTGCATCGTTAAGGGAACAATGTTTGCATCAGTACCAGTGGTGGTGTCACTGTCGTAGCACACCAGGAAATCCCCAATGGCCCCTGTGCCATCATTCGCCACCGCTGTCCAAGTCTGATCAGGGATGTCCAAATCAACACGATCATTTGTGTCGTCTGGAGCAAAAGCGACGATATCCGCATCGGTAAGAACCTTACGAGCATATCCCGTGTTTGTTGCCTCATTAGTGGTTCCAGAAACGACTGCTGCAAGGTCATCTTTGTCCTTCAAAACAGCGTCAGTTTCGATGCCTGTTGACGCTAAAAGGACAATGATCAAAGCCGAGTTTGCAGGATCGTTTGTGTCAACTCGGTTATACAACTCGGCCACTCGCCCAAGGGCGATGTTAAAGATTTGATTAGCCATTGGGCTGCCCCCTTTCTTTCAACAACTTTCTTGTGTGTCGAAGAGTGCCAGGAGAGAAGGAATCTTGTGAGGCTTTCCACTTGTTGTGTTGAGTGGAGTCCAGCACACACTCATAGTGGTTAAGCATCCTATAACCAGCAGGACTCTGAGGATCAGGGGAGGTTGCTCCTTGATGGGCATGCTGAACATGAGATCTTGCTAGTTCACCAGTAGCATCATCAGGGAGTTTTTCTTGACAGTGGCAGCAATACCTGCCGGGGATTTTCTTGAGTGTATAGACCAAAGCCTCCGGGCGCACATGCAAAGTGAGCTTCCCTTGCCCGAGGCTGATCCAACCCTCCAAAACTCCTGAATCAATAAGCCCCGCAGAGAAATTCTGCTCAGGAGTCGTTCCTGTGTGAAAGATCGCAACGTGATCCAACACAGGAGGATCTGTTTGCTTGTAGATTCTCTTCATCAACATTGTGCTCTCCTCTAAGAGTAAGTCAAAGAAGCTCGATCATCCCAAATCTTCGTTTGAGACGACTCGCCTCCAGCCCATTGGATGTCAACAAGGAGTCCCTGAGCATTATAAAGAAACTTCCTGATTGCCCAAAATGGCTCCGACTTGAGCGCCCCTTCATGCGAGTTGCCAAGATAAAGGAGATTCCCACTCGCATCAAAGTCTAGAGTCGTTGAGAAGTTTCGTGGAACTGATTCAACAGCTCTGACAGCTGTTCTGTTTGGAGTAGTCACTGAATCTCCTAACGAAGTCGATGAGAGAGGAAGAGATCAACATCCAGTTTTGTTGATGGATCTCCTCCAATAACCACGGGGCGAATCCAAAACATCCTTGTGTTGATGCTTCGGATGCCCCCATCAAAGAAGGCAACTGGAGTCCCTCCTTCTTTGACAGGACTTGCTCGTGGAGGGGTGCAGTTGGAGCCCTCGAAAACTACTTGAGCACCAGCTCCAAAATCCCCAGAGACCTGTGCAGAGAGATGCTCTGCAAGGTAAGCATGCCTCCAACCACCCATCTGATTTGCTCCTAAACCACTCCAATGGATGATGTAAACTCCAGGACTCGACCCGTCAACAACACTCTCGATCTCTTGAGACATGCAACACCTCACTTCTTGCGATATTTCTTCGGGAGGGATACTACAGGCTGGCCCGCTACAACTGCCTCAGGCGCAGGCCGCACGGCGTTGAGCGCTCGCTGGGCAAGTTGGTAACAGACCAGCCCTTTGCGAATGTAAGCTTCAGGGATGCGCTTGTCGTTTGGGTTGCCTGAGTTGTAGCCATCGTAAATGGATTCCACTGGCGCAAAGCCTCGTGTCTTGCGGGCCATCCAAATGACTCGACGCTTGAGGAGTTCAACTACCCAAACAATAGCAACCTTGTCATGATCAAGTTCTTGTGGAGTCCCCTCAAATCCAAGCTCACTTGCTGTAGGGAACATGATCTGGAAGTTGGAGTAGCTACAAGCAGCTGCGTCTTGGTACTTCTCCCAAAGAGGTTTGACTTTAGGGAAGTAAATTCCCCCTGGTCGATAGGATCGCTCCGAGCGAGGCTTTGAGTTGTCTTTGTTGTAGCGCTCAACAAGGAAGAGAGAATAAAGGACAGCATCCCCAGATGGCTCTCCAGGGCGCAGCAAAAAGAGGT
>Ga0209642_10001230_pt1 | contig 16969 bp, 13 predicted proteins | sample RifCSP19_2_FD_184025 | JGI IMG/M metagenome (GOLD analysis project Ga0209642, IMG submission 184025) | Soil microbial communities from Rifle, Colorado - Rifle CSP2_sed 19_2 (SPAdes) (version 2) | ecosystem: Environmental > Terrestrial > Deep subsurface > Rock core/Sediment | place: Rifle... | reverse complement strand
GACATGCATTTCATTCCGCTGCAGTTGAAGAAATATTAGATCAATACTCACAAGCTTTAAATTTAATAAGTTTTTGTCCACCTTCGATACCTATTGTGACAACCGTTACTGGAGAATTACTTAGTTATGAACAAATAAAATCTAAAAATCATTTCAAAGATCATTTCAGAAAAACTGTGCTTTTCTCTAAATGCGTAGTGAAGCTCATAAGAAGTAATTTTGATATTTTTTTAGAAATAGGTGTGGGGCAGAATCTGAGTTCGCTTGTTAAACAACATCAAGATAGTTTGGTCACTATTTCATCTCTTCCCAGCGAAAAAGAGGTTGTTAAAAATAAAACCAATCAATTCACGTATTTTAGTCGCGCGCTTGGATCGTGTTGGACTAATTTTATTAATATTGACTGGATAGCTTACTATGATAATGAAAAAAGACGCCACTTGTTGCTCCCAACTTATCCTTTCGAAAAGAGTTATCACTGGATTAGTCCATCGGATGATGTAAGTGATAAGAAAGGGCCATTCATATATGAGCCTTACTGGGAGTTGGCATCATTTGTCGAGCAAAAATCTTTTGATGAAAAAGAAGTATGGCTTGTTTTTGCTGACAATTTTGGAATTGCAGATCAATTGATTGCAAAATTAACACCATATGAACAAATTGTTATTTGTGTAAAGACAGGGGATTGTTTTAAGCGATTAGATGTTAATTGTTACCAAATTGATCCAAGTAAGAAAAGTGATTATGAACAGCTCGTTAAAATTTTAGTTGTCCAAAAACAGCTCCCTAATCAGGTTGTACATTTATGGAGTATTTCAGAAGCCGATATAAAGAATACGAACGAATTATCGAAACAAACTTTGGAAAATGGTTTTTTTAGTTTGATAAATTTTTTCCAGATTTTAGCAAATTACGACCAATTAACTCCTCTATATTTAACGGTTGTTACTAACCGTTTAAAGTCTATTTGTAACACAGACAGTGTTATTCCTGAAAAGTCTACTATGCTAGGATTTTGTTTAGTATTGCCGCAAGAAACCTCCGCTTTAGCGCGCATAATAGATACGGATATTTTAGAACTACCTAATGAGAAGCGAAATAAATTAATTGATGCTATTCTAAATGAGACAGCTACGCAGCCAACTGATAGTGTTATTGTATATAGAAATGGCTTGCGTTTTATTAATAGATTTAAAGAGCATGAAGAAATCATTTCAGAAAACGACCCCCAGTATCTTAGACAACAAGGTGTTTATATTATTACCGGAGGATTAGGAAAGCTTGGGTTAGCACTAGCAGAATTTTTAGCGAATAATTATAAAGCACATCTAATACTAATAGCACGAAATATAACATCAGTAAATAATCATAATATCAGCAATGAGATTTCGTTTTTAGGAAAAAACATAGGAAATAGAGTTCTTGCTATTAAAAAATCATCTTCGTCATTGAAAATTTTAAATGCAGACGTATCAGATTATTTACAAATGAAAAATGCTTTTACGATAATTAAGACAGAGTTTCCTAAAATAGATGGTATTTTTCATTTGGCAGCAGCGATCAGTTCTTCGATGCATACTTTAATTAAAGATCTACATATCGAACATGCTTATGAGCAATTTAAACCAAAAATTGAAGGTACAAAAGTACTGGCAAAATTAGCAGATATGGCATCCCCCAGGTTTTGTGTGGTTTTCTCTTCGTTGTCGGCGATTATTGGCGGTGCTGAGCGTTGTAGTTATGCAGCAAGTAATTGTAGTATAGACAGTCTAATAGAATATTATCAAAGCAATAGGCAGATACGTTGGATAGGAATAAATTGGGATGCTTGGGTTTATGGTAGTAAATATAAAAAAAATACAAGTAAATCAGCTTTATCTATTGTCCAGGGATTTAAATTGCTGCAGATCTGTCTATATGCTCCTATGAAATCGCGATTCGTTGTTTCAAATGATAATCTAAATATACTGATGAAGGAATGGGTCAATCATAAAGAAACCAATGTTGCTGTAGCCAGTGAATCAAAAGAATCTTTACATATCAACAATACTGATATGGATATAGAGTCAACCTTAAAGACACTCTTTGAAAACTGTTTAGGTGTAAAAAACCTTGGTATTAAAAAAGACTTCTATGATTTAGGTGGGGATTCATTATCATTGTTGCGTTTACATGAAATGATAAATAGAGCTATCCCAGGTAAATTGAAATTAGTAGATTTAATCCGTAACCGCTCAGTTTATAAATTGAATAAGTTTTTGAAAAACGGGCCTGAATTCAGTGATCCTTCATGTCTTGTAAAGATGAAATCTATGGGCAAAAAACAACCTTTGTTTTTAGTTCATCCAGTTGGAGGAACCGTTTTTTGTTATATAGAATTAGCAAAATATCTTTCATCTATTAATCACTCGCTTCTAGCAATTCAGGATCGTTTGCTCGAATCTGAGCAAGCATCATTTGCTAGTATCGAAGATATGGCGCAACATTATCTTCAAGTAATAAAATCTATACAAAAAGATGGCCATTACTTGATAGGCGGTTATTCTTTTGGGGCTAACGTTGCATTCGAAATGGCAAAGCAACTTGAGCAACAAGGAAAAAGTATTACCTTATTTATTATCGATGGGTGGGCCAGATATTCAGAACAATTGCGTGACCGTAATGAAAATTTTGGTACAATGATGCAGATTGTAGAAGAAATAAATGTTAGAATGCCTGGCATCATTCACAACAAAGCAAGATTTATCGATTTGTTGTGGCAGCGTATGGAAATGTTGTTTCAGTATCATCCTAAAAAAATAAAATCCGAGATAGTATTATTTAAAGCCCGTGAAATATTGCCGGAATACAAGGACGTGGATGAAACAACGAATCATTGGCAAGCTTACTCGGAAAAACCTATAGGTTTGCATATAATTGATGGTAACCATTTAAATATTCTAAAAAACGGTGCTGCAAAACAGATCGCAAAAGTGCTAAATAAATATCTAAGTGCTAGGTAAAATATTATGCTAAAACAAATCAAAAGAACAACAATAATTGTATTATCAATAATTATATTATCAATAATACCGTTTCGGGCATCAGCTGAAGATTATATAACTGTTTATCCGTTGGAAAAAACACTGCCGGTTGTTGTGCGTGGCAAGGGTTTGCCTATGTTAGTAGTTGGGCCAGCAACCTTATTTCTCAACGGTTATTTGCCCAAATCATTTTATGATCATTTTAAGGTTTATTTCGTTGATATTTTTACAAAAACCTCTTCGCCTGACTCTTTAGATATAAAGAAAATTACTTTAGATGATTTTGTTGATTCTATAGAGAGTATTCGGTCGCAATTAAAGTTAGATAAAGTAGTGTTATTTGGTCACTCTGCCAATGGTGTGCTTGCATTGCTGTATAGTAATAAATTTCATGATCATGTGCTGTGTAATATTCTTGTTGGTACATCTCCTTTTCGTGGGGTTGCAAGGGAAACGATAAGCAAAACATTTTTTGAAGCTAATGCATCTCCTGCTAGGAAGGAATTATATTATAAAGATCAAAGACAACTGAAAGAATTTCCATCTACTTTTGTTAATCAATACAATGCTAAGCGCGCATTGAATTTTTTTAACCCGGTAGACAAAAAGAGATTGAACATATGGGAAGGAATAAACTTAGATGAGGAATTGATCAATAGATATTTTTCTTTGATTGATGGTTTTAATATTAGGCAGTATACAGATATTCTTAAAGTGCCAATTTTCTTAGGGTTAGGATTACATGATTATAATTGTCCATTTGATTTATGGACTTCAGAATCTAAGGAAGTTTTGAAAAACCCTCTTATAAAGTGTTATATTTTTAATGAAAGTGCCCATTTTCCTATGATAGAAGAAGAAGCAGGGTTTGTGGGACAGTTGTTATTATTTCTTCGAGAGTACCGCATTGTGGACGCAGAAGGTGCGGAGTTGGAATCATAGAGGATGTTTTATGCAAAATGATGTTACAGCTTTAAATAATCACTTTGATGCTTTTTTAGAGCATTGTGGTGATTTACTCATCTATGTTGATCTGAAGTTTAAAATAGTAATGATTAATTCTACCGCAGAAGTTATTCTTAATATGTCTAAGAACGAAGTAATTGGGCAGAATTTATTTGAAATATGCAAATGTAATCAAATGGAGTTGTCTTTTACCGAAGAGGATTTGGAACGATCTAAAAAGTTAAAAAGTGAATTTGTTGATGGGTATATAATATATTCTCAAGGACAGAGGAGAGTTATGTTATGGAAGCAAATCTTCGTTAATAATCAGCAAAAAAGCTATGGTTATTTTCTAATTTTTGGCAAGGATGTGTCCTTATTAGAAAACAGTAAAAAAAAAGACAGTATACTAACCTCAGCATGTTTAAATAATGTTATTATAGAAAACCTACCTGAATATATATATTGGAAAGATTTGAGTTTTACATATTGTGGTTGTAACAAACATGTATCTGATTATCTAGGTCTTTCATCACCAAAAGATATAGTAGGAAGAACCGATAGAGATTTTGGTTGGCCAGAAGATCGAGTAGAAACTTTATATAAGATTGACAAAAAGATAATAGAAACAGGGATTCCTAGCATTGTAGAAGATATTATCCCAAGACCAGATAAATCAGAAAGAATAATGTTAAGTAGTAAGACCCCCTTAAGAGATGATAACAATAATATAATTGGTATTGTCGGTGTTTCTGTTGATATTACCGCGGAAAAAGAAGCTGAGCGTTTGAGGCTTGAGGTTGAATTAAACAAAACCAAACTGCATGAGCAAGAGAAATTCAGGAAAAATGCTAACCAGGTAGCTCACGATATCCGTTCACCGTTGACTAGTCTTGCAATAATTGCGGAATCTTGCAAACATATTCCTGAAGCAGATCGCATTACTTTAAGAAAGATAGCAGCAAGTATTGGTGATATTGCCAACAACTTGTCGACTAGGTATAAACCAGATGATCCCCAAACGCATACTGCTGGGCAAATAGTTCAGCTTATACCGGTTTCTTTAGCTTTATCAGAAATTTTAAGTGAAAAAAAATACCAATATAAGCATTCTTCAGTTAAATTCGTTTATTTCTGCGAGAAAGATGCTAACTTTGCTTTCATTAAAGTAGAGCCGATAGAATTTAAGCGCATGATATCCAATCTTGTAAATAATGCTGTAGAGGCTTTTGAAGGTAAAACTTGTAAAGTTGATTTGGAGCTTAAATTGGATGATAAATTTGTTGAGATTATTATTAAAGATAATGGCAAGGGAATTCCTAAGGATATTCTTGACAAAATCATGTGCAATATTCCAGTAACTAGCGGTAAAAAAGATGGCAGTGGTATCGGTCTCACCCAAGTTTGCGATACTTTACAACGCAATCATGGCAAATTGTCAATAGACTCTAAAATTGGCAAGGGAGCTAAAATTACCCTTGCTTTTCCAAAAGTAGAAACCCCTGTCTGGATAGCGGAGAAAATTAAATTAAACAAAGGTGATACTATAGTTGTTTTGGATGATGATGAGTCTATTCATCATGCTTGGGAAGCGCGTCTTGAACCATATAAATCAGATCTTAAATTGAAACACTTTACATCAGGAAAAGGAACAATTGATTTTATTAATGCTTCGGTAGCAAAAGATAAAATATTTCTATTGTCTGATTTTGAGTTAATAAATCAGGATTTGAATGGATTACAAGTAATAGAACAAACTTCGATGTATGAGTCTTCAATTCTTGTAACAAGCCACTATGCTGATCAAAGTGTGCATAATCTAGCTATCAGAGTTGGAATTAAAATTTTACCTAAACAACTAGCATCTGAAGTTCCAATAGAAATCGAAGAGAATAGGAGCGTTTCGGGGGATTTTAAGAAAGTTGGATTAGTAATTATAGATGATAATGAACTATTAGTTGACTCTTTAGTTGATTTTTTTCAAAACAAAGATGTGGTTGTAGATGCCTACTATAAACCAAAGAACTTTTTGGATCGTTTATCACAGTATGCTAAAGACACTAAAATTTGTATGGATAATGATTTTAATGATTGCATGACTGGTGTTGAACTAGCAAAACAACTGTACGAATCTGGATATACGCAGCTATACCTGTTTTCTGGAAAAGATTTTGGAAAAGATGAAATTCCGGATTATTTGAAGGTTATTACTAAGGGGGATTTGGTTGGGATTAGCAAGTTAGTTTAAAATGATTATTTGCGTTGCTGCAACACCGTATAGTTTTTTAAAGTATTCATGGATAACGACCTTAAAAGCAGCATTAACGGTAACGGTATAGAACTTGCGAAACAATTACACGAAAATGATTACATAAGCCTATACCTATTTTCTGGTAAAGATTTTGTTGATGGTGATGTACAGGATTACATAATAGTAATTTCAAAAACTGATACCGATAAGCTTTTGAGCATTGGTGGCTAACCAATAAAGCCTTTGTCCGGCCAATGATGTTAATCTCCTCCTAGGGGCAGCTCTATGAGCCAAGTTGAGTTCGATAGTTAAGTTGCATTTTGACTTTTGATGAGTCATTGAAACGATGCTAGCGAGCGTCTTGTGGGAACCACCGTAGGAACCATAGAATAAAAATTAGGCATCTAAAGTGAAGGTATATCTCTTAACTCTTTGATTTTATTGGTAGGCCGTGTCGGGATCGAACCGACGACCCGCTGATTAAGAGTCAGCTGCTCTACCAACTGAGCTAACGGCCTGTGTAAAACAATATTCAGCAAAAGCAGAAAGCCATAAATCATCCATGATGCTGCGTGTTCCGGCCAAACTTCCTGTTTGGCGCTCGCCGGTGTGAAACGGTGTTTCACGAAAACTCCGGCTCGCCCAACTGACCCCGTTTGGAAGCATAACGGGGCGACGGCTACTGCCTATAAACAACATCGTTTCAGCAAAAAAATCACACATCCAACTGACTACATTTAGAAACATAATGGGGCAGCGGCTATTGCCTATAAATATTCTAGCGTGAATAAATATCTTTACGGTTTGAAAAAGAATGCTATTTCTTTTTTAGCAGTTTTAGGCCCATCAGAACCATGCACCGCATTACTTGTAACCGAGCTAGCAAAATCTGCTCTGATAGTTCCAGCAGCAGCTTTTTTAGGGTCAGTAGCGCCCATAATACTACGATTTTTTGCAATAGCATTTTCTCCCTCTAAAACCAGCACCAATATTGGTCCAGAAGTCATGAATTTTATCAAATCTTTGAAAAATGGTTTTTCTTTATGAATCGCATAAAAACCCTTAGCTTTATAGGGTGTTAAACGTAACATTTTGGCAGCAACTATTTTTAAGTTGTTGTCTTCAAAACGAGTTAAGATTTTACCGATAACATTTTTTGATACGGCGTCTGGTTTTATAATAGATAAGGTTTGTTCAACTGCTACAGAATCGTCATTTTCTTCTTCAGAAATTTTCTTTTCGGAATTTTTTTCTTGTCGATTTTTTGAAGAATCTGAAGGAGCAGTATTATAGACGCTAATTTGTACCCCTGCGGTGCGTTTACCGGGCGCACTTTGCAATGCGGCACAACCTACAAGTAATAAAATAACTGGGCATATAGCTAAAACTTTTTTATACATAGACCTCCGATCTTTTATTTTAAATCTGGGGTGAGCGACGGGAATTGAACCCGCGACAACCGGAATCACAATCCGGGGCTCTACCAATTGAGCTACGCCCACCACTATTGATCTGGCGTGCCCGACAGGATTCGAACCTGTGACCCTCGGCTTAGAAGGCCGATGCTCTATCCAGCTGAGCTACGGGCACACATTTAGTTAGTCCAACATTCTCTACATATTATCCATCTTAAAATTTCCTGGATCCCGGTTTTCACCGGGACTCAGCCCCTTCGGGGCTTCGGCTACGGGCACATAAAAAGGTGTCAAATCCTTACAACATACAACGCTTTCACCTTTACAAACGCATCAACCCATAAAGGATTTTATTGTATATTATACGGACTTGACCTTTATTTGGTCGGGGCAGAGGGATTTGAACCCCCGACGGCCTGCTCCCAAAGCAGGTGCGCTACCAGGCTGCGCTATGCCCCGAATATACTTTAACCAGCAGGGAATAATACTCAGCGTTGCTAGTTGCGTCAAATATTTATAAATTTTCAGCAATTGCGTTCATTTGAATTATAGGTTACCCTTTGTTTCGTTTTTTTAATAAATTAATTTCATATGATTTAGGTTAAAGATCAAATAGATATGCTTTATGCTCAATAAATATATGCAACAAAAAAACAATAACTTTATTAATAGTCATTGGTCTAAAATCATTTGGATTGTGGCAATTGGGTTTTTTGGCCGCTTGATGCCCCATGTTCCAAATGTAACACCAATTATGGGCTTGAGTTTATTTGCCAGTGCCAATTTATCGCGTTGGTTATCCTTTTTGGCCATACTTGTTACTTTGTTTGTTTCTGATATATGTTTGGCTCTTGTTTTTGGTTATCCCATCATTGGTTATTTTACGCTATTTACATATACCGGTTTTGCCTTGACTATTTTGATTGGTTCTAGACTGCAGTATACAAAAAGAAGTTTTCCTTTTTATATTTTAGGTGCGTCTTTTGGATTTTGGATCTGGACTAATTTTGGCGTGTGGTTAACAAGTGGCTTCTATCCAAAGACTCTAGTGGGTTTAGCAGCATGCTATTCCATGGCTTTGCCTTTTTTGCGCAATGCTTTAATTGGAGATTTAGTTTGGAGTTATTTTATTTTTGGAGTATTTTACGTTTTTTTAAAGAAGAAAGCAGTTTTAGGTAAAGATGCAAAATATTTTAAATTTTGTTAATTTTTTTCAGCAAGTGTTTTTTGTAAGCGAGAGTGGCGGAATTTGGTAGACGCGCTGGATTTAGGTTCCAGTAGGGCAACCTGTGAGAGTTCGAGTCTCTCCTCTCGCATAAATAATCAAATGTTAGAGGTAAAATCATGCGGGCTACTCTTGAGAATTTATCTGGTTTGGAGCGTAAACTTAATGTAACGTTACCAGCTGAGGAAGTTGAAAACAAAATTAACACTAAGTTGCAAAAGCTTGCGCTGAAAGTAAAAATGCCAGGATTTCGCCCAGGTAAAGTTCCGTTTGCAATGGTGCGAAAGAACTATGCAGGTTCTGTGCGTATGGAAGTTTTAGAAGATTTAATTCGTGATTCTTATGTTGACGCAGTTAAGCAAGAGAATTTAACTCCAGTTGGCATGCCGAGTATCGAGATTGTATCATCCAAATCTAATGAGCAATTTGCGTATACCGCTACTTTCGAAGTATATCCTGAAATTAATTTGGCTGATTTAAAACAAATCGAAGTTGAGAAGGCTACTGCTAAAGTAGATGATGGCGACGTTAATGACATGCTTGAAAAGATGCGGAAGAATCAGGTGCAGTGGCAAGAAATAACAGATTCAGCACGTAAGTCTCAAGTTGGTGATCAAGTAACAATTGATTTTACAGTTACTCCTCGTGTGTCCGATAAAGAAATAAAACCTAAAACAGAAGAGGGTGTTGAATTCGTGCTTGGTGATGGTTTTATGTGGACTGATTTTGAGCAGCCATTACATGGGATTAGTGCTGGTGAAGAAAAGAAATATTCTTTGCGATTACCAGATACTCATATGGACAAGGAACTGGCGGGTAATGAAGCTGAATTTGCGGTAAAAGTTCATAAAATTTGTGCGCCTATTTTTCCAGACTTAGACGATAAGTTTGCTGAAAAAATGAATATCGATGGTGGTTTTGACGGTTTAAAGAGCGAAGTTCGCAAGCACTTAGAACGAGAACTCCAGAGCGCTCTTCAAGCGTCATTTAAGAAAGCAATTATGGATAAGTTATTAGAGCATAATCCAGTTGAAGTTCCTAAAAAAATGGTTGAAATTGAATTAGAGAGATTATCTCAAGGGTGGCAAAAGCGTTTGGCTTCCTATAGCAAGAATAAAGCTGTAGAAAAAAATTCAGAATTTCCGCGTAATGCATTTGAGCCGCAAGCTAAACGCAGCGTTTCTCTGGGTTTGTTAATGTCTGAGATAGTTCAAAAGCATCAACTTAAGATTGAATCGCAGGAAATACAGAAAAAAATAGAAGATATGGTATCGGCCTACTATGATGATGAAGAAGAGGCGATTAACCAGATGCTTTCTGATCGCAATCGTGTGAAGGAGATTGAAGCGCTTTTGTTGGAAGAAAAAGTTATTGACTATATAACATCTCAGATTAATGCTATCGAAAAACCTATAAGTTATAAAGAAGCTGTAGAGAGGAAATAGAATATGCGAAACCAAAATTTAGTGCCAATGGTTGTTGAACAAACTGCTCGTGGTGAAAGGGCGTATGATATTTATTCAAGGTTATTGAAGGAGAGGGTGATATTTATGGTGGGTGAAGTTGAGCCACATATGGCCAATTTGATTATTGCTCAAATGCTATTTTTAGAGTCAGAAAACCCTGATAAAGAGATTTCACTTTATATCAATTCTCCTGGTGGTGTTGTTACTGCTGGTTTGGCTATTTATGATACGATGCAATTTATAAAGCCAGATGTTAGCACATTATGTCTTGGCCATGCTGCAAGCGCTGCAGCGTTATTATTAGCATCAGGAGCCCACGGTAAGCGTTTTTGTTTGCCCCATGCGACTGTGATGATTCACCAAGTGATTGGCGGATATCAGGGACAAGCAAGTGATATTGAAATTCATGCTCGTGAAACCTTAAGGGTTAGCCAACAGGTCAATGAAATTTTATCTCGTCATACTGGCAAATCAGTTGATCGCATCAAGAAAGATGTCGATCGTGATAATTTCATGGCTCCGAAAGAGGCTATTGAATATGGAATTGTTGACGGCATTTTAGATAGGCGAAAATAAATTAGTATTCTGCTGCTTAGATCCTCTCCTTCAACATGTCCAATCTACGGAGATGGTTATGTAGGAGGATTAGGATGTACTATTTTTTCGACAACTTGTTTTCTCTCTCTATCGGGCTCGTGCTCCCAAGGAGTTGCAGCTATATCTTTTGCTTGTGCTTTCCGAGCATCTTCTAGTCTTTTTGACTCAAGTTCTTTAAGTGCATGGGGATCTACAGCAGCACGTTGATTAAGTTTACGTCGCAGTTCAGCCATCATATCCTGTTGGTCATTAGTAGTGTCTTTGATGATAGTATCAAACCTTTTCATATATTGCTCACTAAGTTTTGCTGCAATATTTAACCCCTGTGGGTCTATACCCAAAAACGCGCCCAATTTATATGTTTGCCGTCTAAACCAAGCAAAAATACCTCTCCCTCCCATTATATCACCGGTAACACTAAGAAACTGTTTGGTTGGTTCCTTAAGCATATTTACAAGCGCTACATTTTTTTCTTGGCTTTTGGAGTTTTTATATTCTTCAATAGACTCTGGTAAAGACATAATTTGATATTCTTCATTTAAAGACATAAACATTTCAGCTGTTGTTCTGTTTGCAGGTATCTTTTTGTTTGCTTTGGTAAAATCATTCACATAATTCTCAACTTGTTCAAGTGTAAATTTTGGCATAATAATTATCTCCATTTAAATTATTTTATTCTAATGCTTCTAACGCCATTATATAATGTCTAAAAACCTTCAACATCAAAAGCTAGACACATCATATCATATTAATAAATATTATGTCCATTGCATTACTAAACAAAGGCGGTAAAACGCATCAAGTTAGACGCTACGCGCAACTTAATGCATCACCAATTAACCACAATGGAAGTCTTCTCCATTGCCCGAGGATTTCAATACAAAATTCCTTCGTTCCTACGAAAAATTTGCAATTATTTCCATGTGACTCGTGTGAGGATACATGTCAACTAATGTAACGTTCTGTAGTTCGTAACCATGTTTTACGATTTCTTTGGCGTCGCGCGCTAAAGTTGAAGGATTGCAAGAGACATAAACTATTTTTTTAGCATTAAACTTTTTAATTTGAGCGCAAATTTCTAGCGCACCTGTGCGCGGTGGGTCAAGCAAAATTTTATCGTATTGCTGCTGGGCCCACGTTGATCCAGATAATTCTTTAGTTAAATCCGCGCAATAAAACTCTACGTTCTCAATATTATTATTTTCGGCATTTTGTTTGGCTTGAATAATTGCACTTTTACTGCCTTCAACACCAATAACAGATCCGCATTTTGTCGCGATTGGTAAAGTGAAATTTCCAATACCGCAAAATAAATCAAGAATTTTTTCATTTTTTTGGATATCTAATAATTCAAGGACGCGGTTCACCATTTGTGCATTTATTATTGGATTTATTTGAGTAAAATCTGTAGGAGCAAAAGTGATTTTAATCCCGTGATCTAATAGTTTGTAGACTAGTGGAGGAGTCGTTTGATTTGAATCTATTGGTTTAACTGTTTCTTTTCCTCCAGATTGTGAATAAATTTGCAACTGATGTTCATCGCTAAATTTTTTTAGGAGTTCGATGTCACTTGCAGAAAAATTTTGGAGATTGCGTAATACTAAAATTGTAGTGTCATCACCGCAGGCAATCTCAATTTGAGGGATTTGTTGATATATAGATAAATTGGATATCAACTCGGCAAGCAGGGAAATTTTTTTACCAACACTTGGGTGTAAAATAGGGCATTCTTCAGTTTCAGTTACATATATCCCATTTTTTTCATGAAAACCAACTAGGGTTTTTTGTTTTTTTTGAACATGCTTTACTGATAGTCTGGCTTTGTTGCGATAGCCGGAAGTTGGACCGACAATTGCTGGCAGGATGTTGTTAGTTTCTAAACCACCAATGTGTTTTAGTTGTTCTTGGAGCACGCTTGTTTTGAAAGAAATCTGTTTTTGATGATCCAGGTGCTGCAGGGAACAACCGCCACAAATTTCGTAATGTTTGCAGATAGGAGATACACGATCAGGCGATGATTTTAAAACCTCGACAACTTCTCCTATGTTATATTTATTGCGTCTACTGGTGTAATTAAAACTTACTTCTTCGTTGGGCAAGGCATTCTTTAGGAAAATGACTTTATTGTTTATATGTGCAATCCCTTTTCCATCGTGGCTTAATGACTCGATATGAGTGTGTTCAAAAGGTGGATTTTCTTTTGTTGATTTTGTATTGACCATGTTTTGCATATTAACATGATGTTTTAGGTTTGAGAAAATCTATTATTATAAATTCAGATGCAATCAGTTGCATAGGTAAGCGGTAGCCGCTTGTATCTAATTCGAGTGCTAAATAATTTTATTTAATTGCCAAACCACGCTATATTTTGTTAGAATCCACACACTATTTAAAAAAAGAGGGTGTTATGAAAGTATATAATTCATTGGTTAAATTTGTGTTAGCTTGCAGTTTGCTAGGTGTTTTTATGGTAAGTGGTTGCACTACGTTTGATCCTTATACAGGTGAGAAAGAGGTTAGTAAAACCGCAATTGGCACCGGCGTTGGGGCAGTAGGCGGCGCTTTGGCTGGGCAATTAATAGGTGGTAATACTGAAAGCACGCTGATCGGTGCAGGATTAGGTGCTATTGTAGGCGGGGTAACCGGTAATTATATGGATCGCCAAGATTCTGAGCTCAGAGCACAGCTACGTGGAACTGGAGTTCAAATAGCGCGAGTTGGTAAAGATATACGTTTAATTATGCCGGGAGATATAACTTTTGAAAATGATCGTTCTGATATCAGATCTGGGTTTTATAACACACTTAATTCAGTGGCGATCGTTTTGAATAAATTTAACAAAACTACAGTTAAGGTTGCTGGCTATGCTTCAAGCACTGGAGAAGCTATGCATAACCAAGAATTGTCAGAGCAACGTGCTCGTTCTGTAGCAGATTATTTAATTGCACAACGAGTTGATGCCAATCGACTGATGTCCATCGGTTATGGCGCGCGTTTCCCAGTTGCAAGTAATGCTACTAAAGAGGGCCAAGCTCGTAATCGCAGAGTTGAAATAACTATTCATCAGTTAGCTAACTAAGATTTTGATGGTTGTGGTAGGGTAGCCGCAGACTTTAGTCTGCGTTTCTACAAAGCGCAGGCTGAAGCCTGCGGCTACCGTGAGCGATTTTATTTAACGCAAGTTAAAGCTTGCAGCTACTACTTTCATGTTATCACGGAGTGATCCACATGCATTTTTTTCAGTATGCAGGCGCTTTCTTTGTAGCAGTTTTTGTTCTGATATTAATTCATGAAACTGGACATTTTTTGGTTGCAAAATTATTTAAAGTTAAAGTAGAACGGATTTCTATAGGTTTCGGCAAGCCTTTTTACACCTGGAAAACTAAAAAAGGCAATACTGAATATGTTTTAGCTCCGATCCTTCTTGGCGGTTATGTTAAGCTTTTAGATACTCGTGAAACTAATAAATCTTCTCATCAATATTCTGCTTTTGCTTTTGATCATAAACCAATTATACAGCGGCTTGCTATTATTGCCGCGGGCCCACTAGCTAATATAATTTTTGCATTTTTTGCTTTTTGGTTGATGTTTGTAATTGGGTTTAAATCACCTAAACCAATTATTGGTAAGATTGTTCTAGAGTCTATGGCAAGCGTTGCTGGGATGCATGCTAGCGAAGAGATTATCAGAGTTGATGAGCGTGACACCGATAGTTGGAGTGAGGTTATTATAGCTATGCTTGCTCGTGTTGGGGATGAGGGCAGCATGAATATAATTACGCAATTAATACCAAAATTCAAAACGAAAATATATGAATTTGATCTAAAGCGTTGGGAAATTAATTCTTATGAACCAGATCCATTGTTAGATTTTGGCCTGATTCGTTATAGGCCACTGGTTTTACCAAAAGTGTATAGTATTGCTAAGAATTCTCCTGCAGAAAAATCTGGAGTGCAGTCAGGAGATCGGATTATTGCGATTGAAGGTAATAAAGTTCATGATTGGGAGGATTTTGTTCGGCAGATTAAATTATATCCTAAGAAGAAAATTAAATTATTAATTGAACGGGATAAAAAAATTATTGATCTTACTGCTACCACTGGATGGAAGTTTGGAAGCGGGTGGAAAAAAATTGGGTTTTTGGGTGTTGGGCCAGATGTAAAAAAAATAACCTGGCCTCAAGATAAAGTGCGTGAGTATAAATATGCTGCGAGGCCTGCGTTTACTGCAGCAACTCATCAGATGAAATTATTTATTGAGTTAAATGGCTTTATTTTGGATAAATTGCTTACAGGTAAAATGTCTTTTCATGTTTTAGGCGGCCCGATTGCTACTTTTACTGCTTCGGGGCAAGCACTAGAGCAGGGTTTTGTGACGTTTCTCGGTTTTTTAGCCATAATTAGTTTGACGATTGCTTTAATAAATTTATTGCCATTACCAGGATTAGATGGGGGACAATTTGTTTTGATTTTGGTTGAGGGCATTAGGCGACGCCCGATTTCAATGCAGATACAAATGTTGATTTTTCGTTTAGGAATGGCGATTTTTGTTTTAGTGATATTGCAGGCTACAGCCAACGATTTAGTTAGAATTTTTGGAAGATAATTATTTGACTTGACCCCTGTTTGCCCTTTTGTTTAAATGCTCTAGTTATTAATGCCGGGGTGGCGGAACTGGTAGACGCGCCAGACTCAAAATTTGGTGGTGGCAACACCGTGTCGGTTCGATTCCGACCCTCGGTATTTTATTAATAATCCTAAAAAAGAATATATTCCAATTTTATTTTTTTCATAAAATTAGATAGTTAAATTTTTTGTATACATCTAGTAAAAAACCTAACAGCTAAATCTCAAAAACCCGGTGATGGAAAATATTTTATTCTGATAATTTAGGAGCATGGATTTTTTATGTAAACACACCTGTATTTTTTGCGATTCTTTAAGCTATCGTAAGTTGGATTTATGCTTAGCATGTGAGCATGATTTGCCGATTTTACAAGATTATTGCAAAAGATGTGCTGAGCCTTTACCTGAAGGACAAAAAATTTGTGGTTCTTGTTTAAGCAATTTATCAATGCAGATTGAAACCATAGCTCTTTTTAATTACTCGTCGCCAATTGATCAGCTTATTATTAATCTTAAGTTTAGAAATAATTTGATAGGCGCTAGAATTTTAGGCGAGTTATTGGGTAATCATCTGCATGATCAATATCAAAATAAGAGCAAACCAGAAATTATTATTCCGGTGCCGCTCCATTCTGCTAGATTACGTGAGCGTGGATATAATCAAGCGCTCGAATTATCGCGACCTATTTCAAAAAAATTAAATATTCCAATTGATAAGTTTAGTGTTAAGCGGGTGAAGAATACTGCCGCTCAAGTTACGCTATCTGCCAAAGAGCGGCAGCAAAATATTAAACAAGCATTTAGCGTTGATAAAAAGTTTAAATATAATTATGCTGCAATAATAGATGATGTTATTACTACTGGAAATACCGTTAATGAGTTATGCAAAGTTTTGTACGGTGCAGGTGTGAGCAGAATCGATATTTGGTGTTGTGCTAAAATCCAGTTCAAAAATGCTTAATCTGGCGTCCCCAAGGGGATTCGAACCCCTGTTACTGCCGTGAAAGGGCAATGTCCTAGGCCTCTAGACGATGGGGACATCATCCTGAATATAGCAGTTAAAAGCATTTACTGCAGTTTTAACTACCAGATTTAGGATGATGGTGGAGCTAAGCGGGATCGAACCGCTGACCCCTTGCATGCCATGCAAGTGCTCTACCAGCTGAGCTATAGCCCCAATTCAAAAACCATTCAACAAAAACAAAGCTCCATTAATCGTCCCTGATGCCGCATGTTCCGGCCAAACTTTTTTCGCTTTCGCGTCCTGCTTCGCTCAAAAAGCCAGCCAAAATCTCCTTGATTTTGGCGTTCAGTGGCGAAAAGCTTCGCTTTTCGAAAACCCCACTTCACCCTGTTTGGCGCTCGACGGCGCAAAGCAATGCTTTGCGAAAACTCCGTCTCGCCCAGCTGAGCTACAGCCCC
>Ga0209642_10001228_pt1 | contig 16971 bp, 8 predicted proteins | sample RifCSP19_2_FD_184025 | JGI IMG/M metagenome (GOLD analysis project Ga0209642, IMG submission 184025) | Soil microbial communities from Rifle, Colorado - Rifle CSP2_sed 19_2 (SPAdes) (version 2) | ecosystem: Environmental > Terrestrial > Deep subsurface > Rock core/Sediment | place: Rifle... | reverse complement strand
TGGGTATGATAGTGGATGTCTCTCACCTTTCAGAGCAAGCTTTCCGGGATGTGGTAAATTTATCCAGTGCACCGATAATAGCCTCCCATTCCTGCGTTAAGGCGATCTGCAATTCTCACCGTAACCTTACAGATGAGCAGATAAAAGCGATTGCCAAATCGGGCGGTGTTATCGGGATTAATTTTTTCTCCGGTTATCTGGACGATGATTTCAGGAAGGTTTCTGATAGCATTTATAAGGAAATACAGGTCAAGAAAGAGGAGATCAAGGAGAAGTTCAAAGGGGATGATAAGAAAATCGAAGAGGAAACCTCACTCCTCTACCGGAATGCTAATTTTCCTCCTCCGACTACCTTGTCAAAATTAGTTGACCATATAGACTATATAGTCAAATTAGTGGGACCAGATTATGTAGGCTTAGGCTCGGATTTTGATGGGATTCCTGCTATACCTTTGGAGATAAAAGATGCCTCCGGCTTACCTGCAATAACCCAGGAGCTTTTGAATCGGGGGTATAAGGATGAGGATATTAAAAAGATTTTAGGTGGGAATTTCTTGAGGGTGTTTAGGGAAGTTTGTAAATGAATAATGGGGAAGTATAAATGGCAAGAATTAGTAAAATTCATACGAAGGAGAAACTGACTCTTTTAGAAAAATATCTTCAAGGCTATGTAACGGCAACCAAGGGAGCTATGGAACGTTATTATTTAGATGCTCTCGCAGGGGACGGACAATGTGAGATAGAAATTCCTGGCACATCTCGAACTCAAACTGTTAACGGCTCACCTTTAATTGCAATGAAATTAAAACCTGGATTCACTAAATGTTTTTTTATTGAAATCAAGAAGAAAAATATAAAAACGTTGACCAGACTTTTGAAAGACTTTCCACAAAATCGATATAAAATAAGGGAAGGAGATTGCAATTTGGTCATCGATGAGATACTTTCTGAAATCCCTCAGGAGGCTCCATGCTTTGCCTTTCTTGACCCAGAAGGTTTTGAAGTAGAATGGTCGACAATTGAAAAAATTGCTATCTATAAGAAAGGAAGAAAGATCGAATTGTTTATTCTATTTCCTTATAATATGGCATTTGCTCGTGTTCTTTACTATAACAAAAAAAGATTTGATAAAGAAAATATCGCTTTATTGTTAAACAAGACATTGCCTTACAATAGCTGGATCGACGTATATGAAGATAGAATTAAAGGGAGACTTAAACCACTTGAGGTGAGAAAGCGTATACTTAAAATTTTTACAGATGGTTTAAAAAAACTTGGATATAAGTTTGTTGATTGGAAATGTAATGACCAAATACATATCGGACACCCAAGAGGACGATTTGTAATGTAGTTTAAGAGGAGTTTAGTTTCAAGTTTAATTTTTGAATAGGAGTCATTTTGTTGATACCTCCGTGAGGTCTTTTATAATTATAATAGTGGATCCACTGAGCGAAAGCGGTTTGTAGTTCTTTTAAGGAGGAGTAAGTTTTGAGGCGGTAGAACTCTTCTTCATCGATTCGATGAGACCTTTCTACTTTGCCATTGATTTCGCACTGAGCTGGTGGAATGAGCTTATGGTGGATGTTATGTTTTTTGCATAAAATATCTAAGGGGTGCTCTTTGGGTTCTTTATCTATGCATTTAGGATCGGAGACGAATTGGTAAGTGAACTCTATTCCGTTGTCGGTTTGGATGGATTTGATTTTAAAGGGAGCTGCTCGGATAAGCTCTTTAAAGAAGTCTTCGGTGTTGTTGACTGAGAGCTCATAATAGATTTTGGCGAATCTCCACCTGGTGCAGTCATCTATGGCGGTGTATTGGTAATGCTGTTGGGCATGGATCCGATAGGGGACATATTTGACATCCGCCTGGAGATTGTCTCCGGGATTAGGCATTTGATAGCGTTGGGTGTGTTTCTTTCTGTGTTTCAACCTCTTAGGAGGGATTAAGTTTTCTCTTTTGAGGATGTGTCCGATGGTGGACTTAGGCAGATGAAGATTATAAAGCTGTTCTAAGGGGAACTGAAGCCTATCCGGTCCGTAATTGGTCTGCTTTCGCAGAGAGACGATTTTATCTACGATTTCTCGAGAAGTCTTCTTAGGATGAGAAAGAGGTCTGCGGGAACGTTCTTCCAGGGATTTAATATCGAAGTTAGCCTCTTTAAGACGGTTAAACCAAAAGTAAAAGAAAGACCTCTGGTAACCTAATTTCTGGCAGGCTAAGCTTATGTTCTGGTACCTAAAAGCCAACAAAAACAAAATCACCTTCTTGCGGATTTCAAGATTTCGGTTGTATCTCATCTGGCTTCGTATTATCTTTACTTCTGACAGGTTACATAACATGGGCAACCTCCTTGAGAGTTTAAGGTTTCGGTCATATCAAAATATATCATCTCTCTTGGGTGTTGCCCGTCTTTTTTTCTTTAACCAAAAGTGTATGATTTGTATTTGGTATCTACATTTGTTGATTGGAAACTAATTGAAAGCAGAGAAGGTCGTCCATTATATTACTTGATTTTCACAACTGACCATTCTGCAGGTGCAAAAATTATGAAACATGTTTTGCAAAAAGATTGGATTAGAGGTCAAATTTCTTTTCTTGATAAATTAACTTAATAGGAATTTCATGCTTTTAGCAAAAACTACAAAAAATAGAATTTTGAGAACAAATTTACAGTTATATAGATTAATAAATGGTACCCAAGATAGGTTTGTTAAACAGATAGGTGATGGTTCAATTATCACTCGATTTGAGAAAACCCCTTTACCTACTAAACCTACTGATGTAGTCTGTCCTCATTTCTTAGAACTTAAATGGGCTTATGGGTGTCCGTTTGACTGTTCCTGGTGTTATTTAAAAGGGACTTTCAGATTTAGGCCCGAAGGGATAAAGCCGGTAATTAAAGATTATGCTAAAATTGAACTGCACGTCAGGGAATTTCTTAATGTAGAGACGAATAGCCATGCGTCTCTACCCCCTGAGGTCCTTAACACCGGAGAAATTGCCGATTCCCTAATGTGGGAAAACGGATATAGACCTTTCTCCAAATTCATACTTCCCATGTTCGAATCTCAAGATAAACATAAGGTTCTATTCTTAACCAAGTCGACTAATATTAAAAATCTGCTTGAGATAGAGTCACATAATCAGGCAATCATAAGCTTTACCTTGAATGCGGATAAGGTAGCAAAAAAATGGGAGAAAAAAGCACCTGCCGTTTCAAAGCGAATTGATGCGGCAAGCAGGTTGGCAGAGGCAGGATACGAGGTAAGGATTAGGATAGACCCGATGGTACCGATGGCTGGCTGGCAAGAAGGGTATAAGGAGCTAATTGATCAGATTTTTGAAAAGTTTGTCCCGGAGCGAATAACCTTGGGCTCTTTAAGGGGTTTGCAGAGCACTATTAACGGAACTAAAGACAAGTCCTGGAAAATATACTTAGAGGAAAAGTCCAACTGGGGCAAAAAGATAGAGTTCTCTAATAGATTTACAATGTATCTGCACTTAATTAAATATCTCAAAGAAAAATACAATTACACTAATATCTCCCTTTGCAAGGAAACCGTGGAGATGTGGGAGAAGCTGAAGTCTAAATTTGAATCCCCGGATTTGGATTATAAGAAGATAAGATGTAACTGTATCTGGTAAAATGCTTGGAGTGTAAACCTTCAGGTTTACTAATAGGATAAAGCTAAAGCTTTATACTCCACAAATACTTTTCCCTTTAACTTCAATGAAGCATTAAAGTTACTTGAAACCCACCTATATATTAAGAAATTTCAATAACTTTATTTAAAAAAAAATGAAACAAAACTTGATTTCTTTCGTATTTTTATTTAAATTATTCTAAGTTAGAATAATTACAACTGGAGTAGGGATGACTAAAAATGAACTGGTGGTTTTGGGGCTGTTGAGCGAAAAGCCAATGTATGGTTATCAGCTCTACCAGGAAATAGAGAGAAGGGAGATGGAGCACTGGGCACAGGTGAATTTAGCCTCGATCTATAATACCCTCAACCGCCTGCAGAAGGAGAAGCTCATTCAGGGAAAAGGTGAGAGACCTGGCAAGATGCCGGAAAGAAGGGTTTACCACATCACCCCCAGCGGTAAAAAAAAGTTAGGGGAATTAGTGGAGATAGCATTGAATGAGCACAAGATGCCGGAGGATAGCTTTATCGTGGGTGTGGCTTTTCTGCAGGGGTTAGATAGGAAAAAAATCTTAGATTCCCTTTCGCATAAGAAAAAGAAGCTTCATAAAGTGATCCTGACAATTCAAAAACTATGCGGGAAAGAATGTAAAAAGATGCCCTTTAACTGGAAGTTCATTTTAGAACGAGGGGTATCCCATCTCAAGCTGGATATAAAATTGATAGATAAGCTGACCAGCCAGGTGAAAAGATATAAAGCTTAAAAAGAATTAAGGAGTCACCCTCCCTTACATCCCTCCCTTAAAGGGAGGGAGAAAAAAATGAAAAGACACAAAGCTTAAAAAAGTTAAGGAGAGAAGATGAAAAAATTAATCGGAGTTCTGATTATCCTTTTGATCCTGTTCTTTGTTTTCTACAAGATAATGGTCTTTCTCAAGGAGAAGAAAGCTCAAACCGCAGAGGTAAAGGAAAGGATTATCCCGGTGGAGGTGGAGATTGTTAAAGCCTCGCCTTATACCCCAATCCTTAATTACACCGGGGAGGTCAAGGGTATAGAAGAGGTGCTGATTTATCCTAAAGCCTCAGGCAAGTTAATGGAGATGAAGGTAAAAGAAGGAGACAGGGTGAAAAAAGATCAGGTGGTGGCTCTGGTCGATAGGGATATACCTGGTTTGGAATTTGAACGGTCTGAAACCGTTTCCCCGGTCGAAGGGATTGTGGGCAAGGTATATCTGGACAAAGGCGCAGAGGTAAATCCTCCTTCCCCTGGTCCGGGCATGGGTACTGCCTTAGCTCAAATTCTGAATCTTGACTCAGTGAAAATAATAATCCAGGTTACAGAAGAGGACCTTCCCAAGGTCAAATTAAATCAAAGAGCCAAAATCAGAGTTGATTCATATCCAGATAAAGAGTTCAATGGGGTGATTACCCTGATCAGCCCTACCCTGAACAGTTTAGCCCGGACCGCCAGTGTAGAAATAACCATTCCCAACTCGAATCATCTCTTAAAGCCGGGGATGTTTGCGGAGGTAGACTTAGCCACCGGTAAGACCGAGAATTTGATTCTGGTTCCCAGATATACTGTTCTGACCGAAGCCGGGAAGAAGAAAGTCTACGTGGTGAAAAATGGTAAAGCAGAGGAGAGGATGGTTGAGACCGGATTCAGTGAAGGGGGGTTGACCTACGTAAAAAGCGGGCTGGCATTGGAAGATAGTTTAGTGATTTTAGGTCAAAGTCAACTCCAGCCTGGAGATAAAGTAAGGATAGTTAAAGGAGAAGGAAGATAATGTTTCTGCCTAATTTATCCATTCGCCGGCCTGTTTTCATCGTGATGCAGGTCTTAGCGGTCTTAGTCTTAGGGGTGGTTTCCTATACCCGAATAGGAATCGACTTGATGCCAAATGTCGAATTCCCCTATATCTCGATCACCACAGTTTATCCAGGAGCCGGGGCTCAGGAGATTGAAAACCAGGTGACCAAGCCGATCGAAGAGGCTATGAGCGCTATCAATGGGCTGAAGAATATCTACTCTACCACAGCCGAAGGTTTTTCCCAGGTTCTATTAGAATTCAAAATTGAAAAAAAGGTCCGGGATGCGGAAACAGATGTGAGGGAGAAGCTTTCTGAGATTCGTTCAAAACTTCCCAAGGATATAGATGAGCCTACCATAGCCCGGTTTGATGTCTCAGCTACACCGGTGATGATCTTTTCTCTGGCAAGTGATCTTCCTTTAGATGAGCTCAGGACTTTAGCTGAGGACAGGGTCAAAAATGTTATCCAGCAGACAGAAGAAGTAGCTGAGGTCAAATTAGTTGGAGGATTGGAAAGGGAGATAAGAGTGGAGGTGGATAGAAAGAAACTCCAGGCTTACAACTTAGCAGTTGAGCAGGTGATTGGAAATTTAGCTCGCGAGAATCTGAATGTGCCAGGTGGTAGGGTGGAAATAGAACCTCAGGAGTTTGTGCTAAGGTCTACCGGAGAGTTACAGGAGGTATCAGATATTGGAAAGATACCTGTGGCTAATTATCAGGGGACTTCGGTTTATTTAAAAGATGTAGCTAAGATCAAAGATACCTTTAAGGAGTTAAGGGAGATTGCTCAGCTTAATGGCAGGCCTTCGGTCTCATTTATTGTATTTAAGCAGTCTGGCGGCAATACTGTAAAGGTATGTGAGAGGATCAAAAAGACTATATCTAAATTGGAAAAAGAACTTCCTCCAGGCACCGCAATCGAGATAGCCTCGGATCAGTCCAAATTCATCCGCAGATCGGTAAATGAAACCATGAGAACTTTATATCTGGGAGCTATCTTTGCCACGCTGGTCATATTTATCTTCTTAGGAAATTTCAGAAGCACCATAATTGCGGCTTTAGCCATTCCCACCTCCATTTTAGCCACATTCATCATGATGAACCTTTTCGGCTATACTATAAATATGATGACCCTGATGGGCTTATCTTTGTGCGTGGGTATCCTGATAGATGATGCCATCGTGGTGCGGGAGAATATCTTCCGGCACGTGGAGGAAGGGATGGAACCTGAGGAGGCTTCAAGGTTTGGCACTGCCGAGGTAGGGCTGGCTGTTATGGCTTGCACTTTTACTATTATAGCTGTCTTCGTTCCAGTTGCCTATATGAGCGACATCGTGGGGAAGTTCTTCAGAGCTTTTGCCTTCACAGTTGTCTTTGCAATACTTTATTCCTTATGGGATTCTTTTACTATGGCTCCAATGCTTTCCGCCAAGGTTTTAGTGAAAGAGAAAAAAGATAAGGAAAGCCTGTTGAAGAGATTATTTGCCCCTTTTAACCGGGGCTATTCTAAACTCAATCAGACCTACGGAAAGGTTTTAGCCTGGTCATTGACCCACAAGTTTTTAATAATCTCAGCTTCCATAATAATTTTCTTCTTGAGTCTGAGCTTAACTTTTTTCATCGGCAAGGAGTTTATGACTCAGGGAGATCGAGGTGAATTCAGGGTGATACTGGAGACTCCGATTGGTACTTCTATCCAGGCTACAGAAAAAGTAGCAACTCAAGTCGAGAAGATCCTTTTTTCCTTTCCTGAGGTTCAATCTACCTTTACCACTATCGGACTGGAGGCTGGTGCTTCCAACAAAGGTAATATCCGGGTTGAACTGGTTCCTTTAAAACAGAGGAAGAAAAAAACAGATGAGGTGGAGAAGGAGGTAAGACAAAGGCTGGCAGAAATGCCGGGTTTAAAAGCCAGAGTCTCAATGGTCGGGATGTTTGAGGGTGAAGAGGATTTTCCTCTTCAGCTCTATATCAAAGGTCCGGAGATTTCGGTTTTGGAGGAAGCTTCAGAGAAAATCTTGAGCACGGTAGAGCAGATTCCTGGAGTGGCTGATCCTGACCGTTCGGTCAGAGGAGGAAAGCCAGAAATGAGGGTGGTGGTAAATCGAGAGAAAGCCAGTCGTTTAGGTATCTCCACCGCCCAGATTGCCTCAACCCTGCGCTCTTTGGTGGAGGGCAATGTTGCTACCAAATTAAGACAGGGTGAAAAAGAGATAGATATCAGGGTGATTTTACCTCCGGAGCAGAAGAATAATTTTCAGGATATCTCCTCCATAGACATTTTGACTCCGGCCGGAGTTACTGTTCCCCTTAAAAGTATAGCTGATCTATATGAGGGTAGTGGTCCTACCCAGATCTCCAGACAGAATAGGGAAAGGGTAGCTACAATTACTGCCAATGTGGTAGATAGGCCCTTAGGGGATGTAGTTCAGGATTTGAATAAAAAGTTAGCCGATTTTCCTCTTCCTCCTGGATATAAAATCGAATACCGGGGTGATGTTGAGTTGATGGGTGATATGTTCAAGAACATGATCTTGGCTTTAATCATAGGGGTTATCTTCATCTACATAGTCTTAGGCTCCCAGTTTAACTCCTTTTTGCATCCTTTCACCATAATGTTAGCTTTGCCCTTAGCAGTGGTAGGAGCATTATTAGCGATATTTTTAACCGGCCAGAGGATTAATATGATGGCTATGGTGGGGATAATCCTTCTGATGGGGCTTGTAACCAAAAACTCTATTTTGCTTGTCGATTATACGATCACCTTGAGAAAAAGAGGGATGGGGAGGGAAGAAGCGTTGTTGAAAGCGAGTCCTGTTCGTCTGCGTCCCATCCTTATGACCTCTGCGGCTATGATTATGGGGATGCTGCCAGCAGCTTTAGGAATAGGCGAAGGTGCAGAATGGAGGCAGTCAATGGGAATTTCGGTCATCGGTGGTCTGATTACCTCAACCCTTTTGACTCTGCTGGTGGTGCCGGTAACCTATGTGGTGGTGGATAATTTTGGAGAGTTTTTAAAAAGGAACATTAAAATCGGTGGATAAAAAATAAGGAGGGAATATGCTGAAGTCCTGTCTGAAAATAACTCTTGTTGTTTTTTTCATTCTCTGGTTTAACTCTCCTTCCTTTTCTCAGGGGAAACTAATCCTGAACCTGGAGAAAAGCCTTGAAACCGCCTACCAGAATAACAGGTCGCTTCAGAGCCAGAAGGAAAAAATCAGCTCTTCAAAGTTTAAAATCTCAGAGTCCAAAGCAGTTTTCTACCCGAACCTTTCCTTTCAAGGCACCTATACCTATTTAGGGGTTACTCCCAGTATCAGTGCTTTCGGTAGTAAGTTCACCATTGGTTTTCATGATAATTTCGATTTTAGACTATCAGTACAGCAATCTATCTTTACCTGGGGAAGGCTCCAGAACAGTTATTCCATCTCCCAGCTAAATCTTAAATTGGAGGAGGAAAATTATAATAAAAATAAGCAGAGAATAACTTTCGATGTAACCAATTCTTTTTATTCGATTCTTTTAGCCTGGGAGCTTATCCGGGTGAGGGAGGAGGCTTTAAAAAACATTGAGGAGCATCTGAAGACTGTGGAGTTAAGATATAAAGCCGGACAGGCATCAGAGTTCGACCTTTTAAGGACAAAAGTCCAGTTAGCCAATGCTAAACCCCCTCTGCTTCAGGCAAGACAGACCTATGATTTAGCTTTGAGCTCTTTTAAAAATATCTTAGGTCTTCCTCAGGAGGCTCAGATCGAGTTAGAAGGTGAGCTTTTTTTCAAGCCGATTGAGGTAGAACTGGAAGATGCAACCCAGCAAGCTCTTTTACAAAGGCCGGAATTGAAATCCTTAGACTTTCAGAAAAGGATAGCACAAAAGGGCTTAGCCATTGCCAAAGCCGGGAACAAACCTTCCTTAATAGGGATAGCTAATTACGATTATAAAAACCCCTTTTACAGTGAGAAAAGATGGGACTCTGACTGGAATTTTACCCTATCCTTGAATTTCCCTTTGTTTGACGGTTTTGCCACACGCTCTAAGGTTAATCAAGCCAGGTCAGATTTGAAACAATTAGACCTGGGAGAACAGGATTTAAAAGAAGGTATAAAATTGGAGGTAAAAGAGGCAGTAACCAGCTTGGATTTAGCCAAAGAGACGATCCTTTCCCAGCAAGAAACTGTCAATCAGGCAAAGGAAAGCCTGCGCATAGCCAAGGTCCAGTATGCCCAGGGGATAATAACCAGCCTGGAGGAGATGGATGCGGAGCTGGCCTTAACCTTTGCCCAGATAAATTACCTTCAAGCCCTGGCTGATTATCTGAGAGCCCAGGCGCAGTATAATAAAGCAGTGGGGCAGGAATAAAGTGGCCAGTGGTGAGTGAACAGTAATGTAGTTGCTCGATTTATCGAGTCCAAATGGACCCAATGAATTGGGCAACTACCCAAAGCATCGGCATTAAGAAATGTCGATGCCTTTTTATTAACTTCATGAATCTTAATGCTTATAGAAAAAGATGGCAAAGGCAATAAACCGAGCTCCCATCAGTTCAAAAATTAGTTTTACCCCCATTTTTCCCTTGCTTTTTTAAAAATAAGAGTTAAATTATTTACAGGTTAAATCTGCTTACTGGATGTCGATAAATAGAAGAGGATGCAATCCAAAAGCTTATCCCGAAGGGATTAAGCAAAAGCTCTTTGAAATCTTAGGGGAGAATCTTAAAACAGGTGAGCTTTTAGCCTCTCACACAACTTTTCGAATCGGCGGTCCGGCTGACTTCTTCTATCAAACCTCCACTCCTGAAGAGCTGATCAAAGGAATAAATACAGCAAAAGAGTTTAATCTTCCGTATTTCGTTTTAGGAGGAGGGAGTAATCTTTTAGTCAGCGACTCCGGGTTCCGCGGGCTGGTGATAAAGAACTTATGCAGGAAAGTTCTGATTCAGGAGAACAAGGTCTCAGCTCAATCCGGCACTTTGCTTTCGGAATTGGTTGACCTTTCAGAAGAACTGGGATTGTCGGGTCTGGAGTTTGCAGCAGGAATCTATGGCACGCTGGGTGGTGCAGTTTACGGTAATGCTGGCGCCTTTGGAAAGGCGATCTGCGAGGTTCTGGAAGAAGGGATAATTTTGACGCCTAAGGGAAAACTGGAAATCGTCAACCGGGATTATTTTGAATTCGATTACCGTCATTCCAAGTTGAAAAGCTCTAAGGATATTCTGCTTTCAACTACTTTGACCCTGCAGAAGGAGGATAGGGAGAGGATAAGAAAAAAGATAGAGGAGAACCTGAAGGTGAGGAAGTCCAGGCTTCCAGAAGAGGAAGGCTCTGCTGGCTCATTTTTCAAGAATATTAAATCCTCCAAGAACTGCTTATCCGGAGTCTCGGCAGGGTATCTTTTAGAACAGGTCGGCGCCAAAGAGATGAGAATAGGAGATGCTAAGGTTTTCCCCAAACATGCTAACATAATAATAAACTCTGGCAAAGCCACTTCACGGGATGTAAAAACCTTAGCCAGAATCTTGAAAGAAAAAGTAAAAGAAAAATTCAACATAGAGTTAGAAGAAGAAGTAATCTATTTAGGAAAGTAAAACTTTAGTAAAGGAGGTAATTATCGATAATATCTAAGGGTTTCTAAAGGTGACCCGATGGTAAGAAAATCTGAATTACCTCTTTTTGCCGCCAAGGGCGTAAAGTCTTTTTTGAAACTGGCGGTTTTGTTTTTACTTTTGTCGGCATTAGGCGCTGCCCAGGGCTTAAAATTAGACCTCGAGTCAAAAGATAACGGCTGTTCCTACCATAAGCCGGGCGCTCAAGATGTGGGTCTCTCCCTGGCTTTTAAAGAGCTTCCCCTCCTTAAAAACAAGATCTTCTTTGCCCGGACAGTTAAAATAAACTACGCAGATAAAGTGGTCGAGCTTAAGGATAAGCTGGGCTCTTACCCGGTTGATAATGTTTTCCCCCTGAGCCTGGATTCTTATATGAGTTATACTCTTTCCTCTCAATATCAGGATAACTGGCGAAAGAACATAAACCTTTCCTTAACCCAGACCCAGCAGGGAAAGCGCAGGAGCTTTTTCCAGTTCGATATCCCGGTTAAATTTCCCTCCATAGTATCCAAATTCATAGGCGAGGGAGGTCCCAGTCTGAAAATCACCGGAAACCGGAAGATCTCCTTTTCCGGAAGGAGTAACTGGACAGAGGGGCTGGTCAAGACTGCGACTTATAAGCCCTCCAAATGGCCCTCTTTGAATATGGAGCAGAAATACAGTTTCAGAATCAATGGAAATATCGGAAGCAAAATCTCCGTGGACGTTGACCAGAATAGCGAGACCACAACTGATCTGGCGAACCGGATTCACTTAAGATATGCGGGAGAGGAAGACGAGGTCCTACAGAGCATAGAATTGGGGAATACAAACCTGACAGTGGGAAATAGCTTAGTCGGTTATAGTCAGGCAATACGCGGTCTTTTCGGGATTAAAGCCACAGCCAGAGTCGGCAGACTGGGCCTGACCATGATAACCAGCCAGGAGAAATCCTCCACTCAAAGAACCACCTTCAAAGCCGGCTCAGAGAGCGCGGCAAGCTATATCCGGGATTATGACTATGAAGAAAGGAGATTCTACTATCTGGGAAGAAGCTCTGCGTTAGGTCACCAGATCAATGATTTTCAGCCAGGGGACAACTTAGTAGAGTTTGAGCTTTATAAGCGCTCAGATTCGCTTTACAGCACTTTGCCTCACGGATTTGCCTGCGTTGACCCAAAAAATCCAGAACAATATTTAAGCGAATCTGAATACAGAGTGTTTGGGCATATTGATAGAGAAGACTACTATGTCTATCGTACAATGACAAGGGACACTATCCGAAATACTGTCACTTTGCCCTTCGTAGAATTACCCTCTTCCCTGGGAGAAAACGCTGTATTAGCTTACTGGGCTGTAATAGAACATGAAAATGGGACCCAAGATACTATAGGGGACCTGGATTTTTCCATTCCTGAGGCTGAAAGCCTTCGTTTAGTGACGGATACAACCTTCCTGCTTAAACTTCTCAAGCCATATGATTCTCGTTCGGTTCAGGTTACCTGGGAATATGAGTGGAGAAATGTTTACTCGTTGGGCTCAAGGAATATCGAAAAGGATGGGCTGAAGATAAATATCTATAAAGGCTTAAATAGACCGGATTACACAAATAACACTGACCCGGACCAGCAAAACGGGGTAAGATATATTCAGATATTGGGGCTGGATAACATTGATCAATATGGGAATAAGGATACACCGGATGGGGTTGTAGATTTTGACCGGATAGATTTTAACAAGGGATTGCTTTTCTTCCCGGACCGGCACCCCTTTGGAGTCGATTCTTTAAGCGAAAAAATACCTGAAATATACAATACTCCAAAAAACAACCAGTTTGTGCAAAAGTTAGGGGAGAAAAGCAAATATTATATCTACGTTGAGACCAAAAGCCGCAAGACCGAGTTTACCTTAGGTCATTCCCCGATAATCGAAGGCTCAGAAGTAGTGACTCTGAATGGTAAGAATTTAGCCAAAGGCAAGGATTATAATATCGATTACGATAACGGGCAGATCAGTTTTCTATCTCAGGAGGCTACAAACGCAACCGCAGAGCTAAAAATTGATTATGAATATGCCCCGTTTCTTATGGCAGAGAAGAAATCACTTTACGGACTACAGGCGAACTATCAGGCCGCAAGCGGTTTAACAATCAACAGCGTGGCTCTTTATAAAAGCGACAAAACCTCAGACGCTCGTCCCAGGGTTGGTGAGGAGCAGAAAAAAAATTTCGTCTGGGGCACAGACGTTTCCTTCTCCTTGGCCCCCTCGGTTATGACTAAGTTGGCAGATGCTCTTCCCCTTTTCGGAACCGAGGAGCCCTCCAGGCTTGAGCTTAACCTTAAAGTTGCTCAAAGCATACCCAATCCCAATCTCATAAATAAAGCCTATATAGATGATTTCGAAGGTTCTTTAGAATATACTGACCTGGGTATCCGCCGTGGCACCTGGACACTATCCAGTATGTCTCCGGGGAACTGGCAGAGAGCAAGAATGATCTGGTATAACCCTTATGACCGGGTGCAGATACAAGATATCTGGCCTAACCGTCAAGTTCAGGCAAGAGAAAGCTGGATGGACGTGATTAATTTAGAGCTTTACCCCAAAAGACCACATGCCCCGAAGGATAGTGTTGCCGGTATCTTTAGTTCTGATTCCTCTTATAAGTCCTGCAACGGGATTATGAGAGCATTCGCTCCGAGCAGCTGGGACCAGACCAGGACCAAGTTCCTGGAAGTCTGGGTTAAGGGAGACACAAGTACTACCTTAGGTATCGTTTTAAACATTGACTTAGGAGAGATAAGCGAAGACATAAACGGTGATGGATTTAAGCAAACGGAGGACAGGCCGACCTTTGGCCAAAGAGGGAACGGAATCTTAGAAGATGATGAAGATACCGGCTTGGATGGGGTTTCTGAGGATTCTGCAGGAATTGATTTGAGCGGAGATAACTGGGATTATGACCCAGAGAAGGATAAAAACAATTATAGCCACATCAATGGTACTGAGAGGAATGCCAATGATCCGGACAGAGGCAGAAGGCCTGATACTGAGGATATCAATGGAAATGATGAGTTAGACAAGCCTAATAATTATTTTGAGTTCCCGATAAATTTAAAAGATGCCTCCCTCTGGGTGCCCGGTACCTATTATAACGGTTGGCGGCTTTACCGCATTTCTCTGGAAAATACACAGAACCGAATCAGCGTGGGAGCTCCTGATTTCTCCAGCATAAAATTTGCCAGGATCTGGCTTTCCTCCTCTGATACCACTGGCAAGACGGTTTCAGTGCAGATCGCCTCTATCCAGCTGGTAAGTAATCGGTGGCGAAGCCTTGGTGTTAAATCGATAAACGATTCGACTTTTGCCCCGGTCGATTCGACCCGCGAATCATTTGAGGTCTTCGTGATCAACACCTTTGATAATAATAACTACAATCCCCCTCCAGGAATCGCGGGGATTCTGGATAGAAGTACTAAAGTGCGGGAAAAAGAGCAGTCCCTGGCATTTAAGTACCAGGAGCTTAAGCCCGGTCATTATGGCTCCGCATATCGAATACACAAAGCTGAGGATTATACTAATTATCAGGGGCTGAAGATGTTCGTGAACTGGCAACCGGAGAATACCTCCAATGCTAAATTTTTCTACAGGATGGGCACAGATTCTCTGAATTTCTACGAATATCACTGTGACCTTTATCCTGGATGGGATTCAAGAAATGAAGTCAATATGGATTTTAGCCAGATAACTGCTCTGAAAAACTACATGCTGATGAGTGCTTCTAAGGATTCCACAGCAGCTCGTGATACAACAGCAGGGAATTACCGGGTGAAAGGAGACCCAAGACTAAATCAGATTGCGTGGTTTAACATGGGAGTATATACCGATACCTTAAAAAGGGACTCAACTGAGATGTCGGGAGAAATCTGGGTAGACGAACTCCGGGTTACAGATGTGCGCAAGGTGCCGGGCTGGTATTACTCCGGAAGCATCTCCACCAAGTTCGCTGATCTTTTCAGCCTGGGAATTACATTTTCCCGTAGAGATGCTGAGTTCAGAAGTCTGACCGAGAACAAAGGGTTAGGGGTTGTCTCCAGCGGCTTAGGGATAAGTTTAACTACTTCGCTTGAAAAATTCCTGCCTCCTTCCTGGGGCTTGAACCTTCCTTTTTCCTTTAACCTGACAAAATCGCTTGACCTGCCAAGGCTAAAGCCAGGCTCGGATATCATCCTGCCCGCGGGACTAAGGAGCCTGGATAGGACCGAATCCACATCCAAGAGTTTCAGTTTTTTCCCCAGCTTTAACCGGGAGACAAACAACTGGCTTTTAAAGCTTACTCTAAAAAGGCTTAAATTGAATCAGTCTATTTATTATACGCGCACGGATTTCAGGAGTTCTGTGACTCCAGTCTCCAATAGTCAGGGGTATGGATTCGGACTACAGTATGATATGACCCCCAGAAAAAAACTTACTTTCTCACCTTTCAAGGGGTTGAAATCGGTTTTCCTCCTAAAAAAGCTCTCCTCTGAGACTATTAGCCCCCTGCCCACCAACCTGGTGTTCTCTTCTTCAGTCAGAAGTACCAAGTCTTTTAGCCAGAGCAGTGCGGGGAACATCACCTCACAATATGCCCGTGGTTTCAACGGCACAATCAGTGCTTCTATGGCTCCCTTGAAAACAGTGTCACTGGGTTACACTTTCGAAACTTCAAGGGATATCAGAGATGATAAGAACCTTAAATTCTCATTCTTACCTAAACAGGCTAAACTGGGGATTGAGGTAAGCAGATCACAGTCCTTCTCAGCCACTTACCGTCCAAAGTGGATAGGAATTTTAGACCAGAACTTCAGTTTCAACTCCTCCTACAAAGAGAATGGCGACCCGGTGCAGTTGCACGGAACCAAGTCAGTGGGGAATCAATCCGGTAAATCAGCCAACTTTACCTTCTACTGGCAGAAGATATTTGGAATCCTAAAGCCCAAGGCAGAGGCTAAAAAAGGCTTAAGTCCGTTAAATTGGGTAAGGAGCTTTGTAGGAAATTTAGGCCAGAACCTGGCTGCGTTGAGCATAAACTATCGGATAACCAAGACCTCCACCAAAAGCGGGCTTTTAGAAAGGCCCTCCCTTTCCTATCAATTTGGATTCACGGACAAAGCCGATGTTCCATTTTCCACTGACCCCCAGACTGCAAGATCTGACGGACTGAGTACCCAGAAAAACCTGGATCTGGGAAGTGCCTTAAGGGTTTCCTCAAATATAAATATCTCGAGTTTAAGGTACTCTAAAGTAGATAATATTGTCTCCAGTTCTGGAACCCCGGTGAGAAATGTGAGCACGACTTTCCCAGATATGGTTTTAACCTGGAGCAACTTAGAGAAGATAAAAATTCTTAAGAGGTTTGCCTCCAGTGTGGATTACTCTTTTAATTACAGAAGGAAAGTTGATACAGCAGAAGACGGTCTGACCGGCAGGCTGAACAAAAGGGATATCACCAAGAGTCTTACTCCTTTATCATTGAAGGTAACTTTCAATAACAGAATCCAGACTAATTGGTCCTGGGATAGGTTAGTGGCAGAGAGTCAAGCTTTATCCGGGGTGTCCGGGGGAGGAGGCAAGACCATCGGCACTTCAGATGCTTATGGAGTCAATGCTGCCTATTCCTTCAGCGCACCAAAAGGGATGAAGCTTCCCTTTCTTAAGAAGATAAAATTCCAGAGCAATTTAAACCTGGGATTGGGCATTTCCATAAAGCACAACCAGCTCAAAAGCTCAGTAGGACAACAGGGGTTTAACATATCCGCGGATACTAAGGAATTCTCCTTAACGCCCAGCGCAGGGTACAGCTTTTCTTCCCAGGTTACAGGCGGGCTGTCCGGGCGCTGGCTGGATATAACCAATAAAATAAGCGGGGAGAAGAATCATACCAGGGAGTTGA
>Ga0209642_10001222_pt1 | contig 17025 bp, 15 predicted proteins | sample RifCSP19_2_FD_184025 | JGI IMG/M metagenome (GOLD analysis project Ga0209642, IMG submission 184025) | Soil microbial communities from Rifle, Colorado - Rifle CSP2_sed 19_2 (SPAdes) (version 2) | ecosystem: Environmental > Terrestrial > Deep subsurface > Rock core/Sediment | place: Rifle... | reverse complement strand
TGGTATCGACTATAGCGCCCAATACAGGGAGATGGAGGTCACTGCAAAGAGGCTGATCGAGGAGATTGTAACCTCTCTCAAAAAGAACAGTTTAGATGCAGAAGGCGCTGTCCTGTCCGGTGAACCCTTTGTCGAAATCATAAGATACGCAAGGCAGGAGAATGCCGATCTCATCGTGATGGCAACACATGGCCGTAAAGGACTTGAACATGTGCTTCTCGGAAGCGTGGCGGAAAAGGTAGTCCGGAAATCCCCCTGTCCTGTCCTGACGGTAAAAAGAACCGGCCAGACCTTTACGATGCCATAATCTTTCCCTGACGCAGCACCTCTACAAAGATGTCCACTACATCCGGATCCAGTTGTTGTCCCTTCTGAAGGATGAGTTCATCCATCGCCATCTCACAGGACATGGCCTCACGATAAGGCCGGGGATTGATCAGGGCATCGAATGTGTCAATCACCGCCAATATCCTCCCCTCCACAGGGATATCCTTGCCGGATAACCTGAAGGGATAACCCTTTCCATCATACCGTTCATGATGGTACAGGACATAGGGTATTATAGGTCTCAGGAAATCAATCTTCATGAGCATTCCCGCCCCGATCCTCGTGTGTCTTCTGATCTGTCTCAACTCCTGAGAGGTCAACCTTCCTGTTTTAGTGAGGACAGCCTCTGTAATGCATATCTTCCCAATATCATGCAAGTGGGCCCCTATCTCCAGCTCCTCGATCCTGTCCTGCCTCCAGTACAGCTCCTTTGCAATGGCTACGGCATATTTTGAAAGCCGCATGGTATGCCCTCTGGCAAACGGGTCGCGCATCTCAATGCAGAGGGACAGTCTTGTGATGGTGTTGAGATATCTTGATTGAAGCTGTCTGAATCTCTGCGACTCATAGGCCTCGCCGGAGAGACAGGCAACTGAATCCCTGGCTTCATAGAAACGCATGGAACCATCCTCGGACCTGAACAGGCCATGGAGATTTGGATTCTGCCGGTGTTTTATCTGGATACAAAGGCTGCTGACATACCGCTTGAGATAAGCATCATCTATGTACATCTGAAACTCCTTTTCTGCTGCACTACATAGAATCCCCGCAGCTTGCTGCGGGGATTCTAAACCCGCCTCTATTTTTTAGAGGACTTCCATGTGGTATCCCCTTTGACCACGAGATAGGCCATAATCCGCTCAAATAGCTTGTCTCCAATCCCATCTACTTTCTTAATATCTTCTATCTTCGCAAAAGGACCATGCTTTTCTCTGAACATCACAACTGCCTCTGATTTTTTCTCCCCAAGCCCGGGAACAGCCGCTATCTCCTCTGCCGAAGCCGTATTGATATTGATGACCCATGGAGCAGTCCTGGAAGAGCTATCCGCCGCCTCAACCCCTTTGAGATAGGGGAGAGTACCGGAGATGCTGAACAACAAGAGTAACCAGCTTATTGTTATTAGACCTCTTTTCATAATCTCACCTCCTTTCTGACTAAGATTTTGTTGGGATACAATGAAGCATAAAGCAACTGCGATGCCACAGAGAAACATCAAATTTTCATCTCTGAGAACCTGCTGTTTTGAAAGGAAAATTTATACGATCGCCCCCATCGGATGCTCTTCCGCGGAAAAATCCCTTTGCACATCCGCTTGTGCAGGCGGCCCCCTGAAGATATAATGACTATGTGCAACAGCAGATGGATTCCTTTTTACAGCAGAACTCTGTTTGGTTTATAATAGAGGTCTCATGCTCAAATCGCTGAAGAATAGAAAGACCGGAAAGGTGTATTTGGTCGGGGCGGGGCCTGGGGATATCGGCCTCCTTACGCTGAAGGGGAAGGAGTGTATTGAGAAGGCGGATGTGATCATCTATGACTACCTTGCCAATGAAAAGATGCTCTCCTTTGCACGTCCTGATGCAGAACGGATATTCATGGGCAAGCATGGCGGGGGCCCGATCATGCCGCAGAAGGAGACCAGCAGGTTAATGGTCACGAAGGCTAAAAAGGGCAAGAGGGTTGTCAGACTCAAAGGGGGGGACCCCTTTATATTTGGCAGGGGCGGCGAAGAGGCAGAGTTTCTTGTCAGAAACGGGATCCCCTTTGAGGTAGTTCCAGGCGTCACTGCAGGAAATTCAGTGCCGGCGTATGCAGGCATCCCGCTGACTCACCGGAGCTATTCATCAACAATAGCTTTCATCACTGGACATGAAGACACAATTAAGAAGAAGAGCTCCATCGCATGGGACAAGATTGCGACAGGAGTGGATACGATCGTGATATTTATGGGGATAACCACCCTGCCCGTTATTGCGGAGAATCTGATCAGGAATGGAAGATCTCCGGGCACCCCGGCAGCCGTGATCCAGTGGGGGACTACAGAATTACAGAGGACAGTGACCGGCACCCTCAAGGATATAGCCCGGAAGACAAAGGCTGAGGGCCTCAGACCACCCGGTATTATAGTCATAGGCGAGGTAGTCAGACTGAGGAAGAGGCTGAAGTGGTTTGAGGGAACTATTGATGCGAATTCGGCCCTTCAGTATACATCCATGAAGGTAGACGCACTGGGGACAGACCTCTCCATTGCAGCAACTCCCAGAGGGATATGCAGGATTACGTTTGGAGATGCCTCCTCTCTGCAGCAGGAATTGAGGTCAGAATACCAGGACTCTGCTATCCTGCGGGATGACCGGTATTTCGATCTGGTCTTATCAGAACTTGATCATTACTTCCAGCGCGCTTCAACAGATTTCACATGCAAGTTAGACCTTCATGGAACCCCCTTCCAGAAAAAGGTATGGAAGGCCCTGCTAAAGATACCCTTTGGCAAGACGGCCTCTTATCAAGAGGTCGCAGAAATGATTGGACAGCCGCGGGCCGCGAGGGCTGTGGGAACAGCCTGTGGTCAAAACCCCATCCCTGTCATCATCCCCTGCCACAGGGTGATCAGCAGTGGAGGCGGTCTGGGAGGATACAGCGGCGGGATTAAGATAAAAAAAGTATTATTGAGAATAGAGGGGATAGAATTCTAAGAAACTGCTGTGAAATGTATGAGATGGCCAGGATTGTCATCCTGAGCGGAGCGAAGGATCTGATACCTTCGGAGAACAAAGGGTGATCAGATTCTTCGGGCATTCGCCCTCAGAATGACACGGCATTGCTAATGCGTATGAAATCCGCCGTCATCATGTGAGTGCCCCCCGCCCCCGCCAAATAACTTGCGTCGTATCTTAAGGCGCCCCCCCAAATCTGGCTCTTTATCCTTCTCTTTATCCTTTTCGTGGGAGTGCGGGACCGGAACATCGGTATGTCCTGAGGGGGGCTTATCGTGCTTCAGGTCATGGACATGGGTATCCTGAAGAGTCTCCTCATGGAGATGGTCATGCTCATGTTCATGGGCGTGCAGGTGGACATGCTGGTGCTGATCGGGTCCATGAATATGGAGATGGGCATGGAGAAAATCCTGGATGATCGTGCGATGTTCCTCGTCCATATTGGCGATATTGAGCATACCATGAAGCAGTTCATGGGTCTGAAGTGCGAGGGGGAGCTCCAGTCTGTTCGCCTCCAGCAATTTGCGATCGTATAGAATATCAGAGGCCGGTCCATCCGCCACGATCTGGCCGTCCGTCAGGACAATGCACCGGTAACAGACTTCCAGGGCGATATCGAGGTCATGGGTGCATAAAATAATGGTCTTGTCTGATGACTTCAGCCACTCGATCATCCTGCGGCGGCTGAGAGGGTCCATGTTCGTAGACGGCTCATCGAAGACCAGGATTTCGGGCTGATAAGAGAGCACTGTCGCAAGCGCCAGCCGCTTCCTCTCCCCGAAGGAGAGATGAAAGGAGGGACGCCCTTCAAACCCTAAAAGTCCTACCATCTCCAGGGCATCCTTCACCCGCAGATGGATCTCATCCCGTGAGAGCCCTAAGTTGAGCGGGCCAAAGGCGACATCATCAAACACCGTCGGACAAAAGAGCTGGTCATCCGGGTCCTGGAAAACAATCCCGACCTTACGCCGGATCTGGTTGAGATTGTCCTTTGTAATCTCGACGCCATCAATGATCACACGCCCCTGACTCGGCATCAAGACCCCGTTTAAATGACTCATGAAGGTTGATTTCCCTGCCCCGTTTGGCCCTACGAGGGCCACCCTCTCCCCATGGGCGATAGAGCAGGAAAGCCCTTTAAGGACATCACGGCCGTCAGGGTATGTGAAATAGACATCCTCAACTACGATTGCATTTCTGTCAGACATCTATTTCTCCCCCTAAATGGTTTAATCTGTTCACTGTTCACTATTCATTAATACCAGCCCTGAATCGCAGGGTGAAAGATCTTTATCATATCCGTTACAAGAACTGCAAGGGTCAATAGGACAATCAGCCCGGCCTTCACAAAATCTTTTCCTTGTGCCTCAAATGTAACCAGGCTATGGAGATCCCCCTGGTATCCCTTGGAGAGCATGGCGCTGTAGACCCGTTCTGTCCGCTCAAAGCTCCGGATCAGAAGGGTCCCTACGAAGTTTCCCATCGTCCGGAGTGTATTCATGTTCGCCTTCATGACAAAGCCCTTGGACCGCATCGCCTTTTCCATCCGCTTCACCTCATCTATAAAGACAAAGATATACCGGTACGTAAAGAGCACCATCTGGACCATAACCCTGGGACATTTCAATCGCTGCATCGCTATCATAGAGATATCAAAACGGGAAGAGCCAAAGATGGCATCTGTCGCTAACACGATAGCAAGCGCCTTTGTGAAAATCAGGATGGCTAAACGAAACCCCTCCCAGGCAAATGGAAGACCGATGACGTGGAAAGCCGCTCCGCCAGGATAAGAAAACGGCAGAATCAAAAAGAATGGGGCGAGAAAGATAATAATCCACTTTATACTATTCGCAACAAAGTGAAAAGGGATATTCGTGATCTTTATGATGATGATCGCAATCAATAGAGAGATCACGGCAACAGGGATCGTCTTCAGGAGCGCCGCCACAAATATAAAAAAGCCAAGGGACAGGATCTTGATCCTCGGATCCCAGCGCTGGATGGATGACTCAATATGGGAAAAACGGTCTATCTCAAGCGACACAATATCTTCTCCATCTTTAACCCCTGTTTTAGGATGTCTTTAAAATCCTTTTCCGGACCTGACCTGCAAGAAGATCAGGCTTGGTCTTCTTTAAGAAGGAGGCACAAGCCCCCACCACAATGGCCTCGATGATCAGTGCCGGTATGTGGGCAACCAGGACCATGTCTGCCGTTGCCCAGAACTCCTCACCTGCTAAAGATACGGCCAGCGCCAGAATAACACCCGAAACAAGAATGCCTGCAGCCCCGGCCAGGGCGCCAAAAATCATCTCTAACCTATCTCCCAAAGGAAACAGATGTCTCAACTGCCAGATAAAGTAGGCAATCAGAGCCCCCCCTCCAAGCATCACACAATTCACCCCGATGACAGTCACCCCCCCAAAACCAAAAAGGAATGCCTGCAATATAACACCCAGCATAATGGCAGGAAAGGCCCTTTTACCAAGGATAATCCCGGCAAGCCCATTCATGATCAAATGGATACTGGCAGGACCGATAGGGATGTGGATGAAGTTGACTACAAAGAAGAGCGCAGACATCACTGAGACCTTGGGTATCTCTTCATGCCCCATCTTCCGCATGGTGACTGCGGCTAATATGGCTGTCCCGCCAAACCCTGCGGCTAATACCGGCACCGATAAAATACCGTCAGCGATGTGCATTTACCCTGTCTCCTCCCCGAACTCTAAGAACTCTTGCGTGATATAAAATAAAGGGCAATTCCCGTCAATCCCAATATATAACCAATCCCCCCAATGATCGTCGTCAAAGAATTCTTCTGGGTCATCTCAGTAAAACTTCTGACAAGGGGTTTGATGGCCTCCCCCACAGCCCTCTCAACGGCCTTTTCAACGATAGCCTGCATCTGGGCCTCATCGAGTTGGGCATTCTGGCTAACCCGACCTTTTTCTGATGGCACCTCTTGATCTACAGCCGCCACCTTATCCCCTCCTTTACTAAAGGGGGGATTACTACCATTGAGCTCACTCGCAGGCAAGGTATACTCCGCCTTATGCCCCATGCCGGCATTTAAGGTAATCCTCAGATCCGTCTTCCGGGGTATCTTGAAAGACAACTTCCCCGCATCATCAGTCACACCATTGAATAGGACCTTCCCTCCATTGTCATAGACAAGAACCTCACTCTTTTTTGGCTTCTTCCCATCGGCAAAATAGCCCTCCACAAAGACGGTATCCCCCTCTGGATAAGCAAACATCTGCACCTTATGGGCGTAGGTATTGGGAATAAAGACAAGTGATATGAACAGAAGCATTGCGAAAAAATGAATCTTCTTCATTGTATCTCCCTCATCCCGGTTGACGCTCAAAAATGCCCACACCCACTTCATGGGTACCCGAAGGAAGGACAAGGATTTGAGCCGAGGCGTACTTTGTAGTACGTTGAGGCTCAAATTCGCAGTCCTGACGCCGCAAATGGGCATTTTTCAGCGTCAACTAGATAAAACAAAAAGGCCATGTAGGCTCCCCTCCATCGGGGATTCAGGCCTACATGGCCTTTTTTATCAAGAAGAACTGCAATTGGCCTTTTAAGTTCTATCTGTTGCTCTGAAGAGGTTCACCTCTCCGTTAGTGTTTAATATTAAACACTATATCACAAAATCTGTCAAGAAATTTGACTATTCCAGAATATTTGACTATTCCAGTTCAGTTCCGCTATTTCATATTGTAAGTCTTGACCCAGAGCACCGCACCAATTTCAACTGGATAATCCTTCCCCTCATGCTTCATAGTTTTCTCATCCGTGTTAAGCGCGGCAAATCCCCACCACCCTGCCTTGGGCATGGCATAAGTGAAAACACCATTCGCGTCCGCCTTGACCACCTGAGTGATCATGGGATCAGCAGGCGTTTTTATCCTGGCTTCATCATTGAAGTACTCCACCTCAATCTCGGCAAAGGGGACCGGCTTGCCGTTGAACTTTACAATCCCCTGAAATACATTTCCCGCCCACAAACCATACGGCCTTGTGAGAGGAATAATCTCCGTCTTGAGTCCTAACTCTTCATCCCATCCCTCTTCCAGACCGAGGGAATTTACAATGACCTTTGTATAGTGGACAATGAAGGTCTCTTCCTCAGGCTCCCAGTAGGGCTTGGGTTCCACATAGAAGATATGATCGCCAGGTCCTGCAATCTTATACTTACTTTGAAAAGCCGTAAAACTTTTACCGCTCCGGTCCTTAATTTTAACTTCCTTCAGGGCATCCAAAAGATTTATCTTTTTCTCACCTTTAAGGACACCAAACTGGGCAGGCTTTACCATATTCATCCCATGCCCCTCAAAGGGGTGTGTGAATCTGACATCCAGACTAACCTCACGACTATCCTCCTGCGAAACCATATCGTCTGACGGAATGATCATCTGGAAGTGGGCCTGGGCGCTATCCCGGAAATGGGAACCCAGAAAAATCGCTGTAGTGAATAAAAATGTCCAGACCATCTTTTTAAGGCTGCTCTTATTCATGTTGGCTCCTCCTCGTTGTTATCTTCTTAGAAATTCATCTGTGCCCGAACACCGTATACCGTAGTGGTATCGTTGTCTGCATCCCCACCGGTATTGGTAATAACCTGCAAATCCGGGGTCAGCGTAAAGTGGTCGCTGAACCCGAGCTTGTAATAGATCTCGAAGTGTCCTTCATCTCCGGAGTTAGAAATAGCCGCTATGTCCGGGGCCTTGTCATTCACGGAAAGGATCCCATAGGCGATTCCGACAACATCATTCTTTCTGTCCCACAGACTCCCGCTCAGAGAAACTCCCCCGCTGATCGCAGATTTGACGAGATTTTCCTCATGGTCTTCATCCTGCATGGCATAGCGGGCGAAGAGGCCTATGTCATCGGCCACCTCCTGGTCGAGACTGAAGCCAAACCCGGTGTTCTCCTCGGGTTCACCACTGCTGATATTCGTAAAGTTACGGGCGTCATAAATATAATGAACTCTGTAATTTCCCTCCCGTCCCAGGAAACGGGGTTTTATATGGATATGCCCTACACCATAGGCATTCTCAAAGATATTCTCAAAACCGGAATTCATACCGTTTGCCCCGATTAACCTGATCTCCACCATCTCCGAAGGCATGAAGGTCAGAGCCACTCCAGGGGCATAGTAACTATCCAGTTCCGGGAATATAGAACCCGGATAGCGGGTAAAAATTCCCGAAATAAACTGATCGGTCTCATCATTGGCATAGATGTTCTCATCATAAAGGCTGTGCACATCCAGCTTCCCTGCATGAAGACCAAGGCGGCCATCCAAAAAGCTCCCCTCAAAATAGGCCTGCGATACAGCGATTGCAGCAATTCCGGCAATCTCCGTAATAAAGGCATCATAGTTCGGGACAGACAAAAAGTGCTCTGTGCCGTTTATATCATTTACTCCTGTTCCGTTTCCGGCCTCAAGGGCAATGACAACCTTTCCGGCAGGGCTGATTGCCGCTTCGAAGTTTAGATCCAGTGTATAGGTAAAATCCGTCACGTCGCTGTTATCCGCGATACCGGACGTACCCTGGAGTATGGAGGTAATGCCACCCGTTATATTGAGCTTCCCTATCTCATGGGGAACGAGATGCCCCTCTTCTTCCTCCTCAGAGTGGGCTATTGCGGGACGGATAGCCGCAAAATTGAAAATCAAGATTGCTACAAGTGTTGCGATTACGATGCCTATCATGGGTTTTGTTCTGATAACCATCTCTCTTCTCCTTTCCGCTGTGGTGAATATCCTGTTTACCTGAAACAAAAAAAGACCATAAAGGTTTCGAACTCACCGTCCCAGACGAGCTCTGCAGAAACCTCCATGGTCTCCTGGTATCAACAATAAAAAAGCCATGAAAATCGCCTCGCTTCGTGCGAGAGCATTGACCTTCATGGCCTTAATTATTTTCTTTTCTCTGATTTACTCTCTTGAGAAGAGGTTCACCTCTTCATTTAATATGCAAATTAAACACTAAGATTTAAAATTTGTCAAGATGTCATATCCAACACGGACAATTCTATTTGTTGACAACACAATGCCATCCTAAATCTTGACAATGCAGAGAGGCTCGGATAAGATAGGCCCTGCGTGAACGAAACCATGAGAGAAGGTATATGATCAAATCCGGAGTCCTCTTCCTCCTTGTTATTTTCACCTTGCAAGTAACCGGCATGACCTGCGTCGGTGAAGACATTTCATCGAATGCCGCCGCTGCACAGGGCGAATGTCAACTTAAGGCCCCCTGTACAGATTGCGGAAGCAGTACTCATTCCACCGCTATTTTTGATGAATACCATTGTCCATGTCATCTCAGTTTTTCTCAGCCCCCCTCCGAAACAATCGTCTCTTACCACACGACTGAATTGCTCTCAGTCAAGACCGGCGGCCCTTCTATCAAGGGCATCTCTATCGACATCTTCCAACCACCCAGAACTCTCATCTAAAATACTCGTGTCTTAACACAAAGAGGCCAGGGCTGCTTTCCGAAGCAGTGGATTCCGTCCTTTTTCCCCTCTTTTTCCGTAAACTTACGACTTTTAATTTCCTTTAAATAAAAAGCAAGGAGGTCTGATCCTTGATGAAGATGCGGTGCTTAATTTTTATCTCTTTGATGGTTGTTCTTATAAGCCAGTTTTTTTTAGATTACAGAACGGCGACGGCCGGGGAAAAGGGGGGGTATACCCTCGAAGAACTCCTATCGATCGCCCTAAAAGCTAACCCTTCCATTGCGGTCTTTAAAGCCAATTTAGAGGCAAGTAAAGGAGAGGCCCTATCCGCCTCCGCTTACCCTAATCCGGAAATCGAATTTGAAGGAGGGAACAGCAGCTCCCTCGATACGGATGATACAAAGGGTGAATACTCTGCGGGCATAGGACAGCCCCTCGAGTGGCCTGCAAAGAGGAGTTACAGAAAAAAGGCCGCCCTGGCGGGCGTTGCTGTTGCAGAGAGGGATTTGGAAGACTTCTATCTTCAGCTCAAGGCCGAGGTGAGGAATGCCTTTTTCAAGCTTCTATCGGATAAAAAGGTTTTTGATATCGCGAAAGAGAACCTGAAGATCGTCAATGAACTGTTTAAAACCGTGGAACTCAGGGTAAAGGCAGGGGAGGCCCCGGAGTACGAACTGGTAAAGGCAAAGACAGAAGTGCTCAGGGCGGATAAGGAATTGAAGAGGGCCTTCAATGCGCTGGCGATCTCAAAGGTATCCTTGAATGCCATGCTCGGCAACTCGCTAAAGAATGAATTTGATATCGAAGGAGAGTTTAAACTCCCTGAGTGGAGACATGAACTTCCGGCGCTCTTGTCGAACGCCATGGGAAAACATCCCCTGATCTTGAAAGCAAGAAAGGAGCTGGAGGCAAAAGGCTACTCTCTCGAAATGGAAAAGGCGTCCCTTTTCCCAGACATCACGGTAAAAGGTTTCTTCAGCAGGGAAATGGATAAGGAGGCCTATGGTCTCGGCATTGCCCTTCCAATCCCCCTCTGGTACCAGAGAACGGGGGAGATCGCTGCCGCACAGGGAGAAGTGGCACGGGCTGAGGCCGGAGTTGTTGAAACGACGGTCCAATTATCAAGGGGAATAGCCGAGGCATACCAGAACTATCTTATCGCCCTTGACCAACTCAATATATTTGAGGAGGGGTTGCTCAAACAGGCCGAGGAGGCCTTGAGGATTGCCGAGTTCTCTTACAGACAGGGGGAGTCTGGCCTTCTCGATTACCTCGACGCACAGAGGGTATACCGCACCACCTTCATCGAATATTATCAATCTTTCTTTGAACTCGAATCATCGTTGGCGACACTGGAGAGGGTGGCGGGCGGCCTTCCCTGAACAAGCTTTAACTTTGGAGGTAGACACTCATGTTTCTCAGAACGTTTTTTTTAATCTCAATTGCAGTCACTCTTCTCTTTGCCGGATGTGAGAGGTCAGGCCAGGAACAGGGGCAGAAGGCGGTCTCACCGGCTGAAGGGCAACAAGGCGGGACACAGGAAGCTGGGGAAAATCCCGATCTCATCACGCTGAAGCCAGAGGCTGTAGAACAGGCAGGGATAAAGACCGAAAGGGTTTCTTTACGGCCTTTAAGGGGTGATCAGGCCTTTTCAGGAAAGGTATCTGTCAATGAGACAAGGCTTGCCCATGTGGGGTCGAGGATATCCGGAAGGGCGGTAGCGGTCTCGGCAAACCCTGGTGATGATGTGGAGAAGGGTCAGAGTCTCGCGATTATAGACAGCCCGGAGCTCGGGGAGGCCCAGAGCCAGTATCTTAAGGCAGCGACAAACCTCTGGGTGGCGGAGAAATCCTATGAAAGGGCAAAGATACTCCTCGATGGGAAGGTCGTATCTACAGGCGAGTTCCAGAGGCGCGAGGGTGAATACCTCTCGGCAAAGACAGAGGCGAAGGCGGCAGAGGACAGGCTGCATCTCCTCAGCATGACCGACGAGGAAATCTCGGCCATCGGGAAGACCCATACCATAAACTCGAGGGTCCCCATATACTCCCCCATCCCGGGAACCATTATTGAAAAGCATCTGACCCTCGGCGAGGTCCTCGAGCCCGTAAAACCTTTGTTCGTCATCGCTGATCTTTCAAGCCTATGGGTGATTGCCGACGTCCCTGAAAGGGATATCCCTAAAATAAAGAAAGGGCAGAGGGTGGCGATCACGGTATCTCCTTATCCTGAAAAGGTCTTCAGCGGGAAGATCGGGTATATCTCCGAAACGATCGACCCCGAGACACGAACCATTAAAGTAAGGGCCGCGGTAGAAAATCCGGGGAGGATATTGAAGCCGGAGATGTTCGCCGCCATAAAGATATCCACAATGGAAAAGGAAAAGGTCCTTGCCATCCCGGCGAGCGCCATTCAACGGGAAGGGGAAAATACCATTGTATTCATTTCAAGGGGGAAAAATACCTTTAAAAAGAGGATTGTTTCAATCGGGCCTGAAGTGGACGGTTTTCATCAGGTACTTTCAGGCCTCAAGGAAGGCGAATCAGTAGTCACAAAGGGCGCCTTTACATTGAAGTCTGAGGCCCTGAAGGGTTTGATGGGGGAGGAATAGATGATAAACAGACTTATTGCCTTTGCCCTGAGGCAGAGGTTGATCGTACTGATCGGTGTTCTGCTTCTCGTTATTTTCGGCGTCTACGCCTTTACCAAACTTCCGATAGATGCCTTCCCTGATGTCACGAACATCCAGGTGCAGGTTATTGCAAAGGCCCCTGGGATGTCCCCTGTTGAAGTGGAGCAGCTCGTCACGTTCCCCCTGGAAGTGGAATTCATGGGCCTGCCGAAAAAAACGGAACTCAGGTCCATAACAAAACTCGGCCTTTCGGTAATCACAGTTGTCTTTGAAGACGGCACAGATATCTACTGGTGCCGTCAGACCGTGCTCGAGAGGCTCATACAGGCCAGGGAAAGGCTGCCTGAAGACGTTGAGGTAACGCTCGGCCCCATAGCAACAGGTCTCGGCGAGGTCTACCAGTATACTCTCGTGAGGGCGCAGGGGGCTGAGGCTGCAAATGAAGGGGGAAAGGAGGGAGACCTCATGGAGTTCAGGACCCTCCAGGACTGGGTCATACGGCCTATACTTCGCACCGTGGCGGGGGTAGCGGATGTCAATAGCCTCGGGGGGTATCCCAAGCAGTACCATGTGATGGTAGACCCCAACAAGCTCATAAAATACGGTCTTACCCTGCGTCAGGTATTCGAGGCGATAGGAGACAACAACGCCAACGTAGGGGGAGGATATATACGTCACCAGCAGGAGAGCTACGCCGTCCGCGGGCTTGGTCTTCTTCAGTCCATGAAAGATATCGAGGAGGTGGTCCTCTCGTCAAGAAACGGGACACCCATCTACCTGAGGGATATAGCAGAGGTTAAACTGGACTCCCGCTACCGTCTGGGGGGTGTCACCGCAAACGGAAAGGGTGAGGCTGTGGAAGGGCTTGTGCTTATGCTCATGGGAGGGAATAGCCGTGAAACGGTCAGTACCGTGAAAGAGAAGGTTAAAGATATCAATGCCCTCCTTCCTGAGGGCGTCTCTATCACCCCTTTCTACGACAGGGCTGATCTGGTAGAGCGCGCCCTTTCTACGATTGAAAAGGCCCTGATAGAGGGGGTAGTTCTTGTCATCATAGTACTTTATCTTTTCCTGAGAAACTTCCGCGGGGCGCTGGTTGTCGCCTTGAGCCTGCCGCTGGCGGTGCTCGCCACATTTATCATCATGAACTATACCGGCCTTACGGCGAACCTCATGACTCTCGGCGGGCTTGCCATATCCATCGGCATGGTTGTCGATGCGGCCATCATCCAGGTGGAAAATGCCCAACGGCACCTCTCTGAAAAGGAGGCCGAGGGGCACGGTATGCTCACCGTGCTGGAGGCGATCATAGAGGTAAGAAAGCCGTCCCTTTTCGGCGAGCTGATCATCGCCGTTACCTTCATCCCCCTGATGACACTGCAGGGTATGGAGGGAAAGATGTTCGGCCCGCTCGCCTTTACGGTCGTGATTGCCATTATTTCTTCCCTCGTTCTGTCAATATTCGTTATTCCCGTCCTCTGTTTCATATTTTTAAGACCGGGGGCGGAAAAGGAAAGCATTATTGTAAGGGCAGCGCTTAAGGTCTACAGCCCACTCCTTACGTTCGCTATGAGGAGGAAGATTCCTGTTATAGCCGCCGCTTTGATTCTTTTCCTGTCAAGCCTGCTTCTTTTCCCCTTCATAGGTAAGGAGTTTATCCCAACCCTTGACGAGGGCTCGATTGTTATAAACGCTACCAGACTTCCCAGCATAGCACTGGAGGACTCCCTCGACGTCACGACCGTTATAGAGCGCGAGCTTATGAAGTTCCCGGAGGTCAAGACGGTTGTCAGCAGGACAGGGACGGATGAGATAGGAACCGACCCAATGGGGCCGGAGCTGAGCGACATCTTCATCACATTAAGGCCGCAAAATGAATGGCGGTTCAAGACAAAAGAAGACCTCAAGGAAAATATGCGCGAGGCACTCGAGAAGATACCCGGTCTGGCCTTGGTTTTTTCACAGCCAATCCAGATGCGTGTCGATGAGCTGGTCTCCGGTGTAAGGGCACAGATCGCCGTAAAGCTTTTTGGCGAAGATATGGATATTCTTCAGGAGAAGGGCGCTGAGATTACGGCGGCACTGAAAGATGTGCGCGGCGTGACAGACTTGAGGATGCAGCAGATCGCAGGACAATATTACCTCGAGATAAAGGCGAACCGGAGGGCCATGGCCCGCTACGGAATAAATGTGGCCGACCTGAACGAGGTTGTCGAGATGATAAAGGCTGGCAAGGTCGCCACGGAGATGATGGAGGGCCAGAAACGTTTCGGCGTCCTTGTGCGGCTGAACAATGAATGGAGCCGTAATATTGAGGCCATGGGCGATCTGACGGTCAGCGCCCCCAACGGGGCCAGGATACCCCTTAAACAGATATCTGACATCAGGGTCGTAGAGGGCCCATCGAGCATCAACAGGGAAGAGGGGCAGAGAAGGATCGTCATAGAGGCCAATGTGGAAGGCCGGGATATCGGAAGTTTCGTGGAGGAAGGCCAGCAACTGATCTCCCAGAGGGTCAAGCTCCCGACTGGTTACTACATTACCTGGGGAGGGCAGTTCGAAAACCAGCAAAGGGCGATGAAGAGACTTTCCATAGTAGTCCCGCTCTCTATAGGCATGATATTTTTCTTCCTTTTTTTAACCTTCAACTCGGCAAAATACGCCGCGCTTATAATGCTCAACCTTCCACTCGCCTTGATTGGCGGACTGTTCAGCCTTTGGGTGTCCGGACAGTATCTTAGCGTACCGGCTTCCGTGGGTTTCATCGCGCTTTTCGGAGTGTCCGTTTTAAACGGCGTAGTGCTCGTCTCCTACATAAACAAGCTTCGTGAAGAAGGGATCGGCCTCGAGGAGGCCATTATGACCGGCTGCGAAAGGAGGCTGCGGCCGGTATTGATGACCGCGCTGGTCGCCATCCTCGGACTCGTTCCGATGCTCTTTGCAACCGGTCCGGGCTCAGAGATTCAAAAACCATTGGCTACGGTGGTCATCGGCGGGCTTATCACATCGACCCTTTTGACCCTGATCGTGCTACCTACCCTCTACAGGTGGTTTGAGGAAAAGCGCGTTGAATTTTAATAAAGACTAAAAATGGAAAAAATAGTTAAAGGAATGGGGGGTTAAAAAAATGAAAGAGGTCAAGGCGATCATCCAGCCGTTCAAACTATCGGCAGTCACGAGGACCCTGCAGGAGATACCGGGTTTTCCGGGCATGACCGTATCTGACTGCAGGGGTTTTGGAAAGGAGAAAGGAAAGGAGGGGCCGCACCGTGTTATCGAAGATCTCGTCGACTACATCCCGAAGATCAGGATTGAAATCATGCTGAAAGATGAGATGGTGGATCAGGTGGTCGAGACTATCGCAAGGATAGCCCACACAGGAAATCCGGGCGATGGAAAGATCTTTGTCTATGACCTGGAGAAGGTCGTAAGGATAAAGACCCTTCAGCATGGAGAGGAGGCGATTTGAATGAAAAAAATAATTTTCTTTATGGCAGTTATCTTAGCAGGGTTCACCGGGTGCTATAAAAATATACCTCTTGAAGGACCAGTTGTCCCCGCAGGGCTAAAGGTTGTTCCCCTGGATGAGTCCGGGCTTTCACAGGATGAGGTGGATGTCATCGTTACGGCACACGTAAAGAAGGGATCGTATGTCGTAAGTCCAAGAACAGAGGAAGATAGATACACTTTCGTTTTGCTGATCAATGATAAAGAACTTATAGAACATGTCAAAGGCATTGAAGAAATGGAATCGGACATGCACGAAGAAAAAGGTGAAGGAATACACTACACATTTAAAAAAAGGCTCCGGATTAAGCCCGGAAGCTATAGAATTTCCCTGAAAACAGAAGATGTCAAGACTTCTCCTGTCCATATAGAACTAACCGGCGGAAAACTCTATACATTGAGGTTTGAGCCGGTTTATGGGTCAATAAAAATGGGCACAAAGAAAAGCTTTCAGCATGGCGTAAGTCATAGCTTCTGGCAAGGTGTAAGAGATTTTAATGTCTACCTGACCTTTTCATCCCTATGGCCCTGATAAATATTCAGTGAAAAGAATGAAAGCACAGCCAGGATAAAGAAAGAGACTTGAAAGAGAATAAAAGATGCCATCTTTAGATATGCAAAGCTTGGGGATGCATATCTAATAAGCCAACCTGACCCTATATCCAGAAGACCGGAAATAAAGGATACAAGTATCAACAGAAGCTTCAGGAACCAGTGAAGGCGTAAAAAGGCGGTGAGATGATTGACAAGAAGTAGCGCCATAGCAAATAGAAAGAGGTGAATGTGGGTCATTTCAAGGAGACCCAGATAGGATATGGGATTCCTAAAAGACTCCTCGGACCCACGATAATATTCTACAACGGATATATAGTCAAAACCTATCCTCTCTATATAAATAAGGACATTGGTAATCCATAAGAGCAGGACATAAAAGAGAGTAAAGAGGAGGATTATCTGTAATAACCTGCTATTGTTCCCCCCCCCGTTAGCAAGAAATTTCACAGTACGCCCTCCTTAATGACCTTCAGGTGAAATATCGAGAGGACCTTTCTTACCTCTGATGTAATGCCATTAACACTCAGGGTAGCCCCTGATACTGCACTGATCTCCCTTTTTGGCCATAGGCCTTCATTCAGAACCTTGCCCTGAAACTGATTGAACCATCTCTTATTGGGAAGATACTCCTCCGGCTCATAGAAGGCTAATATCTCTACTCTCTGCAATCTCGCCTCGGGTGTAACAACAACCATGTAAACTGCCGGTTTTGTCCTTACTATATGACTTCCTAAATAGGCATAACCCAGGACACCCTCCTTCCCTATACCAACATAGTAGGTGAATATCTTAGAATCAAGCCTG
>Ga0209642_10001220_pt1 | contig 17040 bp, 13 predicted proteins | sample RifCSP19_2_FD_184025 | JGI IMG/M metagenome (GOLD analysis project Ga0209642, IMG submission 184025) | Soil microbial communities from Rifle, Colorado - Rifle CSP2_sed 19_2 (SPAdes) (version 2) | ecosystem: Environmental > Terrestrial > Deep subsurface > Rock core/Sediment | place: Rifle... | reverse complement strand
TAATTTTTTGTAGCGGAGGTCTTCAGACCTCCATTTTTTCGTAAGGGCAATTTCCAGATGGATCCAAATGGACATGAATTGCCCCCGCATTTGTAGAGACGTATCGCATGCGTCTCTTTTTTCCCCAAAAAATCAAAACGGGACTTGACTTTTAGAGGGGAATAAGTAAAATAGAACGAGATGCCTTTAGATTAATTTTTATCTATCTGATTCTTATAATAATTATGGCAAAAGAAAACAAAGAAACAAGAGTCTTTAGAGGTAAGTCACTGAGGATTTTTGCGAGTTATTCTTCAGAGGACAAACAATTAGCCGGGGCTATAAAGGAGGGGTTTGAGCACTACGGGATGGATGTATTCTTAGCCCACGAAGACATAACTCCAAGCGCTGAATGGCAGGAAACAATACTTAAAAGGTTGAAACAAACAGATGTATTCATTCCATTATTGACAAATAATTTCAAGGAATCTAATTGGACTGATCAAGAAACAGGAATAGCTGTTGCAAACCGAAAGCTCATAGTCCCCCTAAGAGTCGATATTAATCCTTACGGTTTCATTGCTAAAGTCCAGGCTTTTAAATTCAAATATGATACATCTCGAGGTTCAAATGGCTCTAAAACTTATTCCTGCTGGGATTCATGCCTAGAAATCACTAAATTGATATTAAATAAGAAAAAGTTAAGAGAAAATCTGAAAGACTGCTTAATCAGGTCTTTTGCTAAGAGTAACTCTTTTGAAGATGCGAATAAGAAAACTGAAATGTTAGAAAACTATGAGGCCTTTTCAAAAGAACAGATTGAAGAGATTGTCAAAGGAAGCATTGAAAATAGACAGATTTATGAAGCATACAAAGCCGGAGTTTTCCTTAAAAAGTTCATGACAAAATATAAGAAACATATTAACTCAAAAAGAAAAAAAGAGCTTATGAAACTAGTCAGCTCAAAATAAGAAATATTCAAAAAGGAGTAACCGCAATGCTGAAAAGATTTAATCAATTTCCAAAGAATAGCAAATGGCTTAAGGTCAAGAGTCTCCTCTTAACTGGCCTGCTTATAATGTTCTTTTTAGCTCTTGCCAACGCCCAAAAGCTCACATATCCACCTGCTCGAATGGATAATGTGGTGGATGATTATTTTGGCACCAAAGTGCCTGACCCTTATCGGTGGCTGGAAAACCAGGATTCGCCTGAAACGCAAGCCTGGGTGGAGGCGGAGAACAAGCTGACTCATTCTTATCTTAATGCCATCCCGGCAAGGGAGAAGATCAAAACCAGGTTGACCGAATTAATGAACTTCCCAAGATATTCTACTCCGAGTAAACGGGGGGACCGCTATTTCTTTTCGAAAAATGACGGACTGCAAAACCAATCGGTCCTCTACATGCAAAAGACTTTAACTGGTGAACCGGAGGTGGTGCTCGACCCGAATAAATTCAGCCCGGATGGGACCATTGCCCTTTCGCTTCTGGCCTATAGCAAGGACGGAACGCTTTTGGCATACGGTATATCTAAAAGCGGAAGCGACTGGCAGGAGATAAAGATTCTAAATATCGACACCAAGAAAGAATTTCCTGAGACCATAAAATGGTGCAAGTTCAGCAATGTGGCTTGGAAAGACGTCAGGTCAGGCTTTTTCTATAATCGTTATCCTGAGCCAGGCACAGTGCCAGAGGAAGATCAATATAATTACAACAAAATCTACTGGCACAAGCTCGGCACTCCTCAAACCGAGGACCAGTTGGTGTACGAGAATCCGAACCAGAAGGAGCTTTCCTTTACGCCCTTCATCACTGAGGACGGGAAATATCTGGTCTTATATGTGGAGCTTGGAACAGACCCGAAAAACCGAGTCTACTATCGTGAAGTCGAGAGTAAAAGTCCCTTTATCAAGCTCTTAGATAAGGCAGATGCCAATTATGCCTTTGTAGGTAATTTAGATACTCTCTTCTATTTCCGCACCGATTTAGATGCCCCCCATGGTAAGGTCATTCAAATCAATATCAAAAACCCAGACCCGAAGGACTGGAAGGAGGTCATTCCTCAGGCATCCGAGGTGCTCTCTGATGCCAGAATGGTGGATGACCAGCTTGTGGTCGTCTCTATGCAGGATGCGCACGATAAGCTTAAACTGTATGACTTTAACGGAGAATTCAAAAAGGAAATCGATTTGCCTGATTTAGGCTCAGTTGGCAGCATCTCTGGCAGGCGCAGGGATACAGAGATGTTTTTTGAGTTCACCTCTTTTCTTTATCCCACAACCATTTTACGCTACGACTTTGGGAAAGGAGAGGTCTCGACTTTTTACCAGCCAGAGATCAATTTCATTTTCTCAGCCTATGAAAGCAAGCAGGTATTCTATACCTCCAAAGATGGAACCAGGGTGCCGATGTTCATCGTTCACAAAAAGGGGCTGAAGTTCGACTACTCCAATCCGGTTCTGCTTACTGGTTATGGCGGTTTTAACGCAAGCATGCAACCTTATTTCTCTATTTCCCGTTTGGTCTGGCTGGAGAACGGTGGTGTATTCGCTTTAGCTAATCTGCGCGGAGGAAACGAGTATGGCGAAGCCTGGCATCAGGCTGGGATGCTCAATCGAAAGCAGAACGTGTTTGATGATTTCATCTCCGCAGGCGAGTGGCTGATTCAAAACAGGTACACCAGCACTGACAAGTTAGCGATTATCGGCGGGAGTAATGGCGGACTCCTGGTAGCAGCTTGCATGACCCAACGCCCGGAATTATATGGAGCAGTCATCTGTCAGGTGCCTCTTACCGACATGCTGAGATACCAGAAATTCACTGTTGGCCGTTACTGGATACCTGAATACGGGGATGCGACCAGAAGTCAGGAGGAGTTCAATTACATTTACGCTTATTCTCCTTTGCAAAACGTCAAAAAAGGAACAGACTATCCACCGACTTTAATCACCACCGCGGATACTGATGACCGGGTCGCGCCTTTGCACGCTAAGAAATTCGCCGCAGCATTGCAAGCCGCAAATGCAGGCGATAATCCGATCTTGCTTCGGGTAGAGACTAAAGCCGGACACGGAGGGGGAAAACCGACGTCAAAAGTTATTGATGAACAGTCAGACACCTATGCTTTTTTATTCAAGATATTCGGGATGGGGAATAGTATTTCGAAATAATATGTTGCAGGGGCACGGCATGCCGTGCCCCTACCGATGGACTATAATTTTAGACAAGGAGAATCAATGAAGAAAAATCAGGTAATTAAGACCATGCTTAATCATAAATCTATTCGACGGTTTAAGCCGAAATCACCGACAATGGAGACGATAAGGACAATCGTCCGGGCAGGACAGCAGGCGCCTTTCTCCTCTCAGGTCTATAGTCTGTTGCTGTCACGGAATCAGAAGAGAAATCCCTTCAAGGTGCCGCTTACATTCACCATTTGCATCGATTTTCACAAACTTCAGCTTATTATGAAAAAGAGAAAATGGGATTTGGTTTCAAATGACCTTTTCTGTCTTTTGATGGGGATTCAGGATGCTTCTCTGATGGCAGAGAATATGGTGATAGCCGCAGAGAGCCTGGGGTTGGGGACCTGTTTTCTGGGAAATACTCCTCTGAGGGCGACGGAAATTGCGAAGGAATATAAATTGCCCAAGCGGGTCTTTCCACTGACTCAAGTCGCTATGGGATACCCGGCAGAAAGTCCGCCGCCGCGACCAAGATATCCTCTGGAGTTTGTCCTTTTTGAAAATGAATACCCGAAATTCAATGAAAAAGATATAAAGAAAGCTATGAAAAGGATGGACCAGGGCTACCTGGCTCAAGATTATTACCGTAAGTCGAGCTACCGGGTTCCTCTTGAGAAAGGGCGCAAGGAAAAATTCACTTTTGATAATTATTCCTGGACCGAACATATCTCCCGTAAATGGGGACAGTGGAACCCCTCACCGGAAAAACTCCTGGAGCAGTTATCAAAGTGCGGATTCCATCTGGCCGGAAGAAAAAATACGCGTAGCTGAGCCTTCAGGACTCAGCGGTCTATAAAGGCTTTACGGTCCTACGGAGACAAAGCTCCTCGTAGAGAGATCTAAAACCTCTGCTAAGTGACTCTGTTGATGCCCTTGCCAGAGGAGATTTGGTGGGTCAGACAGTCATTGTAGTTGCCCAATTCATTGGGCATAGTGGCTCAGGCGTCCCCGCCTGAGCATAAAAACAGGCAAGATACCTGTTCTACCGATTTTTAAGAGGATTGCGATGTTGGGCTTTATGCACAATACGAAAACCAAAATACTACAAAGACGAACCGATGATCGAGTATGAAATAAATGGCAGAATTATTACGAATGAGTTAGATACCTTTTTTCAGAACTGGAAATCACCTCCGTCAACGGAGACCAGAAGCAAGCTTTTAACCGGCTCTTATCTGGTCATAACCGCAAGGGAAAATGGTAAACTTGTAGGTTTCCTCACAACCATCAGCGACCGAGTGATGCATGCATTTATCACTTTACTTGAAGTTCTGGAGTCGCATCAGAGGAAAGGGATTGGCAGGCGTCTGATGGAGTTGGCAATCTCCAATTTCAAGGGATATTATGACATTGTCTTAATAACTGATCCGGATAAAGGAGGATTTTATAAGAAATTGGGGTTCAGAGAAATCTATGGTATGCATGTCCGAGACTATACCTATGGAAGGGACAAAAAGTAGTTGCCCAATTTATTGGGCATAGTGGCTCAGACGTCCCCGCCTGAGCATAAAAACAGGCAAGATACCTATTCTTACTATAAAATGAGCGGACTGATGTAGGGACAGCCCTTCCTTCGACTTCGCTCCCTTCGGCTTGGCTCAGGGACTGTGAGTGTAATCGAACAGTCAGGACGGTGAGCTTGTGCTTCGGCAAGGCTCAGCACGGTGAGCTTGTCGAATCGTCGAACCGTGTGGCTGTCCGCATTGAGCTTAGGACAGGGACCCCGCAGATGCGGGATTTCGCAAGCTCAACAAGCTCTGTCTCTACATAAGACTAAAGGGGTCGCGCTACATAATTGCTAAATTCATTGAGCATTTCGTATAAGAAGCAAATATCTTAAACCGAAGGAGGATAAATGATCTGGACATCTCTGAACAAATATAGAGACATCGGGCTTTTGATTCTACGTCTGGGAATAGGGGGGATGTTTATATTTCATGGTGCTCCAAAAATCATTGGAGGACCGGAGAAATGGGAAAAGCTGGGAGCGACTATGGGGATTTTCGGTGTTCACTTCCTACCAGTGTTCTGGGGATTTATGTCCTCCTTTGCAGAATTCTTTGGGGGTGTTTGCCTGATCTTAGGTTTATTTTTCAGACCAATCTGTATACTCCTGACAATTAATATGGCTGTGGCTACTTCTATGCATCTACATAGAGGTGATGGTTTAGGCGGTGCCTCGCATGCCATTGAAGGTGGAATTCTTTTTCTGAGTTTGATTTTGATTGGTCCTGGAAAGTATAGTCTGGACGAAAAACTTAAGCCATATAATTCTGGTAGGTCAAACATTCCTGTCTTATCGTAGTTGCCCAATTTATTGGGCACAGTAGGTAAGAGATTTCTGCTGGTCGTAGTCACCAATTCATTAGGCTTTATTGCTCGATGAATCGAGCAACTACAATTAAAAAAAACTGTATGCAAGAAGGCATCCGAAAAATTTTTTCAGAGGTTCCTGAGACCTACGAGCTGGTCAATCACGTTCTGACCTTTGGTCTAGACATACTTTGGCGCAGGAAGGCAGCGAAAATAGCGGCTGAAAAGGACGGAATGATGTGGATGGACATCTGCTCAGGCACAGGCGAGATGGCAGTTTACCTCAAACAGCTCGCTCCAGAAAAGACGAAAGTATTTGCTTGTGATTTTTCCTTTCCGATGATTCAGAAAGCCATGCAGAAAAAAGAAGCATCAGGAATCACCTTCATAGTTTCAGACATCAATGCTCTTCCTTTTCCGGATAACACCTTTGATCTGGTCACCATCTCCTTTGCGGTGCGCAATATAAACCTTGACAGAGAAAAGTTTCTTCAGGCTTTAAAAGAGATAAATCGGATTTTAAAACCAGGGGGAAGGTTCGTAGCAGTGGAAACCAGCCAGCCGTCTTCAAACCTTATCAGGAGATTCTTTCATGCCTATGTTCGTCTTGCCGTAAAACCGATCGGACAGCTCATCTCCAGGTCAAAATCCGCCTATATCTACCTTTCCTCCACTATTCCCCGTTTTTATCCGGCAGAGGAATTTGCGGAAATCATAAAACAAGCAGGTTTTAGTGAAGTTTCATTCAAGCGCCTGCTTTTCGGGGTTACAGCCATCCATAAAGCGATAAAGTAAATCAGGGCAGGATTTTGTTGCTCAGCGAGGATGTTATCATCCTGGCTTATTATCTCCTTGCTGAGTTATCACCCTCAAACAAGTTTGAGGGTGCCACCCCACGGGTTACAGCCATCCATAAAGCGATAAAGTAAATGGAATAGGCAGGATAACCCTGCCTTCCCAACTTTTTGCTCAGCGAAGATGTTAGCATCCTGGCTGAATTTCTTTTTTTCACGCACAATTGCGCAGGGATGAAGCTTATTTTCTCCCGTTGCACAGGGCGGAGTTAAACTCCGCCCCTACGCGAACTACAAAAGCTTATGAGCACCAGTAGCCATGGTTGAGGGTGTCCTGAGAAATCATCCTACACGTTTTCGGTCCCGGATTTTTGGTCTGCCCGCACTTGCTGCAGATCCAGTAATTACCTTGCGCGTCCTGATAAATGTCGTAGCAGGGACCAGCAGCAAAATAAGCCCAGCATCCCTCAAAAACAAAACCTGAGCCGGCATTGACGGGTACCGTAACCTTATGAACAGTAGCCAGGTTAATGCCGGCAGTGACTACCATCACCAGAGCGAAGACCAGCACGATTGCTTTAAATGTCCTCATCTCTCACACCTCCTTTCTTTTTTCTCGTAGCGTCCGGGTTTATCCCGGACGTATTTCTCGTCCCGCATAAATGCGGGACGCTACATTCTGACCCGCGGGGTAGCTTCAGCGAGTGGTTAGCCAGAGTTCTGTTTATACTGCATATAGAACCCGAAACCTCTCACAAACTAAGGGCATGTTCTCAGAAGGGGTTTTGTCAATTCGCTTACATATCTTGTTGTAATATTGCATCATTTCCTTTCGCCACCAGGCAAGTGTCCTTTCACCCTCTCCATAATCATAGGCAAACTGTTCATCCACTTCGCTGAAACTCTTCAACTCAACTTCCATTACCTGGATAATGCATCTTGGAACTCCATCCCAATTCGTAACCACGGTGAGATCACCTACCTTAGGCATTGGTTCACCATCATACTCCAGCTCCCAGAGCAAGGTGCTTGTAGCAGTCTTAATTCCCGTCCTCACCAGTTCTGCTAAATCATCTGCGAGACGCTTAGTGTTACCAAATTGATAGATGGCATATGAGTTGGGAACTGATTCCTTATCGACTAAGGAGCGGATGAAATCTTGCCAATATTTTTCTGTTCTGGGAGAGCGCTTCATAGAAATTGTGAGCCCGGTATTCCCGCCTTACCCTCGGGGCGGGATAAGCTGTGGTAGAGACGCATGGCCATGCGTCTCTAATATTAAATCGTTTCTTACTTTGCTTTTCTGTCATTCTGAGGGAGTCCGAATGGACGACCGAAGAATCTGTCGAATTTGACCTTGAGGTAGATTCTTCGTCTCGCCTTCGGCGGACTCAGAATGACATTCGAGATCTTCTCCTTGCCCTCAAGGCGGGGTTAATTCGAAATCTCTCATATTTTCCTGCAGACTAATTCTCCTCTTTCAATCGGCACAATCAGAGCATCCACGCGGACATCGGTTAATGCTCTTTCCAGCATTGGCTCTAAGATTTCCTTATGGCTTATGACGTTATCCGCGACCAGTATCCCTCCTTTTACCAGGTTAGGCACTACTTTTTCGTAACAATCAAGATATTCTTCTTTTTCCGCATCCAGAAAACAGAAGGCAACGTTTTTGTAGTTCTGCAGGTATTTTTTGGCATCCCCGAATACAAGCTCAACCACATTCTCCAGCCCGGTTATTTTAAATGTCTCGCGGGCTAAATTAGCTTTTTCCTCAAGCACTTCAAAAGTAATAAGCTTTCTACCAAGCTCTTTACAGGCTAAAGAAAGCCACATAGCAGAATAGCCGCCACTTGTGCCGATTTCCAGATAAGTTCCCTCTGGAGCATTAGCAGCAAGCAAAGCTAAGAATTTCCCTGTTTCAGGAGGTACCTGCCTGAGCCTTTCCAAAGGAGATTTTCCAGCTAACCTATCCTCTTCATCAAGAGATTCTAAATAATCCATTCTTTCTTTGATGGGTTTAGGGATGTCGTGGAACATTTGATTATCCTCTCGTTAGTGGTAGCCCCGCCTTGCCCACAAGGTGGGATATCGGTTACATCGGCCAGTTAGGTGAAGATCTCCTCAGTTCCGTCAACATAGAGAATTTTGTTGACCCGAAAGGTTATCTTCATGTCGTCTATGTTGGTTCCTAACATCCACTGGTGATCGGACATAAACTGGTTGTACTCGAACCCAATGCCTTTTTGCGTGAATACTTGATCTGGAGATAGAGGCTCGTTAAGAGTTAGGCCTATCCGGAATTTTACCTCTCCGAACAAATCCGCAAACTCTAGGACTCCTTTCACAGCACGCGTTATTCTGGCGATTCCTTCTGGGTGGTAAGAACAGTCAAACCAGATATGGTCTTGGTATTGACCCAAGTCGATGTTAGGTGGTTGGTGCCGCTTATTGATAACAATGACTCGGATGAGAGAAGTCGGATCCGTCTTCCCTGGACTATCAGTGACGTCTGCTTTCTTAGACTCCGGAGCCCCAGCTTCGAGTCGGCCGACACGCTCCTCCAGTTGAGCGAGTCGTTTCTTGAGTCTCTCGATTTCTTCGTTCATGGAATGACTCCTTTTGCTGCTGAGTACAATCGGTATCCCCATCTTGCCCACAAGGTGGGATATTGAGACCCACGTTGTTGGCAACGTGGGTCTACCGGTTATTTAATTACTTTCTTAAATTTCGACCTCAACTCCTCTACTTCCTTGGCTGAGGCTGGATTTACACGTAAAGCGTCCTTAAGAAATCTCTCAGATTTCTCTGGTTCATTTCTAAGAAAATAAATCAGTGCAAGAAGTAGGTAAGGCTGTTCAAATGTTGAATCCGCTTGAATTGCATCAAGAAATGCTACTTCGGCTTCATCAAGCCTAGACATAAAAATACATGCTTTTCCTAAAAAGTTATCCAGTAGTGCTGAATTAGGAAAAAAGATTATACCTTTTTTGCATAAATCGTAGAGTCCTTTCCAGTCATTGAGTTTTTCTAATGTATTAGCTAGACCAATATAGCAATACATCTCGCTTTCATTTAAAGATAAACATTTAAGAAATTCTTCTTTTGCTTCTTTCCACATTTTTTTTGTTAGATAGGCGTGTCCAAAATTTCTATGAAACATATATTCTCCTGCTTTTATAACTATACTAGAGTCGGCTAAGCCTTTTTTTATCTTTTCAAAAGCTTCTATAGCTTTGTCGTAGTATTCCTTATCAAGGTATAAAACCCCGAGGAGATTTAGAGCAGTTTCTGAATTAGGATTCTTTTCCAGCGCCCTTTCAGTATCGTAAATTGCCTCATCTATCCTTCCCATTCGCCTATTTAATCTTGCGGCCTGGATGTACTCTGAAAAAGTCAATGAGGCTTCCAGATGAGTGTCGATTTGATCAATTTTTGTCTCAAGAGCTAATTCTTTGACCTCTTTCTTTCTTAAATAAAGTAAATTAAGGATTAATGAAGAGAAGATACATATTAAAAAAAGACAAGAAAAAAGTATCTTCCATCCTTTTGCAATTTTGATATGACTTAGTGCAAAAGATATTATAGCAACAGCACTTGTGATTATAATGATGATTTGTTGATCGCTTAATCCGAACATAACACCTACATCCACAAATTCCTATCCAAACTCCTGTATTGAATCGCCTCGGAAATATGTTGGGGCAAAATATTCTCTGCTCCTTCTAAGTCGGCTATGGTGCGGGAGACTTTCTGGATGCGGTCGTAGGCGCGGGCGGAAAGACCGAGCTTGGTTATTGCCATTCTCAAAAGCTCTTTGGATTCATCATCGATTACACAGTATTTTCTTATCTCCTTTGACTCCATATGGGCATTGCAGAAGATATGTTTTTCATCTTTGAATCTCTGCAACTGGACTTTGCGGGCTTTGTTCACTCTTCCCCTTATGACCTTGGATTGCTCCCCAGTTGGCTGTCCGGATAGGTCTTTGAACTTAACTGCTGGGACCTCGATATGAATGTCGATCCGGTCTATCAACGGTCCGGATATCTTGCTCATATATTTCTGGATCTGCATAGGAGTGCAGGAGCACTCGTGCGATATATCCCCGTGATACCCGCAGGGGCAGGGGTTCATTGCGCCGGCGAGCATTACCTGGGCTGGATAGGTTAGAGCCATTGAGGCTCTGGAGATGGTAACTTTTCCATCCTCCATCGGCTGTCTTAAAACCTCAAGGACGTCTTTGTGAAATTCCGGCATCTCGTCCAAAAACAAAACCCCGTGATGGGCTAAACTCACCTCACCCGGACGGGGAATCCTTCCACCACCGATTAAACCGGCATCACTTATGGTATGATGGGGTGAGCGAAATGGTCTGGTGGCAATCAGAGCCGTATTTGGTGGTAATAATCCGGCAACTGAGTGAATCTTGGTGGTCTCAAGGGCTTCCTCTAAGGTCAGATTTGGAAGTATAGTCGGCATCCTGCGGGCAAGCATGGTTTTGCCTGAGCCAGGAGGTCCGATCAGGATTATGTTATGTCCTCCAGCCGCGGCAACCTCCAAAGCCCTTTTAGTGTGTTCCTGACCTTTGACATCTGAGAAATCTATAGGATATTCAAGTGACCTTTCAAAGACCTCCTGAATATCAATCTTAAAAGGCTGGATAGTATCTCCATTTTCCAAAAACTCAATCGCCTCTCTCAAACACTCAACTGGATAGACGTTTAGCTTTTCCGCCATAGCTGCCTCTTTAGCATTCTCCCTAGGTAGAATCATCCCTTTAATTCCGCTCCCCTGGGCAGATAAAGCCATAGGCAGAGCGCCGTGAACAGGCCTTAAGGTCCCTTCCAAGGAAAGCTCACCGAGGATTATGTAATCATCAAAATTCTCCCTCTGGATCTGTCCGGTAGCTTTTATAATCCCGATAGCAATCGGCAGGTCAAAAGCAGAGCCCTCTTTTTTTATATCTGCAGGTGCTAAATTTATGGTGACCTTTTTAGCAGGGAAATAATATCCTGAGTTTTTTATAGCAGACTGAACCCTTTCCTTGCTCTCCTTGACCGCATTATCCGGAAGTCCCACCATAGCAAAAGAGGGAAGCTGTGGAAAAAGGTCGGTTTCCACCTCGACTATATAGGCTTCAATTCCTAAAACCGCACTGGAGAGAACCCGGGAAAGCATGATTTACTCTTTGAGTTTATGAGATGTTAAATGATCTGGTCCTGCCGCTATGTGCATAAGATTTTAAAAGGAATTTATCTCTTATTCACAAAGATGTCAATATAAAAAATGACGAATGAGAAATGGCAAATGACGGATGACGAATGACTGATGACGGATAAAAGAAAAAAGGAAAAAGAAAAAAGAAAGAAACTTCTTGTGAATATTATCATCCGCAAGAAAAGCAAGCGAGGATGATAACATTCTCGCCAAGCCAGCATTGAGACGACCTGTAGGTCAGAGATTCCTGTGGCTACGAGCCAGCCCGCCCGTAGGGCGCCAGGCTCCGCTCTCTGACAGCAGTTTCCCAATTTATTGGGCATAGTGGCTCAGGCGTCCCCGCCTGAGCATTGAAACAAGCAGGATGCCTGTTTCACCGGTTTTTGATCTGGTAGCCGCAGACTTTACGTCTGCGTCGTGTTTCAGAGTCGACAGGAGCAAGCTGAAGCTTGCGGCTACCTTATTTTAAGCTGACCTCACCCTCGCCCTTTCCTGAAAGGAGAAGGGAAAGTAAATCGGCAGGTCAGACATTCCTGTCCTACGGACCCGTTTCAGGGTCAGACAGTAGTTGCCCAATTCATTGGGCTTGGTGGCTCAGGCGTCTTCGCCTGAGCATTGGAACAGGCAAGATGCCTGTTCCACCATTGCACCATTTTTTTCTTGGAAATATTTCAAAACTGATTATATTTACGGTTTATTAGTCAATCCTCCCTTGAACCAGGGAGTATTCAGTTAAATAATGGGATTTGCAGGAAAAAAATCAGGAGGTTAAAGTGGATTACAGGATCAAGAAACACGCGGAAGTGCTTATGAGGTACTCTCTGAACATCAAAAGGGGAGAGAAGCTGTTGATTCAGGGGGATACGTCATCTATTCCGCTGATAAAGGAGTGTTACCGCCAGGCGCTGGAGTTAGGGGCTTTTCCCCAGGTGAGGATGACCAATGATGAGCTAAGGGAAGTCTTGCTGAAAAACGGCAGTAACGAGCAGATACAATATGTGCCGGATGATATGTACAAACTCATCGAGACCATAGACGCCTACCTCTCCTTCTGGAGTGAGACCAACACCAGGATGCTTACCAATGTTTCTCCCGAGAAATTAAAGTTAGAGGCCCAGGGCACCAGCCGGTTCAAGAATATCCTGTTCGAGAGAGAAGCCAAAGGCGAGTTGAGATGGTGCGGGACTTTGTTCCCGACCAGTGCCAGCGCTCAAGAGGCGAACATGTCTCTTTCCGAATATGAGGATTTCGTTTACGGGGCCGGCTACCTGGATATGGATGACCCGATTGCCAGATGGAGGCAGATAGAGCAGGAACAGGAAAAAATCTGCAAAATCCTGAATACAAAAAAAGATCTGAGGATCGTTTCCAGAGATACCGATCTGAGAATGTCTGTGGAAGGCAGAAGGTGGGTCAACTGTTGCGGACACGTAAACTTTCCGGACGGCGAGGTATTTACCGGACCAGTAGAGGACAGCGTGGAAGGGCACGTCAGGTTCAGTTTCCCGGGAATATTCGGAGGGAGGGAAATAGAGGGAATCCATTTGAGCTTTGAAAGAGGGAAGGTGGCAAAAGCGACTGCTGTCAAAGGCGGAGAACTTCTCGAGCAGCTTCTGGAAACAGATCCCGGGGCAAGGCACGTCGGAGAAATCGCAGTCGGGACCAACCACACCATCCAGAGATTCACCCGGAACATGTTATTTGACGAAAAAATCGGGGGAACAGTGCATCTTGCCATCGGAAGATCTTTTGCCGAGACTTTAGGGAAAAACCTGTCAGCCATTCACTGGGATATGCTCTGCGATATGAAGAACGGCGGCGAGATATATGCAGACGGCGGGCTAATTTATAAAGCAGGAAGATTCTTAATATAAGCTTTTCGCTGATTCTGGCCCGTGTTGAAGGTAACCCGGGTCTACAGATTAGTCTCGCCTGGCGACCCTAAAAGGGTCGCACTACGAAAACCAGGTTCTCGGAATCCGGGTTTGCCGCGAACCTTTTTCACCAAAACAGTTGACAACTCAAGAAAGTGTAATTATATATCCGATAGATTGGGACGCATTCTGATTTGTTTTGCCAATATTCGGAGGGCTCGCCTAACGGTATGGCAGTGGACTTGAAATCCAATCCTACCCTCTACGCTATCCTGTTGATGCACAACATAATCCATTCCACAGAATAGGTTTACACCAGAATTTTATTTGTATTATTTTGTATTGTTTCGTACCATTTTGGACGGTTTATGGACACTATTTGGACACCAAATTGACACGAAATTTCTATATGAGTTTTTTTAAGAGTATAAGCACATATGCGTTTTGCTCAAACGTAAATGAAAAGATAAAACCTAACATGCGAGATTTGTGCTACTTGGAAAAGCTTCGAGTACGAGGCTCGTCAGACCCAGAAAGATATAACTGATTGTACTACGTTGTCTTGCTATGCGCTGGGAACGTGAAACATGTGTGGTAGTACTCTATAAAAATTATTCAGCAAGAGTAACAGAATTATAAGAGCTTTGTTTCACGATATAAAAGTCTTTAAAAATCAGGTTGAGCCAACCTTCGATTTGAAAAAGGATGTGGAATCTTTTCATCACAGAACCCTTATGGATTTTTCCTTTGATTTTATCATTTTCGGGTTATAATTATATCTATTTGCATGGTACTAAACAAATTCAATTTGGTTGACATGCCTAACCTTTGAAAGTGAGGTGAAATTGAAAAAGGAAGTTGTAATTTCAGTATTCATCCTTTTGGTTTGTATCTCCGCCCTTGCTCAGGCTGATACCACTTGGGTAAGAAGATACAACGGGCCGTCGAACTCGAGTGATTTGGCTACAGCCATCACCGTAGATAACTCAGGAAATATCTACGTGACCGGACACAGCTCGGGTAGCGGAACGGGATATGACTGTGCAACTATAAAGTATTATCCTAATGGAGATATTGCTTGGACAAGAAGATATAGTGGACCAGGAAACGGTGAGGATTCACCTAAAGACATAGCCATAGACGGTCTTGGCTATGTTTATGTGACTGGACATAGTTTCAGTAGTGGGACATCTTCAGACTATGTTACTATAAAATATTCACCAAGTGGAGATACTATCTGGGTAAGAAAATACAACGGTGAGGGAAATGAGTGGGACGAAGCTCGTGGAATAGTGATAGATAGCGGTGGCAATGTTTATATAACTGGATATAGTGGGGGTAGTGAAACAGGGAATGACTATGCTACTGTAAAGTATGGCGCAAATGGAAATGAAATCTGGGTGAGAAGGTACAACGGACCTGCAAATGATCTTGATGTTGCAAGTTCTATAGCCATTGATAATTTTGGCAATGTCTATGTGACCGGATCGAGTTGTAGCGGTGGAACAAATAATGACTATACAACCATAAAGTATGACCAAGATGGGAATGAACTTTGGGTGAGAAGATACGACGGATCGGGAGTCGACTGGGATGAGCCTTTTGCAATAGCTATAGATGGTTCTTATAATATCCTAGTTACCGGATTGATTACCGGTAGTGGCACATCCTATGATTTTGCCACTATAAAGTATTATCCTAATGGAGATACTGCTTGGGTGAGAATATATTCCAGACCTGGATACACCAACGATTGGGCAGTTGATTTAGCCATAGACAATTTAAACAATATCTATGTGACCGGAACGAGCTGGGACAGTGGAACTGGCTTTGACTATACGACAATTAAGTATGACCCGGATGGGAATGAGATTTGGGTAAGAAAATTCAACGGGTCTTCAAACGATGATGATTATGCTTCAGCGATAGCAGTAGACAGGTCTGGCAATGTTCATGTGACTGGATATAGTGGAGGTAGCGGGACAGAGAGTGACTATGCTACTATAAAGTATGACTCAGATGGGAATTTGCTTCTTGTAGAAAGATACGATGGACCAATAAATAGCGAGGATGTAGCTCGTACTATAGCCGTAGACGGTTCAAGTAACATCTATGTCACCGGGTACAGTTATGGCAACGGGACAGAGCGTGACTATACCACTATAAAGTATTCTCAGTTTTTGCGCGGAGATGCTAATGCTGATGGGAAGGTTTCGGTTTCGGATATTGTTTATTTAGTAAATTATCTTTTCAAGGGAGGCCCTCCACCTGCTCCGATTCAAAGAGGAGATGCAAATTGTGATAGTAAGGTAACCGTTGCAGATGTAGTTTACATAGTCAACTATCTTTTTAAAGGTGGAAAACCACCTTGTAGCTAATGCCAGAAATCAGCCAAAGAAGTCTATATAATCTTGGGTTCTATTGTTAAAAGAGTTTAAGCTCATCCAAGAGAGAACCAGTAAAACTTTTTTATTGACTGTTGTTGAATGATTCTTTTAATAGTTGCCGAGAATTGAGAATTATGAATTTTAGAGAGGGGGAGTTAATGCATAAAAGCAAGGATATTGATAGCAGTCAAACCAAATTGATTTTTTCCCAGCTACTTCCACTTACTGTGGCATAGTGCGATCGAACCGAGAATTTGAAGGAGGCCAAAGTTTGCGGAGAGTGAGGTCGCTGCCGTTTTTAATTGTAGCATCTATTGATCGACAATCTGCTAACCTCACATAAATGTTTTCAGAATTTTCTCTATTCTGGATTACATTTGAGATGAATTGACTACTTATTAAGCAAGTAGCCCCGCTTTGTTTAGGGTTTAGCAAGATTTCCTCAGCACTTTCCGGCCCCATTGCTTTTTTTTCCGAAATTTCAGTGTCTCAGACTATCTGCTGAAATGCGTCACAACCATCAAGGTAAGGTTTTATTATTGCGGTATAAGCAGTATAATTAGCGATATTGTCAACTCTCGCAACAAAGTAAACTTAGTGCTTTCATTAGACAGTTTATCTGAGAAGCGATTCCTCGGTTAGTTTCTTTGTTGATTTCTTCCCCTTCTCCATATTTCATATCCCAGATCTTCCTCGGAGAAGAGACGACTAGCTTTACCAGATAGAACCTAGAAACTTCTTCACTGAATTGTTTGGTAAAGTGGGAACTCATTTTCAGTGGTTCAACAACCGAAGGAACAACAGCTATAAAGAAGATTCTCCGCTGGAACTCCTAAGAGAATCATGACAAAATCATCATCAGGAGATTCCTGACTATACATCAGTGCTTTTGAATGATTAAATGTATTTGCCAGGTTATAATCTAGCTGTAAGGTAGAGCTCACGAAAAAGTTTGTCTTGACAAGACCTTATAGCTAAAGTATATAATCTAAATCTAGGCATAAGATAATAGGTCTAATGACCGTCTTCTGTAGGTTACTTTATCTATTTCACCGTTTTGAAAACCGTTGACTCCGTGATCTGTAAAATACGATGAGTATTTGCTTTTAGTAAGAGGGAGCTCTTTATGAGAGGAAATTTGTGTGCCGGGTATTGCCGGTGTTCGACTGCTATGCAAGAGCGATCAATTCTTGATCAGCAGAAAGAAATACAGTTATTCGCCGAGAAGA
>Ga0209642_10001219_pt1 | contig 17054 bp, 17 predicted proteins | sample RifCSP19_2_FD_184025 | JGI IMG/M metagenome (GOLD analysis project Ga0209642, IMG submission 184025) | Soil microbial communities from Rifle, Colorado - Rifle CSP2_sed 19_2 (SPAdes) (version 2) | ecosystem: Environmental > Terrestrial > Deep subsurface > Rock core/Sediment | place: Rifle... | reverse complement strand
CGTCTTTTTCGTCGGTGATTCTCGGGGACGGACGGAACGGCGATCGTCCACGACCTGACTCTCCTGGCACTACGTCCTGAAGCCAAGCTACTTTGACGCTTTGGCGTGCGTGCTCCTCATCGAGCCTTGGACGACCTTTCAAGAGGTTCCGCTATCCGAACTTTCGATACCAGCGGTCCATGGCCTCAAAGATGTGGGCGAGCCCGGAGCCCTTCTTCGTGAGCCCGTACTCGACACGCGGAGGAATCTCGTTGTGGGCCTCGCGCAAGAGCAGACCCGCTTCCGTGAGTTCCCGGAGGCGTTGGGTGAGCGTGCTGGGATTGATCCCCGTCGCCGACTGGAGTTCGGTGAACCGGCGAGGATTCTTGGTCTGTATCGCGTAGAGGATTTCCAGCGAATGCGGGCGTCCGAGAAGCTCGATGAGTGCCTGAAAGGGACAATCGAGTCGGTCGCTACGAGTGGCGATAGTAACCATGTCAGAATAGAGTTCAAACTATTAATACTTCGGATTCTGTAGTGTCGCCCGACGATTCCCAATGGTGCTTGAATTCCTGTCGGCCGGTCAGGACGTCGCGCTGCTTATTGCCCGGGCGTTCTTCGGGGCGCTGTTCCTCGTCCACGGATATCCCAAGCTCGTCGGCCCGTCCCGCTCCCAGATGCGGGGCGGCATGGGTCAGATGGGGATCCCCGTCGTGCTGTTCGACCTCGTGGCCGTCCTCGAGGTCTTCGGCGGGCTCGCGATCCTGTTCGGGTTCCTCACCCGGCTGACGTCGTTCCTCTTCGCGCTTCAGATGGTGGGGACGACGATCCTGTACCTCACGAAGCTCTCGAAAGCTCCGATGCCTCGGGGTTACCTCGAGGAGGGGTTCAAGCGGACCCGCGGGTACCTCTCCGGATGGGAACTCGACACCGTGCTCCTCGCTCTGGCTCTCGTCTTCCTGACCGTCGGCCCTGGGGCCTTCTCCTTTGACGCGCTCCTCCGGCTGGGACTGTAACGAGACTGGGCGCGCGGAATGTCTCGCTGAAGGAGGCCCTCGTATGGAACGCGTAAGCCCGGGCCTCGGGGCCCCAAGCTTTCCCAAAGTATCGCCACTTGCGCCTGTTTGATGGCCCGCTTCCCCGAGGCAAGCTGCACAAGATAATCCGCATGAAGTTCCACTCGTCATGCACCTCGGCACTAGGATCGTAGACACTCGGCTGAGCGTTCGTCCACACGTGACGATCCACACCTAGTGCTACCATGCATTTGTGGACCGGGGCCCATCCGGAAATAGTAGAGGAAGATATATATACCCACATCTGGTTAATGTTAACCGAACATGAAATATACTAGTTCTGAACCGGCCACGCAGAAGGCCATAGCCGAATCGGCGGAGGCACTCCTTCGAAAGTCGGGATACCGCATTCTTCCCCAGCTACGGATCCGCACCTGGCGCCCGGACATCGTCGGTATAAGGGGCGATGAGCTGGTAATCGTGGAGGCAAAAGGACAAGGCAGCGACATGAGAAAGGCCCTGGCACAGACAGCCCTGTACTCGACCGACGCCACCTCAGCGTATCTCGCCCTCCCGGCCGAGCGGGTCGGTGAAGATGTCAGAGAGGCCGCGAAGGTTCTCGGGATTGGACTTATCGGCGTTGGCGAGACGGCGAAGATCGAACTGCAGGCAGTGTCTTCAGAGCCCAGAGCGTCCCTACTGAGGCGAATCGGCCGGGCGAGGAACGTATCGGCTCATCGCATCGGCAAAGCTAGACATGGCGGTTCCCGTGCGCTTGGTCGCCTGGTAAGGCATCGACGTGTCCTCGAGGTTCTTCTCGCGAGACCGGCAAGGCGATTCACGATCCGAGAACTCGCCCAGGAGGCTGGCACACCGTATTCGACGACATGGCGGATTGTGGGAGACTTGGAGTCTCTTGGGGCCATTGTGACCGAGCGCGTCGGAACATCTCGAGTTCTGTCTCCTAACCAGCAGGCCCCCGTTCTTCAGGAACTCCAGAGCCTCGCGGGGCTGCAACTTTCTCCACACCGGCTGGCTGCCAAGGAATTCGCGGAACGCCTAGGGAGCGTTCCAGAGGTCCGACGAGCAATACTCTTCGGGAGCGTCGCCAAGGGAAGTGAGGTGGCCACGAGCGACGTCGACATCGCAATAGTTCTGAGGGGGAAGGATGAATCACTAGTCGATCGAATCCACGAGATTGCCGAGAGTGTCCAAGATCGAACCCGGATGAAGATTGTGCCGCTGTTCGTGAGCGAACCGGAGCTGAAATCAGAGAGTCGTCTTGCGAGGTCTATCAAGTCTGGAGAGGTGCTTCTTGAGCGATCTTGAGGAAGCAGAAGTCTGGTATGAATCGGCGAAGAGCACGTTCGACTCGCCGCGTGGCCGGGAGAAGTACACTGTCGCCGTGGCGCAAGCGATTCATGCCCTGATCAAAGCAAATGACGCCTTGACTATGAAGTACCTCTCCCTCCGTTCAACACGTCATGAAGATGCCCCAGTACTGTTTGGAGACTTGATCAAGCAGAGCAAAATAGATCCTAAGTTTGCCGATCAGCGTAGGCTTCTCACGAGAGCCGTGGCTGAGAAGTCGAACTACGACTACAAGGGGACCGAAGTGAGCAAAGCCACGGCATCGGGCTGGCTTCGGGACGTAGAACGGTTCCTTGAGATGGTCCGCGGAATCCTAGGTGGGGGATAGCGCCGGGTTGCATTCCTAGTCCAGCGTATGACTTCGGTGGCATTCCACACTGATTGTCTCTGGTTCCATTGATGCGAGCCGCGGGGTCCTGCTTTCGCGAGCCGTCGAATAGATTATCACTGTTGGTGTGTAATACCAAAACACATATGTCCGTGCGACCTTAAGGGTCAAAGCCCGATGCTGATCCCGTACCGAAGCGGAAGGACCCACTTGGTTGGATCCAGCTCATCGAACGCAGAGGCCCGCGTGGATGGAGCATCATGATCATGCCGCAGGAAATCCGAGTGGACAACTCCCATGGCCCTCTTCACGTCCACCCGCCGCGGGAACAGGGTGATCCGGAGCCAATTGCAGAGAGATCATGGAGGTCGGTCCGGGAGATTATTCGCGCCCACGCAGAAAGAAGGCAGGCCATTGTCTACGAGGAATTGCTGGAGGAGCTCCGATGATGATTCGCGTTCAGCAAGTGACCACCGTGGCGGAATTCCTGGAAACGATGAAACAGCGCTATGGTGGCGTTGAGAAGCTTCGTGCCCACGTCAGGAGTCACCCTCGAGATGTCACCGCGAGGCTCGACCTGGAGGATTTCGAGTTCTACCTGAGTCACCCGGAGATGCATCATGAGAAGATGGAGCGGGCGGTTTCGTTGATCCCTCTCACAACCAAAGCCCTCTCAATGTTCACCAAGCAAAGGCTCGCGATGCTAGAGACTCTGGCGGACAAGCGGTTCGAATCCATGCGCAAGTTGGCAGTGTATCTTGGTCGGGATGTGCACAACGTGTACGAAGACCTCAAGCTCTTCCGGACGCTCGGAATCATCGAGTTTGAGCGTGGGCCGCGCAACAGCCGCATTCCTCGCCTAGTAGCGGACTCGATCAGCATCATTCCCGGCAGGAGCCCAGTGCGTCTGCTCGAGGCCTAATCGCCGCTCCAGATCGGTCTGCCGGCTGATGGTCACAATTCACAGCGATTGTCACGCCGGGGCGGCGAACGAGCCCCTCTTGCTCGAGGCATGAGGGACCGCATGGGGCGACGACGAACCTGGCTAGGGAAGCTTTCCCGGCAGCCTGTTTGTTCTCGGCTTCTTGGCTGGCCCGAAACGTACATTAGTCTTCTTGCGGTTGAAGGTCCTGCGCGAAGGGAACACTCGGCGGTGCGGGGGGAGTTTGGACGGATCCATTGTGGATAATCCTTGCCTTCGTTGCCCTCGCGGGCGCCGTTGCCGCCTTCCTTCGGCGCCGGAGAATTGCAGAACATCTCCGGAAACGACGGGTAGAGCGGGCCCGCGAAGGATTGCAGCAGGCCCAGGCCGCCGTCCAGGGCGTCGAAGCCGATCTCCAACCGTTCCTTGCCACCGGGGCCTACATTCCTGAGCGGATCCGGAGGCCCTTCGAAGCCAAGCTCACCCAGCTCGTAGATCAGAGTCTTCCAGAAGTTTCCCGGGTTGTTTCGCATTCGAGCGACGGCACTATGCAAGACCGGTTGGCGGAAGTCCTTCGCCGGGCAGGTGAACTCCGGAAGGTGCTCAAGGAACGCAATGACAAGTATGTCAAGAAGATGGTAGCCGATCATTCGAAACTGCTTGTTGAGGAACTCATGACCGATGAGGCGCAGCGCGTGGCGATTGTGCGAGACGACGAGCGCAACCTCGTGATCGCCGGGGCGGGCTCCGGCAAGACACGCACCATCGTCGCTCGCGTTCGCTTCCTTCTTGAACTCCAGGTTCCCCCTGCGGCCATCCTCGCTGTCACCTTCACGAACAAGGCCACCGGGGAGATGCAGGAACGACTCAGGCAGATGGGCGTGTCCGTAGCGGACCGGGGGAAGGATGGCGTCACCGTTTCGACCCTCCACGCTCTCGGCAAACGTGTCGTCCAGGCCGCCGCGGCCGGCCCGATCAGCGTGGCGGACGACCGGTGGATGGATTCCCTCGTCGCGAGTGTGCTGCGTGACGCGCGAGAGGCTCGCGATCCACAACTCGCCCGACTCTACGTGAACGCGGTCCTCCACTTTCACCGCAACGAGGATGAACGCGCCCCTGCCGTCGGCGGCGAGAAGACCTATCGCACCCTTCGCGGGGAGCACGTCCGGTCCATCGGCGAACGTATCATCGCGGACTTCCTGTTCGTCCACAATGTCGGCCACAAGTACGAGGCGAGAGCCTCGTGGGCCAACGTCGGTGCGGGACGCGACGCATATCATCCGGACTTCAAGCTTCTCGAGATCGATGCTTGCATCGAGTACTGGGGCGTTGACCGACAGGGCCGGGTTGCCGGCTGGATGGAGACCACATCCGAGGCGTACAGGCAAGGCATGGCATGGAAACGGGAGCAGTTCCGCCGCGAGAGGAAGGTGCTCCTCGAGTTCTACGACTACGAGCGCACGGAGGGTACGCTCGAGGAACGCCTCCAAGAGCGACTGACCAAAGCGGGAGTCGCCTTGCGGTCGATGACGTCCGAGGAGCTTGGGAAGACGGTTGGAGACATGAAGTACGTCGGAAGCTCGATTGAGAAGCTCCTCGTTCAGTTCATCGTCAACGCTCGAGCGCTGCGGCGCACGCCGGCTGAGATCCGTCACCACCTCAAGGACACGACGCCTCGCGTCCATCACTTTGGTCTGCTGGGTATCGCGGCCCTAGAGCGATACGAGGCCGAGCTCGCAAGGGAAGGCCGAATCGATTTCTCCGACATGCTTCACCGGGCGGCCGATCTCTTGGAGAGCGGAACTCGTTCCCTTCCGAGATTCCAGCACATCCTCGTCGATGAGTTCCAAGACACCTCGGCAGCCATGGCGCGCTTCTTGAAGGGGCTCCTCGCTTCCAGCGGAGCGCGTCTCTTCGCTGTGGGCGACGACTGGCAGGCCATCTACGGGTTCGCCGGTGGCGACGTCGATCACATCGTCAACTTCGAATCCCATTTCGGTCCCGCGTCCACGACCATGCTCATCGTGAACTACCGTTCCCCCGCCGTGATTGTGGAGGCGGGGGCCGCGCTGATCGCTCGCAACAAGAAGCAGGTGCCCAAGCAGGTGATGGTTTTCAGCCACGAGCGCGGAGAAGCCTACGTGCACGAAGTCCCGAACGACGATGCAGCGATCGTGGATCATACGGCTCGGCTTGTCCAAGAGGAACTTCAACGGGCCAAACCCGAGGAGATTCTTATCCTCAGCCGGACGAACCACATCTTGGAGAACGTCACCGAGGCTTGCCGGCGAAGGGGGATCCCGGTCGCCAATCCGGAGCGGAACATGCCCGGAGTCCGCCTCATGTCCGCGCACAAGGCCAAGGGACTCGAGGCCAGTGTCGTGATCGTGGTCAACGCGAGCGACCATCTCCTCGGCTTCCCATCGAAGGTCGAGAACCCGGACGTCCTCGAGCCCGTGCGCATGAGCGCCGGCGACGACGAGGCGGAGGAACGCAGGCTCTTCTACGTCGCGATTACCCGTGCCATCAAGCGACTTCATCTGATTGCCAGGCAAGGTCTTCCGTCCCCGTATCTTGCCGAGATTGAGGGCGCCGCTGGCGCGTTCAAGAGCCCAGACCCTGCCAAGGTTCGCATGGGCATGCGGTTTGCCGGGACGTTCCACGTCGAGCAGCTCCAACGCCTGAGCGAGCGTCAGGCAGCAGCGGGTATCCGCCAAGCGGGCCTCCTGACGACTTCCGCTGGCCGCTTCGCCTTCACATCTTGGGCGCCTATCGATCTCCAGGCTGGAGCTACCTATTGGCTCAAGGAGGTCATCAAGGACCGGCCGTACCGAGACCAGCAACACGTGAAGCTCGACGAGCGCACGAGCGCGGATCTGCGTTCGCCGCCTCGAATCGTCAGCGAGCAGAATGGCTCGCGCGGACTGCGCCCGCGCCCTCCCCCTTCTCATCAGCCTCGACTCCTGCGTCGTTGACAATTCACGGTGATTGTCATGACAGAACCCGCGTAGGGACTCAGCACCCCCTACGTCCTAGACTGTGAGAGTGCCTAACCTTGGCGCCTGACTCCCAAGCTTCCTCGTCCTCCGCAGCATGTCCGCGATGAATGACCACCAGCCTCAAGATCACGCGCGCAAGTCGCGAATCCAAGAGGCTCGCCAACACAAGCTTGGTCAAGCAGGCCATCCGCCTGATGACCCCTTCAACAAGCGTCCTTGAACTTCGCGGCGCATGCTGAGGTGCTCAGATACCACCTCGGCGCAACGGTCGCCCGACCGGAACAGACAAGCCTTCCAGCGGACATTGCCTTCAGTCCTGATAGCTTCGGAAGCGGTGATCTATGGAGCCGTTAGACCTGCACCCACATGTTGATGGCATTCGACATACAATTCGCGGACTGTTCCGCAAGAAGGAAGACGCCATTCGGAAGGCTGAGAGTCTTGCGAGGGCGGACTTAGAAGTCATGTTGATGGACTTCGTCTCGCCCAAAACCACGCAGCTTTTCGTCGTCGCTGCCAAGCATGATATCGAGCCGACACGACGGACAGGGATTCCTCGGCGCCACACAACTGATTGGGAGGCAACCCGGATGGCGGTCGAGGCTTTCCGTCGAACGCTGGGGGCGGCGTCACGCAGTGGGGACCAGGGTTCGATGGTACAAGGGACTGGATATTCCAGCTCTCCATCGCTGCATTATGTCGTTCAACTGGAGAGGAACCTATCTGGACGTATCCTCGGACATCCTCTTCTCCACAATTGTCACCCACCCGTTTCCCAATGCAAACCATCGGACGGCCATATCCTTGACAAGGCTGTTTCTTGGAAGCGCGACCATCGCCTGGCCCCATTTTGAACTCAGAGGGCGCGGCATTAGGCGATTTGTTTCTGCGAGCACCTCGTTCATCATTTCGAGCAAATATCTTCTTCAAATCCTGCGGCATCGCCCCATGATTCGATTGGCATTCGAGGAGGGGTTCACTCACCTGCAGCTAGCGGGGCAGAGTGTCAAGATAGAATCCTCAGATCTCGCTTTGGACGACGCTGACATCCGCAGCAGGCATCAGGCCCTTGCCCGGCGCTTTGTTGATGATTTGGCAGATGATACCGGACAACACTTGTTGAGAAGATCTTGCCGCACCGGTCTGCGAGACTGGGTCGCTTGGTATCAGCGCTAATTCGGCTAGTCTGGCAATTGCGCGACTGCGCGGAACGTCTCTTCCAAGAATGTCTCACACTGAGGCTTGAATCTGAAGATGGGCGCGCGAGGAGCCGGCACCACTTGTGCGGCCTGCACTCGTGGGCTGGTCTCACCGAACCGAATTCGCATCATGTAGGCATCAACGAGCCTGCAGTGATATCAATCCTTGGCCTAATGTGGGGCAAAAGCCGACCAAATGCGCGGGCGGAGAGGACAGGCTCGGCCGAGACGGTGTCGCCTCGACGGCGACATAGAGGCATCGAGTGAAAGAGAATCAGTCTTCCCTGTCTACCCGACATCTTCGTCCGGGTTCACTACTCACGCAAGGAGGTGCGCCGCTGTTGGGTGGGCGAACCTCGGGCCAGAAGGATTGTGGAGCTCGCGGGGCACTATGGCGCGATTGTCTGAGTGCGATCAATCGGTCGATCCACTGCCCGTGCTTCCGGGCTGGGTGTCTATTGTCCCCGCTCGAGAGCTCTGTCAAGTCCGTTCTCAATTCCTAGCTTGCTCAGTATCCTCTCTACTTTTCCCCTGTCCGTCCGGGCACCGACGAGAGCCCAAGCCTCCCGGACTTTGAGCATCGGATCCTCCTTTTCTCTCGCAAAGCCCTTTCGTCCGATCATGATGGCAAAACGAAATACCCTTCTCTCGTGACTGCCCGGACCTCGCCCGCCGTTCCCATGTCGAGTGGTGTGCTGGCTTCCCGCCTGAGGATGTTGAAAAGGTCAGGGTGGACTGAGGACACAGTCATGACGTCCACGGGTTTGTCCCCGCGAACAAGATACCTCACTACGCTCCCGGGGACTGCCCCAACCGGGAACAGATCACCTCGATCAGCGTAGGCATCCAAGACTGAGAGAGCCCCTCGGAAGTCCGTTCCGATCAAGATGTCCACATCGACACTTCCCGTATACTCCCCTTGGTAGTCCAGGGCGGATCTGCCGCAAAGGAGCACTGGAAAATCCTCATCCTTCAGAGCTCGAATGATCCACTCCGCGGCTTCGTGCAACGTGGGAGTAACTGGCGGAGGTTCAATCACGTTTCATCGCCTCCCTGGAAAGCAGCTCCTCGAACTTCGTCGTTGCCGGAACACGAGACATTTCTTCTGCGAGGCGATGTGCCCTTCGAGCTTCCCTAGGTCTGAACGCTCGCAGCCCCTTTCGTCGCCGATGATCTTCCAGAAACTCGAAGTCCCGATCGAGACCATGTTTCGCTGCGTAGGGCTCGGCGAGGGCCAAGTCCGGTGTTCGATGCGCCAGCCAATCAGCGAGTGCAAGTACGTTCATGTTTGGCAGCCGACCAAACTCCATAAGAGCATCCACGATCGCATGAGGCCGGTCGAGAACGGGGAGCCCTTCTAGGTCGACTGTCTTTGCTGATTCGGGAAGCAAATCGACCAAAAGCGTGAGCCGGTCGTTGCCTCCCTCAAACAGGCGCTTCCACAGGCTATAGGTCCGGGGTGGAGCCAGCAGCCGAACTTCAGGATGGAGAAACGGCCGCCAGAAGCCGCTCGTGAAGGGCACCCCAACCGCGAAAGGTTCGCCGAAACGATGCAGAGTTCGCAATTCCTCGACGAGGTTTCCTAGCGGTCTTTTCCCCGCATGCTCCCAGAAACGCCAATTGAGTGCAAGGGCGAGGCGTCGCCCTGGTCGTCCCCTGCCAGACGTTTGCGGGCTGTCGTGCGTGAGAACGACAAAAGGGAGTCGGCGCACGCGTCTTGCGGCCTGCTCGGAGCTAACCCCCCAGCTCTTGGCAAGATTCGCGAGAGACGCATTCTCAAGGGCTAATTCGAATACGCCAACCATAGACGGTGCGTAGAGTAGACGTGGAAGTATATAAACTTCTTTTTGATGGCAGCCCGTGGCGATACGTCGCGATTGCTGCCCGTACACGTAGCGTAATAATGATAGCAAACATTATCTATATGGATAATCCTAGCTATCTTTGTGAGATTCGTCAATCGCCTGGTGGAGCTTCAAGAGCTTCGGAAGATCTTTCGAAGCCCGAAACCGTCTCTCGTGAGGGTCTACGGTCGCAGGAGACTCGGCAAGACGGAGCTTCTCAGGAAGCTTTGCCGGGAGGAACGCGGCTTGTATCTCCTGTTTGATGAAGCCGATCCGCCGCAGCAACGAGAATCACTCTCCAGACAAGTGGCCACCGAGACTGGCAGCCTAGTGATTCCATACCCCTCATGGGATGCGTTTCTCGACCATATTCGAGAGCTCGATCGGAAGCTCGTGGTCTTTGACGAATTTCAGAGAGTTCTCGCGTCCGATCCTCAAGCAGTGAGCCGTCTGCAACATCATTGGGACTCGACGCTGCGGGAGGTCGGGCCTTCAATAGTGCTTTGCGGGAGTAGCGTCGGCATGATGCAACGAGTAACAGCCAAGCGGACCGCTCCTCTGTTCGGTCGTTTGGCAGCTGACCTTCGGCTTCGTCCGTTCGGATACTCGGGCGTTCGGCTTCTTTATCCCAAGATGGCCGAGGAGGATCGGATCCGACGCTACTCCGTATTCGGAGGGACTCCGTACTATCACGATTTCTCCGTGGATCGGAACCTCGAAGAAGCGGTTGGTGGTGCTTTCCTGTCCGCAACAGCTCCTCTCATTGAGGAACCTCAGAACTTGCTGCGGCTTGAACTTCAATCCCCGACGCGCTACAATTCGATCCTGTTTGAAATCGGGCAAGGTACACACGACCTTCGTAGCCTCGAGAGCAAGGTAGGAGTCAAGCGCGGTGGTCTCGGACCGTATCTCGAGACGCTCCGCCACGAACTCGATCTCATCCGGATGGAAGACCCCGTTTGCGGGATCAAGAAACAAGCCCGTTACGTGTTCGACGATCCGTTCTTCGCGTTCTACTATCGCTTTGTCTTTGAAAACCGCCCTCTTATCGAGCTCGGCCGGTCTGCCCAGGTGTGGCAACGAATTGAGAAGCAGTTGGATGAGTTTGTCGGTTTTCAGTTCGAACGAGTTGCGAGAGAGGCCTTGGTTCTGTTGAACGGTTCAACCTACGCTGGCGTGCCAATTGACTTCGAGGAAATTGGCCGTTGGTGGAACCGGCCTGGAGAGGAAATAGACATCGTAGCGGCTGGCAAGACCGAGGTCCTAGCGGGGGAGGTTACGTGGTCTCGGTCACCGATGGAGCTGGACGTCCTCCGCCGGCTCGAAATGAAAGTGAAGCTCATCGAGCGGCTGCGTGGACGCCCGGTCAGGTTCGCCTTCGTGTCCCGGTCAGGATTCGATCCCAAGCTCGTATCCGAAGCGGCGCGGCAACAGGCGTTGCTGTTCGACCTCCCTGGCCTCGGTCAAGTTTTCGATCGGCTGTACGCCAAACCCGAGCCGTAGCTCGTTCCGTATCTTGGCGCACTTGAGGCGCAAAGGCAAAAGGCCGTTTCCGGAAAGCTTCGTAGCGTTATGATGGGATTGTCACCCATTCAGACCGTTGGTTAACTCATAGTGGTGGCTATCTCGCGCGGGTACCTGGAGACTCGCAGGACGAGATCGCGTGCGATCCGATTCGGACCCGAGCCGAGAGCTTGTCTTTTGACCGATGCAGGCACTTCGGGACTTGCGCGGATCTGCTACGTGGGGACACGAGCGTCTAGCCACCTCGCAATCTCGCGTAACACTCGGACCTTCGACCCTTCGAAATAGTGGCCAGCTCCGCGAACACGAATGAACTTGACGCCGGGTATGGACCTTGCGACATCCTGCGCAGCATGGAAAGGTGCGATGGGGTCGCGCTCACTATGGATCATGAGGACCGGGATGGCCATTTGTCGCAGGACCTCTGCTGGGCTTACCGTCTGGAACTCACGCAGCAGGCCCCTGCCCAACGCGAAAAAACCCAGATCGAGCTTGCCGCTCGTGTACCCCTCAGCCCGGGCTGAAGGCGTGAACCACTTGTTCGCCCACGGAGTTCCAGGCTCGAGAAAGGTCCGTCGGTAGTCGAGAACGGAACTCAGGAGGACCAGTGCGAAGGGGCGCCGGCGTACTTGTGCCGCATAGAGGACGGCGACCCCAGCCCCAAAGCTCGTCCCTACGATGCCGAGATGGGGCGGATGGTGCCTTTTCAGGAGCTGGACGGCTGCGGCTAGGTCCCGCACTTCGCCCGCGATGGTCATTTGTTCGGGCTTTCCTTCGCTCTCTCCATGCCCTCTAAAATCGAACCGCAGGCTCTCGAATCCATGTCTCCCAAGTTCGGCGGCCAAGGCGGGATAGAAACCGCCGTAGTCCTTCTCGGTCATGATGCCGTGCGCGAGGATGATGCCAGCCTTGGGCTTGCCCTCGATCCTTCTCAGGATACCGGAAAGAGCCACTCCGTCGCTAGACTCGAAAGTCACCGGTTGCTCGGCCAACCCCCTGCGCCCCCCCCAACTGTCCGCAGAGGGACATCGGTCATCGCCCTATTAGGTCGTGGCGCCCGATGGCTCGCCGAGACTGTGCCATGCAAATCGTCTATGCTTTCGCTGGGCGGCCATGACGATTCGCAGTGATTGTTACACGGGCTCGTCGCCTACTAGTCGAGCTCTCGTCGACGGAGCCGCCGGGAAATCAAAGGCCCGATGAGGAGCAGAAAAGAGAGAGCCGTTGCCCCTCCGACGATCACCGAGACGTGATCCCAGTACGCCCATGGGACGTAATTGGCGACCAGCAAGGACAATGCCAGGCCCAGACTAGAGCCGCCGAACAGCACGAACCGGCCATGCAGTCGAGCGTGACCCTTCCTCGAGGATTCCGCGACACCGAGGACATCCTGGTCCAGATGGTCGTTCCAACTTTGGGATAAGACGCCCCCAGCTCGCAGCAGTTCTCTGCCTGCCGCAGGAAGTTCCTCTAGGCCTCCGGATACTTCAATGAAAACTGTGCGGTAGGCCCTCCACAGCTCCCCTAGGCTGAGAGAGTTTGCGAGAATGAGGACGATGGGTAACCAGGAAACGAACAGGAGAAACGTGACGAGTAGGAAGAGAGAGGCCCCACCGAGCGCTATGAGGACTCCTTCCCCCGAGATTAGAAAGCCATCCAGAGGGGCTCGGGAGGAGAATAGCGTTCGAAGTGCCTCGGGGTCCGCCTTCTTGATTCTCTTCAGGGTGTGGTGCGTCCAGTGACCCGTGAGGACGGCAAGTCCCGCGCTTGTCAGAAGCGCCGGAGCCTGGACGTCTGCCAGCCGGTCCACGTAGAAGGACGCGATCATGGTGAACATCGCGATTGCTGTACCCGTCCATAGCGTGAGTAGAAGAAGTCGAGAATGGAGCGAGTGAATCGAAGGAACCTTGTGGGCACGGAGCAGTCTCCGCCGCGGCACTCCCAAGGCGAGGCTTAGTGGAGGTGGCAAAGTCTTCAGCTCAGCGGAGAGATCCTTTGCTCCGAGGACTGACTTGACTTCATCAAGGGACAGCCCGAGGACAAAACCCCTGAACACAGAGCCCACTGTCATCATTAAGTCCTGAACGCTCGAGACATCTCAAGAACATGCCGAGGGGGTTCCAGTCCAGCCCAGGCAAATCGGTGGGGAGCGTCATCCCTGACCCGCCAGACGCCCGTCCTGCAGTCTAGGATCGCCACCGCACGTCGCGACATGTCGAGAACGCTACGCCAATGCTACGCCAGGCGCCGGTCCACGCAGCGTCTACCGATAGCCGCGTCCCCGGATGAAGCCCTCGATTACCTTCACTTCGCGCTCAACGACCGCGTAGATCACCCGATAGTCTCCAATCCGGATGCGATACTTCCTGGGGTCCGTCCCTTCGATGATTCGGATGTCGGCTTTCGGTCGAGATCGAAACGGATCCCCCTCGAGAACCCTCAGTCCTTTCGCGATGCGAGCCCTGGGCTCGGCAGGCAGCTTGCACAGCTGTCGGGCCGCTGTCTCGGACAGCGTGATCCGGAAGGTCATAGCTCATCCAACGGGATGAACTCCTCGTCCTCGAGGATCCGGTTCCAACGGGCGTCGAGTTCTTTGATGGATGCTCTCTCGATCAGTTCCCGGATGACCTCGTCGTAGGTCTGCCCCTTCGAGCCCAGCTTGCGGAGCATGTCCTTCGTCTTCTTCCTGAGGGAAATCGTGGTCACGCCGGCCATAGTATGGTCACTATGGGTTCCATGTTATTTGTATTTGCCTATGTGCGTTATGAATGAATCGCCGCTCGTGAGCCTCCTCTCCCGATTTAACCACATTGCGTCAATGCACCGCCCCGTATCAACCACATGTGGTCTTTATCGGTCACGTGCGGCACGCGCCCTTAAGTGCGAGGACCTTGTAGGGAGAGGCGAAGGTATTTTGAATGCCAAGCGAACTAGTCGGAAAAAGCGTTATCTTTGTCAAAGTGGCGCCAGGATATGTAGAGAGAACGTTGACGAGCCTCCGGGCCAAGCCGAGTGTCACGAAGGCCGAGGCCGTCTTTGGGCGTCACGACATCGCCGTCGCGGGCGGCTTCCGGGACTCGGACGAGCTGCGCAAGTTCCAGTCCGAGGTCCAGCTGATGGACCACGTCCGGGGCTTCCGGAGCTATCCGGCGCTCCAGGACTGGACGCAGAAGGGGACCGACGGTCACGCGAGCAACGCGTACCTCCTCATCCGCTCGACGGACACCCAGAAGACGATGGGTGAGTTGAAGAAGGTGCCCGAAATCCGAGAGATCATCGGCACGACCGGCGACTCGGACATCGTGGCCCGCATCAGCGCCGACACCCGCGAGGATCTCCTCGAGACGATCGTGAAGAAGGTCCACGGCATGCCCGGCGTGTTGTCGACCGAGACCCTCCCGACGTTCTCGAAGTACTGAACATCGACTCAGGGACGGCCCCATCCGGTTCGTCCCGCTTTTTGTTCTCGGCTTGGTGGGAAGGGCGCTCTTGATGGATCCCGACGCCCCTTTGACGGAGTAACCTTCTTCCCATCTTCACGGGATCGGGTCTCATGCCGCTCGCTAGGGTCGGTCCGCGGGACGCGATCCCGCTCGTCGTCTTCCTCGGCGTCTCTCTCGCCGCGGCCGCGATCGGGTCCATGGTGACGACGTCCTCCCTCGATCCCTGGTACGCGAACCTCCGGAAGCCCGAGTGGACGCCGTCCGGCGCGGTCATCGGCGCGATCTGGAGCGTCCTGTATGCGCTCATGGGCATCGCCGCCTGGCTCGTGTGGCGCGAGAAGGGTTGGACCCTTTCCCTCCCCATGATCCTGTTCGGGGTCCAGCTCATCCTGAACGTCCTCTGGTCCGTGCTCTTTTTCGGCCTCCAGAACCTCGCGGCCGGGCTCGTCGGCATCCTCGTCCTCTGGGCCGCCGTCGCCACGACCCTCGCGTCCTTCTGGTGCGTGAAACGGTCGGCCGGGGCGCTGTTCGTCCCGTATCTGGCATGGGTCACCATCGCGACGGGTCTCAACGCAGTCCTGTGGCAATTGAATCCGCAATGAGTTGACCGTATCATAGGCTCCCCACGACTGGCGCCTGGCCGAGCCGCAGGGCGATGGCACCTTTGCGGGGGCCGGCTCCACTCCGTGGTTGACCACCGTGGCCGCGGTATCCATGGACCAGGCGAAGTCTAATCGGGGGCGGGGGAATAGCCCCGGGGACATGGAGCCGATCATCGCGGGCCGGGACCTCCGGAAATCCTGGGGCCCCACGCTCGTTCTCGAGCACGCGGAGTTCCTCATCCAGGCGGGGGACAAGGTCGCCCTGGTCGGCCCGAACGGCTCGGGGAAGAGCACCCTGTTCCGGCTCATCACGGGGGAGACGAAACCGGACCTGGGGGACCTCGTGCTCAAGCCGGGGCTCCGCTTCGGCTACCTCCCGCAGGCCCCGAACGTCCCGCCGGAGACCGCGGTGCGCGACGTCCTCTCCGCCCCCAGCCCGGAAGCGCGGCGCATCGAGGCGGACCTCGCGGGCCTCGAGGCGTGGATGGCGCGGCCGGACGCCTGGGACGCGTCGGACGCAAGTGCGCGCATGGCGCGCTACGAATCCCTCCACGTCGCCCTCGGCGCCGCCCGCAGCCGGAGCGTGATCGTGAACGACCCCATCCTGAACGACCTGGGCGTGGGCGAGGAGCTGCTCGAGCAGCGGTTCGGCTCCCTTTCCGGCGGAGAGAAGTCCAAGGTCCTCACCGCGCGCGCCCTCGCGAACGCGAAGGAGAAGGACGTCCTCCTCCTCGACGAACCGACGAACCACATGGACATCGATACGATCGAGACGATCGAGGAGTTCCTCCTGGAGATCGACGCGGCCGTCCTCCTCGCCAGCCACGACCGGTTCCTCCTTGACGCGATCGCGCACAAGGTCCTCGAGCTGGACCGCTTCCGCACCCTCGAGTACGTCGGCAATTACACAGACTATCGCGTGCAGCGCGACGCAATCCAGAGGGCCCGGGAGGCGCAGCGCCGTCGCCACCAGGAGGAGCTGAAGCGCCAGCTCGCGATCATCGAGGAGTTCAAGTCCCGCAAGGTGTACGAGCAGGTGCTCTCGAGGAAGCTCCGCGTGGAGCGGATGCGGCGCGACACCCCGGAACCGCCCCCGAGCGCCCCGCGCGCGTTCCGCCTCTCCTTCCGCACGGGCGGCTCAGGACAGGGGATCGTGCGGGTCGAGGGCGTCGCGAAGTCCCATGGCGGCCGCCACTTGTTCGCGGACGTCAACCTGGAGCTCGCGAAGGGGGACAAGGTCGGGCTCGTCGGGCCGAACGGCGCCGGCAAGACGACGCTCCTCGAGATCCTGATCGGACGCCAGGTGCCCGACGCGGGGTCCGTGGCCCGGGGCCGGAGCCTGACGATCGGCTACTTCGCCCAGGAGGCCGAGGAGCTGGACTTCTCCCGCACCCTCCTCGAGGAGATCCGCAGCGTGAGGCACCCGCCCCCGCCGGAGGCGTGGGCCCGGGGCCTCCTCGGCCGCTTCTGGTTCCGGGGGGACGTCGTGCACACCCGCGTGGGCAACCTGAGCGGCGGCGAGCGGGCGCGCCTCGCCCTCGCGAAGTTCATCGCCCAGGACTACGACCTCCTCGTCCTCGACGAGCCGACGAACCACCTCGACATCGAGAGCCAGGAGATCGTGGCGGCGGCCCTGCGGGGATATCCCGGCATGCTGCTCGTCGTGAGCCACAACCGAAGCTTCCTGAACGACGTGTGCAGCAAGATCGCGGTGATCGCGCACCAGCGGTTGGCGGTGTTCCAGGGGACGTTCAGGGACTCGTGGGCGGCGGCGAAGATGGCGGAGTTCATGGCGACGAAGGAGAAGCCGCGCTACCGCGTGCTGCG
>Ga0209642_10001214_pt1 | contig 17066 bp, 15 predicted proteins | sample RifCSP19_2_FD_184025 | JGI IMG/M metagenome (GOLD analysis project Ga0209642, IMG submission 184025) | Soil microbial communities from Rifle, Colorado - Rifle CSP2_sed 19_2 (SPAdes) (version 2) | ecosystem: Environmental > Terrestrial > Deep subsurface > Rock core/Sediment | place: Rifle... | reverse complement strand
GAGTCTGATCCCCCCGAAGGATATGGTCTTCTCTTTGCTTCAGATCGTATTCTATGTCGGGGGTCTCATCGGCTTGGTTATCGGTGCGGATAGCATTAGCGGTGAGCGGGAAAGAGGCACCCTCGAGCCCCTTCTTTTGACACCCGCGAGTCGCAGACAAATTATCATCGGTAAGTACCTCGCCGGCCTTTCGCCCTGGCCCATCGCTCTGCTCATTGCCATTCCTTTTCTAAAGATGCTCTCCCAAGGCGATGCGGTATTTGGCCAATCTCTGATCTGGGGTGGTTTCGTAGGGAGCCTTCTTGCCATCGGATTTACCGGATTAGGGATGCTGGTGAGTTTTTTGTTCAACTCTAACCGGGTCAGCTTTTTCGTGAGTCTGGGTATCTATCTTGTGATCCTTCTCCCGACAACCTGGCCTGGGAGAGCTGTAAGGGGCACTGTGGCAAAGTTCTTCCAGAGAATAAACCCTTTGGAGGGGACCAATGAACTCCTGGAGAAAATCCTCGTCAATAATCGGCCTTGGACTCAATATAAGACTTGGCTAATAACTCCGGAAATATTTGCCCTACTAATGGTTGGATTACTCTTGCTGTTTGCGGCATCTCGTCTCCGCAGCATTGTGAGGCAACGATAATTAGGTTACCCTGACCAATAAAGGAGAAAATAACATGACCGATGCTATTGTTCACCTACGCAAAAATGAGAACGGGAATGACCGGCAGATGGAATTATCGAGTTCGAGAGTTCCAGCCTGGTGGGTCATGCTCTCAAGAGAACTCGCCGACCTTTGGATTGGAGGTAAGGCGCTCTATCTCATTCTTGCCTTCAGCATTTTGCTCGGAATTGAGACATTCGTTCTGGCAACCAATTTCGAACTGAGTTTGTTCACTCCGGAAGAAATGGTGTTCGAAACGCTGAAGTCCGCCATTCAAGTAAGCCTGCTCATAGGCTTGATCATTGGCGCAGATAGCATCAGCGGCGAGCGAGACCGCGCAACCCTCGAAGGACTCCTGCTAACGCCGGTAAGCCGCAGGCAGATCATTCTGAGCAAGTTCCTTGGGGCGCTTTCGACGTGGCCAGTAGCCCTGGCTATCACCATTCCTTACATGTTATTGCTCTCGCAAGGCAATGCAGTATTTGGTTCCGCCGTGCTCTGGGCCGCCTTGTTGGGTACCATACTAATCCCAGCCTTTACTGCGTTGGGGGTGATTGTAAGTTTCTGGTGCAACTCAAACAAGACCAGCTTTTTCGTGAGCCTGGGCATTTTTCTTGTTTTCCTCCTAATGGGCCAGGTACTCGGACCCAGCCGAACCGGAATAGTAGGGCAATTTCTACAATGGTTGAACCCGATCCCTGCCGGGTTTGACTTTCTTTCGAAGCTCCTGGTGAGTAATCAAACCTTTGGTGAAGTCTGGAACTTACTTGAGTCGCCCGTTGTCTTTGCCATCCTTGTTGTTGGTCTGCTTTTCTTCTATGTCAGTCCGCTTCTCAGCATTGAGGCGAGAAAAGTGAGTAAGCTCTGGTCGAGGACGAGCCGGCAGCGGGTAGGCCTGTCAGTAATTTTCTGCCTGATGCTTTCTGTGAAAGCTACATCAGCAATGGCCCTCCATACCGTGCAGTCCGAGGGAGGGGATTTGCAAATAACCATCAGCATAGAAAACAAGGAAGTGAAAACAGGCGAAACAATCCCATTCGATATGATTGTGACCAATACTGGCGCGGAGCAGTCTCCTCCCATTATCGTGGCGATGAATATCATCAATCTTGCTAAAGAGGGAGATGTGGTTGATCCAGAGGACTGGTCGCCTGAGCGAACTCAATATATAGACTCCCTGGCGCCTAATGAGTCCACCACACTTTCTTGGCAGGTCAATGCGGTTCTGGACGGTAATTACATGGTTTACCTGGTTGCCATTCCCACACCTGATAGCGCTGAAACCTCCACCCAGATTAGCGCCAGCCAGGGCCTTCATTTGACTGTTGCAAAGTTCACCAAACTCAATCCCAGCGGCGTACTCCCCATTGCGATGGGAGTGCCAATCGTATTGGGGCTGGCAATATTCATCGCATTCCGAATTCGACGCCGACAGATTGACCTGGGCGGTTCTTAGTGAATTTACTAAAAGATTTTGAGTTTGTTGACGAAGTCATGTTGAGCCGCTAAAGTAAGGAAAGTTGATATTCGAGTCGCTTTTGGTCGCTCACCCATCAGCCAATTGAATAATCGAGCCAGATTGATCGCTGCCGCTGAAGCGCATTCATGCTAAGCGCATCCTGTTCATATTGGCGGGCCGGATAACGGCAAGCTTTACCAGGGCAAGCTCAGGGGCACCAGCGGTGCTGACGTGATTGTCGGCACGGGCGGCAGCGACGTTGTCTGCGGCGGCGGAGGGAATGACCGGCTGTTCGGCGAGGATGGTAACGAAAGGAGGCGGTCAGGGACAGCACCAATTAAAACAGGGGGTTGTTGTGCTTGTGTACTATGCTGGCGAAGCAACAGATTTTCTTTTTTCAGCCATGCTGATTACCTTGCCTGTAGGATTTTGGGTCCTATGGGAGCTTAGCCCTGACAAGCCCAGCGACTAGCCAAATTCTTTACCCAGGAAGCTGTGCGATGCTTGGACTGATAGGCAAGATAGCATCTTGCCCTTCTTGCCAGTTACCCAGACCAAAAAGCATTGAGCAGCAAGGCGATCCCACCCAGGATCAAGAAGACCGGCCACAGGTTTCCAAAGTCGAGGGAGAAAAGGAAGACGGCAGCGATAAAGGTCAGCAGCAGGCCGCCGATCAGCGGGCCGCGCCCAGCAGAAGTCACTCGCCCGTTGCTCTGGTAATCGTGGTAAGTTCTGGTGAACATGCCAACGGCCGGGATCAGGATGAAAACCGCCCACCAGTTGCGCAGCTCCGTACCGGTGATATTCTGCAATAAAAAGACGAGGCCGAGTACGATCAACACCGCCCCACCGATCCAGGGCACGCCGCGCCTGGAACTTTTTTCATGTGGTTCGCCGGAAGAGGGTTGGTCAGACATGAGGTTCTCCTTTTTGATCGGGACCCGGATTAGACAGATATAAATGATTTCTCCGGCGAATTATATCAAAACCATCCGGATACTCCCGGTTCAAGCTATCAGTTAAAACATCGTAGGACAAGAATCCTTCTTGTCCTACGATGTTCAATCTGGGCTTCATCCAGTGGTAGAACGCTAGGATGTAATGTCAGGCAATCCTACGAATTCGTTTCAGACTCTTCCTTCCGGCTGGCGAGATACGTCAGCAGGAGAACGACCACAATCAGCAGCTGGCCGGCGATCAAACCCACCAGTTCGGCTTCAAAGATCAAATCCCGGCCTTTAGCCAGGGTATCCCCGAGGATAAAGGCGATGGCATTGGAGATATCAAACAGGTGGTCGGTGATGTAGGCCGTCGCCGTAAGCGCCAGCGCAGTGAAGGGGATCGCCAGAAGCAATGTCCAGAAAACTGCCAAGAATTGAACCTTTTTCATGGTAACCTCCTCTGCTAATACCTCACGGTTCCGATAAGACCTAACTAGTTCGTGGTGCAAAATTGCTCTATGCGCCGTCCCCGGCGCAGGTTTTGCCGCCGAGGACGGCGGCTTGAGCGCGTTGCACACCAGAAACTAACTATAGGATATAGAATTTTTGCGGGAAGGTCAATAGGGGAGAGAGGGGATTATTTAGTTAGTGAGATCACCCTATATCGAGGCCAGAAGCCAGTTTCCGGAAACCAGGTTTCTATCAGGCTTCAATCAGTCCCTTGCGGATGGCATACTTGACCAGTTCCCCCCGGCTGTGCAAATTGAGTTTGCGCATCAAGTTCTCGCGATGGCGGGCGACGGTGTGTTTGCTGATCACCAGCTGATCGGCGATCTCATCATTGGTGAAGCCCTCCGCCAGGAGACGTAACACCTCTTGTTCGCGCTCGGTCAGGTTGTCCATGGCGGATTTCACCAGCCCCTCTTCTGCCCGGCTGAGAAAGTCAGAAACCAGGGCTTTGGCCAGGGAGGGATAAATATAGACCTCGCCAGCGTAGGCTGCCTGAATGGCCGAAATCAGGTCCTCCGGCGCGGCGCGCTTGGGCACGTATCCGGTGGCGCCTGCCTTGAGCATCTCAAAGAAATATTGTTCGTCTTCATGGATGGTCAGGGCGACGATAGCCATGTCTGGGAAGCGGTGCTTGAGCTGGCTGGTGACTTCGATGCCCGAAATGTCTGGCAAGGTGATATCCATCACCACCACCTGTGGTGAGAGTTCCTGCGCCATGGCGATGGCCTGGCTGCCGGTGCTCGCCTCACCAACGATGACCATGTCCGCCTGGCTCTCGAGCAGCATGCGCAGGCCGGTGCGCACCACTTCATGATCTTCTACGAGCAGGAGACGGATGTCAGTCATTTTCAGCCGTTCCGGGTTTTAATATTACTTGAACCTCAACCAGCGTGCCTGCACCGGGCTGAGAATTTATCTTGCAAGTGCCACTGACCAGTGCGGCACGTTCCATCATCCCGAGCAATCCCCAGCATGGGTGCTGCATACCCGCCTTGAGCGTAGCATCGACATTAAAACCTTGCCCGTCATCCTCTACCTGAAGGCTGGCCAGGGTTTCCGATAGAGAAAGGCGGATTTCAGCGTGACTGGCATTGGCATGGCGCACCACATTGGTGATCGCTTCCTGAGCGATACGAAACAAGACCACCCTGACGTTGAGAGGCAATTCTCGACCGTTGCCAAGCGAGTTGAGGTTGACCGGCAGCCCGAAGCGAGACGTGGTTTCGCGGGCATACCAGTGCAGGGCAGCCAACAAGCCGAGATCATCTAAATGAGGAGGACGTAAACCGGCCACTATCCGCTGCAACTCGTCCAGGCCATTTGTCGCCAGGGATTGCAATTGCTCAGCCTGTTGCTCGGCGCGTTGCGGGTTATTCTCGATCATCTTACGCAGACCACGCAGGCCCAGGCCCAGGGCGGTCAGCGACTGGCCGGTCTCGTCATGCAGCTCTTGGGCGATGCGCTGCCGCTCGGCCTCTTGCGCCTCAACGGTGCGATGCAGCAGCTCGGCGCGCAGCTCTTCCAGGCGGCGGCGCTCAGCCAGCTGGGCTTCGCGCAGCGTATTGATCTGGCGCTGGTTTTCAACTTCGAATGCCCGTAAAGAACGGATGACAAAGACAGCCGCCATGCTGGCCATGGCTGCCCGGAACACCTGCACCGGGAAACCGAACCATTGGATGAATTGAAGCGCATTCAGGAACTGGGAAGGGAAGATGCTACTTGGGGAGGCGAAGAGCTGGCCGATCCCGCCGTACATCCCAAAAGCCAGGGCAGCCAGGGCAACATCGCGCCCGAAACTCTGCATGCCAGCCCGGAAGAACAGCCGCCGCTGGATCAGCAACCCCCAGGCAGTGAGGGCTGCGCCAGGGATCGCTAATGAGTAACGGGTGTAGACATCAGCTGAGATGGAGCGTCGCAGCTCATCGGGCTGCGTAGAAAAGACCCAGACCAGCCCCAAAAGCCAGATGACGACGCTTATCAGCAAGATCAACCGCCAGAGATTTGGTTTGACGATCCCGGTGATCAACCTGACACCAAATGCAATTAAGCAAAAGAAGGAAGCGGCCAGCAACACCAGTCGAACGGTATCCACCATGTCTGGAGGATGGTACTCAGGTTGGGCGCTGACCTTGATCAGCAAGAACATCTCGAACCATTCATGCCCCCCATGGATCAACCCAAACCAGCCTAGAGGGCGCAGCGCTCGGGCGAAATCGAGCTGTGTGGAGCGGCTGATCTCGAGCAAGATCGCCAGCCCCATGCTGAAGAAGGACAGGCCATAGAAGAAAAATACACCGACGATATTGCGGGTGAAGAACTCAGCGAGCATGGTATGAGCCTTACCGGAAAATGTCAGACTACGGAAGTCTGTTACTTCTCCGGCGCTCCGGCCTCGATCCAGGCGATGACCTGGTTCAATTCGTCGATTGTCAACTGGCCGGGATGTTTGCCCGTTAGCTGGACCTGCACCAAACGGCTGGCATCGGAGTCGCTGGGAACGATCGCCGGGCCGCTCTTGCCGCCTTTGAGCGCCTGCTGGTAGGTCGCCAGGCTCAAGTCTCCCACGGCGGTCACGCCATGACAGGTGCTGCAGCGGTTGCGAAAGAGGCCTTCGTATGTTCCAGCCCAGGTATCCGCCCCTACCTCCGCGCCAGGCAGGATGGTTGGGGTAATCGTAGGAGTGGGGCGTGGTGTTGGAGTGATGGGAACGAAGACCTGGACGGTTTCGCCCTGGGGGATAGTGGTGATGGCAGTCTTTTCGAAAGTGACAAACCGGTACAGGCTAAACCCCAGGATTACAGTCAGCAGACCGGCAATGGGGAAGTAGAGGCGCTGCCGCCGGCGCAGGACGCTGTGAGGTGGGCGTTGCGCCACTTGACCGGCTTCAATCTGGGCCAGTTCGCCGGGGTGCTCATGTTCCATCTCCTCCCGGGAGAACTTTCCGGTGAACATGCTCTTATTGAAATGGCGCAGGTGGACGTGGTAGAAATGCCAAAGGATGATCGACAACACTGCCAGGATAGCCTCTCCACCATGGGCGGCTTTGGAAGCGGGGACGATGGCGCCCGGTAAATTGTGTGTCGCAGCGATCGGGTTCCACATAATAAAGCCGGTGATGGCCATGATGATCGTCCCCCACACTACCGCCAGGTATTCCACTTTCTCGCCGTAGGAGTAGCGCCCATAATAAGCCTTGTGCCTGCGCTGGTTGAAATAATAGCCGAGGTCCTGGAAGAGGTGTTTGAAGTCCTCCAGGAGAGGTACCATAGACAATGGGGCGCGCAGCACGGTTACCCGATACAATACTTCGATAACGTGCAGGATGCCAACGGTCGACAGAACGATGGCGGCTACATGGTGTATCAGGCGGGTGGTTTCAATCCCACCATAAATCCGGATCAACCCTTCGCTGATCGGGGCAAGCGCAAACATCTGTGGCAGGCCGGTCAACGCCAGGATTGTAAATGAAATCAACAAAACCATATGTTGGATGCGCTGCAGAAGGTCGAATCGAGTGTAGGTCTTGCTTTCCTTCACCGGATGTTCCGTGACTGAGGAGGTGGGGGTTGGCTCAATCATGGCTCACCTGCTCGTCGCCTTCGGGGGCTTCTGATGTTTCCGGCAAGGAGTCAGCCAGTGGCGGTTGGCTTTCCCCAGCCAGGTCATCGGTATCTGCCGGCGGTTCGGTGGAAAGCTCGGCATCAGCAGGGGTTCCTGGGAGTGGCTCAACATTAGCAGGTATTTCCGGGGGCAGCTCAACAGAGGCAGGTGTATCCAGGGAAAGCTCCACAGTGGCCGGTAGCGCTACCTCTTTAAATCTTGGTCTGCCAACTCGGGTACGAACCAGTTTGGCAAAGTCGAGCAGCACCAAGATAGCCATGCCACCCAACACGGCGGGGATAAAGATCTTATAGAACAGGTTTACATAATACACGAGTGGATTATGCTCTGCGGAGGGGATGTAGTGCGACAGCCAGGCAGTCGGAAAGTTGGAGGTGGCATCGGGATGGCATTTCTGGCAGCGCAGGAGCAGGTTTTCCGAAGCGTGCAAGCCAAACTGCGGATCGTCGACGCGCTTGATGTCGTGGATGCCGTGACAATCGTAGCACACCGGTTTATTGGTTTCAGCGTCCGGGGATTGTTTTTCGAATAAAGTCACTGTCGTCCCGTGAAAATCAGCGACGTAGGTGTTAAGCACTTGCGTCGAGAGCCCATACTTCGCCATCAGCTGAGGGTCGGTGTGGCATTTAGAACAGATCAGCGGCGATTTCAAACGGAAGCTCGCAGTCCTCGGATCCTCGATGTTGTGTACGCCGTGGCAATCGATGCAGGTGGGCACGTCCGGGTTGCCTTCGCCGACCAGGGCTGAACCATGCACCGTGGTAAGGTACTTCTGGTAGATAGCGTTGTGGCATTTAGCGCAGGTCTGCGGCACCCATACCCTGGCTTCCGGGGTTAATTCACCGCTGTCCGGATCGATGAGTTGGCGCACCTGGTGGGCTGTATGGCAGTCGGTACAGATCGCCGCCTGACTGTTGCCATTTGCCAGGGCAATGGCGTGGGCGCTATCCTGAGTGAGCTCGTACTCGCTGGCATGGCAGCGATTGCATGCCTGGTATAGCTGGAGGCTGGCGTCTCGGGCGTTTTGCGCGCTGAATGGCGGATGGGGATAATCCCCAACCGTGGTATGGCACTGGACACAGGCATAGCCCTTCTTCCCGTGGATCGAGGCGTTATGATCCTCGGCGGAGACATACAACTCAAGAACCTCCCCATTTTCGAGAGTCAGGGTTAGTCCAGGCGTTCCATGACAACCGAGGCAGACTTGATTACTGATCGATAACGGGGAGGAGGTTGTTTCAGCTGTTGGTTCTGCCTGCGGGGTCGGAGTGCTCGCCTGTGAGGGCGGCGCGGCATTGACCCTCGGGACGAGGCTAGTGAGCGAAATAGCCAAGAGTAGCGCCAGGGCTCCTAAGGCAATCCAGCTGAATTGATGGCGAGACGGCATTACTGGCTTTCTCCTGTTTCAGAATTCTCGGTGGGTTCGCCAGTCAGGCGCTGGTATTCTAGGGGGTGATATTGGCGGGTGTCGTGGGCATTAAGCCAGCCGGTGAACATGCTTAAGTTCAAGCGTTCAATGTGGACATGATAGAAATGCCAGATGATGATGAACACGACAGCCACGATCGCCTCTGTGCTGTGGGCCAGTTTGGCGGCAGGTATGATGCCTCCGGGGAAAAAACGCGTCCAGACTTCCGGGAACCACAGGATAAAACCTGAGACGACCATGATACCGACGGTGAAGAAGATAAACCAGTAGGTGAATTTCTGCTCAAAGTTGTACTTGCCAAAGGGTAGCTTTTTCTTCGATAAGAACAAAAGGTATTTGAAGCTCTGCCAGGCGTCGCGCACATCCTGCCAGGTGGGGAGCATATCGCCCGGTAGCTGGCGGCGCGCCAACATGTAAATAGCATGCCCCAGGTGATAGAACACCTCGGCAATCAAGAGCAGAGCGGCGATATGGTGGATCTGCTGCACCAATTCCACTCGTTCGGGCGTCGATAAAATGCTGTGGCTCCACGTCGCCGTGCGATATTTCTGCGGCAGTCCAGTAAGCAACAATACAGTCATACTGAGGATCAGGATGGCGTGTTCCCAGCGCTGACCGAGCTTAAAGCGCGCCAGGTGCACTTCGGTACGCACTTGCTCGGAAGCGGGCGGAAGAGGCGGGGTGGTCGGTTTCATCGCAGGCTCCTCTTTACACGCTCCACCAGGGAGTGGATAATCTGCAGAACAACATAGATGATCGAACCCCATAAGACGACGGGAGAAAAGATCGAATAAAAGGCATCGGTGTAAAATACGAACGGCGTACGCTCCAGGCTGATGCGGTTATGCCCGGTCCAGGCGCCGGTCCAGTTCGGGCCAGCCTGCGGGTGGCACTTCTGGCAGGTGGCTAACAGGTTGGCTGGATTAACCGTTGAAGCAGGGTTATCGGTAGCCAAGATATTATGCACCCCATGGCAGTCTGTACATACCGCGCTCTCATGCCAGATGGTCGGCCAGTTAGCTTTATAGATAGAGATGTCAACCCCATGCCAGGAAAGGTTGTAAAGGTTGTAAACGTCGGTCGACAAGCCGTATTTACCCATCAGTTCCTGGTTAGCATGACAGCCGGCGCACAGTTCAGGGGACTCAACGCGAAATTGAGAAGTGCGCGGGTCCTGGATATTGTGCACACCGTGACAGTCGGTACACACCGGCACATCAGGATTATCCTCCTGGATCAGCGCCCCGCCGTGGATGCTGGCCTTGTAATCCACGAAGATTGCTGTGTGGCATTGGCCACAAGTGGCTGAGATATTCGCCCGGGGTTTGTCAGGCTTTTGGACATCGTGCGCGCCGTGACAATCCGTGCAGATCGGCGCGTTCAGGTTTCCGGCGTTGGCAGCCTGGGCGTGCATGCTATCCAGGGTCTTGGTGTAATTATCGGAGTGGCACTTCTGGCAAGCCTGGTAGTAAGCACGGGCCAGTTCTCGCCGGCTTTGGTAATCCAGCTTGGGGTGAGGGTAAGTCGTGATCTGTGTGTGGCAAGCCTCGCATTCGATCCCCAAAGGGCTGTGGATCGATTTACCCAGTATCTCTGGTGAGATAAAAAGGGAAAGGGTCTCTCCACTGGGTAATTCCAGGCTTAGATCGGGATTATTGTGACAGCCCAGGCAATAGGCCTCGGTCTCTTGTGCCGGTTCTCCGGCTCGGACGGAGGGGATGATCAAAAAGGAGGTTAATAAGATTAAAACAACTGCAAAAAAGACGGCAAGCCAGTTGCGGTGACATTCAAACCTTTCCATGCGCCTGCCCTCCTTCTAGTGGGTTTTGGTTATTCCCATTGCCGCCGTCATCCCAGTCTGGAGGTGGAGGAGGAGGTTCGGCGACCAGTTTCAGCCGGCGTAGTAGATAGGAGATGCCCAATATGACCGCCAACGGCACCAGGCAGCGCAGGATGAAGATTAGAGTAATCAAGAACGGATTCGCATCAGCTCTATTCATAAGCGATTCCTCCTCCACGGCCAGCCAGGCGGCGTGCAGCAAGTAGCATTACCCGTTGCACTTTTTCCTCTACTTTCCAGCTATCGAAAGTATAACGCATTATATATTCACCAATCCAGGAAAGTATTCCAATATTCTCAAAGCCGAGTGTGCTGCCATCAGGATAAGATCAGCAAAGCATGACCGCAATTGGCGGGCATGCTTCGTTTTTACCGGATTCGATCCTTCAGCAGGTTTGGAAACCGATAAAAAATCCGGCTGAAGCCTCGAATCCGTGTAGATTGCATGTTCTGAGCCGGAGACCCACTACGAATGCTCCTGATTTCCAAATAAGGGCAGATAGCGCGTCCCAAGGGTCAACATGACCAGAGCATAGCCGAGAATACCAACCGCGACCCCCCATTCCACCAGGGCAGGTGAATAAACCCCAGGCGGCAGGTGGTAAAGGGTGCCCGGCGAATAGGAAAGCGGGACATATAAGCCGGTGACAGTGATGTTCCAGCGGTTGAAGATCACACCCAGAACCGCCAGAAATGCACCCAACACGAGGTAGAACGGCCGGCGGTTGAAGCGTGGGAGCAGGAAGAATATTATCGGGATGACGATCCCGATAATCACCTCCCCAAACCAGAAGCCGAAGTTATAGGGAGTCTGCTGGTTGAGCAGGTGTAAACCTTCGCTCACAGCAGGAGTCCTGCCATAGTAGGTGACCGCCGCCAAATCCCAAAACTTGATATAGGCATAGACCATCAGCCCAAAACCGCTAAAGCGAGCGATGGTGCGCAGGATAGTGTGGTCTATCCGCCGTTTGCCGGTGATCCATTCCAACACGTAGGCAACCGCCATTGTAAGCGCCGGCCCAACCGCCACAGCCGAGAGGATAAACATGATCGGCATGCTGGGCTTGAACCAAATGGGACGCGACTTGACGATGCCATAAGTAGCTCCTAACGAAGATTGGTGCAAGAGCGAAACCAGCACGCCAAGCAAGGCCAGGACAGGCGCGGCCTTGTGCAGGATTTGAGCGGCTCGCCGCATCCAGGGCCAGCGGTCGAAGAACTTCGTCTCGGTGATCACCGGGAGAAATTCAAGCACCATGATCGCCAGATAGATCGTGATGCACCAGGTGATCTCCCACAGCACGGAATGCACATTCCAGAACACCCACGGGTGCCAGAAGCGATCCGGCCGGCCGATGTCGATGATCAGGGTCAGGAGAGCTGAGGTATAACCGATAAAGCCGACAAACACTGCCAGGCGCACGATAGAGCGGTAGCGCTTCAAGCCAAACAGGTAAACCACAGCGGAGAGGGTGAAAGCTCCCGCGCCGAGCGCAATGGACGACAAATCAATGGTGATCCACAAACCCCAAGGGACGACGTCGTTCATGTTGGTGAGCACCAGGCCACGCGTAAACACAGGGATGGCAGAAACCACGCCGATCGCCAACAACAGACCCAAAAGGGCTAGCCAGGCCAGGAGACCTGGGGTTAGCGCAGGCGATTTGCGGACTTGGGTCGAGGCAGCCATGCTTACAAGCCCTCCTTGGGTGGGATATAGTACACATTTGGGTTTGTACCGAGGTCTTCGCGCAGCCTGAAGCTGGCATTACCCTCGAGCTCCTGGGAAATCTTACTGCCAGGATCATTCAAGTCGCCAAAGACACGTGCTCCCACCGGGCAGACATTCACGCAGGCTGGGGTGGCTTCGTAAGCTTCGCCGGGCATCAACCCTCTTTCCAACCCCGCATCGATGCGGTGGATGCAAAAGGTGCATTTCTCCACCACGCCCCGCGGGCGGCGTTCGACCTCGGCAATTCCCCAGGTGGGGATGAACTCGTTTACGTCAGTGCGTTTTTCCCAGTTGAATTTGCGCGCGTCATACGGGCAGGCCACTTCACAATAGCGGCATCCAATGCAGCGGTCATAATCCATCACTACCAGGCCATCCGAGCGGTGATAGGTAGCCTGCACCGGGCACACCTCCACGCAAGGGGCGTGTTCGCAGTGCAGGCAAGGACGGCTGAAAAAGAAGGGATTTCCACTGCTACCTCTCTCCTCCACAACGATGTTCCAGGCCATATCAGGAGCGACATCGTTGGTGGCGGAACAAGCCCGCTGGCAGTATCCGCAGCCGATGCATTTATCCAGGTTAATCACCATCCCCCAGCGATACCCCACTCCCTCGGCGCGTTGCGCCGCTTCTACCGCACCCTCCAGCTGTCCCTGTTTCAGGTTGGCGAAAGGCGAAAGCGGCCCAGTGGTCAAGGCTTCAGCAGCCACCACCGAACCAGCCGCGGCTGCAGCCACCACCAGGAAGTCGCGGCGGGTGAGCTCGAGTTTAACTTTGGTCTTCTTCTTGCTCATCTTCGTCCTCTGCGATGATGCGTAGTCTCTTGCTGACTACCCAGGCAGCCGCGCCACCGGTCACCAGACCAACGATCGCCCCCTGGGCGAGGCCGGTATACAAACGCACGGTGTTCTGAGCTTTCAGGCTGGTAATGGTCTGATCTTGTTCGTGAACCGTCTTCTGGAGAGTATCTATATCTGCGGTGGCGAGTTCTTTCACTTCCCCAGTCAATTGGACGATCGTGTCCCGCGTGTGAACGGTGTCCTGGTGGCAACCAACACAGGCATCCGAACCAACCGAGAAAGTATGGCCGGTGGGCACCAGGCCCTCAATCGGATCAGTGGTGCGCGGGCTGGTATACATGTGGCAGTTGCTACACTCCAATCCAGCGTTCGCATGGCTGCCGTGGGTAAAGGAATCACCCATCGCCTTGTGGCAGTTGCTGCATAAGGCCGTCACGGTTTCCGCTTTGGGGGTTTGTGAATGGGGATTGTGGCAGGCCTGGCATTGGATTCCCGCCTTGTTGTGAACGCTGGCTTTCCATTCATCGGTGGTGGTCTTGTGGCAGTTAGCGCATAATTCAGCATCTGGCGTGATCGACATCGCCTGGGCAGGGTGAGCCGGTTGGAAAGGCCCATGGCAGGATTCGCAGGTCACGCCCTCCTGGACATAGGCGCCAGACGCTGGATCGTAACCAGTGGTGTGGCATTCGAGGCAGGCTATTTTGGAGCCCAATTCACTCCAATCTCTTTGGAAGATGGGTGACGAGAATGCATTGGCGTGGCGCGTCGATTTCCACACTTCGACGATATTCGCATGACACGGTGCACAAGATTCCGAACCGGCGTACCCCGCTTCTTGGGTCACCGGACCCGCCTGGGATGCGGCAGCGGCCGGCCTGGACAAGCCTATCGCTACCCCAACCGACAGGCTAAGGCCAAAGACAAGGGTAAAAGCCAACCAGCTCCAGCGTTTTCGGTTTGACTTTCTAATACTCATATCGGCGATCTCCAAATGATGAAAGCTATCAGGGTGTTAAGCAAGAATGGGGATAAATTCACAATTTCAATAAGGTTTTTGGTCTGATCATCCCAATATATTAAACCAAGATTAGGCATTAAGCACTATACCATTCTAGGGCATTCTAAGGAAATGATAAGTAAGAAATGTCACAATCCAGGGGAGACGGATGTAACTAAATAATCCTTATGTGTCCTATGAATTGGGACATCGCGTTATAATATCACTTAATATTGTCTTGCCGCGGATAATGACCTCTATCATTAACCGATCATCGACCAGGAGGCGTTCATGGAAATCCACAATGATGCTCCCGTAGTAGACGTAGGCAGCCGGTTGAGGGATCTGCGCCAGGAGCGGAATAAATCGATGCGTGCGCTCGCCAAATTGAGCGGGCTCTCTACAAATGCATTAAGCATGATCGAGCGCGGGCGTACCTCCCCCTCCGTAAGCACCCTGTACAAGCTAGCGGAAGCGCTGGAAGTGCCGATCACCGCTTTTTTCCGGACGCAACCCTCCCCCCAGGAAATCGTTTTCCGGAAATCCGAGGATCGCACTCGGGTCGAATTTATACGTGGTTTGTGGGAGGGCCTGGGGGGCGAATCGTTCGCCGGCCGGGTCGAGCCATTTATGCTGACCCTCGAACAAGGGGGAACCAGCGGCCCCTTTGGCATGATTCACTCTGGGCACGAATTCGTGTTCTGCGTAGAGGGTGAGCTGGAATACGAGGTGGAGGATCAACGCTTTTCTTTAAAATCTGGCGACAGCTTGTTGTTTGCCACTCGCATGCGCCATCGCTGGCGCAACCCTGGAAAAGCTGTCACCAAGGTCCTGATCGTCCTGTCTGGCTTTGAAATAGATGAGCGCCCGAGCGAATTCCACCTGCACTCAGGACAGGTGGGTGGGGAAAATCCCGAAGCGTGACCAGAACCGTTTAAGGTCACTGGACGGGTGCCTCTCCACAGGCATCCAGACCGCTGTCACCATCCAGGTCGACCAGGAAGACCGGGCTGGTTTGGCTGCTGGCGATCTCCTGCCCGGAGGAGGCGAATACGCCGGCCTGCCCCCCTTATGCCCCGCCCTGGCCTTCTTTTCACGCTTCACAATTCCGGGCAGAGACGCTGTTCCGAATTTACCAGGATGAGCTGAAGGATTTCGAGTGGCAATCATGTTGGTAGATCCCCGACACAAACGTATCCACCGGTGTGCGCCACCGGTGGATACACTCTTTTACTCGCTGTCCCTTACCGGAAGATGAACGGCATTACCAACACTACAAACAGGCTCCATCCCACATAGGCATACGCCCCCAGGCTGAACAACCCCTGGATGCGCTCGTTCCACGGCTGCTCGCCCTTGCCGAGTTGCCGGAGGATGAGCAGAACCAATAGGGCGATGTTGATTACGTTCCAGCCTATCATGGTTAGCCGGTTGATGGTGATCCCGCCTTCAACCGTCCGGTACAGCAGAGCCGACAATGCGTACAGGCTGACCAGCACAGCCAGGATTGCCACCGCCTGGATGCCGCTGCGCAGCGCCCGCTGCAACCTGGGAGAGACCTCCTCCAGGCTGAGAGGTGTGGCTCCAACCAGCAATCCCATGATGGCGAACAGCATGGCGTTGTACACGATCAGCACATCCCGGTTCTTGAACGGCTCCAGGAAGTTGAAGGGGATCACGAACAGGTAAATGACCAGCACGCCCAGAGTCAGCGGCAGCAGCAGCCGCATCAACGTGGCGATGAAGCGGCTCAGCCCTTGCTTGAAGTCCTGGTCTTGCGGGTCCGCCAGGGGATCGTATATTGTGGCAACCGCGATCACGGGGATCAGGCTCGCGCCTCCGATCGTGATCAAGCGCAGGAGCACATCCGGCAGCTCGATGCTCAGCGCCGCGAACATGCCCAGGGTGATGGCGCCAAAGGCCATCCCTGCGATCAGGTAGACGCCGCCGGTGACGAACACTTCGATCGACTTCACCAGGAAGGCGAAGCGGTTGCCGGTGCTCGAGCGCACCCCGATCAGGCAGACACCGATGCTCGCCCAGGCCAGCAGCGCCAGGTGCGGCACAAGCAAGACCTGGTAATAGCTGCTGGTCTGGCGCGCCACGAATTTGTCCAGAAGCATGCTGATCCCGGTCACAATTGCCAGCCCCAATCCCAGTAGGATTGCGCGCCGGTGGTTTTTTTCGGATATCAGTGTGAGAAACGCCATTACGAACAAAGCTGTGATCGGCGCTGCTAACCACACCAGGTAGGGAGCGCCGCTAGCGCTGGTCAGCCTCGGCTGCGAGAGCGCCCACAAGACCAGGCCGTTTGCCGCCGCCAGCGGAATAGCCAGCTTCCAGTTAGCCCCTTCTCTTTTTCTCTCTTCCGGCGCGCTCTGCAACCGGTAATACCAGGCCGCGTACAACCTGTTCTCCGGCTCTGCTGTGTAGCAGGCCTGAATGTCTGTGGAGAACGCTTCCACTTCGCGCTTGCGCCGGGCAGCCTGGAAGATGGCTTCCAGTTGCTCTGGGTTATCCCGGTTGGCCTGGATCTCTTGTGTGTATGCCATGGCTATACCTACCGATGGTAGGGGCAGGCAAGGCCTGCCCGCTGAATAGCATACCCGATTGTTAAGGGTGAATTCAAGCACTCAGGTGCTTAAATCGCTGGACAGAAAGGTCGAACCCCGCCGGCGCTTTCTCTATAATTACATTGTCATTATCCCACAATCTGTGGGTGTATGCGACGGTCATGGTGTTGTGTAGCAGGTATTCTCAAACCATTCTTCCTGGCGGTTGCTTTCGACTCTGTCACTTTACACCTCCTGTCAGTCCGGCCACGAAGAAAGTATCTCCAGTGACCTTTTTTCTTAAGCCAATGTAACGCGGCAACATTGAGCGGGCTAACGGCTGGCGTTAGTGGCAGTGGGCGGGATCGGCAAGATCCCTTCCCATTATCGCTCCATATTTTTAGAGGAAATACTTCTGGCCGATTAAATCCCCTTTTTTGTAGGGTGATCCGGGTTGGAGATTTTGCTTCGGGGTTGGAATTAGCGCAACGCCTGGATCCTGTTTTGGTTCCAGTTGTGAAACCTTC
>Ga0209642_10001212_pt1 | contig 17087 bp, 14 predicted proteins | sample RifCSP19_2_FD_184025 | JGI IMG/M metagenome (GOLD analysis project Ga0209642, IMG submission 184025) | Soil microbial communities from Rifle, Colorado - Rifle CSP2_sed 19_2 (SPAdes) (version 2) | ecosystem: Environmental > Terrestrial > Deep subsurface > Rock core/Sediment | place: Rifle... | reverse complement strand
AACATACTCTATCTAACCCTAATAGGCAAGCCTTTCATCTCCGTTCAAAGAACGGAGTATTCAGGCTTGACTTTTTTATAATGGAAAATGCAAAAATTCACAAGCAAATAACAACTCTGAAAAACTGGCTGAAAATGAAAAAATCAGACCTAACTGCATTTTTCTTTAGAATGTGGTTAATCATCAAAAATAGGATTTACCTAATTTTTCCACTCATAAGACGGATTCTGCTATTGGTATTCAGTGTAGTCTTTTTATCTGTTTTATTTTACATGCTGAACAAGTATTATGGTCAAATTAATGCATACTTTTCTAGATTAAATGTAGATACTATCGGTAATTCCACTGGCTTTTTCTCATCTCTTTTTATGACACTTGGGGCATCTATCCTCACTGTTCTTGCGATTACGTTTTCACTATCCCTTTTCGCAATACAACAGGCTGCTGATAAACATACCCCAACTATTCTAAGAACTTTCTTAAAAGATAGGGTAAACAAATCTATTTTTTGGATCATTGCGTTTATTTCCTTAGCATTTTTTCTATTCGCTTTGCTCCCCATCAATTGGCTTTTAACTTATGAAGTACTTTTAGGATTCTTCTTTCTTATTATAATTTTTTACCTTCTGCAAAAGCAGTACTTTCATATTACAAATCTTATCGATCCTGTTCACCAAATAATCTATTATTGTAACAATGGTATTAAGTTGCTGAATAGAATCGATAAACATCTAGATGTAATGATTAAAGCTAAGGTCGTTCGCCCAGCTCCAGAAAGTAATATTGAGAATCGGAGTAAAGAGGAGCAGAGGGATTTACTAAGGACCCGTGTATTATTTGGCCTCCCAAAGCTATTTGATCCCGTCAAAGACTATTTGGACCAGATTTACGCTCTTATACAAACCTATCAGAAACGAAAAGACTATCAGGTTACTCAAAGCGGTATCAATAGTACATATTTGTTGTTTGATAAATACATTCAGGTTAAAAACGGAACTTTCTTCCCGTCTTCCATTGTAGAATCTCTCGATTACTCCCATGACGATTTCTTGGAAGAGATTTTAGAGAAGTTGACCGCACTTCAAAGAATCGCATCTAAAGAAAAAGACTTAGAAATTTCCAGGCAGATTCTTGATTGCTTTTCCCTAATAGCTATCAAATGCACTACGATACGCTACAGAACCAATCCCATTAATGAATACCCTCATTGTATGTTGGCCACAGGTTATATGGTTCGGAATATTGAAGAGGGCTTAAATGCTGAACTGCTGGATATAGGAATACAGGGAGCCCTCAGACTACGAAATATTGGCTTGGCTTTGATCACTAAAGGTTCTTATTTGGATGTAAACTTAATCCTGGAGCATTTGGCGAAAATTGCCATGTATGGATTGTTGAAACCAAATACAAGTTATCTCATCGCAAATCCCTTAAAAGCTTATTGCATATTGTTAAGGGCTATTCTTTATAATAGAAATATCTATAATAAGTTGTTATTCAAGGTAATATTAGAGAAAGTTCAACAAATAATCGGCTTATATGTTAGAATAAAGGAAATAGGCATTATTTTAGTGGAAATGGAGTTTTCTATTGGTGATTTCATTGATCTGACAAAGCTGACCGCCATGCCATATATTTTTGACGAGGTTTATAATAAAATTCAAGACTCTAAAACTTCCGGCCAAGACAAAAAGTACCTTATTGAAAAAATAATAGACTTCGGACATGATGTTTGGCATTTTTATGATGAACTATCAAAATATGCAGCGGAAAAGGAATCATTTCTCATCCATTATATAGATGCAAATCTTGAACATATTACAATTGCTCTATTGAAACTATATCAGATGGATATTTTGAATCAGGAACAGAAAAAAGAAATTCTTAATGATATCAATTGGATCATTTCAGATTACTGGAGAATTTATGAATATCATAAAGAGATAACTAAAAGCTACGAAGATCAAATACTTTGGAACTTATTGAGAATTGGAAGTGAATTCAATAGACTTTCTCTCATAAAAGATTTAAATGAAGTGATTAATATCATTGTTTCAATTGCCAATTCATTCTTAGAAAAACAGAAGTGGGATTATGGTTTCGGCCCCATCCGTATTCTTGAAAGAGCTGCATATTTATGCATTTTAAACGGTTCCGAAGGAGTTTATTCTAATTTTTTAAAACGAACTAAAGATAAATTCTGGAGTGAGTATTGCAAGAAGTTTCCTGAACATAAGGCTCTTCTGTTTAATGAGTTACTCCAAATTGATCCTGTCGATTTAAAGCTAAACAGGCCACATTTGACTTTTGAAGATGAGTTACTTTGCCAGCTAAGTAAAGAGGATATTAGTAAGTTTGCAGGTAGGCTTAGAAACGACCTCGCATGAAGCTCTATCCATCCGCAAACTACAGATTTCATCTTTACCCTCTTGACTTTTCTAAATCTAAAGATAAATTACCCAAACCGCCTGAGGAGGACTGACCCAACGGGAAAAAATGGAAACGATTTTCCGACCAGGTCAGGGGACCTGGTCGGCACAGTGACGGATTGGTCAAAATGTAACGCTTCATTATCTGCGGGACGAAAAAATTAATTTAATAAATTATTTAAACAATTTGAGTTTAATTAATCTAATTCTTTTCGCCTTAGTCTTCATCACCTGTTTTTGCTGTTTCCTTTTCCTTTATAGCGTTTTCAGGGTCACCAGAAATTCTAAAGAATGTGCACCCTCTACTCGCAGTGATGCAGACTTGCCTCCGGTCTCAATCTTGAAACCTCTGCAGGGAATCTCGCCAGAGCTAAAAGGAAATCTTGCCACTTTCTGCAATCTGGATTATCCGGAATACGAGCTGATTTTCTGTGTGGAAAAAAAAGAAGATCCGGCTCTTCAGGTGGTAAAGGAACTTCAAACTGAATGTCCGCAGGCGAAAATTAAAATTGCCACTGAGGATAGCCATCCGGGTTATAATCCAAAGGTCAGGAACCTCATCCGGGGGATGAATAAAGCCTCTTATGATTTAATCCTGATAAGCGATGCAGACGTTCGTGTGGAGAAGAATTATCTGCGTGACTTGACCACTTTGATTGAAGACCTGAAAGTTGGGATTGTAACCAATCTGATCCGGGGAAAAGGAAATAGTTCCTTAGGCTCGATCCTGGAAAATCTGAATTTAAACTTTTTTGTTTTGGGAGGAACCTGTTTTCTTTATCATTTCTTCGATTATACCTGTATTACTGGTAAATCCATCCTATTTAGAAAAGCTGAAATAGAGAAAATGGGTGGTTTTCCCAGTATAAAAAATTTCCTGGCAGAAGACCAGATTTTGCAAAAGAAGTTCGAGCGTTTTGGGAAAAAAGTAATCCTTTCCCCTTGCCTGATCACCAGCAACACCAGCCAGAGAACCCTGGTAAGATTCTTCAAACGAAATGTGCGCTGGTCACAGATGCGCGTGCAGTTAGGAGGAATAGGGTACCTCTCAGAGCTTCTGGTAAATCCAGTCTTGTTTGCTGTGTTACTTTGTATTTTTTCCCAGTTTTCTGTTTTTACCTTTAAGGTTCTCATAATTACGGGCATCTTCAAAATAATAGTCGAGTCGATCCAGGGAAAACTTATCCGAGCAGGTGCAGGATTTTTCTCTTATCTTCTGGTTCCACTGATAGACCTCCTGGTAGGGATAATCTGGTTTTCACCTTTTTTCAAAACCTCAGTTGAATGGCGTGGGTCCAAATTCAAGCTGAGAAGATATACTGAATTGGAGCCGCTTTAATCTTTTTTAACAGATATTATTCATTTTTTAGGTGCCCAAGGCGTCTGACCGACAAGACTACGAGGCTGGAGTATAAACCTTTAGGTTTATCAGGGTGAAGGTAAAGCTAAAGCTTTACACTCCAATTACTGAAAACTTAACTTGACATTCACGATTTCAGGGATAGTCCCGATGCGGATAGGTGGACCCCAGGTGCCAGCACCGGAGGAGACGTAAATCTGGGTATTACCCTTTCTCTTATATCCACAGCTTACTTCATAGATCATATCGGTGATATAGGTCAGGGGCCAGATTTGACCGTGATGAGTATGCCCGGAGAGCTGGAGGTCTGCTCCGTTTACCACTGCTTGCGACAGGTTAAGCGGCTGATGGTCAAGCAGAATAATGGGATAACTTTTGTCGACCTGCGCCATTAGTTCTTCCAGTGGTTTACGCTGCTTGCCAGTAAATCCCTTTATTGATCTATCTTCCCTTCCCACGATATAGAAGCTGTCATTGACCTTTAGAACAGTATCCCTTAAGACCAGCACGTTGTGGTCAGCCAGATACTTGCAGGCCTTTTCCACACCTCCGATGTACTCGTGATTACCGGTGACAGCAATGACACCATATTGAGACTTTAAGTTCCGGAGCATTTCACCTAAGTTCTGTTTGATCACCGGGCCTAAATCCTCGTCCACGATGTCTCCAGGCAAAATCACGATATCAGGTTTGAGCTGGTTGATTTTTTCGACAATCCGGCTAAATCTTGAGCTGCCCACAATCGTGCCCAGGTGGATGTCCGAAACAACTGCAAGATTTACCGTTTTCGGGCCATTTGCTTTTTTGGGGATGTTCAGATTAAGAGTTCTGATCCTGGGATTCAAAGCGTTAATATAACCTGCTAAGAGTGTGATAGCCACAACCCCGATAGCAACCAGGGCGACAACCTGTTTTACTTTTACGTAATTTGCTGTGATGACTGAAGGGAAAAGCGGAAACCAGTGGTTGAGCAATCTCAAGAAATCCAAGAGGACCACGATCAGCAGAAAATAAACCATAGCGCCCAGCCAGAAAGAGCCGAGCCAGATCAAAACTTGACTGGGTTTGGAAAGCCAGAAGCCTTCCATCACCCTGCCGAGAATGAATGAAAGTACCACGAACCAGAATATAATCGGGTAATATATTCTGAGAGTGGAAGCGTGAGGAATAGCCTGCCACCCCCGGATGAAAACATAATAATTTATCAGTCCGTAAATCGTGAGGACAATTATGAAAAAGAAGAGGAAGTGCATTATTTTCATTTTTAATCGGTAGGTCAGGAGCCTTGCGCCCCTGCCAGCAGCAGATTGAACGCGTAGCCGCAGGCTTCAGCCTGCGCTGACGCAACCTGAAGGTTGCGGCTACTACTGGAAGCTGGGGCAGGAGTTGAACTCCTGCCCCAGCTCCTGTCACCACTTAAAATTCCTGATAAAATTTATTATCTCGTTTATATCTGGCAGCTTGCCCATTTCATATACCTTGAAAAATATTATCTTCTGGTCTTCGTCCAGAATTATATTTGCCCTTTCAGAGAATCCATGTTTCTCCCGGAAAATCCCGTAAGCTTTTGCCACCTCGCCGTGAGGCCAGAAATCTGATAATAACGGGGTCTCCTTTATCCCCAGACTCTCAGCCCAGGCTTTCTTGGATGGAACCGTGTCCACGCTCAAACCAAAGGCAGCAGTGTTCAGAGAGTCCAGAGTACCTTTGTTATCCTCCAGCGATTTCATCTGCCTGGCGCACACCTCTGTCCAGGCCAGAGGATGGAAAGAGAGTAGAACCTTTTTACCCTTGAAAGAAGACAGCTTGAATTCCTTGCCGTTCTGGTCTTTGAGCGCAAAGTCTTTAGCCTGTTTACCTACCTCTTGTTTTCTTTCCTCGTCCATCTTGTTCCTCACTTTTATAGGTTTTGGATTTTTGATTAATCAGAAAAATACACCAAAAAATATGCCTGTCAAACTCTTTTTGAGGGGATTTGTAGAAATTGATTTCCCGTGAAGAAAAGCGACATAAAAAGAACCTGTCAAATCATTTTTGACAGGTCCTTATATTTCTGACGATTACAACTGCAGGCTAAGACCATAAGCTCCTAATTTCCCTATTCGGCTTCGAAAACTGCATCCAGTTTCTGATAAGCAGTGTGCATTTTATCCAGCTTTTCTTCTATCTTCTTGTTATCCTTACCGCTACAAGCCCTTACCAGATCATCAACTGAAGATTTTAAAGCTTTCCTTTTTTCGGTGAATTTGGGAGCGATCTCCTTGGATTTATCAGACAACTCCACCTTCATTAGTACGTCCATCTTCTCCTGTAGAGCAGGAGTTGAAGCTTTGATCGCTTTATAATCTTTACTGGGTAAAGCTTCATGCCAGAGAGGATATAGAACTAAATGAAAACTTTCTAATTCCTTGACCCGGGGTGCGAAAACCCTAACCAGTTGTTCGTAGCAGGTGTGAAGATTTCCCGTTGCTTTGAGTAAAGCTTCATTATCAGTACCTTTTGATTTCTCCTCTAAGTCCAGAACTGCTTTGGCTAAAGCTTCTCTTTTCTTCTCGTAATCATCTTTTTTCTCTCTGTAGAATCCTGGAAGCTCTACCTTTTGAATCAGTTCTATCTTCTCCTTGAAAGCTGGAACTGCATCCCTTATCGCCTGATAATCTTTTTCAGCATAAGCCATATGCCAGATTGGCTGGAGAACCTCGTGGAACTCTTTTAAACCCTCTAACCTGGGCTTGCTCATCCCGGTAGTTTGCTGGGTGCCTGCTGAGGTCTGGGCTAAAATCGAAGAAACTACAAAAAATGAAACAAGCAGGAATGAAAGAAATGCAACTTTTTTAGATAATGCCATAATCAACCTCCAGTTTAAAGTTTTTTTCTCAAAGTTTTCGTTATCTTTGGATTAACATCTCTCCTGTCTTTAGCTCAAGCTGCACTTCCATAGTCGAATGTTATTCCCTCCCATCACTTATATTTGACGAACTTTTTTTTCAGATCATTTGAAGGAGCTTGTGAAAATGTTCTCAAGAAGAATTATATTTCACAATACTTTGTGATCTTGATTAATTCTTAACATCCTGCGAATTTTGTAAGAGAAGTTTATAAAACCAACCGAAGTGGGAAAAATTCATCTGTAGATTTAGGAGAGAATTTGAAGAAAATCTGCGAAAAAATGCCTGTCAGGAAAGAGTTGGCAGGCATTTTAGTGTTCTGGTAGCGCTACGGGGAGTCGAACCCCGGTTTGTGCGAATGCATCTTGAGAATGGCTGAGAACCACCCGAGCCAATTCACGGGACTTTTATAACCCTTTTATTAACAACATATTACGGCTTAAACCTCTGTTTTTGTCTCTTTGTGTGTATTTATACTTTGTCTGGACACAAAATTGATTATTTTAAAAATAAAACTTGGAGTCACCTTTTATGCAGACTGAGTTAAAAGGTTTTTCTAAGTTCTTAACCTTAAGTATATTTTCTTTCTTTAATCCTACCCTGAATGGGAATTTACCATTGAGATCAACCACTCTTTCCTTTCCTGGACCATCTCAGTGGTTCTACAATCTATTCTTCTTCGTCCTCTTCTTCAGCTAAGTCTAATCCGATTGCTTCCACTCTCTTAATTTCCGGGACTGCTGCTTTAAGATGCTGTTCTATACCTGCACTCAAAGTAAGTTGAGACATCGGACATCCAAAACAGGCACCGGTTAACCTCACCTTTACCACTCCTTCAGGAGTAACCTCAATAAGTTCCACATCTCCTCCATCTGCCAGAAGAGATGGTCTAACATCTTCTAACGCCTTTTCCACTTTTTCCTTCATGCTCTCACCTCTTTTTACTTCGAACTTCTTGATTTATCTACCTTTTCATCTAAGTCGTCTGATCTCCTGGTGTAAAACAACAGTACCCTCTTTTATCGCATTCCCTCTTAACTTCCTCCCATTCCTCCGGGCTTAATACCTGAAGGGCGATCTGATAGAGGATGTTATCTTCCTTGAAGATGTGGCTTTCAAGCTCCCTGGTAAGATATTCTCCCAGCTCCATTATATTTTGCTTGAAGTTTTTAAAATCATAATCCTTGGGGTTTTGAGAAAATTTATATAATTCCTTTTTCCTTTTCCTAAATTCCACATGGTCCATCTTCATAATCTCTGGTGGCTCAACTATATCATGCTCCTCCAATTTAGGGAATAATACCTCCTCTTCTCTCTGATGGTGACTTTCTGCTTCTATGAGATGATGCGAGATATCTTTCAGTTTCTCCAGATCCTCGCCCATACTTTCAAAGTTCTGTTTCCCTTTCAATCTTTCCATAAGGTCTCCGAGTTCTGTTAAGCTATTCAATATGATTTTATGTTCCTCCATAAGGGTATGCACAGGGTGCGGTGCTGATACTTCCATCCTCTTCGATACTAAGCTATCCCTCATAACCTCAAGGTGTATATCGCATAAGCTCTTCCTGATCTCCTCATGCGAAACACCTTCACGGATAAGCTCCTGCTCTAAAATCCCTAAGGTCTTAGCATCTATTGCCTGGAGAAGTTTCTTTGCTTTCACTTTTGCTTCCTCAGACACTTTACCTTGCTTTAATTCTGTCAACAATTCCTTAAATTGCTCCTTTTTATTCTCCCTTGGGGCAATTCTCTTTACATTCAGAATCCACTCTTCCGGACCTTCTTTCTCATACAAAACTTCAAGCTCGCCCTGTGCCTTTAACATATAAACTAAGGGTAAGGGATTGAACTCCACGATAATCCTCAGCATCTGGTTATCTGCAAGCTGCTCAATACTGGGGAAGATCAGCACCTCTTTCTCGGCATGCCCTAATCCTCTCACATCGATTGTCTTGGTCCCGTTCATTTTAACTCCTCCTTTCTTCTAATTTTAACCACATGTCAATTTCTTGGCTTCCCAAAAGCATCTCTCTTACCTTCCCCATCCAGAGATTTTGAAATTCCTCCATTTCGTCCTTTCTGGCTGCTTCCCAGATTACCTTTTCTAAAAGCTCTCCTAACCTTTTTCGCTTATCTTCAGAGAATGGAACTTTCTGGGGATAAAATTTAACCAGAATAGCCTTATCCTCATTTTGCCTTCTAAACTCAAAACACATTGCCTCAGGATCAATTTTTTCACGGTTAAATTTCAGCATGTCCTTTCTTCTAAATTTATATCCTAAACCTCTAAAACCAGTAGCTGGGGCAGCCCCGGTTAAGAAGCTAAGTGCTTGACTCATAACCCCATAGACCCCTTCATCCGGCTCTCCATAAACGGTAACTGAAATCTCCCCCCTTACTGGAATCTCATTCGGATAAAGTTTCTCCAGGGCTTTCTTGCAGCATAGATATGCACCCGCTATCGTGGGGCAGGCGTGTCCAGCCATCTTTACCAAATCGATAAAAGTATATTCTAAAACAACACCTTCTTCTTTAAATGCACCCAAAGTTTCTGCCAGAGGTTCTTTAAATCTAATTGGCTCAACTTCTTTAAAAAAATCCCTGAAGATAATACTCATAAACGCTCACCAAGTTATTCTACTTTTTCGCACGCTTGTGTTCTCTCTTACAGTACAATCTTACTTGAGGATCGATTTCTTCGAATCGTCTTGTTTAAATCCTTCTTATTTTCACAATCCAATCTTTTGGTCCATTTTGCTCATACTCCCAGGCATACTTTCCGTTCTGTTCTACTTCAAATTGATAGTGTAATGGTCTGGGATCGTGGTCATTTATAATTCTTAAAATCTGGCCCGGGTTTAAAGTCTCCCAAATCTGAAATATCTTCTCGTGTCTTTCGAATGGCAGCATTGGCCTTAAATCTAAAGTCTTCATCTCTTCAGACATTCTTCTCACCTCCTAATTCTAAATCTTTGAGCTTTTAAGAGAACTCCTTTCTCTTCGGGAAAAGTTTACCTTTCAATAGAAAGACCCATCTCTCACTCTCATTGATAATTTTTTCATAATATACTTTTGACAACACTTTTTGGAACGATAAAAATTTTAACTCCTGTCTTTATGACCATTTCTTACCCAGTACTTCAGAGCATCTTCAACTTTATCCACATCCACGAAAGTGTCTCTACAGGGACCGTTAGGACGGCTATTTGGTATTCCCATTATCGGTAAAGGGTTAACAGAAGAGATACCACAGGTAAGCTCTCGTTCACATGCTACCGCCACTATGAAATCAGGTCTAATTTCGTTTACATATCTATTGGCAATCCTACCACCGGTTGCAACTCTTATCGCTATATCATATTTCCCCTCTAACTTTGCCAATTTAGAAATATCACATCTGCCGCATCCCTCACAATTCTGCACTGATTCTATTATCTTATGTTCACAGGCGTGAAACTGTAGACAATGAGGTAAAAGTAAAAGCGCGCTCTTGGATTGGTCTTTATATTTTGAATTATTGAATTTAATCAATCTATTATTCAAGTTCACAAACTGTAACTCAAATGCTTCTGATTTCTTTGGAAAGAGTTTTCCCAAGATAACTACCAAAGGAAAGGCAATAAAAGTTAATAACAACTTTTTCATAGACTTTTAAATATCAGTATAGAGGCTTTCTTGTATCAATATGATTGTCCTTCAAGTCAACATCATTAAACCTGCTAGCATAATTATTTTCCATTTTATATATCCACCCGCCTTTAATCTTGTAGTATCTATTTTATTCCACCTCATTCAATTTTGGTTTATGTCTATGGCAATCGATTCTTAGTTCTGAATTAGCTATGGGTCGATCAGTTAGTTCACAATGGTGGGGCCTCTCTGCCCCAGGGTAAGCATCCCTTCTAAAAAAACCGCAGGTGATACACATTCTCACGATGCTTATAATCCCAGCCTTCTGAAGCTGGGCAATGACCTCCATTAAAAAAATCATCACAACCTCTTTGGTCTCAGGAGGAAATTTTTTTATCTGCTCCTGAAGTGCAGATTGCCAGCCCAATAGCCTTACGACTAATCTTCTCCCAGAGGGGGTAAGCTCTAAAGTTGCAATACGCCCATCCTCTTGGGACCGCATTTTAAGTAATAGCCCCTTTTTCATAAGCGCCTTTACGGCGTCACTAACTGTTGCCTGTGTCAAGCCAAATTCTTCAGCCAGATGGCTAATTCTTCGTTGTCTTTTCGTGTGGCTGTTCAAATAGAGGAAGAACTGAATTTGAATGGGGCTCAATCTCTCCCTCTTAGCCACGTCCCAAAGCAGGATGCGTAGACTTTGGGAAAGCCGTTGAATGCCAGCAACAATTTTGTCGTCCATATATGATTATAGTTTAAAGTTTTAAATATTCACTCGCTCATCTCTTATCTCAGGTTCAAATCAAACCATAATTACTTAGGACTCCTAAGTATATATAGAAAAAATAATTTCTTTGTCAAGTAAAAAATAAAAATTTTTAGGGGGAGGCAAAGATTTACAAAATAGCACCTGTCAAGTCTTTTCTCAACAGGCACTTAGGATTCTTGGTAGCGCTACGGGGAGTCGAACCCCGGTTTGATGGCTGAGAACCACCCGTCCTGGGCCACTAGACGATAGCGCCGCGCGAGCAAGCTGGTTAATGGTTGATGGTGGATAGTTCATGGTAAAAACAAATTCCGGGATTGATCATCGACTATCAACCATCCACCGATCTGCGGACACAATATAATAATGGTTTCAAATTAGGCAAGAAAAAAATCAGGTTTTATTCGTGGCACCCGTAGGTGGCTTTCAGTTTTGTAGGTCAGAGCTCCTGAGCACCTGACACAAAAGCTCACTCAGGGATTAAAGCTTCCTGATCTACCGTTCTGGTAGAATTCTTACAGAAAATGGAAACTTTTTCTTGAGTCATCAGTATATAAAAGTTGAGGCACAGTTTTTGAAAAGATGTGGAATTCTCTCAATTTATTGTCGTGAAATTCAAGCTGGGAGAACAGAATGAAAAATCGAAAAAGATTTCTTAGTTTATTTTCCCTGTCTCTTCTTCTCCTCTTTATTCCCGCAAATCTGTTAGCCAATCAAGTTGAAGAAGATAGTGTAAAAAGCATCACTGCTTTCAGGATAAATGTTGGAGTAAAAATTGATGGGGTATTGGATGAGGATTGCTGGAGCAAAGCGGAAAAACAAGGTGGTTTTGTTCAGGCAGACCCGCATGATGGAGAACCAGCCACTGAGTCGACCTGCGTTCAGGTGTGCTATGATAACCAGGCACTTTATGTGGGAGTTACCTGCATGGAGAATGAGCCGGAGAAGATTTTGAAAATCCTTACCCGCAGGGACCGGTTCGGTGAAAGCGATGCAGTTAATCTGGGGATCGATTCTTACCACGACCACCAGACCGGCTATATGTTCAAGACCTATGCTTCCGGCACTCAATGTGATTTATATTATTTTAACGATATGTCAGATGACCCTTCCTGGGATGCGGTATGGGAATCTGCGGCCAAGATAGGAAAAGACCGCTGGACAGTCGAATATAAGATACCTTTTTCCTGTTTGAGGTTTCCCAAAAGCGAAAACCATACCTGGGGATTCTACGTCTCCCGGAACCTGACACATAATCAGGAGACCGACCGCTGGGTCAGGATTCCCTCAAATCAGTCCGGTTATGTTTCCAGGTGGGGACATTTGACCGGGATCAAAGATATCGACCCTCCGATGCATTTAGAGATTTTACCATACGTAGTCTCCACGGAAAAAACCGAGCCTGGAAGATTGGGAAACCCGGATGGCAGGGAGTTTTTCGGAAATGTCGGAGTTGATTTAAAATATGGATTAACCCCGAATTTGACTCTGGATGCAACCGTTAACCCTGATTTCGGACAGGTGGAGATTGACCAGATCGTGTTGAACCTCTCCAATTATGAGACTTTTTATCCGGAAAAAAGACCATTTTTCTTAGAAGGTGCCAAGATTTTTGAGCCGATCCAGACCGACCTGTGTCAGCTTTTCTATTCGCGAAGAATCGGCAAAGACCCCGGATATGCTGATTCGGCTGAGTATTACTTCCATCATCCCACCTCTACCACCATCTTAGCCGCTGCAAAAATTACCGGTAAGACAAAGGGAGGGACTACTATTGGATTTCTCAACGCGGTCACTGACCGGGAAAAAGCTGACATCTGGCACGTTGACGGGTACCGCACCAAAAGAGTAATCGAGCCAGAAGCAAATTACAACGTCATCCGGCTCAGCCAGGATATTTTCAAAAATTCCGTGATCGGAATTATGAGCACCGCAGTTAATCAAAAAGGGAAAATACCCTCGTACTCCGGCGGCGTGGACTGGAACTTGCGTTTCTTAAAACAAAACTATTCTTTTGTAGGTCAGGTCTACGGGAGCTCTAACGGAGAAAAGGAAAGAGGTCTGGGGTATTTGACTGCCCTGGGAAAAGAAGGAGGGGAGCACTGGAGAGGAAATGTTGTCTGGTTCTACCTGGATAAAAAGATCAATACCAATCACCTGGGATATACGAAAAGGAACGATCTCCAGGGTGGCAGCGTCTGGATTCAGTATAAAACCCAGAAGGAGTCCTGGATAATAAGGAATTCCTGGAACAATTTTAACTTATCCTATGATGCCAACTTGAATCATGACCGCCTGGATTGGGGTTTCAATTTCAATAGCTCAGTTCAGTTGACCAATGGCTGGAACGTGGGAGGGGGGTTTTATAGCGATTTGGGAGTGACTTATACTGATTGGGAAGTCCCTTCCCAGCTTTTGAAAATCCCGATCGGAAGAAGCGGCTGGTTTAATCTAAACACGGATGAAAGAAAGAAAGTTTCTGGAGGAATTAATTACAACCTGGGAAATTATTGGGACGGGGTTTCCGAGAGTATTTATCTCTGGGTTACTTTGAAGCCACGCTCGAATCTTGAATTTATATTGGAGCCGAACTGGAACCGTATGCGGGATATAAGTCGGTTCGTGGGATATGCTCAGGATGCCTCTGATTCTTCTTCCCTTTATATCTTCGGAAAACAAGGAATTGACCGGGCAGGTCTGGACCTAAGGGGAACTTATACTTTTAACAGAGATTTGACTGTTCAGCTTTATACGCAATTCTTCTTCGCTACTGGAGAATATTCGAATCTCGAAAGGTTCTATCCAGTGGACAGGTTTTCCCCCTTGGGAGATGTATTCAACTTCCAGCAATTCCGGGGTGACTTCCACAGACGGGAGTTTGCTTCGAATCTGATTCTGAGATGGGAATACAGACCGGGAAGCACCTTGTATTTAGTCTGGACTCAGGGCAGGTATAATTATGAAGCAGGCGATTTTAACCTGAGAAAGGATTTCTCCAAACTGTTCGATACAGTTTCAGATAATGTCTTTCTGATCAAGACAAATTATTGGTTCAACCTGTAGAATATCAATCCTGTCATCTAGCTAACTCTTCTTCAAGAATAAGAAAAAGTCCGTGGTCATGTGTCCTGCGCACGGCTTAAATCAGCTTGCCACAGTCCTGTCAGAACACCCAAAAAACCTTGACAGAAAACTAAAATACGTTATTTTATTTCTGTAACAGCAGAGGAATATCCATCGAATTATTTATGTAAAATAGGCAGTCTGGAATGACCAAAAGGAAGGCCAAATGCTTGACTCTAACGTAAAGAAACAACTTAGAATCGGGTTGATTTTCATTTTGATTACTCTGGTTGGTTCTGTACTATTCGGGCCTGACAAAGTATTAGGAGGATGGCTGTTAATCGGACTGATTATAGTCGTTGTTTGGGCTTTTTTGACCTTGTGGACCGGATTCTTCGGAAGTTGAATTTTGTACTTAGCTTCCCTTCTACCTATCTAGAAGAGATGCAGATAGGGACCGAACCGTATCCACCTCACAGATGTGTGGGGATGACAGGAGAGGAACAAAATGAATCAGGAACTCTTTGATTTAAATAAGGCTATAAGTCGTAATCCTAAGAATGCATCCCTTTACCACAAGAGGGGTATTGTCTATCGCGAGCTTGGCGACCACAAAACGGCAGTAAACGATTTTACCAGAGCTATTGAGATTAACCCTACAATTGCCACTTATTACTACGACCGAGCACTTGCTTACTTATCTTTTACCCTCGTCTCCGACGAGGCCCCCCGGCAAGCAATAAAAGATTTCGACAAGGCGATAGAGCTTGACCCGAAAAATGCTTCCTATTTCTACGGTCGAGCGAGTGCCTACTATAGGTTGGGATGCGTTTTTATTAGCGATTTCCCTGCTACCGCAGAAGCTTGGGAGCAGGCAAACAGGGATTATGACAAGGCAATAGAGCTTGACCCGAAAAATGAGTCCTATTACGTTGCTCGAGCGCAATGGGGCAGTGACAACGATAAAATAAATGCCTTAACTAAAGCTATAGAGCTTAATCCGAAAAATGCTTCTTCTTATTCCGGTCGAGGGTCTGCCTACTCAAGCTTACATAATTACGAGCAGGCAATAAGCGATTATAGCAAGGCGATAGAGCTTGACCCGATGAATGAGTCCCATTACTTTAGTCGAGGTTTAGCCTATAGCGCCTTAGACAATCACCAGCAGGCAATAAATGACTTTAATAAACATATAGAGCTTAAGCCAAGTTGCTCTGTTTACTGTGAGCGAGCAAAAGCCTATCAAGCCTTAGGCAATCACCAGCAGGCAATAAATGACTATGACAGAGCGGAAGAATGTAGCAATAAAGAAACATATATAGATGAAATGTCTCGAGAAAGAGATGCTGCGAATTGCTGCCACCAACGAGCGATTATCTACCATAACCTAGGCAATTACAAGCAGGCCATAATAGAATATAACAAAGCGATAGGGCTTAATCCGACGAATGCTTGCCAATATTACAATCGCGGACTTGCCTATAATAACTTGGGCGTTTACCCGCAGGCAGTAAAAGATTTTAGCAAAGCTATAGATATTAACCCGCTATATGCGGAATGCTATTGGCGCCGAGCACTTGCACACGGAAGCTTGGGCAACGTGAAACAAGAAATTATCGATTTGCAGATAGCTGCAAGATTAGAGTTTAAGCCAGCCCGCGAGTTCCTACTGAAAATAGGAGAGAACTGGTAGAATCATTGCCGTTTGGCAGTCCAGGCACCCTGTGCACCTGCCAAAGAGAGCGTCAGTAGCCTGTGGCTCCTGAGCTACTGCTTAATCCATTATTAGACTAATTCATCTCTTAGGATACGAAAAAACTCTTCCCTGGCTTTTTGTTCTATCCAGGGTTTATGCCCGCAGTTTTTTAGCAGGATGAATCGAAAGTCTTTCAAGACAGAAGACAGAGGTTTTTGAACCCCTTCAGCCGGATGTGGATCGTAATCACCATGGATTGCGACCACCGGACATTTAATATTCTTTCCCATCCGAAGAAGCCTATCGCTTTTTCTTAGCTCCTCAGCTTCTTTCCATACACTTTGAAAAATGTCGACTCGAAAATCAATAGTTTCAGATTCCCGTTTGACCGGATCATAGGCATCAGCTCTTGAAAATAATTCTCCGAATCGTCTAAAAGCTTTACTCTGATCCTCAGTCGCGGGTTCATTTAGTATTTTTATCAGAGATTCTACCTCTGTTCGATCCTTCTGACTGAGACGGTCCAGTCTTGTCTTCTGAATTTCCACAGCATACTTTTCTTCAAAGGGCCCGGTTCCGACAAGTATCAGTTTTCTTACGAATGCAGGATAATTAGCAGCAAAGATGAAGCTGAGCCAGCCCCCCCAGGAAAAACCAATCAACACAACCGGAAGGTCTGCATTTTCCTCCAAAACAGTTTTTAACTCCTTCACCTGCCCTTCGATAGAATCTGCCGTCTGATGAGGTTCCAGAACACCCCAGTTGGATTTAAGTTCACGCGCCACTGGACCCATCTCTCCAGCCGCACCTGGACCACCATGAATAACCCCTATACTGAATGGCGGCTTTCCATGTTTTCTTAAATGTTTCACAGAATTTTGCTTGAAAAGATAGCCCACTATCAACTTTCTGAGGAAACAGAATCAAACCAGGTCTGCCTGCCGGGGATCACTCGCTCCCATTCACTAATCACTCATCACTAATCACTTCCTTAACTGGGGGTAGTGGACGATTTTAGAACTTTTTTGGTCCAACATCCTCAGTTTGTTACTAATAACATATCAGTAATCTGAAATTAGTCAACAGTAAATCCAGTCTTGGAAATGTTTCGTTTGGCGCGCCTTAAGCGACTATGTTAGAACTTTTTTCTATTAAGATTTAATGCACTCACAGCATTCTTGTGGTTTTTTTGATTGTGGCAAGGTTTTTAGAAAAAGGAAGATTTTGAAGCTAAAGTAAGAAAGTCAATTCTTAGGGA
>Ga0209642_10001206_pt1 | contig 17130 bp, 11 predicted proteins | sample RifCSP19_2_FD_184025 | JGI IMG/M metagenome (GOLD analysis project Ga0209642, IMG submission 184025) | Soil microbial communities from Rifle, Colorado - Rifle CSP2_sed 19_2 (SPAdes) (version 2) | ecosystem: Environmental > Terrestrial > Deep subsurface > Rock core/Sediment | place: Rifle... | reverse complement strand
TACTGTGAGGTTATTTGTTACCCATACAGTTCCATTAAAATAACCTGCAAAGCCGCCTGCCTGCGCGTCAGCATAGATTCCACCACCAGGATTGCCAGGAGTACTGTTATAGAAAAATCCAGCCCAGGAAGAATCCGAAGTGGAGCTAACATAGCTGTATATACCATAAGTTTTACCAGGAGAAGAGGAACTGTTTAGAGCTGCAGTATAGATTCCATAATAGTCACCTGTACCTGAGGAAGAGGCTTCAAAACGACCACCGACTGCATCTCCAGTGGAAGAATTATCAGCGTAACCAGCTACACCGATAGCGGGGTTGGCTGAAGAACCATTACTATTGGCTATTACGCCGTAATGATACCCAGTTCCAGAAGAGGAGACAGAGAAAGACCCACCATAAGCAGAGCCACCAGAAGTGTTCTCCGCATAACCTTGTACACCATAAGTGCTGTTCAAAGAAGAACCATACCCCCGCCCTCTAACACCGTAATGAATCCCTGTGCCGGAAGTAGAAGTTGTAAAATATCCTCCATTGGCAGCGCCGGAGGAGGTGTTCTCCCCATAACCGTAAATGCCATTAGTGACGCCGGGAGCGCTACCATAGCCTTCAGCTCTAACGCCATAATGGGTTCCTGTTCCGGAAGAAGAGGTTGTAAAAAAACCACCATAGGCATCACCTGAGGAGCTATTCTGAGCCGACCCGTAGGAGCCATAAACCGGTGAGGAGGAGGCACCAAAAGCATTTCCGCTTATGGCGCAATGCATCCCTGTGCCAGAAGAAGTAGCTCTAAAATATCCACCATAAACGTTTCCAGAGGAGGTATTATCTGCATAACTGTAAGTGCCAAAAGTCGTGCTGGCAGAGGAACCATAGCTTTCTGTTCTTAATCCATAATGGATACCGGTGCCAGAAGGATCTGAGGAGAAAAATCCACCATAAGCATCACCTGAGGAACTATTCTGAACTGACCCATAGAAGGCATAAGCCGGTGAGGAAGAGGCACTCAAAGCATTTCCGCTGATGGCGTAATGAGTCCCTGTGCCAGAAGAAGTAGCTCTAAAATATCCACCATAAACGTTTCCGGAGGAGGTATTATCTGCATAACTATAAGTGCCAAAAGTTGTGCTGGCAGAGGAACCATAACCTTCTGCTCTTAAACCATAATGGATACCTGTTCCAGAAGAGGTGGTCGCAAAGAATCCACCGTAATTAGTTCCAGCATCCCCCTCACCAAGCCCGTAAACCCCATAATGTGTTCCTGTCCCATCAGAGCTGGTTCTGAAATAACCGCCATAGGAAGCACCTGAAGAGATATTCTCCACATTACCTCTAATACCATACATAGGTGAAGCAGAACTTCCTTCAGCTTTTGCTGAGAAGGCTATGCCTGAGGTGGCAATAATGCTATCCGGACCTTGCGAATTCACATATTTTTGAGTCAAGAAACTGGTGCCCTCATATAAATCAGTTGCCACACCCAAACGACCATAATCTGAAGCAGTTGAAAGAAAAGCTGAGGAATTTAACCCATCTAATAAATCAGCATCCAGACCACTGCCTGAACCATCATTGATTTTGGAGGCAGAGATATTAGCTGAGGGAGAGATATCCGCATTTACTATGGCACTGTCGATTATCATATCGCTGGTAACTGAGCCTGTCTGGTTCTCGTTGACATATTTATCCTCCAGGACAGTTGAACCTTCATATAACTGTGAAGCTACCTCCTTACGACCATAATCTGTTGCCGTGCCGATGAAATCAGAAGAATGATAACCATCCAGTTTATCCGCATTCAGAGAATAATAAGCATAGCCAAGACTGGATAACCTCTGTCTGGGTGTCATCTCCGGGTCTGCTCCTACCTGAATTCCCAGCCAGGTGTTAGGATAATTAAAGATACTGTCTGGAATGGGTGTAGTTACACCCAGGATGACATTGAATAGCCCCTTGGATACTGCCACTGATTGAGCCTCACTCCACTTGGCACTTCCACCAGATGAATCGGAGTAAATCTTGAACGTCAGAGAGTAATTGCCATCAGATACAAACTTGCCTGAGGCATCTGTCAACCTCCCCTGAAAGTTGATCATCTTTGGAACGTCTGCGTAGGAATAAACGCAGATTAACAACACCACTGCCACCACTGAAAACAAGACACGGTAACGCATAAGACCCTCCTGTTGGTTTTCCCCCACCTTTGGTGGGGGAAAAAGTTTAAGTTTTTTAAATCTACTGTTTTAATCTGAGATAGTTGGTCAAATATGTGTAAATAACATATAAGAACGAGTTACCTAATCTGTCAAGGAAAATAAAAATTGATAAAAAAGGTTTTTTTAGTCTATTTTATGAGAGAATGCCGAAGAAAGTTTAAATATTTGAAGGTTCAAGTGGAATAAAAAAGGTCATTGCGAGGAGTGGGATTCCTCGCACGCAGGCTCAGAACAGGCTTCGCAATCTGCATAGAGTGGACGGATTGCTTCACCTTCGGTTCGCAATGAAAAAAATAAGGGCGGGGAAACCTAACCTCCACAGGAAACGTAGGGGAGGGGCTTGTGGAGCTTTACGAAATCCCGCTTTTCGCGGGATCCCCTCCCGCGGGCGACCACAAGGGTCGCCCCCACACAAAAGATTCAGATTGTTCCCACTTTCGGGTCAAGAATCAGACTGAGCTGTTCCGTAGTTCTCACGTTCCACAAAGCCAATGCTAATGCCATCACTGCATCGCAGTTTTCTTTGGTGTCCCAGGTGAAGTTTCTTAGCTCATCCTGTAAAGACCATAAAGTTCCGTCCTCCTCTGGAAGCTCAATGTAAGGATAAGCTATCTTGCCTAAGGAATGTTCTTTTTGCAGGTTGGCGATTAGCTCGGATTTTGCCTTACCTCCCTTTTCTCCGAAATTGAACCCTTTGGCATTTATGTCTCTGAGTTCCTCTAAGATCACATCCCCCAAGCCGGTTGAATCGAGCAGAACTTCCCCGCCATATTCTTTTTTTCTTCTTCTGATTGCCTCAAGGGTTTCTTTCCAGTCTCTCTGGAATCTTTCGATGCAGACTAACTGATATGGTTTACTGGTGACGTCTAAGGTTATGCCAACTGTAAAGTTTCTTTTTCTCGCCAGGTCCCAGCCAGTGGAATAGCGATGTTCGTCTTTAGATTCTGCAAGTCCGGTTGAGCTTGAAGTTGCCTGGCTGATATATTTTTCCTCAATTACCTGGTCCGGGTCGTCAATGAAGTTTCCCATTATGTTCTGCTCGACTTTGGAAGGGCAGAGGCTCGTCAACTTTCTCTGAATATATTCTGAGGAGATATAAGGGTTGTCTCTGGAATCTCCTGTCTGCACGTAGCCGAATTCTGGATGAGATTTCAGTTCCTGGCATTTGCGATAGAACCAGTTTTTCCCTTTGGGGGTGGAGGTGTAATCTATCATCCCGGCACGGTCAGCCAGGCGCATCATAATCACGCAGTTGACTACATATTCCGGATGAGGCTCAAAAGCGACTTCATCGAAGTTGCAGTAATCATAATCATGGCCTAAAAGATATTCCCCTTTTCTCTGGGTAGAGCGAGCCCAGAGAACTGCTGAGTTGGAAAAGATGATGTGAGGAAACGGAGTTGATTTTATGTCCTGAACTAAAGATTCTAAAATCCTTTTTCCTTTTAGCAAAGTAACAGCTTTCTCAAAAATTATTTTTGCCTGATCCAGTGTTATGCTTACGTTGACCGCGGTATACTTACCGGCAGAGTTAAATCTGGTTTTGCGGATTTTGAAAATGGAGCGGTGCAGGATTTTCACTGCCTGGATTAAGCTTTTACCCCAGCGGTTGCCAGTGTGCAGGGCATTTTCCGACTTAGTAGAGTTTCTTAGCCAGAGTTGCTGTCCGGGATGAGGCTCGATCTCTAAGAATTCGCGGGCAAAATATACCGGATCTTTGAGGGCTTTTCTCCATAAATATTGTCTATCCAATACTCACCTCTGGATGGAAAATGATAGATGGAAGATGACAGATAAAAAAAGGATTCGAGGGCTCAAGGGTTCAAGAGAAAAGACGTGACCGTCGTTCGTTTTTCGTGAGCGTTAAGAAATGCTGAATGTGACCGTCGTCCCGCCCTCGGCGGGACTGACCCGATTCGCCAGAGGCGAACCAGGTCAGGGGACCTGGCAAGCACCGAAGGGAATTCAATGCTGTCATTGCGAGGAGGTCATTTGACCGACGAAGCAATCCCCTTCTATCAAGATGTAAACGGATTGCTTCGTCCCCTTTGGGGACTCGCAATGACAGCATTATCTGTCATCTGTCATCTTTAATTCTCTTTTTGCCTCTTCCTCAGTTATCAGTCCAGAATTTTTCTTGAGAATTATATTCTCCAGGGCGAGTTTTTCTGCCTGTCTTTGTTCCAGAAGACCAAAGGCTTTGCGGTTGTCAAAAAGATGCTCATATTCCAAGTTTATTCCGTTCAATGCCAGCTCTAAATTATGAATCCACTCCATAAACCTTTTAGCAGATGCTTGGATGGAGATTATATTTCTCAGGATAAGCTCATATTTTATCTGTGCCCAGCTATAAGGTGCTCCATAAGAATATCCCAATATAAACGGGTCTAAATGAACTCCGGTGCAGATCTCCTCGATCAAAGCTTTGTGGTTGATATACCAGGAGGTGGTGGCAGAGTAACTCCCCTGAGGTCCAATATAATCTACCTGCACGTCGTTCCAGGTGACCGGGTTATCTTCTACTGAAAGCTTCTTCATCATCTGCAGGGTGTCCTCAAAATACTGGTTAGCTCTTTTAGTGTAAGCCTCATTCGATTCTGCAGAGATTCTTTCCGGAGGTTTTAGTTTCACGTGCAGCCGGTGATAGCCGGCATTATGCATGCTTTTCTGCATATCGGAAAGCAAGGTCTGCTCGATGCGGGACACAAACGGAATAGAGCACAAAAGACTTTTTCCCCTGGGGTCTTGCGAGTCCGGGTCCAAGCCATAATAATAGGTCGAATCTTTGTTCAGCCAGATTAGCTCTCCTTCGACCTCTTGATAAAGCTCCAGGTCGATCCCGTTAGATTTGAATTTTATGGTGGAGGGATCGATGAAATAAAACTTGCCAATTCGTTTTCTATAAGGTTCTAAAACCAGCTCTCCACAAACTGCACCATCGGTGAAAAGGGAATAAAAAAACTGGGAAAGGAGAGATTCGATTCCGCCGAATTTGTAAAAGGAGTGCTGGTAGATTCTCCTGTCTAAAGCAGAAACGATCCTGCTTCCCTGCTCCAGGAGAGTCTGGTCATCACTACCTTTCAATTTGAAAGAAGAAGGAGCGCAGGAAAGCCTGGTCCAGGTCCAGATGGCAGAATTTAATGCGGGGATATTGTCTGTTAAGAATCGATAGAGTTTTATCCTAAAAGAATGGTCATACTGGCTTGCCAGAGGGATAATAAAATCTTCACCCTCGGACATAAGTGAATTTTTTGAAAGAGGTTTATCCGGTAGATTTTTAACTCCACCAAAAGCAGGTACTCTGGTAGAAGCGGAAAGATTTTCCTTTCTGTTTTTCAGTTTCCTTAGAAAATTTTTGATTTTCATTTCTAAATTCTGTCAGGTTTTCTTCTTTCCCATTTTAAAAGTAGTCTTTTTGAATTTTTTAGAGGATATTTGAAAAAACAAAAGTAGAAAGACCAGACGATTTTAATCTTAAATGTTTTTAGTGTTAATATAATTGACAAAAAAAATCCATTTTAAGTTCAAGATAAAATTGAAGATAAGTTTGATAGCGACTTTGAGCTGTCTAAAATCTGAACACTCTTTGTACTGGCTTGGGAAGTCCAAGAAAATGGATTTCGTAAGTTTTTTATTATCATTGAGTTAATGATGAGAGCCTGAATTAAGAACTGGCATAAAATTTGCTTATATAATTTAAGGTAAATTCTAAGCACGGGAGCGCTGCTCTTTTGAGGACTAAGCACGAGTTTCCCCTAAAGGGGAAATAGACATAACTTGTACCCCCGCCAGATGGTCTTCAAAGGCAGGCTCCCTTTTTTTATCTTAAAATCTAGGTTTGAATCATTCGTTATTGGCCATCCCAAAGGGCGGCTGACAATCTATTTTGATCTGTCAAGGCGGCTTCACCATGCTTGGCCTACTGGCTCTTTTTACTGATCAGAGAAATTCGCTTTCGCCTTTCCATTTTCTTGAGTTATAAAATTATGTTGGTTGAACGTAAAATAATATAGAATAAGAAGGTATTTAAGAAATTAGGTAGCTTCTGGAAAGATAATTTGACCTGAGACAATTAAATTTAACTGAAAGGAGAACCGAGATGAGAAAAGGATTATTTTTATTGGCAGCGATTCTTCTGAGTTCAACTTTTATTAAAGATGCTTCAGCTCATTTTCATCATTTAGGAAAAAGGCAGATGGAACTATCTTTTGGAGCGGCTTTCAGAGGGGTACAGGAAAGTGGTGAGGATGTGAGTAGCACCTTTAATCTGTCAACCCGTTTTGGATATTTTCTAACCAAACAATTCGAAATTGAACCGGAGATAATTTTATCCACATATAAGGGAGGCGATCCCGCAATTATCCTGAGTGCCAATTTTCTCTACAACCTGCCGCTATCCAAAGATTCCAAAGTTTTCCCATTCTTTCTTGGGGGAATCGGATGGGCAAACTCTTCTCCTTACTTCAACCATCATCTCTATTCTGGTTATCTTAACAGACATTATACTATTTTCAACCTCGGTCTGGGATCGAAGTTTTTCTTAAGTAGGTCAACTGCCTTGAGGCTTGAGTATAGATTTCAGAGATTCTTCGCTGGGAATTATAATAGGCATAGTCGGTGGTATTATAATTATAATTATACTTATTATCCCAGCCGGAGTTATCATAATATATTTTTCGGATTGTCGTTTTTTCTGAGGTAACCTTTTGCTGATTCAGAAGAGACATCAGAGAAGTCCACGTACCGATCTATAAAACCTCACCCTGACCCTCTCCTCTACGAGGAGCGAAGCCTCCGTAGGACCGTAAGGCTTTTATCGGCTAAAAGGAGAGGGGATTGTAGAGACGCATTGAATGCGTCTTTCACCTCAATCATCGGCCGAGTCCTCCGCAGGCGGGTTGCCCCTACAATAAGACGAAATGGCGTATGGCAAAACGCCCCTACATAAAAAAAATAACTTGACTGGGGCACGCATCGTAGTATATCTATCCTGAAAATTCAGGGTGAACACAGGTTAAAAAAGGAAGCACTAATCAAAAAAAGAGGGAGTATGAAAAACAGGCATAAGATCAATCAAGTGATTGTGAGATTACTTCTTTTGATTTCATTTCTCACCCTTCTGGCTTTATTCTGGACAGGTCCAGCGTCGGGAGCAAAGTATTATCGCATCCAGTCGGTTATCATTCAGGCTCAGTTGAATCCGGATGGGAGTATGAATATTCAGGAAGCAAGGACTTACAATTTTCGAGGGCAGTTTCACTGGGCTACATATTTTCTGCCCAAAGAAAAGATAGGGGAGATAGTTGATTTCTCAGTAGGAGAGGAAAGGAGACCTTATCTGCGAAGCAGAACAGGCACAGAAGGGACCTATGAATTCGATGAATCTCCGGAATATGTTCAGGCCAAATGGTATTTTGATGCCAGAAATGAGGAGAAGACTTTTGTCATCTCATATAAAATTTTAGATGTAGTAAAGCTTTACTCGGATGCGGCGGTTCTGTATTACAAATTCATCGGAACCGGCTGGGATAAGCCTTCTCAGGAAGTGCGGGTCGAGATTTCTCCTCCGGCATCCACGTCTAAAGATCAGGTTAAAACCTGGGCTCATGGTCCTCTATGGGGTAACATAGAAATTCTGAATGACGGAAAGATCAGGGCGGATGTTCAGAATCTACCTGCGAACACTTTCTGGGAGGTAAGGGCAATTTATCCACTGGGTCTTTTTCCACAGATCAAAAAGGTAATTTCTGAAAAGATTGTTCCGCAAATTCTAACAGAAGAGAAATTGTGGGCAGACCAGGCAAATGCCAGAAGGGAAGAGTGGCTCAGAAGAAAAGAGACAAAAGAAGCTCGAAAAAGGTATGGCTCCTGGATAGTAACCGGACTGAGTATAATCGGTGTGCTGGGATTTTTCGTTCTTCGCAACCGCTACGGGATAAAGCACCGGGTTCCTTTTCCAGATACTTATTATTCAGAACCCCCCTCAGACATATCCCCAGTGCTTTTGAGTTGTCTTTTATACCAGGGGCAGATGAGCGGCAAAGCTTTGGTGGGGACAATACTCGACTTAGCTCAGAGAGGTTTTTTAAAGATAAAAGAAGAATCTTCAACCGGTAAAAAAAGCTGGTGGAATACTCAAAAACGTCACTACCTTTTAGAATTTAATCGGAATTTTTATGCGGAGAACAGAAAAAATTTGCTAAATTTTGAAGAAGGGCTTTTAGATTTTCTGTTTAATAACCTTTCTGAGGGAAAGGATGTGATAAATTTCAAGAGCCTGACCAAAGAGCGCTCACGGGTCACGAGCTGGTTTAACCGCTGGCAGAAAGAGGTCAGAAAAATAGGTCAGCAAAAAGGATACTGGGAAGAGGAGAGTTTAAAGGCAAGGAACAAGGTTCTGATTTTCAGTTTTGTTCTTTTAGGTGTGACAATCTTATCAGTTTTCTTGATTGAAGAATGGGCATTTATGCCCGGGGTCTTCGGTGCACTTTTGATGATTCTATCTTTTACCATTCCGCGAAGAAGTCCGGAATACGAGCTGGAAGCCAAAAAATGGATAGGCTTAAAGAAGTATTTGAAAAAGTATTACTTCAGAGAGTCGGTAAGTCATTCTCTGCAGGAGAACTTAGGGAGATTCATGGTCTACGGAATGGTCCTGGGGTTATCCAGCAAAGTCGTTCAAAGCCTGGCAGAAATTATTCCAGCAGAGCAGAGGAATCAGATTATACCCTGGTACGTCTATAGTGGTGCACCTGGAGATTTTTCTCCTGCAGGTTTTGCTGAAAGCTTATCCTCCCTGATGAGTGCAGCTACGAGCACTATGAGCTCAGCCACCGGGACCGGGGGCGGAGCATCTGCGGGAGGTGGAGGCGGGGGAGGAGGCTCTGGTGGAGGAGCGGGATAAAAAAAGGTTCCAAGGGTTCAAAGGAGAAAAGACGTGAACGTTGGTCGTGGCTCGTGAGCGTAAAAAAAAGACCTCACCCTGACCCTCTCCTCTACGAGGAGCGAAGCCTCCGTAGGACCGTAAGGCTTTTATCGGCTAAAAGGAGAGGGGATTGTAGATTGTAGGGGCAGACCTACGTGTCTGCCCTGAATTGAAAATTCTGCTGAATTTAAAGATAACTATTTTCTCTGTTGGTCAGGAGACCAACAGAGAGCAACCCCACCCTGACCCTCTCCTAAAAGGAGAGGGGATTGTAGAGACGCATTGAATGCGTCTTTCACCTCAATCATCGGCCGAGTCCGCCGCAGGCGGATCGCCCCTACAATAAAACGAAATGACGTATAAGTAATACCCCCCTGCAAATACAAATTTACTGCAAAATCTATTTCTTTAAAAACAAAAAATTTTTTTAAATATTTTTATTTATATATTTTATATATAATATATTATATATATTTTATAAATATGTATTTAAGTGTTAAATATATTAAATAAATATATATAAATACATTAAAGGAGGAAAAAATGAAAAAGATTAGTATTTTGATGGTTGCTTTGCTTTTCCTGAGCTGTGCGACAACTGGTCCGGGCGGAAGAAAAAGCTTGATCCTGATCTCCACCAATGAGGAGATTTCAATCGGGCAGAAAATGTCGACGCAGGTGGAATCTCAGGAAAAGGTTTTGCCTGATACTGAGGTGCAGGATTACGTGAACGGCGTGGGACAGAGAATCGCTCACGTCTCCGACCGAAAAGATCTTTCTTTCCATTTCAAGGTCTTAGATTCCAAGGAAATCAACGCTTTTGCCACTCCAGGCGGATATATCTATGTTTATTCCGGTCTCCTGAAAATCTTAGATGACGAAGCGGAGTTAGCCGGGGTTTTATCGCACGAGATAAGCCACGTGGTGGGACGGCACGGGGTCAGAAGGCTGCAACAGGTCCTGGGAGTGCAAGTTGTCTTGTCGATCGCCTTAGGCTCAAGTAGCCAGCTTAGCCAGGATTTGGTTTCCACCTCCATAGGAATCATCCTCCAGGGATATAGCCGGGACAACGAGTTTGAGGCTGACCAGTTCGGGACTTTTTATATGGAGAAAGCAGGTTACAATCCAGAAGGGATGGCAGAGCTTTTGGGAAAATTAGATAAGCTCAGCGATAAAGAGCCCACATTCTTTGAAAAGTTATCCGCATCCCACCCTGCTGCCAAGGAGAGGATTGCCAGAGTTGCCAAAGAGATTACAGGGTTCGGGGAAAAAACAAAGGAGCTGCCCTTTTATAAGGATGAGTATGAGGCGATGAAGAAAAGGATAAAATGAGAGAGGAAAAAGATTCGAGGATTCAATCCGCCAGAGGCGGACGAGTGGTCAAGGAAAGGAAACAAAGGAAGAAGGAAGATGGGGGAAAAAAGACGTGACCGGGATTCGTTGTTCGTGAGCGTTTTATAAAACCTCTCTCCTTAAGAAGGAGATGGGACAAAAGAAACAGGCAAGGATGCCTGTTTTACCAATCCAGATACTCTTTCAGAATAAAAAAGGGCGAGTCCGCCTGCGGCGGATCGCCCTTACAAATCTTAAAATCCCAACTTCTCTTTAACCAGAATCGCAAAAAGCCTTCCGGTGTAGCTTCCTGGTTTATTTTACTTGTTTCCCTCTGAAAAGTCAAGTTCTCTTTGTCAGTAATCCTGCTCTCCTGCTCACTGACTTTACTACATTGCTCTCAAAAAAAAATATAGGGGCGGGGTAACCCCGCCCCTACAAAAAGGTGTAGTGGAAACCTTCAGGTTTCCAGTTTTTAAAAAAATGGAAGTCGGATAGGGCGAGTCCGCCTTTGGCGGATCGCCCCTACAAAAAAATGCGATGAATTTCAGGGAAAGAATTTTGTTAGGTCGTCGACATCACCTGAGCAATGGTATTTTTAACCTGCTCTAAGTGAAAAGGCTTGGGCAAAACCTGGTCCACGAAATTTCTTTCTAGCTGATCTTTTTCCAGAGTTGCTCCCCAGCCGGAGATAACTATGACCTTTATGGATGGTCGCATAGATTTGACTTTCTGTGAGACCTCCCAGCCGGAGATGCCGGGCATTCCCAGGTCAGTAATGATCAAATCCGGCTTTTTCTGCTCAAAAATTAAAAGAGCTTTCTCGCCATCCTCAGCTAAAAGGACCTCATGCCCTTCCAGAAGCAAAAGGTCGGCTAAGACCTCTCTGACATTCTCATCATCGTCCACCACCAATATTCTAAACCTATTTTCAGTTTTATCTTGCTCGTTTATAAAATTTTCCTGATTTAGCTCTTCGGGGTATTGAGCCACCTCACCTCCAGTTTTTTATTCCCACCCAGAAAAAACCTAACACCTCTGATTTTTCCCATTACATATCTTTTCGGAAAATCTTCTTATTTTCTTTATTTTTTAAGGATAAAAAAGAAGGATAAAGAAAGATTCTTACAATTTATAAAAACTGTATTCTTACTAAAGTTTAAAACCAATCCGAACTTTCACGAAACTATCTTTATCTATCCTCTAAATCTGAGTTTTATAGTCAACTGATTCTGGGTTTTTTATTTCTCAACAATCACTGAATCCGGTTGATTAAAAAACCTCTCCATATTCTCTTTTATCCGCAAGGCTCCTTTTTCTATGATCTGAAGATACCTTTCCTTTTTCTCCTCGGTTAAATCTCTCCCCAGATTCAAAAGTTCCAATGAACCGATTATCGAGGTCAGCGAATTGTTGACCTGCAATCCTAAATCAGACATTTTCCTATCCGCATAAGGCGCCCTTGGGGCCGGGAAAACTTCTCCAGGCAAATTATGCTTGCGAGCAAGGCTGATCTCAGTTGCGATTTTCTCCATGAAATCTATCTCTTTTCTTCTGATGGGCCTGCGCTCCCAGCTTCTCATCTCTCCCAAAGAGATCATCCCCACTATCTGCTCCTTATCCAAAAGCGGCAGAAGCAGTGCGGATTTCACATCCGGGGCTAAGGAAAGTTTTGCCTCCTCTTTTGAGATAGTGCTTTCCGGGTCGTCCTGATTGATGAGCATCGGTTTTTTAGTCTCTAAAGCTAACCGGTGCCAGGGCAAAGCCTCTAACGGTTGGGAGTTATAAGGCGAAAGGGAGATCTCCTCCCGTCTTTTGTAGCTGGAAAAGGTTTCTAGAGCCTTTTTCTCCGGGTCTAAAAAAGAGACCCGGCAGAAGCTGGTCGGAAGAATATGAGTTAAATCCTCAGTTAATCCATTTAAATATCCTCTGAAATCTTTATGATTCAGAAATTCCAGAAAATGTCTGGAAAAAGTCTGGAAATATTTTTGCTCCTGTATCAGTGAATCCCTCAAACTCCTTTGCTGCAGATGAAGTGAAAAAAGAGAGGAAAAAAGACTCAGCTTTTTTGCATATTTTGGATTGTAAAGTTGTGCCCTCTTGCTTCCCAGTGTTAACGTGCCAGCTACATTCCCTTTGACCTTTAAGGGAACTACTATTTTGGAGCGGATCCTCAAAAGCTTCGAAAGATCATCCTCGTACAGACCCTTTTTCTCCAGGTCTGATTCGACCAGAGGCTCACCTGAGTCGATCACCCAGCCGACCGAGGTTCCATATACCGGCAGATTAGGTTTTACATCTAAGAGCAGGTTTTCTCCAGTCCCCAAGCTGATCTTTTTCACATTCTTGCCCGAGCCTTCGATTAAAGATAAGGAGAGGTAGTCGAATTCAAAAACCTTTTTGAAGATCTGGGATAATGCGGGGAGGTTATCTTCGATATTCCTTGTTTCCAAAAGTAATCTGGCTGCCTCGTCCGCAGTCTGTAAACCTCTTTTGCGCTCTCTGGCTTTTTCTAAAAGCAAAGACTGCTCGACCATCAAGCCGAGCTCATCCCTTAAACTGGTGAGGAATTGAACTTCTTCAAAGGCAAACCTTTCCGGATCAGAATCATAAATGCAGATAAGCCCAAAGACCTTTGAGTTATGTTTTATCGGAACGCAGGCAAAAGAACAGGTTTTCTCCTTCTCCTGAAAAAGCTTATGCCACTGGTCTGAACCCTGGAACTGGTTCTGGGTTAAAATCTCCCTGGTCTTGAGAGTTTCACTATAAAAACCTTCATTCAGGTTCAGCTTGTAAAAGCGTGAAAGCTCCTCCGGCGAAAGATTAAAGTAAGAAAGAAGAAGCATTTCCGGAGAATTGAAAGATGACCTGAAAAGAACCCCTTTTTGGTACCCCATAAACTGCATCACCTTATTAAAGGCATCTTTCAGATTCTGTTCCAGGTCCTGGTTATTCTGGGAAAGCGATTGGACCTGCTTTAAGCAGGATAATCTTTTCAGACGCTGGAGAGAGTTTTCCTTTACTCGGGCCAGGTACCAAAACCATCTCCTCAGTCCTGAGAATATAAATATGCTGCCCGCGATATATAAACCTGCTTCTGCAGAAGTCTTTATATCAGAATCAGCTGCCATAAGAGGTCCGCTCAAGGGCAGGAAAAAAGTGAAGAAGGCTCCACAGAATAAAAGAAAAATCCCCAGAGCTAAACTCCATTTCACTCCGGGATAAAATTTGAAGTACCTTTGTTCGAACTTTAGCACCAGGATCAAAGAGGTGCCGAAGATCAGAAGCTGAAGGTACCCGTTGATTAGATCAGACATCTCCCCCTCCTTTCAAAAAGGAAAATGGAAAATGGAAAAAGGAAGATAAAAGAACAAAAGCGCTCCATTTTCCCTGTTCCTTTTAACTGGGTTCTAAATTTTAAAAAAAGATTGTTTAATTTTCGAACAGTCAAAAAATTTTTCACTCCCCCAGAGATTGCTTCATTTTAAGTTATTGTAGACTATTATACTTATCGTCAAAAAAGAAAGGAGCTTTAACCTTTCCAAACTGTAGGGGCGGGGTAACCCTGCCCCTACACCCACATTTAACGCAACCTGCAGTTCAGATTAAGCATTATTTTCTGGCTGTCGAAAGAGCAGTAGAGCTGATACTTGCTCTGGTTCATCGCGGCAAAGATTCCCAAAAAATCCATCAACAAATCCCGGTTGCTCCAGCCTTCCCGGTAGGCATCATCATATTCTTTAGCCATCCCTAAAAAGGCGATCAGTCCAGCAGTGAAATAACGATTCAGATATTGGGACAAGAGCTTCTGCCCCAGATAGCAGCCGGAGAAATGCTGCCATTTGTCCGGTGCAGCAAGATACCAATTTTGTTCGTCCATAAAATACCACGGATCTCTTCCAGGCGAAAGCTGTTTAAATCTCCCATCCTTAGGATAGCTTTGTAGTCTAAATGCCAGGCTGTTATCAGTAAAGATCGATAGATTCAAGATCTGGCATAGGCAAACAGTAAAGAAAACTAAGTAAATTCTGGTTTTCATTTTTTCCACCTCTTGTTTTAGATAGGGGTTAGAGGTGGGAGATGAGAACCTTAGATAGGGCACGGTCCCGCCTTTGGCGGGATGCCCCTACGATTAAATTCTATTTGAAGAGTGATTTCATCCCTAGCCCTCCAGGTTGGATTTTTCACTTTGTAAAAGAGCAAATCTTTTGCCTGTTCGAAAAGTATAGCTCATCGATTGATAAGCTCCAATAACTCAAGGTCTAAGGAAAAAGAAATAACTGTTCAATTTTTGAACAGGAAGATATTTTCTGCAAAGAATTGCAGAAATTAGAAAAAAAGGTTCAAAAGTTTAACTGTGACCCCCCGCTCAGATAGAATGAGAGTAATAAGACAATCTCGCTGCATCGTAAAAAAACAGAATTTCTACATCTTCAATGGGAAAAAGGAATCAGAAAGAGTTGTTAGAATAAGACCTGAATTCCACCTTCAGGGTTAGTTCTAAAAGAGGTTCAAGGATTCGAGGGGTCCAGGGTTCAAGGGAAAGAAAGGAAAAAGGAAGATGGAAGAAGGAAGACGGGAACCTCTCCCTGACCGTTCGGCTGAGCTCACGCCGAAGCCTTCTCCGTGGGAAGGAGAGGGGAGAAACAGAACAGGCAGGATGCCTGTTCCACCGATCTAAACTCTGTTGGTCTGGAGACCAACAGAGAACAAAAACTGAGTGGGCTGGAGACAAACAGAGAGAAAGAGATTCTTCGCCCCCCTGCGGGGATTCAGAATGACGTGGAAATAATATCGGGGAGAAATAAGTGGAAAACCTATTAGGGAAAGTCGAAGCCTGCCTGGCGGAAAAAGAGATAGAGGTATCAGATGATCTGGTTTTTCTGATCAATACCCGGATAAAGCCACCTCTCCCGGTTAAAAAGGAAGATGTCTACATCCGGGCAATGTATCTGGTCTCAGACCAGGTCAACTCTTTTGGGGGGTGTTTTCTTTTAGATGAACATCCAAAATTGGCAGAGCTTTTGGTGGACTCTCCGGTATTAGTGGGCCATTCTAAGGAGAGACTTCCGATAGCCAGAAACTTCAAGGCAGATCTACTTGAGAAAGATGGCGCCAACTGGATCAAGGTTTACTTTTACTGGCTGAAAAATTCACCAGAGGCAGAGTCCTTAAAGGAAAACATCGATCATGGAATTTATAAGGAATGCTCCATCGCTTTCTCGTTCGAATTTCCAGAATGCTCTATCTGCAAACAGGATATGAGGAGATGCCAGCATATACCTTTCCGTGCCTATCAGGATGAGAATGGGGAGCAGGCCCAAGCCCATTTCAATTACCGGAACATCATCCGAGTCCATGAGACCTCGCTGGTTTACCGGGGAGCAGTTTTCGGAACCTCGATGACCAACGAGCTTTACCTTTTTCAGAAGCACGACTGTGCGGATGGTGTCTGTAAATTCAAGAGAGTTTATAAAGAATCTGTGCTGGAATCTTTGAACAAAGCAGGCTTGCAAGATCAGGTAGAATTGTCCGGAAAGGTCGCTGAGCAGGGCTACTCAGATGGAAAAATTGAACTTCAATGTGATAAAAGTCTGGAGGAGAAAGTTTTGAATGCTCTTCCACCTTCTTTAAGGGAAAGGGTATGGTTTACAAATACGGCAAGTCAAGAAAATATGGGATTCAAACCCACCAAGTTTGTTCTGAGAGTGGATCCTCAAAAAAATAGTGGAGCTGGGGAGTTATTATTCAGAGATGAGGAGAGAAAATCTCAACTTATCATCCTCAGGTTTGACCCGGAAAAACTGAAACAGGGGAGACGTTTTCTCTGTGATTTTACAGAAGACGATAGGTATGAAGAATCAGAATTTGAAAAGAAAGTGCTGGACTCCGGTGGATGTCAATTGATTGATAAGGGAGATGAATTCTTCAGTTTCAGGCTGACCGGAAAACTTCTGCAAGGAGTCTACCTCTTAAGAAGAGCAAAGAGCAGAACTCAGGAAAGGTGGATATTTTACGAACGAAATGACGGATGAAAACTAATTTTCGAGTCAAACGGATTGCTTCGCTTTCCCGCAAATAGCGGGATCGCTCGCAATGACAGTCGCAGGTGATGGAAAAAATGAGCGAGAACAATAATAAGATATTTTCAAAAGTTCAGGTTTTTCAGTTTCTGATTACCTTCTTCATCACTGCCTTCGGGATTTTGACTGCATATTACACTACCATTGCCGGGATCAGGCTGGATCTGGCTCGAAAGGCTGAGTCTCAATTCGTAAACGAGCTGGATAAAAGGCTCTCCAATCTGGAACTGTTATTGAACCAGAATTTTATGAGCAAAAAGGAATTTTTTGAGATGAAAGAACAGATAAATCAAAGACTGCTCAAGATAGAGATTAAGCTGGAGGATAAAAAATAAAACAAAGATTCAAGGATTCGAGGAGTCAAGGGTCAAGGAAAGAAAAGACGTGACCGTGGATAAAGAAGAGGAAGATGCCCTCACAGCTGATTAATTGGATTAAGCTGATGAAAGTATAAGGCAAAAGGCTATAGTCTAAAGTCAAAAAAAATCAAGAAGCAAACAGCGAATAGCTAATCGCGAATAGCGAAAAACAAGGAAGGTCAAAATGGAAATAGAGGAACTGGTGGAAAATCTGAAG
>Ga0209642_10001196_pt1 | contig 17206 bp, 13 predicted proteins | sample RifCSP19_2_FD_184025 | JGI IMG/M metagenome (GOLD analysis project Ga0209642, IMG submission 184025) | Soil microbial communities from Rifle, Colorado - Rifle CSP2_sed 19_2 (SPAdes) (version 2) | ecosystem: Environmental > Terrestrial > Deep subsurface > Rock core/Sediment | place: Rifle... | reverse complement strand
TGTTATAGAAAGCCATGAATTCCCAAAATCCAAAAAAGAAAAACCAAATGAATAAACATTTAACTTTAGAGGAGGATATCTAATGGTAAAGAGAGGCAATGAGATTGACCTCCGTTGTTCATTTTGCGGGAAGAGCCAGGACGAGGTAAAAAAACTAATCGCAGGACCCACTGTATATATCTGTGATGAATGTATAGAGTTATGCAACGACATAATGGTAGAAGAGTGGGGGCATGATAAGGAGAATATATTTCAGCACATACCAAAGCCAAAGGAGATAAAGAGGATACTGGATGAGTATGTGATAGGGCAGGACAGGGCAAAGAAAATCCTATCTGTTGCAGTCCACAACCATTACAAGAGGATAGACAGCCATGTCAATATAAATGATGTGGATCTACAGAAGAGCAATATCGTGCTTATAGGCCCCACAGGGACTGGAAAGACACTCCTTGCACAGACACTTGCAAAGATATTAAATGTGCCATTTACAATAGCAGATGCTACGACACTCACCGAGGCAGGTTATGTTGGTGAGGATGTGGAGAATGTAATCTTAAGGCTCCTTCAGGCATCAGATTATGATGTAGAAAAGACTGAAAAAGGCATCGTATATATAGACGAAATTGACAAGATAAGCAGGAAATCTGAGAATCCATCTATTACAAGGGATGTGTCTGGCGAGGGGGTTCAGCAGGCACTGTTAAAGATAATAGAGGGGACGGTTGCAAATGTCCCCCCTCAGGGCGGTAGGAAGCATCCCCATCAGGAATTTCTCCAGATTGATACAACGAATATCCTATTCATCTGCGGAGGTGCCTTTGTGGGGCTTGATAAGATTATAGAACAGAGGACAGGAAAACAGTCTATCGGTTTTGGCTCAAATCCTAAAGCCAGGACAGAAAAAAATATAGGTGATACATTAAGGCAGATCCAGCCCGAAGATCTTCTTAAATATGGCTTGATACCTGAATTTATAGGCAGACTCCCTGTTATTGCCACACTGGATGATTTAGATGAAGATGCGCTGGTTAAGATTCTAACAGAACCCAAAAATGCCCTTGCAAAACAGTATCAGAAGTTTTTTGAATTTGAGAGGGTTAAGCTGAGATTTACTGAAGGCGGCTTAAGGACAATAGCCAGAGAGGCGACAAAGAGAAAATCAGGGGCAAGAGGGTTAAGGGCGATATTGGAAGAGGTAATGCTTGATACCATGTATGAACTGCCATCACAGATAGGAATAAAGGAGTGCATTATAAGCGAAGAGGTTATAACCAAAAGAGAACAGCCCCTTATAGTATACGAGAAACAGGCAAGCTGAATTAAAATAGGATTCAAGGGTTCAAAGGTTAGCAGAAATAAAAACACTTGACCACTTGAATGCTTGACCCTTTGTCCCCTCATATTTAATGCCTATGGAAGAAAAGAAAAAGATACAGACCAATATATTGCCGCTTCTGCCTTTAAGAGATATTGTGGTTTTTCCTCATATGGTTATTCCTCTTTTTGTGGGAAGGGATAAATCTATAAGGGGGCTTGAGAATGCAATATCAGGGGAGAAGCGGATTGTTCTTGCCGCACAGAAAAAACCAAAGACAAATGACCCCGCCCCTGAAGATGTATATGAGATAGGGACGGCAGCTGAGATACTTCAGATACTGAGACTGTCTGATGGAACTGTAAAGGTTCTGGTAGAAGGAATAAACAGGGTCAGAATAGATTCGTTTATTGAAAACATCAATTTTTTTGAGGTCAAGGTTTCTTTTCCTGAAAAAAAAGGTGAAACCTTTCCAGAAATTGAGGCGCTGATGAGGAGCCTCATGGGGCTTTTTGAAGAATATGTGAAACTTAGCCAGAAGATGCCTGCCGAAATATTAATGTCTATACAAAATATAAACGACCCCGGACATTTTGCGGATTCTATAGCAGCACATCTTTCAATGAAGACTACAGATAAACAGAGGCTCCTTGAAATAATATCCCATCATGCCCGTCTTGAAGAACTCTACAGCATAATAGAGTCGGAGATTGAGATACTTAATCTGGAAAAAAAGGTGCGTGGAAGGGTGAAAAAACAGATGGAGCAGAGCCAGAAAGAGTATTACCTGCAAGAGCAGATGAAGGCTATTCAGAAAGAACTGGGCAAATTTAATGAGTTCAAGACTGAAATAGAGGAGTTAAGAGAAAAGATAAAGAAGGCAAAGATGCCTGAAGATATAAATAAAAAGGCACTGAAAGAACTGAAACGTCTTGAGATGATGCCTCCCATGTCTGCAGAAGGGACAGTGGTGAGAAACTATATTGACTGGCTTGTTGATATACCATGGGCTGTAAAGACAAAGGAGAAGCTTGATATAAAAGAGGCTGAAAAGATTTTAAATGAAGACCACTACGGATTGGATAAGGTAAAAGTGAGGGTGCTTGAGTATCTGGCTGTCCGAAAACTTGTAAAGGAGATGAAGGGGCCTATATTGTGCCTGGCAGGACCGCCGGGTGTCGGGAAGACATCTCTCGGTAAATCAATAGCAAGGGCTACGGGGAGAAAGTTTGTCCGTGTTTCTCTTGGCGGTGTCAGGGATGAGGCTGAGATACGGGGACACAGGAGGACTTATATAGGTGCCTTACCCGGAAGGATTATACAGTCAGTCAAAAAGGCAGGGACAAAAAATCCGGTATTTATGCTTGATGAGATTGACAAGATGAGTATGGACTTCAGGGGCGATCCGTCTGCCGCTCTATTAGAGGTGCTTGACCCTGAACAGAATTATGCCTTCAATGACCATTATCTTGAAGTGGACTTTGACCTCTCTGAGGTGATGTTCATTACAACTGCAAATGTCCTTCACACAATCCCCCAGCCTCTGCTTGACAGGATGGAGGTATTGAGGATGCCGGGGTATACAGAGGAGGAGAAACTGAACATTGCAAAACTCTTCCTTATGCCTAAAAATATCAAAGACCACGGGCTTAAAGAAAAGCAGATTCAGTTTACCGATTCGGCTGTGAGAAAAATTATAAGGCACTATACAAAAGAGGCAGGGGTAAGAAATCTTGAGAGGGAGATTGCCAATATATGCAGAAAGGTAGCAAAGAAGATAGCTACAGAAAAGAAAATTTCTAAGTTGATAATTATATCACCGAAGAGTCTTGCGAAATACCTTGGTATCCCAATTTATCGTGTAAGTAAAAAGACTGAGAAGAGTGAGGTCGGGCTTGCAACAGGTCTTGCATGGACAGAGGTAGGGGGTGAGATTCTCACGACAGAGGTTACACTCATGGACGGGAGGGGGAATCTTACGCTTACAGGACAATTAGGCGATGTAATGCAGGAGTCTGCACAGGCGGCATTAAGCTATGTAAGATCAAAGGCTAAAGAGATGGAACTTAATAGAAATTTTTATCAGAAGGTTGATATTCATATCCATGTTCCTGAAGGCGCCATTCCAAAGGATGGGCCGTCGGCAGGTATTACAATGGCAACAGCCCTTGTTTCCGCTCTTACAAAGAGGGCTGTGAAGAGAGATTTAGCAATGACAGGCGAAATTACATTAAGGGGAAAGGTTCTTCCAATTGGCGGGGTTAAGGAGAAGCTCCTTGCTGCCCACAGGAGCGAGATTTTTAACATCATACTGCCAAGAGAAAATGAAAGAGACTTAAAAGATATACCGGCAAACATAAAGAAGGTGCTTAAGATTAATCTGGTTGAAAATATGGACGAGGTCTTAAGGGTTGCACTTGAAGAATCTCCAGCCCCTGCACCAAAGATAGAAGCAGAACCTGATGAAAGAACCTATACACCAATCCCATCTTCAGTGCCGATAAACTGATTAAGAAAATTTTTTAAGGCAGAAGGCGAAAAACTATTATATATAGCTCCTTGCTTTTGTTTTTTGCTTTCCGATAATACCGCCATGAAACATGCCTTTCTTGATAAATATAGCAGTATTGAAAGCCCTATCCACAGACTTGACCCAAGTGTAAAAATAATCTCTTTCTTATGGATTATTGTAATAAGTGTTACTACACCATCCAAAAACTTTAATCACTTTGGAATCTATTTATCAGTTGTATTTACACTTATATTTCTGTCAAAAGTTCCCATTTCATTTATCCTCTCTCGCTCTGCTGTAGTCATACCATTTGCACTTTTAACATCAATATTTTTAATTACTACATCAGGGTTTATAGCGGCGTGGAATGTTGTAATAAAATCCTATATAGGGGTTCTATGTCTGATACTGTTATCTTCTACAACCCCATTCCCTGCCCTGCTTAACGGTTTTCGCAGACTTAAAGTTCCAAATATATTCATACTTCTTACAAGTTTTACTTACCGCTATCTATTTGTTCTCCTTGATGAGGTGATGAGGATAAGACAGGCATGTGATTCCCGCTGTTTTAAAGGGAGATGGATATGGCATGCAAAGACAATAGGCAATATGATAGGGGTGCTTTTTGTAAGAAGTTATGAGAGGGGAGAAAGGGTTTATATGGCAATGGCATCAAGGGGGTTTGAGGGGAATTTAAAAGTCGCAAGATACCAGACATCAATCAACAGTCAGGACATACTATTTATTATAGCAATAATATTGATAACATCATTAGTGAGGTTATACTAAAGTGGAAAACGGGAAGGCAATTTTAATTGAAGAACTCTCTTTTCAGTATCCTGACGGGAACGATGTATTGAAGGATATCACCCTTTCAATATATAAAGGGGAGTCTGTTGGGATTATAGGGCCAAACGGGGCAGGCAAATCAACACTCCTCCTCAATCTGAATGGAATTCTCATCGGGGATGGGCGGATAGAAGTAATGGGTATGGAGGTTAACAAAAAAAACCTGAAGGAAATAAGAGAAAAGATTGGTATCGTCTTTCAAAACCCTGATGACCAGTTATTCTGCCCAACCGTGTGGGAGGATGTTGCATTTGGACCTCAGAACATGGGTTTTTCTGAAGATGATATAAATAAAAAGGTAAAAAAGGCAATGGAGACGGTCAGATTAACTGGATTTGAAAAGAGGAGTCCGCATCATTTAAGCCTCGGAGAAAAAAAGAGGGTATCTCTTGCAACAGTCCTTTCAATGACTCCTGATATAATTGCCTTTGATGAGCCGTCTGCAAATTTGGACACATATTCCCAAAAGATGCTTATACATACTATAAAATCACTCCCCTCAACAAAAATAATCGTTACCCATGACCTTTATATGGCAGGCGATATTTGTAATCGCCTTATAATCTTATTTAATGGAGAGATTGTGGCAGAAGGTGAGACATGGGAGATATTAAAAAATCAGGAATTGTTAAACAGATATGATCTCCCATTTGAAGACAGGTGCAGAGTCTGTATTAAGTGATAATGTGTAAGGAATAAGTTATAGCTTATCCCTTTTATCTCTACACCTTGTTTTATGCCACTGTAACGGATTTTGCAAGAGACCTTGGCTTGTCTATGTTTCTCTTTAAGGCTACTGCTGTGAAGTAGGCAAAGAGCTGTGCGACAACTAATTCTAAAAATGGGGCAATGACATCAGGCACCGTCGGCAATGCAATCTCTTCATTGAACAGCTTCTCGCTCTCCTTTTTGTCTCCAAAGTGAAAACCTATAATAAATCCCTTTCTTGCCTTTATCTCCTCTGCACTTCCGGAAGAAAGCCTGTAGAGGTCTTCGTCACTCTTTGGAGGCATGAAGATAATTGAGTATAGGTTTTCGTCAATAAGTGCAATGGTCCCATGTTTTAGGAAACCCGCAGGCATCCCCTCTGCATGGACATACGCAACCTCTTTCATCTTCAGGGATGACTCAAGTGCTATGGGATAATATTTCCCCCTCCCAAGATAGAGCCAGTTATTTATGTGGGAATACTTTTGGGCTATTGTATGTATGAAGCCTGATTTTTCATTAAGCACCTTCTGGATGATTTCAGGGAGATTAGATATATGCCTCTCAATCTCAATTTTATTCTTTGAAGCGAGCCTCTTATTTCTGACTGCTATCTCAAGGGCAATCATTAGTAGTATAATCATCTGTGAAAGGGCTGCCTTTGTGCTGATTACGCATATCTCAGGACCAGAACCTTGCAGTATTGTAAGGTCAACAAGACGGGCAATGGATGACCCCATTACATTAACAATGGCTGCAGTCTTTGCACCTTTATTTTTTGCATATTTCAGTGCATTTAAGGTATCGTATGTTTCACCTGACTGCGATATGGCTATGACAAGTGTATCTTTATCTATATGTGCGAGATTTTTAAACTCATCCGAGCTTATCGCAGGTGTAAAAATACCTGCAACGGAAGAGAATTGATACTCACCCATAAGGGATACATAATAAGTGGTGCCAACCCCTATCAGATAAGTCTTTTTGCTCTCCATTATCATGTCTGATATTTTTTTGATATGCTGTCTGTCAACCTGTGAGGCATTTATAATGCACTGCGGCTGTTCATATATCTCCTTGAGCATGTAGTGGGGATAGCCGCCCTTTTTAGCCATATCACTATCCCAGTGTATCTCTGTAATTTTTTTTCTGACAGTTTCTCCATTTGTAGTATTTTTTATAAAGTAGCGGTCTTTTGATACAACTGCATATTCATCATCATCAAGGACAACTGCATTTTTTGTATAATCTATAAAGGCGTTAAAGTCTGAGCCGATATAATTTGTATCCCCCCCCAATCCTATTACCAGAGGGCTTTCCTTCTTTGCACAGAATATCTTATCTTTTTCATAAATGGTTATCATGGCTACAGCATATGTCCCCTCAAGCCTCTTGATAGCCTTTATAAATGCTTTTTCTGTATCTTTTGATGGTGCAAAATATTTTTCCACAAGATGGACAATAACCTCTGTATCTGTCTCTGAGTAAAACTTATGCCCTTCTTTGATAAGCTCTTTTTTTAATTCCCGATAATTGGATATAATCCCATTATGGACGAGGGCAAAATCACCTTTACAGCTTAAATGAGGGTGGGTATTCTCCTTTGTCACGCCGCCATGTGTTGCCCATCTCGTATGGGCAATCCCCAGCTTTCCATCAGGCTCTGATAACCTCTCTCTTTCATTTACCTCATCAACAGAGCCGATATTCTTTCTAACCTCAATCCCATGTAGCCCAAGTATCGCAATACCACATGCGTCATAGCCCCTATACTCCAAGTGTCTTATACTATCAAGTAAAGGCACTGCTATATTTTTAAATCCAGCAATCCCACTGATGCCGCACATAAAGCCTCCAAATTCAAGGTAAAGGTATAGGTAAAGTAAATATCTCTACCTCTGCCTTCTCCTTTACCTGCCTTCCTTCGGGTATGTATAATGATGGGGAATCTTGACCTGCGAATTAATCACTGTCCCTGCCATTGTTGTATTGCCTGAGCCAATTATCGCATCATCGCCGATAAAGGCACCAAGTTTATTTAGATTTGTATCCATGCTCTTTTTATTTACAGTAGATTTCAAAGTGCTTCTATCAAGATTTTCATTTATGGTCATTACCCCTGAGCCAATATCAACATTATTTCCGATAACACTATCACCTATAAATGATAGCCTCCCAATCCGCGAATTTCCGGAGAGTATGCAGTTTTTAAGTTCAACGCCATAACCCACAATGCAACTCTTACCCACAGATGTATATTTTCTTATCAGGACATTATTGCCTATAAAACTGCCTGAACCTATGAATGAAGGACCTTCAATGATAGTCCCTGACCTTATCTCTACATTATCCTCAATCTGGACAGGGCCCTCAATCCTCACATCTCCTATCAGGTGTGCAGATTTTGAAATTGTTGCTTCCCCCCACGAATCCATTATTATTTTATTTGCAATAAGTATATCCCATGGATATGCGATATCTATCCATTCTCCTTCCCATATTGATGCCTTCAGACCTATTTCTCCGATAAGCCTCCCAAGAGCCAGTTCCATATTGAATTTTGTCTTCTCTAAGACTGAGAAGAACCTGCTTGGCAGTATGAAGACACCAGACAGCACATAATTTCCTAAATCCCCTTTTTTTGGTTTTTCTATTATCTTTGTAATTTTCATTTCATTGTCAAGATAGACATTTCCGAACATCTTTGTTGAAGGGGTCAGGCAGACAGAGGCAACAGGCTCCTTTGACATATTAAAGGAATGGAGTGTATAGTTAAATATATTTGCAGATGTTATAATATCACCATATATAAGCATGAAGTATTCACCAGGGTTAAACCTTTCCTTTACCTTATAGACAGCATCACCTATACCTGACAGTTTTTTCTGATATGAATAATGAATGTTCACACCAAAATCTGCTCCTCTCTCAAAATACTGAACAATTTTATCCGACTCATGCCCTACGACGATATTGATTACATTTATCCCGCTCTCCTTCAGCAATTTGATGGTGTTCTCCAATATAAACCTACCCCCTACATTAATCATTGGCTTTGGTCTCGTGGTTGTAAAGGGGACTAAATTTTTCCCTTCTCCAGCTGCAAGTATCAGTGCCTTCATAATAACCTCCAAAATTAATGGTAAGTGTTTGGTGACAAGTGTTAATAAAAATCTATCACTGCAAGTGATTATCTTACAGAACCTTTAGAAATTCAAGGTTTTTATAATTATGATTTACATCATGGTTTTAAACTTCGGTGTTCTATAGTATTATATATAGCATGAATTTTTATTTATTTACAGTCTATATTCATATGCTTGCAGCATTTATCTGGCTTGGGGGAATGCTGTTTCTTGCATTAGTGCTTGCACCTGTTTCACGGAAGATTGACCCGCCTTCACTGAGGGGAAATCTATTAAAGGTAATTGGAGCAAGGTTCAGGATTGTCGGGTGGATATGTATAGTAACACTTATTATTACAGGGTTCTTAAATATATTCAACAGGGGAATGACCCATGAGATATTCCTGCCTGAACAAATTTTTGGGACAGAATTTGGGAGGACACTATTACTAAAATTGATAGTTGTTACCTTGATGATTATATTAAGCACAATACATGATTTTTTTGTAGGTCCCCGTATGACTGCACTCCTGCAAAACAGTAAGACAGGGGAACAGAATTCTGAATTACAAAAAATGAGATGGCAGGTCTCATGGCTTGCAAGATTAAATACAGTATTTGCAGTATTAGTAATATTTTTTGCTGCCAAACTGGCAAGGTGACAGCAAAGCTGTCATTCTGAGGGCAAAGCCCGAAGAATCTCAAAGTTAAAAAGGGAGGGTTTTAAAAAATGGAGAAGTATCCAAAGCTTTTTGTTAAGGTAAGTATATTTTATCTCTTGTTCGGTATAGTCTTCGGACTTCTGATGGCTACAAATGTCGTCAGCGGATTAAACTATACATTTGTCCATGTCCATTTCAATCTTATTGGTTTTATGTCCATGATGCTATTCGGCGTAGCCTATCATATATTGCCGAGGTTTAATGCACAACCTTTGAAGTGGCCCAAATTAGTTCCCATTCATTTTTATGGAGTGAATATTGGTCTAATCGGAATGTTGTTTGCCTATCTGATAGGGGGTTTCTGGTCTTCTGACTGGAAGACAATACTGTTTCACATATTCTCAACAGTAACTGCTGTATCTATAATGTTATTCATAGCGAATATATATACAGTCCTTACCCCTCCAGCCCCTGTTCCACAGCCAAAGACAGAGGAGAAGGCAAAGGAATCAGTAAAAGAGACACCACCTCCAGTTGCTACACAAAAAGAAGTTATAACAGCCGATATGAAGGTCTCTGATGTGATTGAAAAATGGCCGCACCTCTTAGCTGTTTTTGTTGAGAGCGGTTTTGCGGCACTTGCAAATCCGACTGCAATGGTTACATTTGCAAGAATGATAACAATAAAACAGGCATGCAAGGTGCACAATTTAGGTCTGGATAACTTTATCCAGAAGATAAATGATTCGCTTAATGGCAAGGGCGGCAAGACAGCACCATTGCCAAAAGTATCACCTACTATGCCGCCAGCAAGTCAAAAACCTTCTCAAAAGGGCCCTGCAATAAAAAGAGGGGATAAGTGCAGTAAGGAGATTATGATTGGAGATTTAATCGGCGTTTATCCGGAAACAAAAAAGATATTTGAAAAACATTATGGTGCAGGATGCTTCTCATGTCCGGGTCAGGCAACCGAAACTGTAGCCCAGACTGCTATGATGCACAATATCTCGGCTGATAGCATAGTTAAGGAAATAAACGACGAGATTGAAAAGACACTTGCAGGGGCAAAGGCTTAAATTCAGCCACAGATTTACACAGATAATTTTAAAAGAGCTTTTAAATCTGCGTTCATCTGCGTTCATCTGCGGTTGCTTTTATAATTTAATGGAGGTTTTATATGTCAGAAGGACAGAGCAACTGGAAACAGAATTTTTTTGATAAGGCTGAATCAATCGTATTAACAGACCCGCTTGCATGGACGCTTGGTGCAACTGAAAAGGATGGACAAATTGTGTTTAAATATGCAGATGCAGTAAAGCTGGCAGGACATTCATGTGCTGCCGTATCAGGGGCATATAAGATAACTGCAAAGGCACTCAAGGCACTGTATGGCAAAGATACACCTGTCAGAGGGAATATAAAGGTTACAATAAAAGGGGGGGCTACAGATCTTGCGTATGGACCAATGTCGCAGGTCATATCTTTTATAACAGGTGCCGCCCCTATAACAGGTTTTAGGGGTCTCGGGGGGCAGTTTAACAGGCAGAATCTCCTTATATTTGATGAGAAAAATTTTGAATATAATGCTTTCATATTTCAGAGGCTGGATAATGGTAAAAAGGTTAAGGTGGTTTATGATACCTCTTCACTTCCACAGGACCCAGCAATGGGCGAATTGATGGGTGAGGTGCTTTCAGGGACTGCCTCAAAAGATGAACATGAGGAATTTATCAAGATGTGGCAGGGGAATGTGAAAAGGATTCTGTTGGAAGACGATAAATACCCCGGGCTATTTAAGATAGAGGTATCTTAAAATCCGATTTAGAATTTTGGGGTAATTGACAGGTAAGGAATACTGCACTATATTAATAGCAGGTAAGTCGCCTTATTTAAAAAGGGGGTTGAGGGCAGTTTAATGTCTCGGTTTGGCGTTTTTCGTGCAGTATATTTTTTTCAATGCAAGATAGTTTTCCCCTAAAAAATTATCTCTGCTTGCTTCAGTTGTCATTCCAATTTTACTCAATAAGATTTGCAGATTAAATAAAATCTCTCTTTTTATAAAATTTGTTTTTTGGGGTTTTTCGTTGTGCGTCTCTGCAGTTATAAACTCCCACTCTTGATTAAAATTAATGGTATCCATAGTTTATTTCTTATTGTTAGTTGATAAACTTTCAATCATTTCAATACTTTTATGTAATTGTAACATTAAGATAAACCTAAATCCCGAAGGTGTAATAACTATCTGCTGACCGATTTTCCCAAGTAATTCCAAATCAATGGCAAAATTAAGGAAAGTATAGGTTGCAGTACTTAAGGATTTTTCAGCCTGCCACTCTTTGACTTTACCAGATACATTTTGAAACATTTTTCTTAAATCTAACAATTCAATCGGATAGAAATTTCGGGACAGTAAAAATGCGCTTTCAACCACAGAATAAATACCAAACACGGTAGATGAATAAAATGGGTCGTCGGCAACAAAGGTTTTCAAAATTTCTATCTGTTTTTCATTAAGCTGGTTTATGAGAGCATTCTTATTACAAGATTGCATATACTGGTCTCCTATATCCGTGAGATAATAATGGTTATCTCTCTCACGTATTAAACCAAATTCTTTTGCAACCTTTAAGTGATTGTGAATACTCTGTTTTGAAAGGTGAGTTTTTTCTGCAATATCCTCCTGTTTTGTAACCCCATCGGTCAATTGAAGTAATGCTCGATTGATTAAACTCAGACTAAAAACACCATAGTCATTCGGTTTCATTTTGAGAAACGGCGCAACAGCCGCAAGGTTTTCGTAATAATTTTTCAAAGCATCTATTGGCTGGTATACAATTACATTAACGTCGCTCTGTTTCGCTAATTTAATGTCCGTTTCTCTTGCGTCAGTTATTAATAAAAAGCATAGCACCTCACCCAATACTAACTCGCCAGCATTTTGCAGATTTACCAATTCATTGCGATAAGAAATAATTTGTTTTAGCCAATATTCAGAAAAACTAACGACTTTTAACTCAACGAGACACAAATTTTTACCACTAGATAAAAGCAAGTCAATCCGTTCTTCGCCAGATTTCAATCTTAACTGACGAGCAATCAATTTCAAATCGGCTGGCAATTTTAATGTTTTAGCCAAAAAGACTAAATTTGACACCAATGCATCTTCAATTTGACTTTCACTTATATTGTTTTCTCGTTTAATACGCATATCATATTATCAAGCTGGGAAATATGATAGGAAATTGCTTTCATAGAGTGTATTATAGATTTAACTTAAAATGGTTGTCAAACAAATTTTTGAACAGGAAATTTACGCTTTACACAGTTTATATATTGTGATACTTTTATCTTGAGAAAATAATTATGGAGGCACTTATGACAGAGCCTGCATGTGAATTTCCTGCCTATAATTCTACTAATGATGAGATTAAGGAGATACTGACCAATTATAAGACTATTGCAGTTGTTGGTATCTCCAATAAGCCTGACAGAGACAGTTTCCGCGTAGCATCATTTCTAAAGGAAAAGGGCTATAAGGTAATCCCTGTAAACCCAAACTATGATACAGTCCTTGGAGAAAAGTGTTATCCATCTTTGAGCAGTATCCCTTTCCCTATAGATATAGTGGATGTATTTCGTAAGCCTGATGCAGTCCCTCCCATTGCAGACGAGGCAATTAAGATAGGTGCAAAAGTGGTATGGATGCAAATCGGAGTTGTAAATAATCAGGCAGCGGAAAAGTTAATAAAAAATAAGATAAAGGTTGTTATGAATAAGTGTATGATGATTGAATACAATACACAATTCCCCGAAGATTTCCCCCAGATTACAGATGAGTACTGCGAGGCATTTGAAGAATAAATATACCTGCCCTTTTAATCTCATAATTTCTTGATGCATAGGAAATTATAAAACCTCTGGAACACGAATCTCACAAATATACTAATGACACGAATTAAGAAACAAATCAAAATCAAATTGGAATTATTCGTGGAATTCGTCCGTTTGTGCCATTCGTGTTCAGGTTTTTGTTCTTAGGCAAAAACACAATATATTGTATTTATTAAAATTATTTTATACAACAAATTGTATTTTCCTCTTTACATAGAAATTATATTGTGGTATTTTATTTAGAAAATTTTTAGCTATTGGCTGGTGGCAATCAGTTAATAGGGAGGTTAAATAATATGTATTTTAAGTCTCTTGAGATGATAGGGTTTAAGTCATTTGTTGACGAAACCAAAGTTGAGTTTGAGCCTGGGATAACCGCAATTGTGGGACCAAACGGCTGTGGCAAGAGTAATATATCGGATGCAATAAGGTGGGTGCTTGGTGAACAGAGTTCAAAGATGCTCCGCGGAAACAAGATGGATGATTTTATATTCAACGGAAGTGATGGAAGAAAACCTCTCAATATGGCAGAGGTCTCCCTGACAGTAACAAATTTAAAAGGTGCCGTGACATCCCCTGAACTTTCCCTTTATGAAGAGATAACAGTAACAAGAAAACTCTTCAGGTCAGGCGAGAGTGAGTATTATATAAATAAAACCCCATGCAGGCTAAAGGATATTGTAGATGTATTCCTTGATACAGGTCTAAATACAAGGGGATTCTCTATGATGGAGCAGGGGCAGATAAATAAGATTATAAATTCAAAGCCTGACGAGAGGAGATTTATAATTGAAGAAGCTGCAGGGGTCATGAAATATAAGCACAGGAGAAATGCAGCAATACAGAAGCTTGAGTCATCCCAGCAGAACTTGCTCAGAATCGGTGATATAGTCGGGGAACTTGAGAGGCAGATGAATTCATTAAAGAGGCAGGCAAACAAGGCTGAGAGATACAAAAAATACAAGGGGGAGATGAGGGAGCTCGGGATTAGGCTTCTAAGTGTGGAACTAAAGAAAGAAGGCAATACTTTAAATAGTGTTGATACTGAATATAACGGCTATAAAGAAAAAGAGGTAGAGGCGTCAGCAAGAGTGTCTTCATCAAAGAACAGGCTGGAGAGTTTGAGGACCGAATTAACCGCTGAAGAAAAGGGACTTGCGGAGCTGAGGCAGGAGGAGTTTGAACTTGGAAGCAGGGTGGAGAGGGACGAGGGGCATGTTGAGCTTATGAAGGGGCAGATTGAAGACCTGACTAATGACGATATAAGGGCAGGAGAGGAGATAGAGGGATTAAAGAGGGAGATTGATAATCTTGAGGGGCAGTATAGTAATTTAAAGAGCGACATGGAGAGTATCCAGATTAAAGTAGAGGAGCAAAAAAGACTCTACAGTGAGAAAGAAAGCCGTCTTATAGAAATGAATAAGGAATATAAGGAAAAGCAGTCAAATCTTGAACAGATAGACACGGAAATCATAAAGGTTATTGGGGAAATCTCTCAGAATAAAAATACACTTACATCCCTTGATACCCGTTTGGATTTCATACAAAAGAGGAAGGAAAGGGTATCAATAGAAAAAACAGAGACGGAAGACAGTATCAAAAATTTAAATATAACCCTTGAAGATGCTGTAAAGAAGCTGTCCGAGGCAAAAGAAAGGCTGGATGGATTTAAAAAGAATAAAGAGGAGTTAATCCAGCATTTGATTAAGTTAAAGGAATCATTAAGAACCCATGAGGAGAGGGCATCAGAAATAAAGGAAAAACTCGGAACCCGCCTTTCAGTCCTTAAATCTTTTGAAGAGCTCCAGAAAAATTTTGAGGGTTATGAAGAGGGTGTCAGGTCTGTAATGAAATCAAGGGAGAGCGGCAGTTTGAATGGAGTTCATGGTGTGCTGGTAGATTTTATTGAGACGGCACCTGAATTTGAAACTGCCATTGAATCGGTTTTGAGTGACAGACTTCAGGGTGTTGTGGTTGAGAGCCATGATGAAGGTGTAAAGGGGGTAGAGCATTTAAAATCTCAATTGGCAGGGAGGGCACAATTTATACCCCTTAATTTAAAGTTTCATGCAAAGACAGGCGGGGAGGGGGTAAGCAGTCAGGGGAGAAGGGCAATTGAGGTTGTAAGATGCAACGAAAAATATAAAGGCATTCTGGAGTGTCTGCTCGGAGATGTATTGATTGTAAATGACATAGAGGGTGCCGTTAATATATGGAGAAACAATGGGAATTCTTATACCATAGTTACGCTGAACGGAGAGGTAATAGACCCTCACGGCTCTATTACAGGAGGGAGCAAAAAGGGGAGCGAACAGGGATTGATGCAGAGAAAGAGACAGATAGCTGAAATAAATATTGAGATAGAGAGTTTAAAGGCTGTATTTGATTCAGCAAGTAAGGAAAGGGATAGCGTAAGGTCAGAGATAGAATCACTTGAATCAAGGATTGCAGGGCTTGAAAGCTCTATAAGGGAAGAGGAATTCAAGTTGATAGGTGAAGAGAATGGGTTGGCAAGGATAAGGGATGAAATAGAGAGGCTGAAGAAAAAGATAGAGACAATAGATTATGAGACAAGAGGTTTTGACATTGAGATAGGAGAGATTACTTCCGAGTCGGACAAATACAGGGATGAGATTCTAAAGAAAGAGGGGTATCACGGCAAGATAACGGCACAGAGTAACAGTATAAAAGATGATATGAAGGCATTGAGGGAAAATCTTGATGCCCATATAGAGGATACAAACAGGTTAAAGGTAGACCTTACATCCCTAAATGGCAAGCTGGATAACCACAAGAGAGAGTGCGAGAGGATAGTAAAGGGGAGAGAAGATTTAAATTTGAGGATTGATAAAAGAGAAGAGGATAGGATTGAGATATCTGATAAGAAAAAAGAGATAGAAAACTCCATAAAGAGAATGGAGGATGAAATTTATCAGGTATCTCTAAAAAGGGATGAGAAAAAGAAGGAAATAAATGTAAGGGAGGAGTCTCTGAGGGAGAAAAATGAAAGCCTGAAGGCTATTGAAGAGGAAGTAAAGGCAATAGAGGCAGAACTGGAGGGTTTAAGAGATATTTTAAATAATCTGGGAATGAAAAAAGCAGAGCTTAATCTATGGGTTGAAAATTTAAGGAGAAGGGCGATAGAGGAATATAACATAAAAGAAAATGAAATTCCTGAGGTGGCAATGGAAGAAGTAAATCTTGAAGAGATAAACACCCGTTTGGAATTTTTGAGGAGTGAGATTGACAGGTTTGGCGATGTGAATCTGGCAGCAATAGAGGAATATAACAGTATAAGCGAGAGGTACAATTTCTTAAAGACACAGCAGGATGACCTGACCCTATCTATAAAATCCTTACACCAGACTATTGAGAAGATTGACAGCACTACAAAGCATATGTTTGCTGAAACCTTCACAAAGGTAAATGAAAATTTTAAGGGTATATTCAGGCGGTTATTCGGCGGCGGGAGGGCTGAGCTGATCCTTGTGGATGAAGGTAATATGCTTGAAACAGGTGTTGATATAATTGTCCAGCCTCCCGGCAAGAGACTTCAAAATATCACACTGCTTTCTGCGGGTGAAAAGGCAATGACAGCCATTTCCCTCCTCTTTTCAATATTCATGGTAAAACCGAGCCCGTTCTGCCTATTGGATGAGGTGGATGCCCCTCTTGATGAGGCAAATATTTTCAGGTTCAGGGATATGATAAAAGAGATGTGTTCAAACACGCAATTTCTCGTAATTACACACAATCAGAAAACAATGTCATTTGCCGATTCATTATATGGTATCACAATGGAAGAGGACGGGGTGTCAAAGGTCATATCCGTAAACCTCAAAGTAAAAGAGGCACTGGCCGCCTAACCTGAACAAGTCGTAACTAAAATAATTTTAACCACGAAGTGCACGAAGAATTATAAAATAAATCTTTTAATCCCATTTCTTTCAATACCTCAAATTCCATAATATAATTACTTCCTTCGTGTGCTTCGTGTCCTTCGTGGTTAATCTGCACTCAAGAATAGACATTGATTGTATAAAAAGCACAAAACCCCCCTTTAAATAAAGGTTTCGGTGAAGTATAATCTTCACCAGATAGGTGAAACCAATAAAAAAAGGAGGGGCAAAGAAATGATACA
>Ga0209642_10001192_pt1 | contig 17218 bp, 17 predicted proteins | sample RifCSP19_2_FD_184025 | JGI IMG/M metagenome (GOLD analysis project Ga0209642, IMG submission 184025) | Soil microbial communities from Rifle, Colorado - Rifle CSP2_sed 19_2 (SPAdes) (version 2) | ecosystem: Environmental > Terrestrial > Deep subsurface > Rock core/Sediment | place: Rifle... | reverse complement strand
CCATCCCCTGCACCCCTTCCCCCCACCCTCGCTATGGCGTCTCGACGCATGCTCCGCCCGATGGAGGTCAAAGGTGGTCTCGATGACCAAAGGGCCATTTCACCTCCCCTGCGCTGCGACTTCCCCAGTTGTGAGTGTCAACCGAGTGCACCGTGGCAGCTTCGTTGTCCCCAGGGCATCCCGAACAACTTCGGCTATTGCCGAGCGAAGCAAGCATCACGGCGCGATTGCGGGGGTGGGAGGTGGCCCCTGCGGGGATGCTTCGCAAGTGGTCTGGAAGACGGAGGGCGTATTCGTAGGGGCGGCTCGTGAGCCGCCCATCCGCTTCCCCCGCCCTCCTGCCCCCAAGTGAAGACGGCGCTAGACGTCCTTAGGTTGATGCGCATGGGGTCGATCTCAGACCGACCGCTACAGCTGCTAGGAATCCGTGAAGGACGTGATCCGCGCTGCGCGCAGCGCGGCGCAATTGGGCCGCCCCAAGCATGACATGTTGGGTGTTCATGAGACATGCTCTGAAGAGCAGCTAGCTCCTCGGGGTCTGGGCTGGCTCTTGCACGTGGCTGGGGATCACGCGGTCCTTTTCCGCCAGACGCGTTAGTACGTCGATGAGTTGCTCGAGCCAATCGCGGGATTGAGATCGGGCAAGCCACAGGCCGCGTTTGCTGCGCCTGATCTCATCCCCAAATTCCGGGATGTCTTCAGTCGTCAGCTCCTCGGTGAGCCGTATACGTATCTGCCCATTCTCCCAAAGGACGGCTTGGACGTTCGCTCGCGCCGCGAGAATCTTCACGCGCAGTTGAAGAAGCAAGTTCTCCACTTCCTCAGGAGGCTGGCCAAAGCGGTCGGCCAGCTCCTGGTGGAAAGCCTCTAGCTGCTGTTCTGAGCGGATCTCAGCCAGCCTGCGGTACAGTTGGAGGCGCAAGTTCCGGTCAGGGATGTACTCCGAGGGGATCGAGCTGTCCAACGGAAGCTCGATCGCGATCGGCAAAGGTTCGGCGGGCGCCTGTAGCTGTTCCGCCCCTCCATCGCCTCCTTCCTGTCCCTTTCTCTGCCTGCGCACGGCCTCCGCGAGCAAGCGGGTGTACAAGTGGAATCCCACTGCTGCAATCTGGCCGTGCTGCCGGGTCCCGAGGATGTCGCCGGCCCCTCGCATTTCCAGGTCGAGCATGGCGATGGAATAGCCCGCGCCCAACTGGGAGTGCTCCGCAATGGTCTCCAGGCGCTTGAGCGCTTCATCCGTCGAGCGGAAACGCGGATGACGAAAGAAGTAGGCATAAGCCCGCGACGCGCCCCGCCCAACTCGGCCACGCAGTTGGTAGAGTTGGGCGAGGCCGAAGAGATCCGCCCGGTCCACAATCAGGGTGTTGGCATTCGGGATGTCGAGGCCAGATTCGATGATCGAGGTGCAAAGCAGCACGTCGACCTCGGCGGCCGTGAATCGCTCCATGACGCTGGCCAACTCACTCTCCGGCATCTGACCGTGGGCGACGGCCAGCCGCGCCTCAGGCACAAGCTGCTCGAGCTGGTGGCGGGAAGCCTGAATGGTCTGCACTCGATTATGGACAAAGAAGACCTGACCTCCGCGATCAAGCTCGCGCAAAATTGCGTGCCTGACGACACGCGGGTCATATGAGCCGACATGGGTGATGATGGGAAGCCGTTCTTCGGGCGGGGTGTTGATGGTCGAGATGTCGCGGGCGCCGGTCAACGCAAGGTACAGCGTTCGCGGGATGGGGGTGGCAGTCATCGTCAGCACGTCGACTTCGGTGCGCATTTTCTTTAGATGCTCTTTGTGTGTCACACCGAAGCGCTGTTCCTCGTCGATGACCAGAAGGCCGAGGTCGCTGAAGCGCACATCGCGCTGGAGCAGACGATGTGTCCCGATTACGATATCGACTGCGCCGGAAGCCAAGCGTTCGAGGATGGCGGCGGCCTCCTGGCGGGAGCGAAAGCGTGAGAGCATTTCCACTTCGACGGGGAACGGAGCCAGGCGCTCCCGGAAGGTATTGAAATGCTGCTGAGCCAGGACGGTCGTTGGAACGAGGATTGCCACTTGCTTCCCGTCCATGACGGCTTTGAAGGCCGCGCGCAGGGCGACCTCGGTCTTACCGTAACCTACGTCCCCGCAGATCAGACGATCCATGGGCAGGGCTCGCTCCATATCGCGCTTCACGGAATCGATACCCCGCATCTGGTCTTCCGTTTCGACGTACGCGAAGGAGGCCTCGAGCTCTTCCTGCCAGTGGCCGTCGGCGGAGAAGGCGTGGCCGACAACGGTATTGCGCGTGGCATAGAGTTCGAGCAATTCCTTTGCGACCTCTTCAACGGCCTGGCGCGCCTTGGCCTTGACTCGCGCCCATTCCTGGGTACCGAGTCTCGAAGGAGTGGGAGGCGATGTGTCGGCGCCGATGTAGCGGGTGAGACGATCGGCTTGGTGGATGGGAACGTAGAGTTGATCTCCCTCCGCGTATTCGATCAATAGGAATTCGCGCCGCAGGTCGTCCAACGAGCGCTCGACGAGGTCGATGAGACGGCCGATGCCAAAGTCCACATGGACGACCCAGTCGCCGCTCTTCAGGTCGGCAAAGGCGGTCTCCGGCGCGCTAGCCTTCTGACGAGGGCGGATGCGGGGCCGCGGACGAGCCCAGCCAAAGATCTCTGCGTCGGTCAGGAGGTGGAAGTGGAGTCCCGCCGCCGTCTGTACGCTCCATCCTTCAGCGAGCGCGCCACGCAGGAAGAAGAGCGCACCGGGTTGCAGCGTTTCGGGCGGCTGCTCCACGACCTCTGCGCGCGCCCGGCCATCGGACCAAAGCTCCGCGAGACGCGGCGCCTGTCGGCTCACAATGATGGCGATGTGCCCCGAGCGCGTCAGGGTGTCGAGGTGATGAAGTAGGGGTTTGAGCTGCCCGCCGAAGCGCGGGCCGGGTGAGAAGGCCGTGCTCAGTTCTGAGGAGGCCTCGACTTGTCCGGCAAGGAAACCGAGGTCGACGGCATGGCGTTCTGCGAGCGCCTCGGCGATTTCGTCGGCCGTCAAGTAAGGCAAAGGGAAGTCCGCCGGGAGCAGTCCGCCCTGGACTAGATCCTGGCGTAAGGAAATTGCGTGCTCCTCGAACTCGGTGATGGCCTCCATCAGAGCGGCACGATCATCGATCAAGATCAGCGCGCGGTCGGGAAGGTAGTCATGGAGCCCGCTCGGCGCGGACGACATGCTGGGGATATAGAACTCAAGATACGGCACCTGCGCGGCGCCCTCCACCTCGGGGTCCTGTGGGAGGACGTCGAGGGGAACGCGGCCCATGAGTCGCGGTAGTCCCTCGCGGGCAGGTGTGACGCGCAAGCTTTCCAGGGTCTCGCGGGACCGTTGGGTCGTCGGGTCGAAACGGCGAATGGTCTCGATCTCGTCGCCAAAGAACTCGAGACGCGCCGGCGCCGGTTCGGCTAGAGGCCAGAGATCGAGAATACCTCCCCGACGGCTGAACTGGCCGGGTTCCGTGACAAGGCTCGCGGGGGCGAATCCTGCGCCGAGAAGAAACTCGATCAGCTGATCTAGGCGGATCGCGATACTGCTCGTCAGCCAGCGGCAACTCTCCAGGTACTCGAGCGGCGAGATCGTGCGGGTCATGATCGCCCGCGCCGAGCAGGCGACGAGAAGCGGTTGCTGGACCGAGTATTCGTTGGGCGCAACCGGCTGGCTCGAGGCGGTCAAGGCCGCCAACGTACTTAGCCGCTGGCGCAGTGTATGTGCCCCCCAGGGAGCGCGTTCGTAGAAGAGGGGGTTTGGCTCTGAGAATACGTGCGGCCGTACGCCGGGCAACCATACGGGGATCTCCTCACTGACGGAAAGAAGACGGTCGCTGCGTGCGGCAAGAAGCACCACCGGGCGCTGCAGGTCCGCGGTCAGGGCGGCGACGATTGCGGGCCGAACGGAGTGCGGCAAAGCAAGTGGGTGCTGAGGCACGTCACCAGCTGCTAGGGAGGTCATCAGCTCCGCATACCCTGGCGCCTCACGGGCGTGATGGAGGAGTGCGGAGAGCTGCATCACGCCAAAACCTGCGTGTTGAAGCGATTCATGGCCGCTTCCAAACCTTCCTCGACGAAAGCCTGCACGGCATCCGCCGCGCGCTGCAAGGCAATTGCGACTTCCTCCAGCTCGGACTTTCCGAAGTCCTGTAGGACGTAGGCTGTGGGGTCCATCCTTCCGGGAGGGCGACCGATCCCGATGCGCAGGCGCGGGAATGCAGAGGTCCCCAGGCTGGCGATGATGGACTCCATGCCGTGGTGACCCCCGGAACCGCCTTCCGGGCGGAGGCGCAAGCTGCCGAGCGGTAAGTCCAGATCATCAAAGATGATGAGCGTGTGTGAGAGGGGAAGGCGGTAGAAGCGCGCCAGGGGCGCCACGGACTGTCCCGATCGATTCATGTATGTCTGTGGCTTCGCCAGGATAAGTCTCGCCCTATCGAATCGACACTCGCCGACCAGGGCCTTTGAGCGCAGTCGAGAGAGAGTTCCACCGCACTTGTCGCCGAGCAAGTCGATGACCATGAAGCCGACATTGTGGCGGTTCCCGCGGAAGGAACGCCCGGGGTTGCCCAGGCCGACAGCAAGGAATGTCGACGCGGGGCGGGCGCTTGTCATCGGCGGCGCCCCTTTCTCCTGCGACGGTCGGTTCGCCAATGGAGGTGTCGCATACGCAAGGAGCCATAGCGGAGGCGCAGGGATGTGCCGGCGCGGGAGTAAGCCGCGAGGCCCATTAGGAAGAGCGCCGTAGCTGTGAATGCGAGGATGCAGGTCCTGAGGACTCGTTCTCGAGTCAGAGGCGTGTGGTCCGCCGAGGCTGGTTCGAAAAGGAGTGACCCGGATGCGATGGAATCAGGCGAGGGCTCGGGTATGGGATGCGGGACGGTTTTGCGGAGAGGCAGCCAGTTATCTCCAGGACCCGACGATCGGCGCGAGGGATCCGACCCGCCCTCCGCAACCATGTTGCTTGGGTCGCTAACGAGCGCCATGAAGCCAAGACCAACGAGCATGGAGGCATGAGCAAGACGCCTTCCCATGTAGATACCCATCCGAGGACAACGCGAACGATGAGTTTATCACGCCCAGAAGAGGTGGTCAACGTGGGTTGACGAGAACGGCGGCAGTCGTTACAATCGCTGGACATGCCAAGCCGCCTCCCCGAGCGGGGAGGCGCCACCTTGAAAGGATCATCGACTGTAGATGGCGGAGACTGAAGACCTGGCCAAGGAGAGTCCGGGAAGCGCAGAAGTGATCAACTTGCGCGGCGGCAGCCTCGCCTCGGTGGAGGCCGAGTTGGTCCGCATCCACCAGGGAGGCGCCAACCGGATCGTGGCCTCCGACGTGGAGATCTACCAGGGAGGCGCGGCTTCGATCCAGGCGGATACCTTGGCGATGCATCAGGTCGGCGCCGCCATCGTGCAGGGTAATCTGATTTCGGCGCAAGGGAGCTACATCGGCGGCGTGGTGGCGGATGAACTCGGCCTGCATGGCACCAATGCCGGCGTCGCCATTGGGCGTTCCGTGGAGATGAAGGATAGCTCTGCCCTTCTGGTCTTGGCGGGCGAAGTCCATGGATCGGTCGAGCCAATCCTGGATGCCCCGAGGGCAGCGCTCGCGGGCTTGGTCGCCGGCGTGGCCGTCGGACTGGTGCTGTTCGTGGGGAGTCTTCTGACTCGAAATCGGAGATAGGCCGGTGCGCGCTTCAGGCGCAATCCGGAGCGAGTAAAGTAGCTTTGGAGGAAACCAGGATGCAAGCACCTGAGATCGTTGCGAAGCCGCGCTCCGTGATCGGTAAGCAAACCCGGGCGCTGCGCCGCGCAGGAGAGTTACCTGCCATCCTTTATGGACAGGGCATTGAGCCCACACCCTTGGAGCTGGATGGTCGAGACGCTTCCCGCGTGCTATCGGGCGTCACCGAGTCAACCTTGATCGATCTCAAGCTTGACGGCGAGACCCACAAAGTGCTCGTGAGAGCGCTGCAGTTCCACTCGATCCGCCATAACCTGCTGCATGTCGACTTCCTGAAGGTTGCTATGGATGTCGCGATCCGCACAGTGGTCCCGATCGAGTTGGTGGGCGAGGCGCCGGCGGTCCGCACACTCGGCGGCGTGCTCGTTACGGGCGTCAGCGAAATCGAGGTTGAAGCGCTGCCGGCAGATCTTCCCGACCGGATTGTGGTGAGTCTCGAGTCCCTCGGCAAGATCGATGATTCGATCGTTGTGCGAAACATCCCTGTGAGCGAGAGCGTCCGCGTTCTGACTGGGTTGGATGAGTTGATCGCCCGTGTCATCTTCCAGGCCGAAGAGAAGGTGGAAGAGGTCGCGGCGGAAACACTGATTGCGGCGAGCGTTGAACCGAAGGTGATCGAGAAGGGCAAGAAGGAAGAGGAAATCATCGAAGAAGAGGAAGCTGGTCGAAGGACCAATTGACCTGCGCTAGCAGAATGGGGCAACCAGAACGGTCGCCCTCTACCGTCCGTAGAGGAGATCGAGCAGGTTCAGCGTGATGCGGGCTGTGGCGCCCCAGATTACATTCCCCTGGTAAGGAAGGAAATAGTGCACCGGCACCGGCGGCCCTGGCGCTAAGGGCTGTCTCTCATGCACCTCCCGATGCAGTGGGTCCGCCAACCAGCGTAGCGGGACACCGAAGGCCGAGGCGACCTCGGAGCGGTTGAGTTGCAGCGGGTATGGCCAGGGAATGGTCCCCACGACGGGTCGGATCTCGAATTGGGTGACCGTCAGAAGAGAGTCCAGGCGCCCTAAGATTCCAACGTCCGAAGGACGAAGACCAAGCTCCTCCTGCGCTTCGCGCAACGCAGCCGCCTCAGACGTCTCGTCCCCGGCCTCGATGAGGCCCCCGGGGAACGAGACTTGTCCCGGGTGGGCTTCGAGTTCATCGGTGCGCCGGATGTAGAGCAGATGCCACTCGTCTTCCGTCAGGAAGAGGGGGACGAGGACCGCCGCCGGCCTTGCATCCCATTCAGTCTGGGGGACGCTCGGCCGTAGGGCCAGGGCCTCTCGCAACAATCCAGGAACGAGGTCTACTGGAACTTGCACCCTAGCGCCTTGATCGGACGGTGCTCAGCGGTTCCGGATTCCCATGACCGAAATACTCCAATCTCGCGGTCAGGGGATCAGGAATCCGCTTCCACCGTGAGGATGCTTCCACAGTAGTCGCAGGGCGCCTGCGCTTCGTCAATCCAATCAACCTCGTCGGGATGGACTGTGCCCCCACAATGAGGGCATTTCCCGGGGAGCAGCGGCCTGCCGCTCCCAACCTGGCCGATGGGCGACCCCGCGCCGGGCATCTGGTTGGCGCCCTGGAATTCGTCTTCCAATGCCTTGGCTTCAGCAGCCATGCCCATCGAACGCATCTCGGTCAGCACCCTCTGCAACGCCCGCGCAAGGCGCCGAGGCCTTCCCTGTTCCGCCAGCCAGCGCAGGCCGTCTCTGGTCCTCACGACCCCGGCCTGGGCCTCGCCGGCCAGGGCGAGGGCGCGGCCGGCAAGCAGGCTCAAATGAGCCGCCTGGGGCATGCCAAGTGTGCGGGCGCCATCAGCTAGCTCGGCGTAGAGAGTCGCCGCACGTTGGAAATCGCCTTGGCCCATGGCGTCGTGGGCCAAGGCCAATCGCTGCAATCCGGGATGGACACGTGAAGCAGCGACCCTTCGCTGTAGCCTGCGGATTGGACGCAAGGGTCGCTGTGAGAAAGGTCTTCGTCGCCGAAACATGGTGTCAGCTACCTCCTGCACGGGGCTACACGGGATTCCGCCTACTCAAGCTCATCACTGCTCTCTACAGAAAACTAGCGGCATTTCGATCCAAGTGAGACCGGCCAACCGAAGGTCCCACGGATTCCTGAAGACTGAGGGTGGAGCATCCATGGCAATCTGTGCCAGTCTGTGGCTTAAGGTCAGATCGGATCCGAATTCATGCCCGATGTTCAACATCGCTGTCGTCCTGAATCGCACTGGCGCCTGGGATCCCATCCGCAAGAAGGCTGGGGATCACTTTCCTGGCGAAGACCAGGTAGCCCGTGTGGGCAACCATGCGGTCTTCGGGCCGTAACCTCTGGGGGACCGTCTTGTAGTATCTCATCAGGATCTCGCACACTTCGGGCAACGCAAACCCCGTGGCGTGCAGCGCGCCGAGGAGATCGGCCACCTGATTGGTCGTCGGCACGACGCAACCGAGCATTCCGCCGCCACTCAAGGCCTCAAAGGCCTGCGCGGTGTACAGGTGCGGCGTGGGGAGGTCCAAGAAGATCGCCTCGGCCGCCGCGATGTCAAATCCATCCCCAATGTCCTTCAGCCGGAAGTCGACACGCTCTTGAAGCCCCACGCGCTGCAGATTCTTACGTGCGAGCTCTTGCATGTCCTCACGCCGATCATACGAAATCACTCGGCCGTCGGCTCCGACCATCCAAGCCAGTGCGGTGGTCAGCGCGCCTGAGCCAGTCCCGGCTTCGACGATGGTCTTGCCGGGGCCGACGGATAGGCGCAGGAGGATGTATCCGATGTCTTTGGGAAAGATGATCTGTGAGCGACGGCGGATGTGCAGGAGGAGATCAGACAGAGACGGCTCAAACATGAGGAACCGCTCCCGGAGGTGGCTCTCGACTTGGGAGCCCCATGGGAGGCCGATCAACTCGAGATGACGGATGACCCCGCGATGGGTTTGCAGCTCGGCCTGCGGATCGAGGCGGAAGATGAACTGCTTTTGATCCGCCGCGACCAAAAGGGCTAGTTCTCCGGCCTGCGCGCGCCTCACAGAGGCCTGCATCATGTCCTATTCTAGCTCCGTATCGACCCGAGCACAGGATTGCCGGTCCCTGGCCGGCCGTCCTGTCGCTCGTCCTGGGCGACGACCCTTGGGGAGGTCGAGCGAGAAGCACTCACCCATCTCGAGCGTGATTCCTTCGACCGACCGGCTTGTCCAGAACGAGCCGTAAGACAACTGCCTTGTCCTGGGCGACGGATTCCGCTCGGAAATGCAGGCCCAGTCTGGAGGCGAGCTCGTTCATCGCCCGATCCCAGCCCTGCGTGGACCCCACCGACTCCCCGGCCACCCGATACAGGCCGCGGGCAAGGCGGTCGAACATCGAGCGCCCCGTGATGTCGGCCACGCCTGGCACAACCACAATCCGGCCGCCGGGCTTGACGACTCGGGCAGCCTCGGAGGCGCTGGCTGGCTCGAGGATGTACTCGCTGGGGAAGGTCGAGTAGGCGGCGTTGAAGGCCTGGCTGCGAAACGGGAGCTGCTGTGCGCGAGCGCGCACGACGCACGCGGCCCAACCCTCTCTTCTCAGCCGGCGGGCCGCCATGCGGGTCATTTGGTGGGAGAAATCGACGCCGACGACGAACCTGCCGGCCGAGCGCACTTGGAGGAGCAAATGCCCAGGCCCGTGGCCAATTTCCAGCAGACGATCCTCTGGCAGCGTCTCGAGCGCCGCTTGTTGCCACGTCCGCCACTGACCTGCGGAGCTCGACCAGGCGACGAAATCGTAGAGAGTTGCGCCAGGTCCATAGATGAAGGCGAAGAGGGAACGCAAGGCGGCGCGTCGGAGGCGGAGCAGCAGGCTGGTCATGGGATTGGGGCGGCGTCCCAGATCGGGTTGCGCATAGCCAATGAGCAGGGATCCGCCGTCAGCTTAGGGAAGGCGTAAGGATATCCAGTTTTCCCGGCAGCACGCGGTAGGTCACGCTTTCTAGGGAAGGCGCCCGCAGCTCCCCGTCCACCTGAAGCGGGGTATTCGGACTCATCTTGATCGTCAAACGGGTGGTGTGCTCCTGGTGGATGGCGGGATCCTTCACGTACTCGCCGCTGATGGCGCGTGGAAGCAGGGTGAGCATCTTGCGCCGAGTAGGGGCGAAGCCATACACGAACGTCAGTCGACCATCGGCGGGATCGGCGGCGGGCGCCATGCGGAACAGGCCGCCGGTGACGGGGCAGTTACCGACCGAGACCAGGCTCACCGGACCCCGATAGGTCCCGCCGTCCCACGTGATGTCGGCCTCCCAACGTGGCTTGGCAAGGATGGCGCGCAACGCAGCCACCAAATAGCGGATCACCCCCCGCAACCAGACCATGCGCTCATTGTAGATCGTGACCACCGGCTCAAGCCCTACGGCGGAGTTGTTGCCGAACACCCAATCGTTGGCCATTCCGAGGTCGATGCGCCGCGTCCGGCCGCCGGCGATCGCACGCGCGGCGGCGGGGAGATCGAGCGGGTGGCCAAGGTTGTGGACGAGATCGTTCGCCGTGCCAAGGGGCATGACGCCGAGAGGGCCCAGGACGCCCTCGGGGTTGGCACGGTATAGACCGTTGAGGACCTCGCCGATCGCTCCGTCTCCGCCGGCGACGATGATCGGGCGATAGCCTGCGAGCGCGGCCTGCCGCGCCAGCTCTTCGCCGTGCCCCGGCCCGCTCGTCTCCACCAGTTCGTATTCCACCCCGGCGCCCCGCAGTGCGTCTTCGACCTCGGGTCTGCGACGGCGCGCCTTCCAGCGGGCCGAGTATGGGTTGAGAATCACTTTGGCTGACATCTGTGCCCCCTACACCTGGCTCAGCACCAGGCCGGCGACCGAGAGGTAGATCAGCAAACCGGTGGCATCTACCAACGTGGCGATGAGCGGCGCCGACATGACGGTGGGGTCGATACCGACGGCGTCGGCGACGATGGGTATGATCGAGCCGATCGTGTTGGCCCACAGGCAGACCGCAAGAATAGTGATCGCCACTACGCTTGCCAGTTGCGGACCCAGACCCCATAGGAGAACCCGCGCGAACGCCACGGCGCCCAGGAGTATCCCGAGCAGGGTGCTTGTCTGCGCCTCACGCAAGAGAACGCGCAGGAGGTCCCGGCGGCGGACTTCACCCAGAGCCAGGGCGCGGATGATTCCGGTTACGGCCTGCGAGCCGGCGTTGCCGCCTGTGCCGATGATAAGCGGTATGAAGTAGGAGAGGGAGACCACGGCGTCGAGCTCCTTGCTGAAGTGCCGAAGGACTGTGCCGGTGAGCGTCTCGGCGACGAACAAGCCCAACAGCCAGAAGAAGCGCGAGCGGACGATCTCCGGGATGCGTTGCGTCCAGAACGGCTTGTCGATGATCGGGCCTGGCTCGATGCCGCCAAACTGCAAGACGTCTTCGGTGGTCTCTTGCTCGAGGACGTCGAGGAGGTCATCGTGGGTGATCACGCCCTGCAGGACGTTGTCCTTGTCGACGACGGGTAAGGCCGCCAGGCTGTAGCGGCCCATGCGACGGGCGACTTCCTCCTGGTCGACATCGGTGCCGACGTGGTGCACCTCGCGCCGCATGAACGTCTCGGCCGTCGCCTCGGGAGAGGCAACGATGAGATCTCGTAGCCCGACAATGCCGATCAGATGGCGATCACGGTCAACGACGTAGAGGTAATACGGCATCTGCTCGTCGGGGTGCACGGCCCGCACGAACTCGATGGCTTGCGCCGCGGTGGTATGTCGGCGGAGGGCGATGTACGAAGTCGTCATTCGCCCGCCGGCCGTTTCGTCCGGGTGGCCGAGCAGAGGCATGACATCGTCGGCTTCTTCCATGTCCGCCAGAGCTTGGGCTGCCCTCTCTGGAGAGAGATCCCCGAGGACGTCGGCGGCCTCGTCCGGCTCCATCTCATCCAGGACGTCCGCAAGGCGATCTGGCGTGAGGGCTTCCGCCATGTCGACCGCCTCGTTTTCCTCCAGCTCTTCGAGGAGCTCGGCCGTTTCGGGGATGTCGAACCTGGGAAGCAAGGCTGCCTGATCTTTGTCGTTGAGCACGGAGAAAGCGTCCGCCCGGTCTGCGGGATGCAGGCGGAGCAGCGCCGCAAGGGCGTCTTGCAGCTGACCTGCCTCCAGGGCGGAGCGGATCTGAGCGAGGGTGAAGTCGATGACGGCCTGTTCCACGCCGGCGCCTTCCTCAGTCGTCAGTCGTATGGACGGCGGCAGGGGAAAGGGGGCCGTCGGTCCACCAAGTGCAGGTCAGGGACAAAGGCCGCGAACGGCCGCCAGAGGGCCTCGCGTTGGGCGGCCCGTCAGAGAGGCAGCGCTGCGACGAACGATCACCCGTCGGTCTTCGTGGTCTTGGTTACTGGCCGCCCGAGCGGGCCGATTGTAGCACCCGAGAGGAGGGGAGTCAAAGAAGTGGGGACGACTGGAGCGACTCGAGCCCGCGGGATCTCTCCTAGCCTTGTCTTCGTCCGCCTCGTCCCGCCACCAAGCTGGCGTAGTAGAGCAGCTGCAGGATGGCGGCTGCCAAGCCCGCAATATAGGTGAACGCAGCCGCCGACAGGACGGCGTTCACGCCTCTCCGCTCTTCCTCCGAGTGGATCAGGCCTGATCGATCCAGCAGGTCCTTCGCCCGCGAGGAGGCATTCAGCTCGACAGGCAGGGTAGCGAGGGCGAAGACTGCGCCGAGCCCGAAAACCGCCACTCCGATCCATGCCAGCTGGGTCCCCATGGCCGTCCTCCACAGGAGACCGATGAGGATCAAGATCCAGCCCAGGTAGGATCCGATATTCACGGCGGGCACGAGGGCCGCGCGAAAGCGGAGTGGCAAGTAGCCCTGGTCGTCCTGGACGGCGTGCCCCAGCTCGTGGGCTGCCACAGCCAGAGCTGCCACGGAGTTGCCCTGCGCAGTCCCCGGCGAAAGGCGGAGCGTCTTCGTCCGAGGGTCGTAGTGGTCGCTCAGGACCCCTGTGGTCCCTTGGAGAGACACGTCGTGCAGGCCGCCCTCCCGGATAAGCCTTTGGACGGCATCCGCGCCGCTGATGCCGTAGGCGTTGCGCACGCGACTCCATCGTCGATAGGTCGAGTTCACCCACGTCTGCGCCAGGAAGACAATCACGAACGCGGGCAGCATGAACAGCAAGTAGTCGGTCGAGAAGAAAAACATGGGCTCCTCCTTTTCTCCTATGAGCCAGGCAGGCCTTCAGCTGAACTAAGAAGCTCGATTGCCCTTTCGAGCTGCGGGTCACGATCGTTCTGGATGTCCTCCTCCGTGATCTCGACGACCACATCCGGCGTCAGCCCCACCTCATGGATTTGGCGGTTGTCCGGGGTATACCAACGGGCAATCGTGATCCGGACCGCCCCGCCGTTCTCCGAGAGCGGGGTCCAATCCTGCACCGAGCCTTTGCCAAAGGAGGTATCTCCGACGAGTGTCCCGCGCCCGTGATCCTGGACCGCGCCGGCGACGATTTCCGAAGCCGAAGCGGTTCCGGCGTCGATGAGTACGACCAGCGGGATGTCGGTGGCGAGTCCTCCGCGGTCGGCCTCGTACACCTCTTCTCGGCCATCTCCAAACCTCTCGATCATCACCACCCCTTCGCCGATGAACTCAGACGCGACCTCGATGGCGGTGGTCAGGAAGCCGCCGGGGTTGCCTCTCAAGTCGAGAATCAAACCGCGTGGATCCTCCTCGAGCAGGTCGCGCAGCGCGGCGCGCAAGTCGCGCGTCGTGCGGTCGCCGAAGTCGTACAGTCGGACATAGCCGATCTCGTTCTCCAGCATCTCGCTCTCGACGCTGGGGATGACGATTTTTGCCCGTTCGATGACGAATTCGAGGGGATCTTCGGCGCCTTCTCGCCGGATCGTGAGTGTCACCTTCGTCCCCGCCGGCCCCAGCACGCGCCGCACGACGAGGTTGCCGTCCACGCCGGTCATGTCATCGCCATCCACGGCAATGACCTCGTCGCCGGGTTTGAGCCCGGCGGCTTCGGCGGGTGAATTGGGGATCGTGGAGACAATCGTCAGGAACTCGCTGTCGGTGTCGACGAAAGCGCCAATGCCCTCATACTCCCCCTCGAGCCGCGTGTTGGCCTGAACATACTCGTCTGGGTCCATATACGAGGTGTGCTGGTCGCCCAGGGATTGCAGCAAGCCGCGGATGGCGCCTTGCATGAGGCGAATGTCCTCGACCGGTTGGTCGACGTACTCCCGGTGGACCAGGTCCCAGGCCTCCCAGAATGGAACGAACACCTGCTCCAATTCCGCGCTGGGCGCCGACGCCCGAGGAACGGGCGGCGAAGTCGGCGATGGCGCCGCGGTAGGAATGATGGCTAGCTCCGGTAGGTCGATCCCCCCTAGCCTCGGGAGGAGCATGCCCACTCCCACGCCGCTGGTGAACAAGACTGCAGACAGGAACCCGCCTATAGCAAGTACGAGCAACGTTTTCAATACCTTCGAGGACATTCCGCCCATCCTTTGGCGATGCCTATGAGCATCTACAACAAGGTTATCACGACAATATAAGAGTGGGATGAATCCTGTAGGCTGAAGAAAACCGCTGCTTTACGTCCGAGTTCGAGGTCCTTAGGGCCTGTCTCGCCGACGCCGGGGCGTCTTCGGCCGTTCATCACCGTTCGTCGCCGTCTGTTGTTCCGTCTTGACGATCGTCAAGCTGACTGCCCGCCTTCCGTTGATGCGCTGCCCATTCGCTGAGCAGGGCTGGCTCGGCCTCGGTGCCGGCCGCTTCCGTGTAGCGCAGGGTCTGCAGTCCGTCGAGCGGATACAATGGGTGGCAGGATGTCGGCCACGCGCCGTAGGGAGCTTCGACGACCGCCGTCACCAGCGGCCCCACAACATCGGCGCGCGCCAGACGCGGGATGACCCTCTCGGCTGTGACGATCACCGTCTTCGCCACGAGGGCCAGCTCGACATCCACACCGAGATTGCGGCCTAGGTCGGCATTGCCATCCATGTCGGCTTCGAGAGCGTGAAGAACCGCCACATCGCACGCGATGGCAGGAAAGGCGGTGAGTTCCTCTCCGCTATACGGGTCGACCACAGTGCGAACATCGGGCCGAAGCTCGGGAAGAACCGTGCCTTGCCATGCCCGGGAGGGCATGAAGCCGACGCCGGCCAGCGACGCCCGCAACCCGAATGCCAAGCTAGCCTCCGTCTCCTCGACGATCTCGATCTCGCCCTTGCCGGCCGCGGAAGTGAAATGGGGAGCGAGGCCAAACGCCTCCAGGCCGAAATAGCAGGATCGCACGCGACTGACCACCCCCGCTCCGACAAGCAGGTCGCTCTCCATTCCCGCGGTGAATGCCAGCAAGGTCAACTCTGTCGGCTGTCCGCTTGCCCGAAAGGCCGAGCGCAGGGCAAGAGCGAAGGCCATCGGACGGCGATAGAGGGTGACGCCTCCCAGAGCCAACACGGCATGACGGTCTGGGACGAGGCGGACGGCGTCCTCCATCGTGATGCGCTTATCCCTGGCCATGCTGCTCGCCTGATGGGCCATTGCCCTCGAGATCAGTCACCCTGCGGCGCAGTTCCGCAAGGTCCTGGTCCTCTTTTCGCCATGGATCACGCGCCGTGTTGGCCGCCTTGCGCAGTAGGCGGATCTCCTCCGGCATCCGAGACCGGAGAAGCAGGACTAGAAGACCGCCATTGACCGCCACCACGAGCAAGGCCACCAGGCAAATCACGAACAGAATGCTATCGGTCTGCATCGGTGCGAAGATCCTACCCGCCCATGACAAGGGAGGGAATGACACGCGTAAGGTCGGCTGCCCTTGATATGCGGTAATCGGCAGCCGGGTGTTGGCCATCTTGACCGACCAGCACGGTGGTCATGCCGAGCTCACCAGCCGGGATCAAGTTCTGAATTCGATCATCGAGGATCAAGCAGGCCGGGGGGGATGACTCACCCGACAATGCCATCGCGCGCAAGTAGGCCTCGGGGAGAGGCTTGTTGTGGTATCCCAGCGCCTCGATGTCGACAACGAGATCAATCTCCCGGTCCACCCCCAACCGATGGGTGACTCGATCGACGTGTTTCCGGCTGGCGTTGGAGAAAACGACTCGCTTTGGATGCAAGGAGCGCAGCATGGCCGCAAGGGCAGCATCCGGCTCTAAGTGCTCTTCAACCGGGACGTCATGGACAAAGTCCAGATAGTCATGGGGTTCGATGCGGTGCTCGGTCATCAGCCCTTTCAGCGTTGTTCCATAGGTCTCCAGGTATGAGTGGCGGAGCTGTTCGGCTTCCTGCTCTGACAATCCCAGGCGCTGAACTAGGTATGCCAGGATGCGCTGGCTTAACGCCTCCCATAGTCCGCTGGAGCGAGGATAGAGGGTGTCGTCCAAGTCCAGGAAGAGCGTTCGGAAGGGGCCCATCATGGCGGATCCTTATCCGTAAGAACGCGGATGGTACTGCCTCGCGGAGGAGGCAGCTTGCGGCCTAAGGTCGCCCACCAGATGGCCAGGCCGGCCGAAGCGATGCCCAGGGAGATGAGGACCTCAGACCATGCGGACCGGAACGCAGCCCAGCGACAAACAAGGAACGCTATGGGAACAACGAGGACGAGGAGCACAAAGCGGCGCATGCGGCGCTCGATGCGCAGCCAGATCAAGCCGATGCCGAGGAAGGCCACGGCGAGCAGGAGTGTCGTCTGCCAATCCACCTTCGGCAGTATACGCTTCGGAAGGAGCCGATGTCAACGGCTGGGCGGCTCACTATCCACTCCCCCGGGCCTTGGGGGACGCTACGCTTGCCGCCCAGGGGAATCGGGAACTGGAGCCCGGCGTTATAATCAACCCGCGAGGGAGGATGCCCTTGACGATACGCAGCCTGCCAGTAGAGGTGACTTCGGCGATTGCGGCCGGGGAAGTCGTCGAGCGACCGGCCTCGGTCGTAAAGGAGTTGCTCGAGAATTCCATTGATGCCGGGGCTTCGCGTATCGACATCCTGGTTGAGGAGGGCGGTCGACATCGAATCGAGGTCACAGACGACGGCTGCGGCATTCCCTCTCAAGAGCTTGCATTGGCGATCGCACGCTACGCGACGTCCAAGCTGGCGAGAGTGGAGGACCTTTTCGCGCTGCGCACGCTCGGGTTTCGCGGCGAGGCGCTCGCCTCTATCGCCGCCGTGTCGCGCATGGAGCTCATCTCTCGCAGCCCGCAAGAGGCTCACGGAGCACGCCTGCTTGTCGATTGCGGGCGCGCCTCCCACCCCCGGCCGAGCGCCGCCCCGCCGGCCGGGCCTCCTTGGCCCGGCACGGCGGGTGCGCCGATCAGGGATGTCGGCGCCCCGCCGGGGACGACTGTGCGCGTGCAGGATCTGTTCTACTGCACTCCGGCTAGGTTGAAGTTCCTGCGATCCCCACTCACCGAACGCCGCAGGATTGGCGCGCTGACCGGGCGCCTTGCGCTGGCCTATCCCAACGTAGCTATTGGCCTCTCCCAAGAAGG
>Ga0209642_10001191_pt1 | contig 17218 bp, 14 predicted proteins | sample RifCSP19_2_FD_184025 | JGI IMG/M metagenome (GOLD analysis project Ga0209642, IMG submission 184025) | Soil microbial communities from Rifle, Colorado - Rifle CSP2_sed 19_2 (SPAdes) (version 2) | ecosystem: Environmental > Terrestrial > Deep subsurface > Rock core/Sediment | place: Rifle... | reverse complement strand
ACGAGCACCGCCACGTCGCGCCGGCGGCGGATCTGCCGGCTCTGGCGCTGCCGGCGCAGACGCGTCGAGGTCGGCTGGGGCGCGCTCTCCTCGGCCGCGGGCTCCGCCGCTACCTTGGTCGTCTTCGGGGTTCCGGTGGCCTGCTTCTCCTGACCCTTGCCCTTCGCAGGCGCCTTCGCCTTCGCCGTTCGTGCCTTGGCGGGCGTTCGGCGCGTCCTGGGGGTCGGCGCGACACCTTCGGCGTCCGGGGCGGATGTGGGCTGCTTGACCTCGGCCGCGGTCTCCGCAGGCGTCTTCTTGCCGCGGCCACGTCCCCCGCGCCGGCGGCGACGCTTCGCAGAGGTGGCGGGTGTCGCTCCTTCGGCCCGCTCGGTTCCGACCGACTGATCGACGGCCTCCTCCTGAGGCGGTTCCTCTTCGCCGGCCGTCGGGATCGCAGACGGTTCCTTCGTCCCGCGCCCACGGCCCCCGCGCCGGCGGCGTCGCTTGGCAGGTGTCGCTGGAGCCTCGCTCGCCTCCTTGGCGGGGAGTCGGGAGACCTCACCCGGCTGGGCATCGAGATCGATCTCCGGTTGCCCCGAGGGCGCGTCCCCGGCCTGGGGCTTCTTGGCCGTCGACGAGCGCCCTCGTCCACGTCCTCCCCGCCGGGTCCTCCTGCCCCGCGCCGCGGTTCCTCGGCCGCTCGCCGTCTCCCCACCTCCGGACGGACCCTCAGATGGCCCGCGGCCTTCGTCCACCGGGGTTGCTTCGTCGGTCACGCTCGCTCCCTTCGTGCTCCTGGAAGAGGCGCGGCGTGCCGCCGGGGCGGATGCGTCGGACGGAGAGGTACGAACTCGTCGGCTCGGGCTGCGCTTCGGCGTGGCCTCCTGCTCTTCCTCTGTACGCGGGGGCGCGGCAACCGATCGGTCACCGGGCCCCTGCGGCGCTTCGTTGCGCACGCGGAAAACCCTGTCCCCGGCGGGCCCACCCAGCCGCGGCCCTCCGGGTCGTTCACCCGGGGCCGGCGGGACCGGGGCCTCGCCTCCTCAGACCTCGCCGGGCCACCCGCGGCCCCGTGGCCGCGCGCCCGACGGGCAAGCTTGCACCCAGCATAGGCGATTCGGAGCCGGGCGACCGGATCCACGCGGGCTAGCCATTCCCGGCTAGTTGCCTGTCGGCTCGGCCGTCGGCCGAACCCGGCAGCCGCCTGATACACGCCCGCGAGGTCCGCTGGGACACTTCCGGGTATGGAGAGGGTCCTTCCCCGCGCTGCCACCGGCACGCACCGGATCCGGGTCCTGGTCGTCGACGACAACGCGGGGTTCCGCGAATCCCTCCTGTCGCTCCTGGACGCCGGGGACCTCGTCGTGATCGGGGAGGCGAGCTCGGGACTTCAGGCCCTCGACCTCGTGCCGGCGCTGGAGCCAGACGTCGTCCTGATGGACGTGCGGATGCCCGAGATGGACGGCATCGAGGCCACGCGCGTGCTCAAGCAGCGCCATCCGGGTATCGGCGTGGTGGCGCTGTCCGGCCACGAGGATCAGGAGATCGTCCGGGAGATGCTCGTCGCAGGCGCCTCCGGGTACGTCCTGAAGGATTCCGACGGCGACGACATCTTGAACGCGGTCATGCTGGCCGCGGCCGGCGGCGCGATCCTCTCGCCCGAGGTGACGCCCCGCGTGATCGGAGAGCTCACGGAGGCGCTCGACCGGGAACGCAGGCGGGCGCGTGAGCTCGAGGCGGCCCAGGAGGCCCTGGTCGAGCGATCGGCCAGGCGCCAGGAGCTCATCGCTCGCCTGTCGCACGAGCTCCGGACGCCGGTGACCGTCATCCTCGGTGTCGCGCAGACGCTGGAGAAGAGCCGGGCGACACCGGAGCAGGAGACCGAGCTCTTGGCCCGCCTCGTGGCACGGGCCCGGGACCTGGCCCGTCTCGTCGAGCGCTTCGAGCTCACGGTCGACGCCGCGCTGACCGAGCGTGTCGACGTCGCCGAGGTGGCCGACCGGATCGCCGCCAACGACCCCCGCGTGAGCCTGACGGCCGAGACCGGGCTCCCCGAGGCTCACCTGAACCGAACGGTCGCCCTGCGCGTCCTCGAGGAGCTCGTCGACAACGCGCTGCGCTTCTCCCCCCAGGCCACCCCGATCCAGATCCGCGTGGAGCTCGGCTCCCGCGGCATCGAGGTCCGGGTGACCGATCAGGGCGGTGGGATCGGGTCGCAGGACGCGGAGCGGATCTTCGGTCCGCTGGAGCAGCTCGAGCACCTCAACGTCCGCGTGCACCAGGGAGCCGGGATGGGCCTGGCCCTTGCCCGGACGGCGGCGCGCGCGATGGACGGGGACGTCGTCCTCGAGTCGTCGGGACCGGACGGGTCCACGTTCCTCTGGACCATCGCGCTCGAGACCTGAGCTCGGCTCAGGTGAAGCGGCGCATGTGCACGTTCAGCAGCAGGCCGATCGCCACGCTGTTCGTGAGGAGCGAGCTCCCCCCGTACGAGACGAAGGGCAGGGGGATGCCCGTGATCGGCATGATCCCGACCGTCATCCCGACGTTGACGAACATCTGGAGGGCGAGCATCGACGCGATGCCGGCAGCCAGGTAGGTGCCGAAGGGATCCTTCGACAACAGGGCGACACGGAACGCCCGCCAGAGCAGCAGGCCGAACAGCCCCAGGAGCGTCACGCTGCCGAGGAACCCGAACTCCTCCCCCACCACGGTGAAGATGAAGTCCGTGTGCTGCTCGGGAACGAAGTCGAGGTTCGTCTGCGTCCCCTGCAGGTACCCGAGCCCGAAGACGCCCCCCGAGCCGATCGCGATCTCGGCCTGGGTCCGGTTGTAGCCGCTCCGCTGTGGATCGTTCGCCGGATCGAGGAAGCTGGTCAGGCGGGCGACCTGGTAGTCCTCCACCAGCCCCACCTGGAACCCCCCGAAGATCAGCACGACCGCCGTCAGCGCCAAGATCCCGAGGTATCGCGCCCGGGTCCCCGCCACGACGAGCACGCCCACCAGGATCGCCGCGAACACGATCGACGTCCCCAGGTCGGGCTGTACGAAGACCAGGAACCCGGGGATCGCGGCGAGCCCGGTCGCCCGGAAGACGTCGCGCAGGGTGGCGTCCCCACGCATCTCGGACAGGAACGCTGCCAGCATCGCGATCACCGCGACCTTCGCCAGCTCGGACGGCGCGAGCTGGAACCCGAACAGCTCGAACCAGCGCTGGGATCCCTTCACCGAGGTGCCGAGCGGGGTCCGGACGAGGACGAGCAGGACGAGGGAGGCCGCGTAGACGAGCCCGGCGTAGACCTTCGCCAACCGATAGTCGAAGCTCGCGGCCAGCAGCACCACGACCGCAGCGACCGCGAGGAAGGTCACCTGCCGCTTCACGAACCGCCCGGGGTCGGCCCCGATCGCGGACAGGGATTGGTGGGTGGCCGAGTAGATCGCGAACAGCCCGATCACCGCCAGCGCGAGTGCTGCGAGCACGAGCACCGGATCCAGGTGCCGGATCGGGCGCCGTTCCGAGGGGTAGGCCCTGCCGGCGACCAGGTCCATCAGTCCGTCCCCGCCACCTCGACGAACTGCGAGAACCCGAGCCCGTACATGCCCTCGATGATGTGGCGGGCGATCGGCGCGGCCGTCGTCGATCCGTGACCGCCCTGCTCGACCAGGACGACCACGACGTGCTCCTCGCCGCCCGCCTCGGTCATGGCGGCGAACCAGGAGAAGTCCTGTTTGGGTTCGACCTCCGCGGTCCCGGTCTTGCCGGCGATCCACACCGAGTCGAAGGGGAAGCCGGCGAATGCTCCCGCGGCCGTCCCGTTCCGCACGGTCCCGGTGAGCGCCTCTCTCACGTACGTGAGGTAGGCGGGGTCGAACGGGAGCTTCTGTCGGCAGTTCGGCCGGAGGCGGCGGACCTGGTTCCCATCGGCGCCGACCACGCGGTCCAGCACGTGCGGCACACACATCTTCCCGTCGTTCTGCAGCGCGGCGTAGGCGGCCGCGAGTTGAAGCGGCGTCACCAGCGTGTCACCCTGTCCGATCGTCATCAGCACGAAGTCGCCCGGGAACCAGTCGCCGTCGGGGAATGCCTTCGGGTACAGCTCGTTGATCCGGCGCTTCCAGGCGGAGTCCGGCACGCGTCCCTCCTCCTCGCCCGGCAGGTCGACGTTGGACAGGGCGCCGAACCCCATCGCCCGCAGATCCCGTTGGAGCGGCTCCCGGGGCGCCAGGTCGTCGTTGCCTTCGATGCCGTCGTCCCACGGCGGCGGGTAGAACGTGGCCCAGTAGTCGTACCCCATCGGGTAGAAGACCGTGTCGCAGGAGTCCGCGAGCGCGCCCGCAAGGTTCATGAACCCCAGGTTCGCGGACGTCCAGTTGTTGAACACGTACCGGATCGCATCCGGGTTGTCCTCGTCGAACGGCGCCGTCCACGAGGGGGGACAGCCGTACGAGCGTCCCGTGATGACGACCTCCCGGTGGAGGGCCGACAGCGCGATCCACGGCTTGTAGGTCGACCCCGGGGGGTACTGCCCGGCGATCGCACGGTTCAGGAGTGGGTACGCGTTGGCCGCACCGAAGCGTCGCTCGAACTCGTCGTTCGACATGCTGCGGGTGAATGCGGCCGGCTGGAAGCTCGGCAGCGAAGCCAGCGCCTCGATCCCGCCCGTCTCGGGGTCCATCACGACCACCGCCCCCGCGTTCGCGATGAGGGTCCGGTTGGTGTTCGGGTCGTACACCCCTCGCGCGTGCCGGATGCCGAGTCGGAGGCCCTCCTCGGCCAGCCGCTGGATGTCGGCGTCGATCGTGAGGACGACGTCGTTCCCGAGCACCGCCTCTTGTTCCCCGATCTCCCCGAGGTTCTCGCCCTGGGAGTTCACGCGGTACTTCACGATGCCGTCAACGCCGGCGAGGTCGTGCTCGTAGATCGACTCGACCCCCGCCACGCCGACCAGGTCGCCGGCCTCGTACGAGGCGAACGCGGGATCCTCGAGCCGTTCGGGCGAGATCTGCCCGAGGTAGCCGAGCACGTGAGCCCCCAGTCCGCCGAACGGATAGTCGCGGACCGGCGCCAGGACGACTTCGACTCCGCGGAACTCCCGGCGGTGCTCCATGATGTACAGGACGATCTTCTCCGGGACGTCGATCGCCACCGGCACGGGAGTGAACACGTAGTAGCGCGGGTCGTCCAGGCGGGCCCCGAGCTCGGAGGCCGGCACGTCCAGCAGTTGCGACAACCTGTAGAGGACCTCCTCCTTGCGATCCCCAGCTCCCTGGCGATTCACGGTCAGGACCAAGCTCGGCCGGTTCTGGACGAGCACTTCGAGTCCCGAGCTGTCGAGGATCCGCCCGCGAGGCGCCGGGACCCGCACCAGCCGTACCGCGTTGTTCGTGGCCTCGCTGCGGTACTCCTCGGCCGCGAGGACCTGGAGGAACCACAGGCGGGTCGTGAGAGCCGCGAACATCGCGACGATGAGCATGGCGAGAACCTTCAGCCGCAGGCCCGCCCGGACGTCGGTCACCGAGGTCTCACCACCGGACGATCCTGCGGGAACGTGAGCCTTCGGCAGCCCGCCGGAGCAGCGGGAAGAGCAGCGGCGTCAGGATCCCGTTGTAGATGGCCGACAGCGCCGACACCCGGAACAGGTACAGCCACGTCGTGTCCAGCTGCCCGAGGAGGAAGGATACGACGCCGAAGAAGAGGACCCCGACGAAGGTCCCGCCGGCGACCAGGAAGACGGGGAGCACCGGGGACGGGCTCACGATGTACTGGCGAAGCATCCCGATCGCGTAGCCGACGAGGGTGAGGGCGAGCGCCGTGATGCCCTTCGGCTGGCTCAGCAGGAAGTCCTGCGCCATACCGCCCACGAACCCCGCCACCGCTCCTGACGCTGGACCCTCGAGCACCCCGAAGCAGATCGTCAGGAGGTACACGAGCTCCGGCCTCGCGCCGAGCAGCCGGATGTCGGCGAAGACCGTCGTCTGGAGCAGCAGGGCGGTCAGCACCACCGCCGCGAGCAGGAGCGTTCGGCGCACGAGACCCCCTACCCCGAGGATCCACCGGCGAGCACCACGAGGACCAGGTTCAGCGTGGAGAAGTCGACCGCCGGTCGAACGGTGATGGACTTCTCGAGCGCCGCGTCGTCGGGCAGGACCCGCGAAACGGTCCCGACGAGTACGTTCGGCGGGTACAGGCTCTGCGCGACCCCGGCTATCCGGTAGCCCGCCGTCACGACCTTCTCGTCGGGCAGCACCTCCGCCGTGGAGTCGACCAGCCCCATGCGCAGGTCGCCTCCGCCCGCACCGAGGATCAAGCCCGTCTCGCCAGAGTCCAGCCTCCCCGCAACCGCCGAGTCCGGATCGATGATGAGTTGCACGACCGCCGAGCTCGGGCCCACCCGAACGATGTGCCCGACGAGCCCCGCGCTCGCGACGACCGGCATGTCCAGCACGAGCCCGTCGCCCGAGCCCTTGTCGATCGTGATCGTCCACTCGAAGTTCGAGACGCCGTTCGCGATGACCTGGGCCGCGGTCGTCTCCAACTTCGGCCCCAGGCTCTGCTGGAGTCCGAGAAGATCCTCGAGCTGGGCGAGGCGGCTGAGGTCCGCCTGCGTGGTCGAGACCTCTTGCCGGAGGGCGGCCACCTCCTCCTTGAGCTCCCGGTTCTCCCGCCGGATCGAAGGGAGCCGGACCAGGGTCGAGAAGAAGTTCCCGATCGGGTCCGTGACCTTCGAGACGGCCTCCTGGAGCGGGCTGATGATGGCGAGCGCCACGTCACCCGCCGCGGCGAGCGGGCCCGAGTCGCCCTGCCGGTAGTCCACCGTGATCGTGACGAGCGAGGCGGAGACGAGCGTGACCACGAGCACCCTGGTGCTCCGCGCGCGGTTGCGCAGCGCCACGGCGGCCTACCTCCGTGACGGGCTCACCAAGACCCGCTGCAGGACCTCGAACTCCTCCAGGCACCTGCCCGACCCGATCGCGACCGAGGACAGCGGGTTCTCCGCGATGTGGACGGGCATCCCGGTCTCATGCCGGAGACGCTTGTCGAGCCCTCGAAGCAGGGCGCCGCCCCCCGTGAGCACGATGCCCTTGTGCATGATGTCGCCGGCCAGTTCGGGAGGCGTCCGGTCCAGGGTTGCCTTGATCGAATCGATGATCGCGGTGACCGGCTCCTCGATCGCCGTCCGGATCTCGCCGTCGGTGATCTGGAGGGTCTTCGGCAGCCCCGAGACCAGGTCGCGGCCGGGGATCTCTGCGATCAGCTCCTCCTGCATCGGGTAGACGGCGCCGATCGCGAGCTTGATCGCCTCCGCGGTGCGCTCGCCGAGCAGGAGGGAGTACTCCTTCTTCACGTGGCTGATGATGGCCTCGTCCATCTCATCGCCGCCGATGCGGAGCGACGTCGAGGTAACGATCCCGCCGAGGGAGATCACGGCGACCTCGGTCGTACCGCCGCCGATGTCCACGACCATGTTGCCGCTAGGCTCGTGGATCGGGAGCCCCGCGCCGATCGCGGCGGCCATCGGCTCCTCGATGATGTAGGCACGGCGGGCGCCGGCGGCGATGGTCGCCTCCTCGACGGCGCGCTGCTCGACGCCGGTGATACCGGCCGGCACGCACACGACGATGCGAGGCTTGGCCAGGAGGCGCCGCTTGTGCACACGCTGGATGAAGTAGCGGAGCATCTTCTCCGTGACGTCGAAGTCGGCGATGACACCGTCCTTCAGCGGACGCACGGCCTGGATGTGCGAGGGGGTGCGCCCGATCATCCGCTTGGCCTCGTTGCCGACGGCGAGGATCGCGCCGGACAGCGTGTTGATCGCGACCACCGACGGCTCGTTCAAGACGATGCCGTGGCGCCGAACGTAGACGAGCGTGTTCGCGGTTCCGAGGTCGACCGCCATGTCCTGACCAAGGAACCCGAAGGCCCCGTCGCCGCCCGCGCTTCGACGCCCCGGGGATGCGGGAAGTTCTCGCTGAACCCTCTCGGCCATGGTTCTCGGCCTTTGTACAGGACGCGTTCGGTGCTGGCAACCCTCGACGGTGGGTCGAGGCAACCTGAGGGTTCACGACCATCCTGACCTGCGATTCCACCGGGTCTGGAGCGGCGAAGTAGGGTTCGTCGACATCCTCCATCGGCGGTCGAGACGGGAAGCGAGATGCGAGCTGCTGTCGTGTTCCCAGGTCAAGGTTCACAGTTCGTCGGCATGGCCGACGCGTGGAACAGGCACGAGGCCGGCAGGGCGGTGCTCGAGGAGGCATCCGCGGCGATGGGCCGCGATCTCGTCGCCGGTTGCCACGACGAGGTCGCGCTGGCCTCGACGGACTTCGTCCAGCCCGCGATCCTCGCCTGCGACGTCGCGGCGTTCCGTGAGCTGGAGGCCGCCGGCGTCAAGCCCGTGGGAGCGGCGGGACACTCGCTCGGCGAGTTCGCGGCGCTCGTAGCCGCGGGCGTCCTAGAGCTCGCCGCGGCGCTCGAGATCGTGGTCGTTCGCGGCCGTGCCATGCAGGCCGCGGGCTCGGAGCGTCCAGGGACGATGTCGGCGCTCCTGGGCGTGGGCGTGGAGGAGGCAGCGGCGCTCTGCGACGATGCACGGGGTGAGGACGTCCTGCTCGTGGCGAACGAGAACTCGCCTCAACAGGTCGTCATCAGCGGGAGCATCCCGGCCGTCGAGCGCGCCGAGGCTCTCGCGATCGAACGGAAGGTACGTGCCGTGCGGCTGAGGGTCGCCGGCGCGTTCCACTCCCCACTGATGCGCTCCGCGGTCGAGCCGCTCTCCGCCGCGATCGACGCGGTGAAGTTCCGATCTCCAGGCTTCCCGATCGCCTCCAACGTGACGGGGGAGCTCGTCGAGGAACCCTCGGAGCTCCGCGCCCTGCTGGAACGCCACGTGGTCTCGCCCGTCCGGTGGGAACGATGTGCGCAGGCACTCGTCCGGGCAGGCGCGGAACTGCTCGTGGAGGCCGGTCCCGGCGACGTCCTCACGAAGCTGGCCAAGCGGGCCGTCCCGGGCACCAGGGCGGTCGCCGTCGGGACACCCGAGGACGCCGCGGCACTCGCCGCCGAGCCGGCATGAGCCCGAACGGCATCTCGACCGTTCGGGCGATATCCTCGTCCACCATGGTGGGCGGCATCCGCCGCCCGGGGGGGGATCGATGAGCGTCCTTCGTCACGCGGCCGTGGCCGGCCTCGGCTCCGTCCTGCCGGAGCGCGTTGTCCCGAACTCGTTCTTCGAATCGCTCGTCGACACGAGTGACGAATGGATCCGGGAGCGCACCGGGATCCGCGAACGGCGCTTCGTGAGCGACGGCCAGGCCACCTCGGACCTGGCGACCGATGCCGCGCGCTCGGCGCTCTCCTCCGCCGGGATCGCGCCGGAGCAGCTCGATCTCATCGTCTGCGCCACCCTGACGGCCGACACGCCCATCCCCTCGGCCGCGGTCTGGGTCCAGCGGAAGCTGGAGATCGCGTGCCCTGCGTTCGACCTGAACGCCGCGTGCGCCGGGTTCAGCTACGCGCTGTCGACCGGTACGGCGTTCATCGAGTCCGGGGCGGCGGAGACGGTCCTCGTGATCGGCGCGGAGGTGCTCTCGCGCGTGATGGACTTCACCGATCGAGAGACGTGCGTGCTGTTCGGCGACGGGGCTGGTGCGGTCGTGCTGCGCCCGTCGCAGGACGCCGGCGTGCTCGGCTCCGTGCTCGGAGCGGACGGCACCGCGGCCGAGATCCTCATCATCCCGGCAGGCGGCTCGGCCAGGCCCGCCTCGCTCGAGACCGTCCGGGCGAGCGACCACGCGATCCGCATGCCGAACGGGCGTGAGGTGTTCAAGCGGGCCGTGGTCGAGATGTCCAACGCCTGCCGCCAGTTGCTCGAGAAGTCCGGGTACACGGCCGACGACGTGGACCTCCTGATCCCCCACCAGGCGAACGCCCGGATCATGGTCGCCGTGGCCGAGCGCCTCGGCATCGGCATGGACCGTGCGGTCGTCGACGTGGAGTCGGTCGGCAACACCTCCGCCGCGTCGATCCCGATCGCGCTCGACCGGGCGTGGCGCGCGGGCAGGATCCGCCCGGGTGATCTCGTGCTGCTCACTTCGTTCGGAGCCGGCCTCGCCTGGGGCGCGAACCTGATCCGGTGGACGGGACCCGCGGCCCGATGACCCCGACGCCGAAGATTGCCGTCGTCACCGGAGGCTCGCGCGGGATCGGGCGCGCGTGCGCGGAGGCCTTGGCCGCCGACGGCTGGGCGGTAGCGATCGGCTACCGCTCGAACGAGGCGGACGCGAAGGAGACGCTGGAGGCGCTCGAGACCGCCGACGCCCCAGGAATGGCCGTCGTGATGGACGTGACGGACGAGGGTTCGGTGACGGAGGCGTTCCGTCGGGTCACGGACGAGCTGGGCACGGTCACCGGACTCGTGAACAACGCGGGGATGTCCCGCGACGGACTCCTCCTCAAGTACCCCACGGAGATCTACGAGCGCACGATGGCCACGAACATGGGGGGGGCCTTCCTGTGCTGCCGGGCCGCGCTCCGGGGCATGCTCCGCGCGAGGTGGGGTCGGATCGTCAACATGTCCTCGGCCGTCGCGCTGCATGGCAACGCCGGACAGACGGTCTACGCGGCCACGAAGTCCGGGCTCGTCGGGCTCACGAAGTCGCTGGCGCGCGAGGTCGGGGGCAAGGGGATCACCGTGAACGCCGTTTGCCCGGGGTTCCTGGACACCGAGATGACCTCCCACCTGACCGAGGAGGCCCGCGCTTACTACCTGGATCAGACGCCGATCGGCCGCGCGGCCACGCTCGCCGAGGTGTCGAACGTCGTCAGGTTCCTGATGTCGGAGGAGGCGTCGTACGTGAACGGTTCCGTCGTGCCGGTCGACGGTGGGCTGACGGCGTAGTCGCGGGGCCGCCGACCCCCTAGCATGGGCCGGCACGGCGACCAGGGAAACAGCCAGGGAAACAGGAGGAAGGATGGACAAGGCAGAGATCGAGACCCGGGTCCGCAAGGTCCTGGCCGAGCAGCTCGCTGTGGACGAGGCCCAGGTCGTCCCGGACGCTCGGTTCGCCGAGGACCTGAACGCAGACTCCCTCGACCTCGTCGAGGCCGTGCTGGCCCTCGAGGAGGAGTGGAACATCGAGATCCCCGAGGAGGAGATGGAGGGCGTGAAGACCGTCGGGCAGGCCGTCGCGCTCGTCGCCTCGAAGCTGGGGATGTCCTAGGGACATCATGGGCGAGCGCGTCGTCGTCACCGGCATCGGGCCCGTCACTCCGGTCGGCACCGGCGTGGAGGAGTTCTGGGCCGGGCTGACCTCCGGCCGCAACGGCATCGCGCCGATCGAGCGGTTCGACGCGTCAGACCTACCCGTCAAGCTGGCCGGCGAGGTTCCGGACTTCGACCCGGCCGCCTGGATGGAACCGAAGGAGATCCGCAGGACCGACCGGTTCGTCCAGTACGCGATGGCCTCGGCCAAGCTCGCCTGGGAGGACGCCGGGCGTCCAGAGATCCCGTCCGAACGTGGCGGGATCGTGTTCGGCACCGGCATCGGCGGCATCGAGTGGCTCCTGAACCAGCATCAGGTCCTGCTCCAGAAGGGTCCGGGACGGGTTTCCCCCTTCATGGTGCCCGCGCTGATGGCGAACGCTGCCGCCGGACACATCGCGATGGGGCTCGGCCTCACGGGTCCGAACTTCTGCACGGTCTCCGCGTGCGCATCGGGAGCCCACGCCGTCGGGGAGGGCTACCGGATGGTGCGGGACGGGCTCGTGGACCTCGCCCTTGTCGGCGGGTCCGAAGCTGCGACCCTTCCGCTCACGGTCGCGGCGTTCGCCCAGATGACGGCGTTGACGAAGAACCCCGATCCGGAGACGGCGAGTCGCCCGTTCGATGCCGACCGGGACGGCTTCGTCCTGTCCGAAGGTGCCTGTGCGCTGATCCTGGAGCCCGAGTCCCGTGCGAAGGCCAGGAGGGCAACCCTCTACGCGGAGGTCGCCGGATATGGAGCCTCTGACGACGCCTTCCACATCACGGCACCGGACCCGAAGGGGACGGGTGCCGCCATCGCGATCCGCCGTGCTCTCGAGGACGCGGGTGAGGAGCCCTCGGCGCTCGACTACGTGAACGCGCACGGGACGTCCACCCCGCTGAACGACGCCGCAGAGACCGCCGCGATCAAGGCGGCGCTCGGCGACGAGACCGCCCACCGGGTCGCGATCTCCTCGACGAAGTCGATGACCGGGCACATGCTCGGCGCCGCAGGGGCCGTCGAGGCGGCGGCCTCGATCCTGGCCATCGGGCGAGGCACGATCCCCCCGACGATCCACTACGAGACACCGGACCCCGAGTGCGACCTCGACTACGTGCCGAACGAGGCCCGCGAGGCCACGATCTCGCTCGCGATCAGCAACTCCTTCGGGTTCGGCGGACAGAACGCCGTCCTCGCCTTCCGCAAGACCCCGTAGCCGCTACAGCGTGGAGGTTCGGTAGAGCGCCGCGCCGTCGAGCCACGCCCTCGTCGCTCGACGGTCGATCACCGTGTCGAAGAGGATCCGGCCGGGCCGCCAGGTCTCGGCGCCGATACGGAACCGCTCCTCCCCGAGCGGCACGAGCTCGTCGTCGGTCTGCTCGATCGCGTCGTGCAACCGAAGACGCCCGCGACGGACGAGCACCCGGACGTTCGTAGGCCACAGGCCGAACCCGCGGAAGTGGCCAACGAGCTGCCGCCACGCCGGGTCTGGCTCGGGAGGCTCCGGGGGCGTCGTGCCCTCGCGGGCGAACCACGAGGGCCGTGGGCGACCGCCGTCACGGCGCCTCCCTCGCGTTCGAATGCAAGCGCGAACCGCGCGAGCTCGGGCTGCGGCGCCACGAACGCGTCGTCGGACAGCCGCTCGACGGGCGCCATCTCGCCCCCTGATCCAACGAGCAGCCGGTCGCCCTCGGCCCGGAACCGGGGGACGCCGTCCTCACTCCGGTAGTCCCCGGCGTAGACCGGAGCATCACGCACGGTGTCGAGCAGGGTCGGGGGCGGCAGCGGGGGGAGCTCGAGGCCGGCGGCGGCGGCCCGCTGGCAGTCCAGCGCGAACGTCAAGAGGCCCCTCCGCGTCGCCAAGGTGCACGCGCCGTTGGACAGGACGACGGCCCCGAAGCCCGCCGCCGGGTCGAACAGGACGAACGAGGAGAACCCGTGGAGGGTGCCGGAGTGGCCGACCAGCGGTCGGCCCTCCTCGGTCCAGGTCGACAGGCCGTACCCGTACGTCGAACCCCCCTCGACCTCGACGGCGTGCGGCGAGGTCATCAGCGCGTACGACTCCGCCGACAGCACCTCCCCGCCCCCGGCGAGGAGCATGCGCAGGTACGCACACATGTCCTCTGCCGTCGAGCAGATCGTCCCGTCCGCGGTCGCGCTCTCGAACCATGGCGCCGGAGCCAGCCCGTGCTCCGACCTCCACGGCCGGTCGTCGAAGAGCGGAACGTGCCCGGTCATCAGGCGCGGCCGCACGTCGTTGGTCATGATCGGCTCGGTCGCATCCATGGCCAACGGACCCAGGATCCGTTCCCGCGTGAGCTCCCACCACGGGCGCCCCGTGACCGCTTCGAGCACGAGGCCGAGCGCCTTGTAGCCGGCGTTCGAGTAGCCGAACCGCTCGCCAGGGGTGAACCCGGGCTCCTGTGCCGCCAACTGCAGGAGCTCGTGGATCGCCTCCCCGGTCGCCTCCTGACCGACCGCGAGGCCCGACGTGTGGGTGAGGAGGTGGTGCAGCGTGATCGGAGGGTAAGGCGACGCCGGCCGGAACCACGGGAGGAAGGTGCTCACGGGATCGTCGAGATCGAGCCTCTCGGCCTCGACCTCTTGGAGCATCAGTGCGGCGGTGAAGGACTTGCTCACCGACGCGATCGGGAACAGGCCGTCGCGCCCGGGTTCCCCACCGTGCCCGTCGTAGCCCTCGACGAGCACGCCGAGCGTCCGCTCGCGATCGGTGAACCCGACCCGGATCGCCGGACCGTGGAACAGCGGACGGCAGCGCTCGATCCACGCTCGCACGTGCGAGAGGAGGCGTTCGGCGTCGAACACGCCGCTATCCGAAGAACAGCTTCAACTCGCGCTCGGCCGATGCGGGCGAGTCGCTGCCGTGCACGAGGTTCTCCGTGATGACCAGCCCGTGGTCGCCACGGATCGTGCCGGGGGGAGCCGTGGCCGGGTCCGTTGGCCCCATCATCGCGCGCAGGACCTCGATCGCCTTCTCTCCCTGAACACGCGCGACGACGACCGGACCGGACGTGATGAACGCTACGAGCTCGGCGAAGAACGTCTTCTCGCGATGCTCGTCGTAGTGCTCTTCCGCGAGCGGGCGGTCGATCGTCATCATCCGCATCTCGGCGATTCGGAGTCCCTTGGCCTCGACGCGGCGGAGGACCTCGCCGACGAGGCCGCGGCGCACGCCGTCCGGCTTGACGATGAGCAGGGTCGATTCCACGGTCATGTTCAGGGTTCCTCCTGGACGGGTCTGCCGCTCGACCGCTGAAGGTCCCTGCCCCCCAGCAGCGTCCGACGGGCGTCCGCGACAGTATAGAGAGAGCCCGTGACCAGAACGAGGTCGCCCTCTCCGGCCGCGTCGAGCGCCGCGGACACGGCCTCCGGGATCGACGGGAACGTCTGCGTCGCAACTCCTCGCGCGGTGAGCGCCGAGGCGATCTCGACGGCGGGGCGACCGCGCCGACCCGACCCCACCGTCGCGTAGCCGATGTCGGCCAACGGCGCCAGCCGATCGGAGATGCCGTCGAGATCCTTGTTCGTGAGCACCGCGATGACCAGGTGGAGTCGGTCCCATGCGAACGCCTCGGCCAGCGCCTCGGCGAGAGCCTCGGCCGCGGCCGGGTTGTGGGCTCCGTCGAGGATCACGAGCGGGCGCCGGGTGGCGACCTCGAGCCTGCCGGGAGAGGTCGCTTCGGCGAGCGCCCGCCGCGCGGCCTCCTCATCGAGAGCTCGGCCGAGCAACGCCTCGGTCGCGACGATGGCCGCAGCGGCGCTGCGCGCCGCGAACCTTCCGAACAGCGGGAGCAGGAAGCTTCCGTACTCGGCCCGGAGCCCTCGGACCGTGATCGTCTGACCGCCGACGGCGAGAGCCCGTCCCTCGAGGGCCCAGCTCCGGCCCTCGAGCAGCATCTCGGCACCGACGTCCCGACACCGTTCCTCGATCACCCTCAACGCCTCCGCTTGCTGCTCGCGGACCACGGCGACCCTCCCGGGCTTCACGATCCCGGCCTTCTCCCCCGCCACCGCGGCAACGGTCGAGCCGAGCTCCGGGTGGTCCAGGCCCACCGGGCACAGGACGGCGACGTCGCCCGCCACCAGGTTCGTCGCATCCCACGTCCCGCCCATCCCGACCTCGAACACGCCGAGACCCACAGGCATGTCGGCGAACCAGAGGAAGGCGAGCGCGGTGAGCGCCTCGAAGTACGTGACGCGCCCGACCCGCTCGTCGACCGTCCGGAGGTACGGCAGCAGGTACTCGTATGCCTCGCCGAACCCCGTGTCTCCGATCGTCTCTGCGCAGATCTCCAGCCGCTCCGTGACCGACGCGAGGTGCGGCGAGGTGAACAGGCCCGTCGTGAGGCCGTGCGCGCACGCGAGACGCGAGACCAGGCGCGCGGTCGTCGTCTTCCCGTTCGTCCCAGTCACGTGGACCGTCGGGTAGGTGAGCTGCGGCTGGTCCAGCAGGTCTGCCAGCGCCCGGATCCGATCCAGGTCGGGCTTGGGCATGTCTTCGGGCTGCCGGCCGTCGAGCTCGGCGAGTGCGTCCGCGAAACGCACCGGCGTCAGGCCTGGGGGAGGACGACCTCGACCGAAGGCTCGGGTGCCTCGGCGGTCTCGATCGAGGCGACGTTGCCCGCTTCCCGCACGTCGCGCCCGACGCTCGCGAGGACCTTCAGCCGCTCCTCGGGCCCCCGGACGACGACGCGCTCGACCTCGGCGCGCAGCGAGAGCTTGGCGAGCGCCTTGGCCTTGCGGACTTCCCCGAGGACCCAGGACGCGACCTCGTAGACGACCGGGTCTCCTCCCGCCGCGGCGTCCTCGAGCTCGAGGGGCGAGGGCCAACTCCAGCGGTGGATCGACCCCTGCCGCCACCAAGACCAGACCTCCTCGGTCACGTACGGCAGGAACGGGGCGAACAGGCGGAGCAGCGTCGACAGGGCAACGCGCAGCGCGGCGATCGCCGAGCCGGCCGCCTCGGGTCCGTGACCCCCGTACGCGCGGCCTTTCACCAGCTCGAGGTAGTCGTCCGTGAAGCCCCAGAAGAAGCGCTCGGTCACCTCGAGCGCCCTCGCGTGCTCGTAGTCCTCGAAGGCCCTCGTGGCCTGCTCCACCACGTCGGACAGCCGCGCGAGCATCGAGCGGTCGAGCGGATCGGAGATCCCGCCCTCCGGCCCCTCGAGCCGGAGAGCGAACCGCGATGCGTTCAAGATCTTGATCGCCAGGCGCCGGCCGATCCGGATCTGCTCCTCCTTGAAGGCGGTGTCGACGCCCAGGCGCGCGCTGGCCGCCCAGTAGCGAACGGCGTCCGACCCGTACTCGTCCAGCAGGTCGATCGGCGTCACGACGTTGCCCTTGGATTTCGACATCTTCTTGCGGTCCGGATCCAGGACCCAGCCGCTGATCGCGGCGTTCGTCCACGGCACCGAGCCGTGCTCGAGGTGGGACTTCAGCACCGAGTAGAAGAGCCAGGTCCGGATGATCTCGTGGCTCTGCGGTCGCAGGTCCATCGGGAAGACACGCCCGAACAGGTCCTCGTCCTCGATCCACCCGCCCGCGATCTGCGGGCTGAGCGAGGACGTCCCCCACGTGTCCATCACGTCCGGATCCCCGATGAACCCGCCGGGCTTCCCCCGTTGGTCCTCCGCGTACCCGTCCGGAGCGTCGCTGGATGGATCGACCGGAAGTCGGTCCTCGTCCGGGAGCAGCGGGTGGGCGTGGTCGGGCTCCCCGAGTTCGTCCAGCCGGTACCACACCGGGAACGGCACGCCGAAGAACCGCTGGCGGCTGACGCACCAGTCGCCGTTCAGGCCCTCCACCCAGGACTCGTACCGCGCCCGCATGTGTTCGGGGTGCCACCCGATCTCGCGGCCCCGAGCCAGGAGTTGCTCGCGGAACTCCAGCGTCTTCACGAACCACTGGCGCGAGGAGATCACCTCCAGGGGCCGCTCGCCGCGCTCGTAGAACTTCACGACGTGCCGAACCGGCC
>Ga0209642_10001186_pt1 | contig 17286 bp, 11 predicted proteins | sample RifCSP19_2_FD_184025 | JGI IMG/M metagenome (GOLD analysis project Ga0209642, IMG submission 184025) | Soil microbial communities from Rifle, Colorado - Rifle CSP2_sed 19_2 (SPAdes) (version 2) | ecosystem: Environmental > Terrestrial > Deep subsurface > Rock core/Sediment | place: Rifle... | reverse complement strand
GCAGCCGCAGCCTCTACCGCTGGGACGAAGGCAAGGCGCTGGAGGTGCTTGCCACAATCGATGTGGTCTTCCCATTGATCCACGGTTCGTTTGGGGAAGACGGTACGTTACAGGGACTGCTCGAGCTGGCCGAGTTGCCCTACGTCGGATCGGGTGTGCTCGCGTCGGCAGTTGCGATGGACAAGGGCCTTTTCAAGTCGCTGATGCGCGCCCATGGCGTGCCTGTGCTGGATTTCACCGTTCTCAGTTCCGCGCAGATGGAGAATGACCCCGACCTGGCGCTCGACCAGGCCGAGGCGGTCGCTCCCTATCCACTGTTTACGAAACCGGCGAACCTGGGCTCGTCGGTAGGAGTCAGCAAGTGTCGCTCGCGTTCCGACCTCGTCGAAGGCATGCTGGACGCCTTGCGTTATGACCGGCGGGTGCTGGTCGAGAGGGGGCTCGAGGCGCGTGAGGTCGAGGTCAGCGTGCTGGGGAACGAGGAACCTCAGGCGTCGGTCGCCGGAGAAGTGGTTCCCAGCGACGAGTTCTACAGCTATCGCGCCAAGTACCTCGATGACGCCTCCGAATTGCGGATCCCGGCTCCGATCGATCAGGCCACGACCGAAGAAGCTCGCCGCCTCGCCCTGATCGCGTTCCACGCAATCGACGGCGCGGGGATGGCGCGCGTGGATTTCCTCCTGGACAAGACGACCGGTGAGCTCTTCTTGAGCGAAGTGAATACGATTCCCGGCTTCACGCGAATCAGCATGTATCCCAAGCTCTGGCAGGCAAGTGGAGTGACCTACCCAAACCTTCTGGACCGCCTGATCGATCTGGGAGTAAGACGCCACGCACAGATGGAACGCCTCGTGCGCGAGTACGGGGGTGAGGCGTGACCTGGAGCGAACGGACGCTCGGCCGCGTTCCGACGCGTGCGGAGAGAGTGCGGGCCAGGCGGGCTCGCCAGGCGTCTCAAGTCGAGTTCCTGCGGAGCACAGCCCGGCGCAAGCCGCGCCCGAAAGCGCGACCACGTCGCCGCTTCGATTTCGCCCTCCCCGGTGAGTTGGGGGTGGAAGTCAGCATGTCAGCCCTTCCCCTCCCAAGATTCAAGACAAGGTTGCTCACAGTCGTCCTTCTTGGGCTTTCGATTTGGGGATTGAATGATGTGATGCGGGCGACATCGTTCCGCGTGGGTGAAGCGGCTGTCATGGGCGCGAGCCTGTTCACTCCGGCGCAGATCCGCTCCCTCGCCGCTGTGGAAGGGAAGCCGGTGTTCTTGGTGAATCCACAGGAAGTCCATTCCCAACTGATGCGGCAGGCCGAAGTGGAATCCGCGCAGGTCAGCGTTCGCTGGCCGAACCAGGTGCGCATCCAAGTGAAAGAACGGCGGCCGGTCGTAGCATGGATCGAAGATGGCAAGACGTGGTGGCTGAGCGCGGATGGCGTCGCATTCTTGGAGCATGGGGACTGGCCCGGCCTGATCCGGGTGGAATCGTCCGAGCGGGCGCTTGAGATCAACGACGACCCGACGAGTCCAGCAATCGTTCCGGATGTCATCGACACGGCCATTGCGCTGGCCTCGCTCGTCCCGCAGGCCGACCGCTTGTTCTTCGACCGAGGTCAGGGATTGGGCTTTCGAGATCCAGGAGGCTGGTTGGTCTATTTCGGGACGAGCGGCGACATGGCGCAGAAGTTCCGCCTCTATCAGACGCTGCGAGAGAGCCTGACAGCCATCGGCAGGCCAGTGACGCAAGTAAGCGTGGCGGATCCGACCGCTCCTTACTATCGGTGAAGGGCAGGCTTGAATAGGTATGGGTATCACGGACGATCGGATCTACGTCGGACTCGATCTTGGCACGACCAAGACTTGTGCCCTGGTGGGCCAGATCGATGAGGAAGGCCGCCCGCGCATTATCGGGATGGGTATCTGCCCATCGGAAGGCATGCGGAAGGGCGGAGTCGTCAGTTTGGAAGGCGTGGCGCGCACGGTCAAGAGCGCCAAAGACAAGGCAGAACGGACTTCCGGGTTTGAGATCACTTCGGCGCTGGTCAGTATTTCCGGCGGCCAGGTCGCCTCGCAGAACAGCAAAGGCATGACAGCGGTCTCCGGCAGGACGATCGACCTGGACGATATCGGCCGCGCGGTCGAGGCGGCGCGCTCTCTTCCTGTACCCCATAGCCGGGAGATCGTGCACGTCCTGCCTCGGGGATACGTGGTCGACGGTCAGGACGGCATCAAGTCGCCGTTGGGTATGCACGGGTTTCGCCTGGAGGTGGAGGCGCACATCGTGACCGCCTCGACAACCGCTCTGCGCAATGTAGAGAAGAGCATCGAAAGCGCAGGGGTCGCAGTCGACGGCTGGGTCCTTGGATCACTGGCGGCGGCAGAGGTCGTCCTAACGGACACGGAACGCGAAATGGGCGTCGTGGTTTGCGACATCGGTGGAGGGACCACGGACCTGGCCATTTTCATCGAGGGGACGGTCTGGCACACAGCCGTGATCCCAGTCGGCGGCGACCATCTGACCAATGACATCGCGCAAGGTCTGCATCTGCCGCAGGAGACCGCTGAGGCAGTGAAGGGACGCCATGGGCATGCGTTGCAGGCAGCCCTTGATCCTAGCCAGTCCTTCGCGGTGAAGCCCTTCGGCCAGGATCAGCCAGCTCAAATCCGGCGCGTCGACCTGGCGGCCATTATCCAGCCACGTGTCGAGGAGCTCTTCGGCCTTGTGCGGCAAGAGATCAAACGATCCGGATATGACGGCTTGCTTCCGGCGGGCGCAGTGCTCACCGGCGGGACGAGTCTGATGACCGGTCTGCGAGAGGTGGCCAGCAATGTCCTGCGGCTGCCGGTCCGGCTCTCTCAGCCAGACGATCTGCGCGGTTTGGCGGATCAGCTCCACTCTCCCGCTTTCTCGGCCAGCATCGGGCTGCTGCGCTGGGCGCAATCGCTGGAGCGCGAAGCGGTTCCCGACGGTCGCACGTATGGCTTGTCTGGCTGGCCGCGTCTCAGTTGGGGGCGAGCCGCCGAGTTCTTCAGGAGACTACTTCCGGGCTGAGGCCCGTGCAAACTCTCGGCCAGGGCCGAGGTGGAAATGAGACCGCGAGATAAGAGGAGGAACGATCATGCAACCCATACCCCCAGTGGAGTCATTTGCCAGGATCAAGGTCATCGGCGTCGGAGGCGGCGGGAGCAATGCCGTCAACCGCATGATCGAAGAAGGGCTGGCAGGGATCGAGTTCGTGGCGGTGAATACGGATGCGCAGGCCCTGCTGCTCTCGAATGCGCCAGTGCGAGTGAGGGTGGGAGACAAACTCACTCGCGGTCTTGGGGCAGGCGGCAATCCGGAAATTGGGCAGAAGGCTGCCGAAGAGTCGGCCGACGAGTTGTATGAAGTGCTCAAGGGCAGCGACATGGTGTTCATTGCCGCCGGGATCGGGGGCGGAACCGGAACCGGCGCGGCGCCGATCATCTCCCAGATCGCTAAGGAAGTCGGCGCGCTGACCATTGGTGTGGTGACCAGGCCTTTCACCTTCGAGGGCGCCCGAAGAGCACAGGCTTCGGAAGCGGGGATCGCGAAACTCAAGGAACATGTCGATACGCTGATCGTCATCCCCAACGACCGTCTACTCCAGATCGCCGATAAGCGCGCAAGCCTTCAAGACGCGTTCAAGCTGGCCGACGAGGTGTTGCGCCAAGGCATCCAAGGCATCAGCGAGCTGATCACCGTTCCCGGCCTGATCAATTTGGATTTCGCCGACGTGCGCACCATCATGTCGGAGGGCGGTGCGGCGCTCATGGCTGTTGGGCACGCGACCGGTGAAGATCGGGCGCGCGTTGCCGCCGAGCAGGCCATCTCCAGCCAGCTGCTTGACATCACGATCGACGGAGCAAGAGGCATCCTGTTCAATGTCACGGGCGGCCCCGACCTCAGCCTCTTCGAGGTCAACCAGGCCGCGGCGATTATCAAAGAGACAGCTCACCCGGACGTAAACCTCATTTTCGGCGCGGTCATCGACACGAACATGACCGAAGAGGTTCGCATCACGGTCATCGCTACGGGCTTCGATCGATCGGGTGTTCCGCAACGCGCCAGCCGTCGCCCGAGAGCTGCGGTGACGGCCGCCGCTGCGACCAGCGCGAGAGAGGCTCCCGCGGAAGAGTTTCAGCCGCATGCCTTCGACATCAACGACCTGGATATTCCGGCCTTCCTGCGACGGCGCTAGGAGTCACGGATCAGGACCGGCGCCGGTCTACTCCCGCCACCGAATAGGACCATAGTACTATACGCCAACCTCATTGCACCGCCTGCGGTTCCTTGCGTCTTCTATGCAGCGCGTGCTAGAATTCGTGCCCCAAGTCCAAAATATCGGGGTTCGGCGGTGATTCGGCCGAGATCTGGCGCCGAACATTTGTTCTCGCGACGGGATCAACTTCTATGCGCTGCCCCTACTGTCGCAGCTTGAGCACGCGGGTGATCGACACTTCTCACGACTCGCGTGGCGGCGTCCGAAGAAGGCGTGTGTGCCTTGCTTGTGATCAGCGCTTCAGCACGTATGAACGTGCGGCGCTGGGGGCGCCTCTGCTAGTCAAGCGGGATGGCAGCCGGGAGGAATTCGAGCGCGATAAGCTCGCGCGAGGCATTCGCATCTCCTGCGCCAAGAGGCCCGTCTCGGCCTCCGACATTGACCGGCTCGTGGGCGAGATCGAGTCCGCGCTTCCGACGATGGGAAAGGCTGAGGTTTCCTCACGCGTCGTGGGGGACATGGTGATCGCGGGGCTCAAAGAACTCGATCATATCGCCTACATCCGATACGCCATCGTCTATCTGGGGCTGGATGACCTGCGCGCGATCCGCGACGAGATCGACCGCTTGCTGGAGAGCTAGAACTCATCTCAGCCTTGAAGGCGGCGTATTCCTGGGAATCGCGGGGTTCGCAACTGAGCAGTAGGGGCCGATCTCAGATCGGCCCCTACAGAGGCACTCTTCAGTTCAACATGACATCTGTGGGACAGCTTCTTGGGCCCAAATTATCGGCGACCTTCTCTGGGGCGTGAAAGCACAGCGCGGCTTTTCTGGAACAGCTCGTACGACGAATTCGGCACAGGTGATGTTCGGTCATCGGGTGAGGAGGTGAGAGCGATGTTGAAGGCAGTCGAGCAGGGCTCACGGACCAAGCAAGGCGGTGCGAGAGGAAAGGCCGTCCGACCGAAGCTTCCCAAGGCGGCCCGCCCGGTTGAGCTGAGCGATAACGCTCGCACGGTCTTGATGAAGCGCTACGTGCGAAAGGGCGAGGACGGTGAGCCGATCGAGACCCCTGAGGAGATGTTCTGGAGAATCGCTTTCCACATTGCACAGGCCGAGGCGGCATGGGGGGGCGATGTCTTGCAGGTCGCCCAGGAGTTCTACCAGTTGCTGGCCCAGAAGAGGTTCTTCCCCAATTCGCCGACCTTCACCGGAGCCGGCACGCCTCTCGGCCAGCTTGCGGCGTGCTTCGTCCTCCCGGTCAGCGATGACATGGGACGCGACGGGGCAGGCATCTTTCAGACGCTGAGGGATGCGGCGCTCATCCAACAGACCGGCGGAGGGAATGGCTTCTCATTCAGCCGCCTACGCCCCAAAGGCACCTTGGTGAAATCCTCGGCCGGCAGGGCGACGGGGCCTGTGGGTTTCCTGCGTGTGTACGACAAGGCCTTCGGCGAGATCGCTCAGGGCGGGAGCCGTCGCGGCGCGAATATGGCCGTGCTGCGTGTGGATCATCCGGACATCGAAGAATTCATCACCTGCAAGACCGACGAGAACGAGATCACGAACTTCAACATCTCGGTTGGAATCACCGACGCCTTCATGAATGCCGTGCAGTCCGATGAGGGGTGGGATCTTCGGTTCCCGGATGTTGCGGCGCCTGAGTACCATGGATTCTCGGGGACGCTTGAGCAGGCAAGGGAGGCCGGGGTTCCCATTAAGGTCCACAAGCAAGTGCCGGCGCGCGACCTATTCGCGAAGATCGTGCGCCAGGCACACCATAACGGCGAGCCGGGGGTGCTCTTCCTGGACGCGGCCAACCGCTCGAATCCCGTGCCGCATTTATATCCGCTTGAAGCGACAAATCCATGCGGTGAACAATGGCTAGGGCCGTATGAGAATTGCTGCCTGGGATCGGTCAATCTTGCGCAGCATCTTGCGCCGGGCGGCAAGATGGACTGGGAACGACTGCGCGAGAGCGTGGTGCTCAGCACGCGGTTCCTGGATGATGTCGTAACCGCCAATTCCTATGTCTCCGCGGTGCCGGAGTTACGAGAGGCGGCAGACCGCGCGCGGAGGATCGGCTTGGGGATCATGGGCCTCGCCGATGCCATGTACCACGTCGGCCTGCGCTACGGCTCGGAGGACAGCCTGGAGTTCGCCGGCCAGGCGATGGAGTTCATCCGTTACCACAGCATGCTGCAAAGCATTGAATTGGCCAAGGGACGAGGTCCTTTCGAGGCGATTGAAAGAAGCATCTACGACCCGCAGGAGTTGCGCTGGTCTTCGCCACGCCCACTCTTCCCCCAGGAACGTGACTTCGGACGACCTGAGCTCGACTGGGGAAGGGTCGTGGAAGGCATCCGACTGCATGGCATACGCAATGCGGCACAGACAACGATCGCGCCCACCGGCACGATTGCCACGGTCGCGGGCTGCGAGGGCTATGGCTGCGAGCCGGTATTCGCCCTGGCATATCTTCGCCATGTGAACGACCAAGGTGAGGACCTGCGCTTGACGTATACCAGCCCGCTCTTCGAGCAGGCCCTCATCGAAGCTGGCGTCGATGAGGCAGCCCGCCAGCGTATCGTTGAGCGCGTGATGGAGGGCGGTTCTTGCCAAGACCTGCTCGAGGTGCCTGAATCCATCCGGCGTGTGTTTGTCGTCTCTCAGGACATCACGGCCGATGAGCACGTGCGGATGCAGGCGGCGCTTCAGTCCTTCGTCGACAATTCCTTGTCCAAGACGGCCAATTTCCCGGAGGACGCCACCGAGGACGACGTCGCCAAGGCCTATCTGCTCGCCTGGGAGCTGGGTTGTAAGGGGCTCACCGTGTATGTGACCGGCTCTCGACAGAGGGTGGTCTTGGAGACCCATGAAACCGCCGCCCGCAAGGCCGGAGAGGCGGACGAGGCTGGGCAACTTCCGATATGGCAAGAGGGGAAGAAGCCCAGGCCCGTCCGTCTCGAAGGAGCGACATTTCAGATCGGCACGCCGCTGGGCAAAGCGTTCGTCACCGTCAATCAGAACGGCGAAGGGCAACCGTTCGAGGTCTTCATCACAACCGCCAAGGCAGGCTCCGAGACCGCAGCGGTCTCGGAGGCGATCGGGCGGCTGATCTCCTACGTCTTGCGCGTGGCTTCGCCGGTGTCGCCTCGTGAACGGCTGAGCGAGGTCGTGCGACAGCTGGCGGGTATCGGCGGAGGGCGTCCGATGGGGTTTGGACCGAATCGAATTCTGTCGCTTCCCGACGGGCTGGCACGCCTGCTGGCCGCCTACCTGGGAGGAAGCCTGGAAACGTCGCCGACCGATGCGCTCGCCAGCGGGGCAGGCCAGCTACCCTTGAGCTTCGGCGATCTCTGCCCCGAATGCGGAGCGCCCGAAGTGGTCAACGAGGAGGGGTGCCGCAAGTGCTATTCTTGCGGTTACAGTGAGTGCTAGGGCAAGCCGAAGGGTCTGCGGGTCATGCATGAGAAGACTGAGCCCCGGGCGAGAGTGGGGTGCGGATTAGAGATTAGAGACTAGAGATCGAGGATTCGTGGCGAAGCGCTTTGTGCTCGTCGCCGGAAACATCGGCGCAGGTAAGACATCGCTCACAGAACGCATTGGCTCACGCCTTGGCTGGCTGACCGCCTATGAGTCCGTCGTCGACAACCCCTACCTGGCTGATTTCTATGTGGACATGCGGGCGTGGGCCTTCCACCTGCAAGTATTCTTCCTGGGGCACCGGGCCGAGCAACACCTCGCTCTGGCGCGTTCGCCGCGCTCGGCGATCATCGACCGCTCGATCTACGAAGACGCGGAGATCTTCGCTCGGGCGAGCCTGAAACTGGGGAACGTCACGGAACGTGACTACCAGACGTATCGCAAGCTCTTCGACATGGTGGTGGGCAATCTGCCGTCACCCGATCTCTTGCTCTACCTGCGTGCCCCTGTCTCGGTCCTGCTGGATCGGATTCATGCCCGCGGGCGGGACATCGAAAAGGGGATTACCGAGGAGTACCTGGAGCTTCTGGATTCTTTCTACGAGGAGTGGCTGGCAACCTTCGACCTTTGCCCCGTGCTGACGATTCGCACCGACGACCTAGATTTCGTACACAAGGCAAAACACCTCGAGATTATCGTCCAACGCATGCACGACAAACTGGCGGGCAAGGAAGAGGTCGAGTTCCCATCCGATTCATAGTGCAAGGTCCCTCGTTGTACAGGCACGAGCAGGGATGCTGGCAAGGTCCCGAAGGCTCCGCGGAACCGCCTCGCCAGCCCCTCGACCTCGTAGGCCGGACCAGAACCCCGGATGCATCCCACCGGGTCTGGCATGCGTCCGGCCTCCATTCAGGCTGACTTGGTGGACGGTTCCTGGCTTTGCCCAGACTCTGCTCCGATGATACCGGGGGACGCGTAGGGGCGAAGCATTCGCTTCGCCCCTACCCTGCCGAAGAGGCAAGCCTCTTTCGAACATCACCGAGGGCCTGGGATCCTACGAAAGCCCAGTTGCCACACTACGCGGGATGCATCCTGACCCCCCCACGGCGTTGACTGCCAACTGATCTTTTTACCATCTTTTTACAAAGGCGACATCTCCACTTTGCGGTCGTCGAGCATGATATCTCCAGACAACGGTTTGAAGGAGGTTTACGATGTTCAGGATATTCTCGAAGGCGGTTTTGTTGGCGCTCGGTGTCTCGCTTGCATTCCAGGGCGTTGCGTACGCCGGTGCAGAGCGGTCGGAGGATGAGTTTCGGGCCGCAGGCGAGATCACAAGCGTCGAGACTGGAGCCAGCGCTTTCACGCTCCACACCCGTGCGGGTGAGGATCTGCGCATCTTCGTTGACGACGCAACGCGCTATGTGAGTCGCGAAGGCGAGATCGATGGTCTGGAGGATCTTGCCCCGGGGATGCACGCTCTCGTGCAGGGGACCCAAAAAGGGGAAAACGGAAAGATGACGGCTTCACTGGTCGCGGTGGGCAAACCAGAAGACGCCCGCGACCGTGTGCGGGCTGCGGGGAAGGTCACTGCGGTGGATCTCGCACAAAGCCAGTTCAGCATCCAGACCCGTGAAGGGGAATCGCTGACCTTCCTGGTGGGCGAACGCACGCAATTCCGCAGCAAGGATGGCTCGGTCAGCAGCCTCGGGGATCTCAAAGCCGAGATGCCGGTGCTTGTCATCGCCATCAAACAGGACGACGGCACGCTCATGGCGCTGCAGGTGGCTGTTGGCAGTGGCGAGGGTCGGCCTGAACTGAAGCGCTTTGCTGGGGCGATTCTGGGAGTCGACGCGGGTGCGGGCGCCTTCACGCTGAAGACGCGCGAAGGCGAAGAGCTTACCTTCCAGACGAGCGAAGAGACGCGCTACCATAGCCGGGATGGGTCAGTCCAGGGCCTCGAGGATCTCGAAGCAGGGATGGCGGCGCTGGTCGGGGCGAAGGAGAATGAGGACGGCAGCCTGCTGGCGCTGGCAGTAGCCGTCGGCAAACCCGAAGACCGCCCCCGCCCGCCTCGACCCGAGGTCAAGGCAGCGGGCAAGATCACGGCCATCGGCGGCAACTCGCTGACCATCGAGACGCTGCGTGGAGAAAGCCTCACCTTCCTCGTGGATGGCTCCACCGTCATCAAGTCGAGGGATGGAAGCGTCGACAGCTTCGACGATCTCCAGGCGGGCATGCCCGTGGTGGTGGGCGCCAAGGAGACGGATGCCGGGCTACTCGCTATCTTGATCGGCGTGGGCGGGGCGGACTCCGAGCGCCCGAACCAGCGGCCGGAAGGGCGGCCTCAGGAGCGGCCTCCTCGGGACGAAGCCCCTCCAGAACTTCCCACTCCAGAGCCGCGCTCCGGCGGCGCCTAGCTCGATCGCTGAACTGCTCGCTGACCTCCCCCGAAGCCACACTCGGGGGAGGTCTATACTTCTCCTCGATCGACACTCCCATCAGGACGGTGGGAGGTCTCTTTTCCCTTGTGCGACGCATAGGACCATAGTCCTCCCAGGAATTTGGTCAGGGTTGGCGCGGGAGAGATCGTCTCCTACACTCGGAGCAATCGCAAACCTGGGAGGTAGACATGTCCGGCAAGTCAGGCAAAGTATTATTGCTCGTGTTGATAGCAGCGATGTTGTCGACGATGGCTGCCTACGCGGAGGAAGAGCCCCCCCGAGCACCACACTCGCGTGGGCGGATACGTGGGGTTGTGATGGCGGTCGATTTGTCGGCGAGTACATTCAGCCTGCAGGCCGGAAAAGGCTCGGAAGGCGGCGGTCATGATCAAGTAGGACAACACGGCCAAGGCGGGGGAGATGGAGAGGGCGAGCGGGGCGGGCGTCGCGCCAAACCGCTCTTGATCCTCAGGGTCAACGAGGCTACGGTCTTTGAGAGTGCCAATGGCTCCGTCAAGGGACTGGCGGACCTCAAGGCGGGGATGAAGGCTCTTGTCACGGCGGAGCGCTTGGAAGGCGGGCAACTGCTGGCCAAGCAAGTGGTTGTCGGCAAGGCGGATCGCTCGGGCAAGAAAGTTCGAGCTGTTGGCCAGGTGGCTTCCCTAGGCCAGGGCACATTCAGTATCACGACACCGGAAGGCGAAACCCTGTCCTTCCTGGTTGACGGAACCACTGTCTTCAAGTCCAAGGATGGCAGCGTCGACGCCTTCGAGGATCTCAAGGTAGGGATGCTCGTGGCGGTCGTCGCCAAGACCGAGGCGGGTCAACTGAGGGCGATGGCGGTCCTCGCCGGAGCCGCCGAGGAGCGCTGATCCAGCCGAAATGAGTGACCAGGAGTGATCTGAGAGAGCCTGTCCTGTTATGGAGGAATCCTGGTTTGGGCGCCCGCAGGCAACCTGCCTGCGGGCGCCGCGTTAGGGCCTCTCCGATGTCACGCGCTTCCAGGTTTCCTGAATGAGCAATGCATCCTGGTCCATCTCCGGGCTCTCGCATAGGATGCGTCCGCCGCACTTGACGTCGGAGAGCGCCCGCAGGAGGGCTTCCAAGTCCAGATCCGAATCATCGATCATCAAGTGGTTCCGCTCGCCCTTCGGACCATAGTTGATCCCTGAGAGATGGCAATGCAGCCGCTTCATGGCCGCCGCCCCGAGTGCGCGCCGATAGCGTTCGAGGAGCGCCTTCCACTCTTCATAGGAATTCATGGAGCCATCTCCGGCGCGGGCATGCATGTGGGCGAAGTCGATGCATGGTTCCACACCTTCCACCGCCCTTGCCATTTCCAACGTATCCTCGAGCGAGCCCAGCATGGCGCCCTTGCCCATCGTCTCTGCCCGCAAAGTGACCGGGTTGCCGGCGGCGCGCAATTCCTGGACGCACTCGCGCAGCCTCGGGATGGCTTTTTCCAGCGCTTCCGCGGGGGGCTTGCCGAAGTACGAGCCCGGATGAAAGACAATATCCGTCGCGCCGGCAAGGTGGCCAAAATGGGCGGCATCCATCAGCCGCCTGCGGCTGTTGGGCCATTCCTCGGCAGTGGCATTGAGATTGATGAAGTATGGCGCGTGGACGCTGATTCGTATGTCCGCCTCGGCAGCCGTAAGGCGGATCGCCTCGCAGGTCTCCACTTTCACCCGCACGGATTGAACCCAGGCGAGTTCTAGCGCCTCGAGCCCCTTGCTCCCCAGAAACTGGATCGCCCCGACAGACCCCCCCGGTCTGGGCGGCGTGGCTTTTGGCGAACCGACCGTGCCGAAGCGGAACAACCCGACCTCTCGCTAGCTGGGCTCGCTGACTTCCTGCGATTGCTCGATGAGAATCCGTCGCAGAACTTTGCCGACGAATGACTTCGGCAGCTCCTGGACGAACTCGACCTTCCAAGGCACAGCATAAGTCTCCAGCCGCCTGCGGCAAAGCTGGATCAACTCCTCCTCACTCGCCCGCTCGCCTTGTCGCAATACGACATACGCCTTGACGCGCTGGAAGGGTAGCCGCGGGGCTTGGATGCCGACCACTGCGGCCTCGCGCACCTTCGGATGCTCGTAGAGCACTTCTTCCACGTCTCTTGGGAAGACCTGGTACTCCCCGGCCAGGATCATCTCTTTCTTGCGGGCGATGATCTGGAAGTAACCTTCACGGTCCATGCGGGCCAAGTCGCCCGTCAGAAGCCAGCCTCCGCGCTTGATGACTTCGCGCGTTGCGTCCGGATCGTTCCAATAGCCGAGCATCACCTGCGGGCCACGGACGGCGAGCTCGCCGATCTTCCCCGGCGGCATGTCCCGCCCGGTGGCCAGGTCGACGATCTTCGCTTCTGTGCTGGGCACGGGCACCCCAATCGAGCCTACCTTCCGAACCCCGTAGAGCGGGTTGGCATGCGTGACCGGGCTGGCCTCCGTCAGGCCATAACCCTCGACCAGCCGCCCACGGGTGAGCTTCTCGAAGGCCTCCTGCACCTCCACCGGGAGAGGCGCGGCGCCCGAGATGCAGGCGCGTATCGAATCGACTCGGAAGCGACGCACACTCGGGAAGTCATTGATCGCCGTGTACATCGTCGGGACGCCAGGGAAAAGCGTGGGGCGGTGCCGGCGAATCTCCTGCAGCACATTCGCCGTTACGAATGTCGGCAGGATAACCATGGCGCCCGCGATCGCCACGGGGACGCTCATGGCTGTCATCAGACCATAGATGTGCGAGAAAGGCAGGACGGAGAGGACAACTTCCCGCCCGTCACGCACGTCGGGGATCCAGTGGCGAGTCTGGAGGGTGTTGGCGACGAGGTTGCGATGGGTCAGCATCACGCCTTTCGCCACGTCGGTCGTGCCGCCAGTGTACTGGAGAACGGCGACGCCATCGGGATCGACTTCGACGCGCGGGGGGCGTGTTGGCTGCATGGCCAGCAAGCGGGAGAGCATATGGCAGGACTCCGGCAGGCGCGCCGGCGGCAAGTGCCCCTCTTTCTTTGCCCGCAGCATCCGGAAGAGGAAAGCCTTCCCACGCGGCAAGTGATCCCACACCGCCGTCAAGATGACGTGTTTCAAATCCGTCTCGCGCAGCGCACGATCTGCGATCGCGTGCCAGGTGGTTAGAGTGACGAGGACGGTGGCTCCGGAATCGCGGATCTGACGCAGGAGCTCCTCCGGTTCCGAGAGCGGCGTTGCGAACGCCGCGATCGCCCCGGCCATGAGCGTGCCGTAGAAGCAAAGAACGGTCTGCGGCAAGCTCGGAAGCACCAACATGACACGCTCGCCCGGGCTGACACCGATCTTCTGCAAGGCGTTGGCAAAGCGGTTGGCCTCGCGCTCCAGTTTTCGGTAGCTGATCCGCCTGCCCTGGAAGTAGATAGCGGGGCGGGTGGGAAAGCGTCCTGCGGCGGAGGCGAGGAAGCGGGACAGCCGCACCGGAGGGACACTGATCGTGTACGGGACGCCGTCGTCATAGGAGGTGAGCCACGGCCTCTGCTTGAGCAGGGACTGCCGTTCGGGCGCTTCACGCCATGAGCGCTGGCCGTCTAGGAACCTCTCCATCGCGCGATTGACCGCCTGGCGGCGTTCCAACATGACCATGTGCCCGGAGACCCCGACGTTGACTTCCTCGGCGTCGGGGATGGCCGAGGCCACCCGATCCAGGTATTGGCGGGCGAAGACCCGATCACGATACCCGCGGATCACCAGGGTGGGCAGGCTGAGTCGCTGAAGGAGATCCCACCCCTTCCAATGCCTGACCGCCTCGTAGTACATGCGCTTCAAGACGACGGGCGGCGCGCCGAGGGATCTGCGCACAAAGGGGTGGACGATGTTGAGGATGGGGACCGGGAGTTTCAGCGCCCAGCGCAAGTTCCACGCCAAGGGGAACTCGCCCGCGGCCGCGATCAGAACTAGCCTGGCAACTCGTTCAGGGTGACGCAAGATGTACTCAACCGCCAGCGCAGCGCCAAAAGAGTGCGCTACGAAGACGAGTTGTCCGGAGACCTGGAGGGTTTCCAGGACGTCGTGAAGATCATCCACGAGCGTCTCCAGATCGAAAGGCCCATCGGAATGCTCTGACAACCCGTGGCCTCTCAGGTCGAGCGCGATCACCCGCTGGCTGTCTGAGAAGTGGGTGAGCTGGTGAGTCCACTGTCTGCCGCTTCCACCGAAGCCGTGCAGGAAGACCAAGGTGCGGGAGTAGGTTTCCGGCGCGATGTCGATGGCAGACAGCGAGATGGCACGTTGAGGGCGCAGGCGGATTTCGCGCCGGTAGAGCTCGATGTCGACTTGCATGGCCTTCCTCTGGCGAGCTGGCGGTACGGATTCACGACGTCTTCGAGAGTCGCCGAACGATCACGACATTCGAAGCCGGCGCTTGGCGACTACGCTTGAGTTCCCTCCCGGCGCAGTGAGCCTGTCTTCGGCGTCTGTTCCCACGGCAGGCTGAAGTAGAACGTGCTCCCCTCGCCGTCCCTGCTGGTCACCCAAATGCGTCCGCCGTGCTGTTCGACAACGGTCTTCGCCAGTGCAAGCCCCAATCCGGTGCCTTCGATCGGGTTGTTCGGATCTCTCACGGTTACCCGACCGCGGAACAGGTGCTCGAAAACGCGCGGGATCTCATCTTCGGGGATGCCCGGACCTGTGTCTGTGACGCCGATGACGACTTGCTCCTTATCCCACTCGACCTTGATCTCGATCTTTCCCCCGTCTTCCGTGAACTTGATGGCGTTGCTCAGCAGGTTGACCATCACGGAGTTCAGACGCCCGGGATCTCCCATCACCACCAGGGATTCCGTCGGTGGCTGGTAGTTGATGCGGTGCTGTCTTGCGTCGGCGAGTGGCCGCAGATCCTCGATGGCATGTCGTATGAGGTCGTTGATCTGGCAAGGCTCATGGACGAGGCTGGCGGAGGTCTCCACGCGGATCGTCTCGAGCAGACCGGTGATCAGGTTGGTCATGCTGTCGGTGGCCCGCTGCATCATGTTGAGGGCTTTGCGTTGCTGTTCGTTCAACTCGGCGTCGTTGAGCAGATCGGCTCCCAGGCGGATGGCGTTGAGCGGGTTCTTCAGGTCATGCGCCGCCGTCCCCAGGAGCTGGGATCGCATGCGGTCGATCTGCTTCAAGGCCGTAATGTCTTGCATAACGGCTACGCGGCCGACGTCCGTGACTTCGCTGATCGTGGCGTACAACACACGCTCGCTCGGCGTGTAGACCTCCAGGTTCGTCGGCAAGCTCACGTCCTGGCCCATCAGAAGGTCACCGAGCGGGTGATTGACGAAGATCTCGTTGGCGAGGCGCCCTGCTGCCAGCTCGGTATTGATGCGAAACGCCTGCCCGGCGGCCTGGTTGACCAGGATGATGTGCCCGGAGCGGTCGGTCAGCACAACCAAGTCGGCGGTTTCCACGAGAGTCGCTTCCAGCCGGCTGCGCTCCTCGTTGACGCGGCGGAACAGATTGGCGTTGTCGATGGCGATCGCCGCCCAAGAGGCGACCGACGACAAGACCTGTTGGTCGGCGCGTGTGAAAGTGCCGCGCGGGTGGTTGATCGCCTCGATCACGCCGAGGACCTCCCCACGCGTCTCGAGCGGCACGCAGAGCACGGAAGTCGTCAGCAACCCTGTCTGGCCGTCGATGGCGCTATGGTAGAGCGGGTTGCTGCGGACGTCGTTGACGATCAGGGGCCGGCGATTGCGGGTCACCCAACCGGCGATGCCTTCTTCGAGGCGGATCGTGACGTCGCGGATGCGAGGCTGGCTGCCTCCGCTCGCCTTGACGACAAGCTTCTCATGCCGTTCGTCAAGCAGGAATAGGACGCAGGCCTCTGCCTGAAGCAGGCCCTGGGCGTGCTTCATGGCGTTCTCGAGGGCCGCCTCGAGCTCGAGCGTGGAGGTCATTTCACGACCAATTTCCCCGAGCACTTGGAGCTGATTGGCGCGCGCCTCGGCCGTCTCGAGGTGCATCGCGTCCTGCAGGCCTACGGCGCCGATATTGATGATGGCCTGGGCGAGCTCCATCTCTTGATCGCTGATTTGCCGTCCTGGGTGGGTGTAGAGCAGCCGTACGAGGCCCAGCGCCTGGTTGCGCGTAGCCAAAGGCAAAACGGCGGCGGCGCTAACGCCCTCGGTCTGTAACATGGCGATGTCTTTCACCGACCCCACGGGAGGGGCCGAACTCAAGGTGGCGGGGCGAAGGTCCTGCAATACCTGGCGATGGATCGGGTAATCGGGCATGCCTTGCGTGGGTTGGCCGACGACGGTCTGTTGAATGCCCTTGCCGATTTGTTGGCGAAAGCGCATGGTCTGGCCATCAGCATCGTCGAAGACCAGAACCTCGCACATGTCCGCGGTGGTTGCCTTGAGCAGATGCGCCGCAGTCAGTCGAACGGCCTCCTGCCGATCACGCGTGCTTGTGATGGCGTGGCTGGCCTGGTAGAGAAGAGACAGCTTATGGAAGAGATAGCTCTGACTCGCGCTTTGCCGAGCAAAAGCGAGGAGTTCCGCCGCCCGGGTGCCTAAGACCTCCAAGGTCGCAAGGATGTCGAGATCATAGGGCTCCTTATTGTCCGTTGCGACGAAGAGCAGGCCAATCGTCTGGCCGGTCGTGACGCAAGGAGTGCAAGCGACCGTACCCGGACTCAACGGGAGACCCAGCGATCCTTGCACGGAGTCGGATGATGCGGCCCGATGCTGGGACAGTGCGATGCGAAGCACGGGGTGTTCGCCCGCCGAAGACACCCGCCCCAACTCACCAACCGAGACCCCATAAGCGAAACGAGGCAGGAAGGAGGCCTGCTGGTCGTCGTATTCATAGAGGACGGCGCGCTCGGCAGGGATCAACTCAATGGCCAGGCGCAGCATGCCATTCAACGCCTGAGCAGGGTTGTAGAAGTCAAGGGAGGCAGTCGCCGCCTTGTAGAGGTTGCCCTGAATGGAGGCGCGGTCTACAGCCATCGAAAACACTTCCTAGTTTGCTTCACATTCGGTCTGCCCTGAACGGTACGCATTATGGCACAGATGGAGCCCCGGTGCAATCGCAGAGTTGGTCATGGGTGTATCCCACCTTGTGTGGCGGCGACAGCCCCGCGCTAGGCCCTCATGATCCCGATAGCGCGTAGGGGCGAAGCATTCGCCGTTTAGCCTTCGGATGTGCCTCGCTTCCCGCAGCGAA
>Ga0209642_10001185_pt1 | contig 17296 bp, 15 predicted proteins | sample RifCSP19_2_FD_184025 | JGI IMG/M metagenome (GOLD analysis project Ga0209642, IMG submission 184025) | Soil microbial communities from Rifle, Colorado - Rifle CSP2_sed 19_2 (SPAdes) (version 2) | ecosystem: Environmental > Terrestrial > Deep subsurface > Rock core/Sediment | place: Rifle... | reverse complement strand
TGGAGAGCACGACCGGGGAGTCCGAACGCTGGGCGGCCTCGAAATCCTCCCGCGAGCGGATCCCGTGGTAGCCCTCGGCCACCACCAGCTGCCCGCAGATGCCGCCGAGTGAGTTGCCCGGCCCCGGCAGAACCAGGACGTCGGGCGCCTCCTCGCGCAGCGCGACCCGCACGCTCACCGCGAACCGGTACGGCGTGGTGACCTGCTCGCCCAGCGTGTAGTCACGCAGGGCGGCCGGGTCGGTCGACCACGGGGTCCAGCGCACGCCGCGCCCGTCGATGAGCGTGGCCGACGGGGCCCTCCAGCGCAGGTCCGCCAGTCGCTCGCGGGCCGCCGCGGCCACGTGCGCCACCAGCGGGGTGTGGTACGGGCCATGCATCGCGAGGCGCAGCGGGAAGAGGCGGTCGCCGACCTTTACCGGCTTCAGCCGGCCGAGCAGTCGCGCGATCCCGGCTTCGTCACCGGCCAGCACCGCGTAGGCGCCGAGATCGATGCTCTCGTGGATCTCGCCGCTCCCGTTTCCGGCGGGGTCGGCAAGCACGGCGCGGACGGCGGCGTGCAGCGTCGGGTCGGGCTGCCAGGCCGCATCGGCGAGGGGGTAGATGACCTGGCCACCGGGACCTCCGCTGGGGAGCGGCTCCTGCTGCAGGATGGCCATCTCCTGCACCAGCCGGAAGGCATCGTCGAACGGGAGCGCCCCGGCCGCGGCGAGAGCGGTGTACCAACCCAGCGAGTTGCCGAGCACCGCGCTGACCGCGTGGTCACCGACCGCCACCTCGGCGTCGAGCAGCGACACGAGGAAGATCAGCGGCGAGGCGTGGATCGGCAGGAGGTGGCGCGACGGGTCGAAGCGCTCAGCGCGGTCGAGTGAGAGCAGTGGCTCGAGGTCGTAGCCGGCGCGGAGCTGCTCGGCGCGCATGACCCACGGATGGTCGGCCGGCAGCGAGCCGAGTGACGCCGCGGAATACGAGCCGCGGCCCGGGCAGGCGAGCACCGCGCGATCGGTCATGCGTAGAGCCGTCCGCGCACCGCGGCGACTGCCGCGCGCACGATCTGGTCGGTCCCGACCAGGACCGCACTGGTGGCCGTCCCCAGCGGGACAAAGCTGTCAACGGCGCGCACCGAACCGAGCAGTTGCCCGATGCCGGTTTCGGCCAGGTCGGCGATGATCGCGTCCGCCACGCCGCCACCGGTCCTGCGGCACTCGTCAACCACCAGCACGTTGCCGACCTCGGCGGCATGCTCGCGGATCGCCGCGATGGGGAGCGGATTGAGCCAGCGCAGGTCGATGACGCGCACCGCCACGCCGTGATCGGCCGCCAGTCGCCGGGCCGCCTGCAGCGAGAGGCGCAGGCCATTGGCATAGCTGATGACCAGCAGATCGGGCCGGGCGGTGCCGGGCTGGTCATACACCCTGACCTCGCCGGGGAGCAGGGTTGCCGGTGGCGCCGGGTAGTCGGTCAGCCAGCCGCCGTCACCATCGGTCTCCAGGTCCTTCTCGTGGTAGAGGGCGATCGGCTCGAGGAAGACGACCACCCGGCCATCCTCGGCGGCCATGGCCAGCGCGCCGCGCAGCATGCGTGCGGCGTCGTCGCCGCGCGACGGCACGGCCAGCACAAGGCCGGGGATATCGCGCAGGGCTCCGATGCTGTTGTCGTTGTGGAAGTGGCCCCCGAACCCCTTCTGGTAGGCGAGGCCGGCGATGCGCACCACCATCGGATTGCGGAACTGCCCGCTGCTGAAGAACTGCAGCGATGCCGCCTCGCCGCGCAACTGGTCGATCGCGTTATGGAGATAGGCCAGGTACTGGATCTCCGGCACCGGCAGGAGACCTATGTGGGCCGCGCCCTGTGCTATCCCCAGGATCGAGGTCTCGTCGAGCAGGGTGTCGAAGACCCGCCCGATGCCAAAGCGCCGCTGCAGGCCATTGGTCACGTTGTAGACGCCGCCCTTTCGTCCGACATCCTCGCCGAAGACGAGGAGCTCGGGGTGGCGCGCCATCTCGTCGATGAGGGCGGCGTTGATACAGCCGGCCAGGGTGCGGGCGTTCGGCGTCGTAGCCTCTTCGGGGAGCGTCCCGCCATGGATTTCACGCCGGGCGTCGGTGTCCACCAGTCGCTCTCGAGCGCGCTCCACGACGCGCTTGGGGTGGCTCGGGGCCATGGGGGCGACCACCTCCTCGGTCGTCTCGAGGCGCGGCCGGAGGGTCGCCTCCTCGGCGGCAGCCCACACTCGGCGTCGGGTGTCGGCCAGCAGTTCGCGCAGCTGTTCGGGGGTCGCGGCGCCAGATTCGATGAGGCGCTTCGCGTTGCCGAGCAGCGGATCGCGCGCCTCGGTGGCGATGATCTCCGCGGTTGACCGGTAGACCTGCTCCGCGTCGCTGCCCCCGTGCCCCCACAACCGGACGGTGGGCAGATGCAGGAAGGCCGGCCGACGGGCGCCTCGAACGTAGCGGATCGCCTCGGCAACGGCGTCCCACACCTCGTCGATCTCGCCGTCGGCGAAGCGGTAGGCGAGGTGCTGCATCGTCGAGAAGGTGGATGCGATCCAGCTCTCCGGCGTCGGGACGCTGATGCCCGTCTGGTTGTCCTCGCAGACGAAGAGGATCGGCATTGGCAGACCGATCTGGACGGCGTAGCGCGCCGTGTTGATCGCGGACAGGGCGGTCGCGTGGTTCGCGCTGGCGTCCCCGAATGAGCACGCCACGATGGCGTCATCGGGCAGGTCGATGGCCACGCCGAGCCGACGGGCACGGGCCAGGCTGAACGCGAGGCCCATCGCCTTCGGGAGGTGGCTGGCGATCGTCGAAGTCTGTGGCGGGACCCACAGCGGACGACTGCCCCACACCTTGTGGCGCCCTTGGGCGATCGGGTCCTCGCGGCTGGCCACCATGCCGAGCAGCGTGTCGAACGCCGGCGTACTGCCGGGCAGCTGGCGCGCGCGGGCCATCATCAGTGCGCCCGAGCGGTAGTGCAGGAGCGCCGGGTCGGTGATCCGCAGCTGTGCACCGAGCGTGACGTTGTTCTCGTGGCCGGCGCTGCTGATCGTGTGGAAGCTGCGGTTTGTCTTCTTCAGCTCACGTGCCGCAATGTCGAGCTGGCGGGACAGGACCTGGTCCTCGAAGAGTTCGACCGCCTTGCGCGCGGTCAGGCCCGTGCCGGAGTGCAGCGGAGCATCACCAGGCAGCACGCTGACCGCCGGAGCGGCGGTCGCGAGATAGGCGTCGAGGGCGGACTCGACGATGGCGACACGATCGAAGGTCATGCGCGACGTTCTCGGTGCTCGAGGGTGGGCGTGGCCGGTGGGCTGGCAATCATACGCGCCCGATAAGCCCGTGATAAGTCCGCGGTAAGCCTCCGAGGTGTCCTCTTTCGGTCCTCGTTGGCGCCGCGTGTGCTGGCGTCGCGGAGACTCACGGAGATGCACCGATGCGCAGAATCACGCGGGACCGCAGGGGCCACACGGGGGGCGGCTGGCCCACCTGAACACAGTGCGCCCGCCGGTCAGCCCCCAAGCGAGATGAGCACGATTCCCGCCACGGCGACGAGTACCGCCACCATGCCCAAGCGGGGGAGTGACTCGCCGAGCAGGAGGCGCGCCAGCAGCATGGTGGCGAGCGGGTAGAGCCCCGACAGGGCGGCGGCGATGCCGACCCCCAGCGTCGCAAACGAGAGGACCACGAGGCCGTTGGCGGCAACGTCAAGCAGGCCGGCCAGCGCCACCAGTCGCCCTGCACCGTGCAGGAGGGGTCCCTCTGCGCGCGCCAGGGCCATCCCTCCCACGACCAGCGTCGCGCTGCCGCGTGCGGCGACGAGGGCCCAGAGCTGGCCGCCTTCGGCGGCGCGGTTCACGAACACGAACCAGAGGCCGAAGCCCACGGCCGCGCCGAGCGCGAGAATCAGCCCCTGGCGGCTGACGCCATGCCTGGTCGCGCCGCTCGCGGCGGCCGCGGCGGCCACGGCGCAGCCGACGCCGGCGAGCTGGAGGAGGCTGATGGCGTCGCCCCAGACGAGGACCCCGACGCCGAGCGAGATGAGGACGCCGCCCACGCCGGCCACCGCGGAGACGACGCCCATCGACCCCTGCGCCAGGGCGCGATAGAGGGCCGCCAGGCCGAGACCGCCGAAGGCGCCACCGATGCCGCCGAGGAGCAGTGTTGGTGCATCGGGTGGTCCGGGTCGGAGAAGCAGCAGCCCACCCAGCAGCAGCAGGAAGCCGGTCAACTGCGCACCGCCGGCGACCACCAGGCCGCCGGCCCGTCGGGCAGCGAGACCGCCGGCCACGTCCCCCGCGCCCCAACTGGCGGCGGCGCCGAGCGACAGCCCGACCCCCGGTTCGATCACCCGGCTCCTCCTTGGCCGTCGCAGCGTGCGGCGGGCGCGTGGACTCTACCAGCCGACGGGTGCGGTGTGGCCGCGCTGGGCACAGGCGGTGCCCGCCGCAGGGCGGTCATCCGCGGCTTGACAGCCACTCGTGAACGACGCACAGTGCGCCAATCTCGGGACGCCATCCGCGGTGTCGGGCGACCGGCGCGCGCGTCTCCGAGTCCTCGCGAGGGACCTGTTGGCCGTCCACCCGATGACCGCATCCCCCGGCACGATGGATGCCGTCGATGCGACCGACCGCGACTCCGGCGGCGCGCCGGCGGTCCGCCTCGAACGACTTGAGAAGCGCTTCGGCGAGATTGTCGCGGTGGCCGGCATCGACCTGGAGATCGGAGACGGGGAGTTCTTCTCGATGCTCGGCCCGTCCGGCTCGGGGAAGACGACGACGCTGCGAATGATCGCCGGCTTCGAGCAGCCGACCGGCGGTCGGATCCTGCTCCACGGCGCGGATGTGACCGGCGTTCCGCCGTTCGATCGCGACGTCAATACCGTCTTTCAGGACTACGCGCTCTTCCCGCACATGTCGGTCGCGGACAACGTGGCGTACGGCATGCGTATCCGTCGGACGCCGGCTCCCGAGCGAGCGGCCCGGTTGGCGGACGCGCTGCGCATGGTACGGCTGGAGGGCTACGGGAAGAGGCGTCCCGCACAACTGTCCGGCGGCCAGCGGCAGCGCGTCGCGCTGGCCCGTGCCCTCGTCAACCGGCCGCGCGTGCTGCTGCTGGACGAACCGCTGGGCGCACTGGACCTGAAGTTGCGCGAGGAGATGCAGATCGAGCTGAAGGGGATCCAACAGGAGGTCGGCATCACCTTCATCTACGTCACGCACGACCAGGAAGAGGCGCTGGTCATGAGCGACCGGATCGCGGTCTTCAATCGCGGCCGGATCGAGCAGGTGGGCACCCCGGCCGACGTCTACGAACACCCGGCCACGACCTTTGTGGCGGGCTTTGTCGGAACGTCGAATCTGCTCACTGGCGAAGTCGCCCGGGCGATCATCGGTTCCGATGGCACGTTCACGGTGCGACCGGAGAAGATCCGCCTGGCCGAGCCGGCGGATGCGGCGGCCGGGGACGAGCAATCTGCACTCGGCAAAGTGCGGGATGTCGTGTACCTTGGCTCGGATACGCGCTACATCGTGGGGCTCGACGCTGGAGGTGAGTTGGTCGTGACCCAGCAGAACCTGCAGACGTCATCGATGCAGGCGCTTGCCGCGCAGGGCCGGGCGGTCCGGCTCCTGTGGAAGCGGCACCACGTGTTGGGTCTGGCCGACGGCCGGGCATCTGAGGGGTATCAAAAGGGAGCGGAGGATCAATGAAGACCTTTCGAATCACGGCGCTGCTGGCGGGCATCGGGCTCCTGGCGGCGGCCTGCGGGACATCGGTCCCGTCCGGGGCGCTCACCGAGTTGGGGGACGGCGAGGGCGAGCTGAACCTCGTCATCTGGGTCGGATATGCCGAGCGCGGCGAAGTCGATCCAGGCTACGACTGGGTGACGCCGTTCGAAGACGAGACGGGCTGCATGGTCAGCACGACCAACATGAACAGCTCGGCGGAAGGCGTTCAACTGCTGCGGTCAGGCGAATACGACGGCGGATCGTTCTCCGGCAACGCGTCGGTGCCGCTCATGCTCGCGGGGGATGTTGCCCCGGTGAATACCGATCTGCTGTCCAACTACGCGAACGTGTTCGCGGGACTCAAGGACAAGACTCACAACTCGCTGGACGGGGTTGCCTACGGCGTGCCGCACGGCCGCGGCCCGAACGTCCTGATGTGGAACACCGAGGAGGTCACTCCGGCTCCCACGTCGTGGGACATCATCTGGGAAGACGCTGGCGACTACGCGGGCAAGATCAGCATCTTCGGCGTCTCGGACTTCATCGCCGATGCGGCACTGCACCTGATGGTCAAGAATCCTGATCTGGGCATCACCAACCCGTATCAACTCAACCAGGAGCAGTTTGACGCCGCCATCGCACTGCTCGAAGAGCAGAAGTCCCACGGCGTGATCTACTGGAGCGACGCGTTCGACCAGATCACCACCTTCGCTTCGGGTGATGCCGTGGTGGGCACCAGCTGGCAGTTCCAGGCCAACACGCTGGCCGGCGGTGACCCGCCGGAGCCGATCGAGGCGACCGTCCCCGCGGAGGGTTCCACCGGCTGGTCCGACACCTGGATGATCGCCAAGAATGCCGCTCATCCGAACTGCATGTACCTGTGGATGAACCACATGATGTCGGCCGAGGCGAACGGCCAGGCCACGGTCTGGTTCGGCGAGGCGCCGACCAGCGAGGCTGCCTGTAACTACGCCGAGACACTCTCGCCGGGACATTGCGAGCAGACGCACGCGACCGACGAGGCGTACTACGACAAGATCTGGTACTGGGCCACGCCGAGGGCTGACTGCGGCGATGAGGACGCAGCCACAACCTGCAAGGACCAGGACGCATGGCTGGCAGCCTGGGCGGCGCTGACCGGCAGCTGAGCCTTCGCACCGTTACGGACTAGGAATGCCACGCTTCCCGGGGGGTCCGCCCCCCGGGAAGCACTGTTCTGGTAGCTGAGGCCAAGACCCTGGATTCATGACGGCTCCGAACCCGGTAACCATCGATCCACCAGTTGAGCGGAGCCTCTGGCGACGCGTCGCGTCATGGCTCTACTCGCGGCCCCGGACCCAACTCCGGCTCCTCCTGGCCGGGCCGCTGGGCTGGATGACGGCTGCCTACTTTGGCTCGCTCTTGATCCTGCTGCTGGGCGCCTTCTGGACGAAGGATTCGCTCACTGGCAAGGTGATCCCGTTCTCGTGGAGCCTGGACGCGTTCGGGAACCTGTTCGGCGCCGAGGTGTATCGCACGGTTGCGTTCCGGACAATCGGGATCGCCGTTCTGGTGACCCTGACCGCGGTCCTGCTCGCCTTCCCGATCGCCTATTACATGGCCCGCATCGCGTCCCCGAGGACGCGCAGGCTCCTCGTGGTGGCGGTCGTGATGCCGCTGTGGGCCGCCTACCTGGTGAAGATCTTCGCCTGGCGCACCATCCTCCAGGGGAATGGGGTGCTCGAGTGGGTGCTGTCACCGTTCGGATTCGAGAGCTCGGGATTAGTCGAACTCGTCAACTCCTGGCTGGTGCTCACCTATCTGTGGCTCCCCTACATGATCCTGCCGGTCTTCGCCGGGCTCGAGCGGATCCCGAACTCACTGTTGGAGGCATCGGCCGATCTCGGTGGTCGAGCCGGCGTCACCTTCCGGCGCGTGGTACTGCCCCTCGTCTTTCCAGCGCTGGTAGCAGGCTCGATCTTCACCTTTTCGCTGTCGCTCGGCGACTACATCGTGCCGGATCTGGTCAGCGACACGAAGTTCATCGGGAACATCATTTACGACAACTCGACCCTCGGGAACGTTCCCCTCGCGGCTGCGTACGCGCTGCTCCCGATCGTGGTCGTGATCGGTTACCTGCTCGTCGCGCGGCGCCTGGGCGCCTTTGAGTCCCTGTGATGGTCCGGACCGATGACTGAATCCGCCTGGGTCCGTATCGGCGTCCGTGTAATGGCCGTGATAACGCTGGGCTTCCTGTACCTGCCTCTCGTCATCCTCGCCGTCCACGCCTTCAACCCGAGCCGCTATCTCGCCTGGCCGCCCACCGGCTTCACCCTGCACTGGTTTGCCGATGCGGCGTCCAACCCGGGGTTGCACAAGGCGATCATCAACTCGTTGATCGCCGGGGTCGGCGCCACCGTCCTCGCACTCATCCTCGGAACGCTGGCCGCGATGGCCATTCAGCGCTTCAGGTTCTTTGGGCGCGACACGATCTCATTCCTGCTGGTGCTGCCGATCGCGCTGCCGGGCGTGGTGACCGGGATCGCGCTGCAGACCACCTTCCGGACGGCGGGGATCGGCCTGGGGCTGGGCACGATCATCGTCGGCCACGCCACCTTCTGCGTGGTCATCGTCTACAACAACGTGATCGCTCGCCTGCGGCGTCTGCCGAGATCGAGCGAGGAGGCGTCGGCCGACCTGGGAGCCGACACCTTCCTCACCTTTCGCCTGATCACGCTGCCCGCCATGCGGACGGCCCTGCTGGCCGGTGCGTTGCTTGCGTTCGCGCTCTCGTTCGATGAGGTGATCGTGACCAACTTCACCGCCGGACCGGGCACGCAGACCATCCCGATGTGGATCCTCGGCTCGCTGCAGCGGCCCCAGGAACTGCCGGTCGTCAACGTGGTGGCCTTTCTGCTGATCCTCGTGTCGGTGATCCCGGTCTACTTCGCCCAGCGCATCGGCGGCGAGGCGATCGGCATCACGCGCTGAGCCGCCACATGGACGGGCCGCCGCGCTCGCCGGTCACTCGCCGCCGGCGGGCCACGGCCCCGTTCGACCGATCGGGCGGCCGACTTCATCGCGCTCGAGCTCGTGGGGCCCGACCCCGGGCGGGTCGTACCGCAGGCGCTCGACCGGCTCCCCGCCGAGCAGATGCTGCGTGACGATCTCGCCGACGTCGGCCGGGGTCACCGCGGCGTACCAGGTCCCTTCGGGGTAGACCACCACCATCGGTCCATTGCCGCACTGGGAGAAGCAGCCGGAGTGGTTGATCCGGATTCTCCCAGCCGCGCCGGCCTCCCTGATCGCCGCCTTCATGGCGGCATGCACGCCCAGTCCGTCGCCGTCCACCGCGGGGCACCAGTCGCCCCGCGTGCAGACGAATACGTGTCGCTCATAGACGGACATGACCGCGGAAGTACCCCACGCATCGGACCCAAAGTACCGGGGCTCGTGAGCCCACCCCAACCTTACTATCCGACCAGCAAGGGCGCGGTCCGCACCGAATCGGCCCACGCGTCAACCAACGGCACTCATTCGCCAGCGAGGAATCCCCAGCAATGATCAGCAACGAGGTCGGGAAGCTGCTCACCGCGACCGAGGTCGCCGAGATGCTGCACCTGCACGTCAACACGGTCAAGCGGCTGGGCGACCGCGGCGAGATCCCGTTCTACCGGGTCTGCAAGCGCGGTGACCGACGCTTCCGCTACGACGACGTCGTGTCGTTCCTCCACCGCCCCAAGTAACCCAGACGGCGGCCCGCCCTCGGCCGCCGATTGATGCCGGTTCCGGCTGACGCCGGGACGGCCCCGTTCCCCGCCAGGGGGGCGCGCGACGACCGCCGAAGTGCCAGTCTTTCGGCGGTCGTTTCGTTGTCGGGAGATAATGCCCGGCCAATGGACACCGAACCGCGCCTGCGCCTGACCGAAGGGCAGCGCCTCCTCGACACGAGCGATCCGGAAGGCGCGCAGCGCCTGCTGGCGGCGCTCACCGGCCACCCCGATCCCGAGGTCGCGGGCCCCGCGTGGCTCGCCCTGGGCACAGCGCGGTATCGCCTCGATGACGAGGCCGGTGCCCTGGCGGCGTGGCGTGCGGCCGCCAACTCCAACGCGTCGGTGGCGTGGCAGGGTGCGCGCGCCGCGGCCGAGCAGCATGTTCGCGACGGCGATCTCGAGGATGCCATCGGGGCGTATCGCCAGGCCGAGCAGCATGCGCCCGCGGGCGAGCGCGGCGCGATCGCCAACCGGATCGCCTGGCTGCTAAAGGAGACCGGCCACGATTTCGCCGCGCGGCGCCAGTTCAACCGGGCACGCGGCGCCTACGCCACCTACGCGGCCTGGGTGACCTGGGGCGTCATCGCGGTCAACCTCGCCGTCTACCTGTTGGACGCCGCCCTGGCTGGACTGCTCGACGTGTCCGTCGCGTCGTCTGGAGGCTCGCTGATTGATGCCGGGCTGGTCTACGGTCCCGCCGTCGCAGCTGGGGAATGGTGGCGGATGATCACCAGCGCCTTTCTGCACCTGAGCGTGCTTCACATCGCCTTCAACATGTACGCGCTCTGGCTGTTCGGCCCGATCATCGAGCAGATGTACGGGCACTTCGAGTACGCGGTCGCGTACCTGCTGTGCGCCCTGGGCGGCAGCGTGCTGACAGTCCTGGTCGCTCCGCAGTCGGCCGCCGCGGGCGCATCCGGGGCGATCTTTGGCCTGCTGGGGATGGCCTTCATCGTCTCGCGCCGCCACCACGTGGTGATCGGCCCCCAGGCCCGCGCCGTCCTGTCGCAGGCCGGCCTGCTCCTGCTGATCAACCTGGTCATCACCTTTGCCTCGCCGCGCATCAGCTGGACCGGCCATCTCGGCGGCCTGCTGGTCGGTCTGGCGATCGGATGGATCCTGGCCCCGACCCAGGTGGCGACCCTGGGGGGCATGTTCCGCGGACCCGACGGCGCCAGCCTGTCCCCACCGATGCCGGTCCCGCTTCGTGCAGCGGCCTACCTGGCGGTGGCGGCGGTACTCGCGGTGGGAACCTGGGTGGCGGTCGCCCAGATCGGCTGAGGGCCTGACCGATGTGCTACGACGATGACGCCCGTCCGCCACTCCCGCCGATCCGCGGCGCGGCGGTGGACGCCGGTGAGCTGATCCTCACCGCTTCCGACGGGACGCGCGTGGCCGCCTACGCGGCGCGGGCGGCACAGCCGAGCGGCGCCGGGATGGTCGTCCTTCCTGATGTGCGTGGGCTGCACCCGTTCTACGAGGAGTTGACCCTGCGCTTCGCCGAAGCGGGGATCGATGCGTGTGCCATCGACTACTTCAGCCGGACCGCCGGGACCGGGCGGAGGCACCCCGGGTTCGACTACGGGACTCACGTCCCACTCACCCGTCCCGATACGCTGGCCGCCGACGTTGCAGCCGCGGCTGCGCACCTGCGCTCGCCGGCGGGCGGCGCCGTGGCGCGCCTGTACTCGATCGGCTTCTGCATGGGCGGTCGGTTCAGCTTCCTGCAGGCCGCGAGCTCGATCGGCTTTGACGGCGTGATCGGCTTCTATGGGTGGCCGGTGGGAGCCAATGCAGCCGGGCTACCTGCACCGGCCAACGAGGCGCCGCGATTCAACTGCCCCGTGCTGGCGATATGGGGCGGCGCCGACCGAGGGATCGGTCCCGAGGTGGTGCAGGCCTTCGACGCCGCGCTCGACGCCGCCGGCAAGGAGCACCGGACGGTCGTCTACCCGGGAGCCCCCCACTCCTTCTTCGACCGCAGCGCGGCCGAGCACGGGTCGGCGTCCGAGGACGCCTGGCGAGAGGTGCTGGGCTTCATGGGGATCGGCTAGGCGCCAGTGGCCGGCTGGCTCCCTGTTACGGGTTGGTGCTGCTGTGGCTTGACGGGTCGGAGGTAGAGGCCGAGGACCACCACCAGGTAGGCAAACCAGGTCATCAGGGTTGCCCACTCCGGCGTGCTGCTGTAGCCGAACAGTGCCCGCAGCAGCTGGCCGACGATGACGATTGGCCCGCGCTCCGCCAGGTCGCCGCCGTGCGGCAGGAAGCCGCTGATGTCGAAGGCGTGGGCAGTGCCCATGGTGATGACGCCCGCCTCCACGAACTCGTGGACGGCGTAGCCTACCAACCCGGCCGCGATGAAGATGAGGCCGATCCCGGTCCAGCGGAAGAAGCTCTGCAGGTTGAGGACGCGCGCGCCGCGATAGAAGCCGTATCCGAGCACAATCGCGATGCCGATCCCGATGACGGCACCCAGCAGCGTGCTCGCCGCGCCGGTGTCGGCCTCGCCGGCGGCGGTCACCTGGCCCAGCAGGAAGAGCGATGTCTCGAGGCCTTCGCGAATGACTGCGGTGAAGGCCAGGATGGCGAGGCCCCAGATGCCGCCCTCGGTCAACGCCCGATCGACGCCGGCCTGCAGCTCACCCTTGATGTTGGCCGCGGTGCGCCGCATCCAGAACAGCATCCAGGTCACGACCGATGCCGCCAGCAGGGTCGCGACGGCCTCGAAGATCTGCTCAGCCCGCCCCTCCAGCCCGTGGATGGTCACAAACAGGAGGATCCCGGCTACGACGCTCAGCCCGACCGCGGCACCGCTGCCGGCCCAGATCCGGTTGAAGTGCCGTTGGTTTCCGGTCTTGGCCAGGTAGGCAAGGATGATGCTCACGATGAGCGCAGCCTCGACGCCTTCGCGGAGGCCGGTGAGCAGCCCGGTGGTCAGAAAGCCGATGTCCAAGGGGTCCTCCAGCATTGGTCGGTTGGGCCGTTGAGGTCGCGGAGATCGATTCGTGGGAGAGGCTAGTGGACCGCCGCAGAGGCGTCAATCCATCTCCTACCTGCACGCTCAGGATTAGCCACCGAGCGCCGACAAGGGGGAGCGGACGGCTAGAATCCGAACCGATGATCGACTTTGCCCTGACCGATGCCCAGCGCGAGACGCAGCGCACGGCGCGCGCCTTCGCCGAACGGGAGATCCTGCCGCGCATCCACGAGCTGGATTCCACCTCGACCTACGACCGCTCCCTCTACGAGAAGATGGGGGCCGAGGGCTTCCTGGGCCTGCCCATCCCCGAGCGCTACGGCGGCGCCGGGATGGACTACATCGCCTTCGCCCTGCTGTGCGAGGAGATGGAGCGCGCCGATACCGCCTTCCGGGTGGTCCTTTCGGTCCATACCGGACTCAACTCGCTGACCCTCCTTCAGTGGGCCAACGAGGATCAGAAGCAACGCTACCTCGTGCCGCAGGCCCGGGGCGAGAAGCTGGCGAGCTTCGGCCTCACCGAGCCCGGCGTCGGGAGCGATGCGGCCAACCTATCGATGACTGCGCGGCGGGACGGGGACCGGTACCTGCTCAACGGCAGCAAGATCTGGATCAGCCTGGCCGATACGGCCGACAGCTTCCTGGTCTTCGCCACCGTCGACAAGGCGGCGGGATACAAGGGGATCACCGCCTTCATCGTTGAGCGCGGCTTCCCCGGCTTCAGCACCGATTCGCTGCACGGCAAGCTCGGCGTGCGCGCCGGCAACACCGGGATCCTGTACTTCAGCGACTGCGAGGTGCCGGTCGCCAACCGGGTCGGGGAGGAGGGCGAGGGCTTCACCATCGCCATGAGCGCCATCGATCAGGGCCGCTACACGGTCGCCGCCGGCTCGGTCGGCCTGGCGCAGGCCTGCCTGGACGCATCGGTCAAGTACGCCCACGAGCGCAAGGCGTTCGGCGAGGAGATCGGCCATCACCAGCTGGTCAAGCAGATGCTCGCCAACATGTACACCGGCATCGAGGCGGGGCGCCTGCTCGTCTTCAAGGCCGGATGGACGAAGAACGCCGGGGCGCGCAGCACCCGCGAGACGAGCCTGGCCAAGTGGTTCAGCACCGACCACGCGGTGCAGAGCGCCCTCGATGCGATCCAGATCCATGGAGCGTACGGCTACTCCGACGAGTACCCGGTCGAGCGCTATCTGCGCAACAGCAAGGGATCGGTGATCTACGAGGGAACCAGCCAGATCCACACGCTCATGCAGGCCGATTACCTGCTCGGCTATCGCCGCGACCGGCCACTGCGCATGCCCCAGCCACCGTTTGAAGGGGAGATGTAGCGGCGCCTCGGGTCAGCGCTTCGCGTCGTCCTCGGGCTCCTCGAGCGGGCGCCGCGGCGAGAGCGCCGTTCCGGGGGCCGGTGGAACCGGGCGCATGCCCACTCCCGGGCGAGGGATGCCGCGCGGGGTGAGCGACAGCGCCGCGAGCAGGGCTGCCGGCATGAGGACCAGCAGCACTGCGGTTTCGGGGAGCGAATAGGCGAGGGTGACCGGGTCGGGTCCGGTGAATCGCGGGAACGGGAGCACGCCGAGCGCGGCGGCCCACCAGAGACCGGCCCCGGCGAGCGCCGGCACGACCAGGAAGCGCCGCCACCAGCCGCCCTCCACCGCGATCGCCACTGACCCTCCGAGGAGGCCGCCGACTGCGCCGACCAGGGAGACCACGACGCCGAGCGGCACCCACGGCACACGTCCAACCCAGTAGCCGTCCACCAGCGAGAGGCCGGGGTTATTGAGCACCTCGACCCAGGCGTAGATGAGCAGGATCGACGGTCCTACGACCATCAGCCACAGCGACGCGCTGCTCACCTGACGCGCCGCGCGGGCGATTGGCGCTCGTTCGGGGTCGGCCATGGGCGGCACTATACTCGCGGCCATGAGTCGAACCGTCGAGCTGTCGCTGGGCCTGATGCTGCTCGCGATCGGCGTGCTGGTGCTGGCCAGCCAGGCGATCGGTGGCTGGATCTCCGGGCTCGGGATCAGCCGCGAGCTGCTCGCCTGGTGGCCCGTGCTGCTCGTCGCGCTTTCGCTCTTCTTCCTGGTCCCGTCGCTCATCGGTCGACAGGATCCCCGCCTGCGCGCGGGCATGGTGATCCCTGGGGCGTTCCTCGCCGGCGTCGGCGGCACCCTGCTGTACACGAGCATGAACGACCGATGGTCTGAATGGTCGTACCTGTGGACTTCGATTCCCTTTTCGATCGGGCTGGGCCTGTATGCCGCCGGGCTGATCGCCGACCTGCCGGCATTCAAGTGGATCGGCTCAGGGATGGCCATCGGTGCCGCGGTTGCGTATCTCGCGTTCGCCACCGCCTTCGGTGGCGAGGCGTTTCGGGTCATCGGCGCGGTGGGCATCATCGCCCTGGGCCTGGCGCTCATCGCCGGCGGGCTCGCCGAGCGGCTCAGCCGCAAGGGCCCCGGCTAGCTCTCGATCCCGCGCACCCAGCGGTCGAACCAGGCCAGGATCCGCTCCATCCGGTCGATGCGCCGGTCCGGCCGACCGGTGCTCTTCATCTCGTGGTGCTCCTCCGGGTAGGTGATCAGCTCGACCTCGCGGCCGAGCACGCGAAGGGCGGTGAAGAGCTGCTCGTTGTCAGGCATCGGGCAGTTGCGATCCTCCTCGGCCTGGAGCATCAGCAGCGGCGTGGTGATGCTCGCGACGTTGCTGAGCGGCGACGTGGACCAGAGCTGCTCCATCCCCTCATGCGAGAGCGGATCGCCGAGCTTCGCGCGACGGCTGAAGTGCACGCCGAAGTACGAGTTGCCCCACGCGGAGACCTGGTTGGCCACCCCGTTCTCCGCGACGGCGCCCCCGAATCGATCCGTGGTGCCGACCAGCCACTGGGTCAGGTAGCCGCCGTACGAGAGTCCCAAGACGCCCAGCCGCTGCGGGTCGGCCAGCCCGAGGGCGATGACGTGGTCGACCGCGGCCAGGGCATCGGCTGCGTCGATGTCGCCCCATCGCCCGTCGAGGGCGCGGATCCAGTCCGACCCGAACGTGTTCGAGCCGCGGATGTTCGGCATCAGCACCCGGTAGCCGTGGCCGGTGAGCATGGTCGAGTCCATCGTGCCGCCCGGCGCCCAGCCGCCGGTCGGGCCGCCGTGGATGTGCAGGATGGTGGGCAGCGACTCGGCGCCCGCGGCTGCGGGTGACGCAAGCCAGGCCTGCATCCGTCCGCCCGGCCCGTCGATCCACAGCTCATCCCAGCGGGGCAGTGGGAAACGGCTTTGCCAGCCGGAGCCGTTATGAGTGAGCGCCCGCAGGCGGCCGACCGATCCGTGGCCGCCGCCCTCGACCGCGTACACCTCCGCCCCGTGCCGGTCGTTCCCGGCGGCGAGCGCCACGCGTCCTGCGCCCGTTGCGAGAGCGGCGCCGACCAGCCTCCCCGCCGGGACCAATGGCGTGGCTGCTCCGCCGGTCGTCACGCGGTAGGGCACGTTGCGTCCTTCCGACGCGACGATCGCCACCAGCGTGTCGTCGTCGATCCAGAGCGGACCCGGGGCGTCATCGGTCTGCACCATGTCGGCCCAGGCGTCACATCCGACTGACCGGTCGAGCGCGGCCGTAAGCGACCGCGGCGCGTCTCCGTCGATCGGTGCCACCCAGAGGCCGGCCAGGACGTGGTCCGGCGGATCGGTCAAGTCGGTGCCGATGAAGGCCACCTGCCGGCCGTCCGGTGAGATTGCCGGGCGCTCTGCGTCGCCGGCCAGGCTCGCCAGCGGGCGGACCACACCGCCATCGGCCGGGACGCGGAAGAGCTGGCTGCGTGGGGAGATGTTCCAGTCGGGCCCCATGTCCGCGGCGAATGCCAGCCAGCTTCCATCGGGCGACCAGCACGGCGTGGCCACGTCGAAGTCACCCGACGTCAGCTGGAGGGGTCGTGCGCCGGCGCGTGCTGCCGCCACGAACAGGTGGGCGCGCCGCGAGAGGTGGCCGGACTCATCGTCGCGGAAGTCGGTGCGCGTGATGCGGCGCGCCCGCAGCGCCTTGCCCTTCGCCTCCGGGCCGACCGCGAAGCGGTGCTCACCTGCCTGCGCGGTGAATGCCAGGAGCTTGCCGTTCGGGCTCCAGCGCGGCGATGCGGCGCCGTGGGGCATGCGGGTCACCTGTCGCGGCGGCCCGCCGGCGACAGGCTGGATCCAGATCTGCGCCTCACCGGTGGCGCCCCCGGCCGGACCACGGACGAAGGCGACCAGGCGCCCGTCGGGCGAGATCGCCGGCGACCCGTCGCGGGTCAGTCCATCGGTCAACCGGCGTGCCGGACCCCCCGACCAGCCGCCCGTCCACAGGTGCGAGCGGTAGTGGCCGCCGACCACCGTACGGCGCGCGTAGACCACGCAGTGGCCGTCGCGCGACAGGTCGAACGACTCGATGGCGACCTGGGCGCTGACCAGCGCGCGGCCGGTCGGCTGGAGCTTCGGCATGCCCCCGAGCATAGACGACGCGTCGATTCTTCTGGACTGCGAATGTGCCCGTGTGCCATTGTCTTGCCGTCCCGATTTCAGTCACGGCCCCGAAGGAGAGTTGCATGCGCTCGTCCCGACCCGTCCTCCTGCCGGCGCTCGCCGCGCTGAGCATCATCGTGGCAGCCTGCACATCGTCGTCGCCGTCGGGATCAGCGACGCCGTCCGGGAGCGTCGCGCCGGTCAGTGGCGGCACGGTGCGCATCGGGATCGGCGGCTTCCCCGACAGCCTGAACCCGGGGAACGGACTGCTGACCGAGTCCTACACGCTGTATGAGCTCGTCTACGACACGCCGATCGGCTTGACACCCGAGGGCGACTTTGTCCCG
>Ga0209642_10001178_pt1 | contig 17371 bp, 14 predicted proteins | sample RifCSP19_2_FD_184025 | JGI IMG/M metagenome (GOLD analysis project Ga0209642, IMG submission 184025) | Soil microbial communities from Rifle, Colorado - Rifle CSP2_sed 19_2 (SPAdes) (version 2) | ecosystem: Environmental > Terrestrial > Deep subsurface > Rock core/Sediment | place: Rifle... | reverse complement strand
AGCCCCCTCTGTCAATATTTTTAAAGGCAGATACCGGCGTTTCCATATCAGCCATGATTTCCCTGAACACAGGTATAAGATTGCCCTTTTTAGCCTTACTTATAAAATCCTCTAACGAGGGAAAGTATCTGATTTTTTTCATAATATCGGGTTAATTTAACACACAGGATTTAAAAGTGTCAAGGTTGATAAAACAGGTGAACTATTCTTCTGCTTGCCCATTCATATTTCATCTGCTACAATTTAGCCAAAAAATCATCTTCTTACCCTCCCCTTCTCCCCATTATATTGACTGGAAGGTTTGAGAGGCAAGCTGCAAAAAGGAGGAATCGGCATGGCTGAAAAGATAAAAAATTTTATTAACGGAAAATGGATAGATGCGCTTGATGGGAGGACTCTTAAAAGCATCAATCCTGCCGATACATCAGACATCGTAGGCATTATCCCGCGCTCCGGTCAAAATGATATAGACATGGCTGTTGCGGCAGCCCGCAAGGCATACGAAAAGTGGCGACTTACCCCTGCCCCAAGAAGGGGTGAGATAATCCTGAGAGCGGCAGAGATGATTTGCAAAACAAAGCAGGAGCTTGGCGAGCTTGTTACGCGTGAAATGGGCAAAGTATTGCCGGAAGGCCTTGGCGATGTGCAGGAGGCCATAGACATGGCATATTACATGGGGAGCGAAGGCCGCAGGCTTTCCGGAGAAACTGTGCCTTCTGAATTGCCTGATAAAGACTGCAAATCCATCCGTGTCCCCATTGGCGTCTTTGCCCTGATTACGCCATGGAACTTTCCTACAGCCATACCGGCCTGGAAAATGTTTCCGTCTCTTGTCTGCGGCAATACTGTTGTTTTCAAACCGTCAATCTACACACCTGTATGCGCAACAAGCCTGGTGAAAATTATTGCTGAGGCAGGCATTCCGGATGGCGTATTGAATCTTGTTCACGGAACCGGCGAAGAAATCGGAGAATATCTTGCAACACATCCTGACATAGACGGCGTATCATTTACAGGTTCAACGGCTGTGGGAGAAAAGCTGGCAAGGATGTGCAGTGCATTGGATAAAGAGATTTCATGCGAAATGGGCGGCAAGAATGCAATAATCGTTATGGATGATGCAAAACTGGAACTTGCCGTTGAAGGCACAATCTGGGGAGGCTTTGGCACAACAGGACAAAGGTGCACGGCAACAAGCCGTGTGGTGGCGCATGAGGCGGTTTACAATAAGTTTCTTGATATGTTGACAAAGGCCGCTTCAAGATTAAGATTGGGCAGCGGCCTTTCAAAAACAACCGATGTTGGGCCGGTGATAAATGAGTCGCAGATGCAGAAAATATTAAACTATATTGATATTGGCATAAAAGAAGGGGCAAAACTTATTATGGGCGGTAAGGCATATAAGAAAGGACCGTGCGCCAAAGGATATTTCATAGAACCGACCATATTTGCAGATGTCCAACCAAACATGCATATAGCGCAGGAAGAAATCTTCGGCCCTGTCGTATCTGTAATAAAAACAAAAAAAATGGAGGATGCCATAAAAATCGTAAATGACGTAAAGTATGGCCTTTCATCCGCCATATACACCCAGGATGTAAACAACTCTGCCATTGCGGAAAGAGATTTGGACACAGGGCTTGTGTATATCAATGCCTCTACTATCGGCGCAGAGATTCAACTGCCTTTCGGCGGCACAAAAAAGAGCGGCCTTGGACACCGGGAGGCTGGTGGAAGAGGCGGTGCAATTGATATGTTCACAAAGTGGAAGGTGATTTACAGGGACTACAGCGGCAGACTGCAGAAAGCGCAGATTGATAAGGAATAAGGAGGGAGGTATTTATCCCTCTTTGGAAAAGAGGGGTCGGGGGAGATTTTCTAAAACATATTATCTTACCTATATACTTCGTACTTTTACCCAAATCTGTAACACACCCCAAACCCACCTTTTGGGTTTTTCCATTCTATAAACTCGCATGCAATCCTGCATGTGCCGCATTCAAGGCAGGCCTCAAAAGAAATTACGATATTCTCTTTTTCATCTAGTTTATAAACATCCGCCGGACAGATGTAAATGCAGCCCCTATCCTTGCACGGCTTGCATTTCTCCGGATCAACCTTCAAATGGCTTTCTGTATCGGTTTTAAACCTGACAAGATAGAGTTTTTCAGCAAGAGTCTTTGGCTCAAGAGGTTGTAAGAAATTTTCCGCCCTTGTCTCCTGGCTTCTTCCGCCTGATCCGCCTAAGGCGGAGGATGACTCCTGACTCATAAGATTCCCCTTCTCATCTTATACACATCCCACAAAAATCTCCACACAGAAACCTTATCTTTAAAGCCATCCCATGCCTGTTTTTGTATTTCTTCCTTTGCTATATCCGATATTGTGAAATATCCCTCTACCATTTTTAGAATCGCATCCGGATATTCCTTGAAAAGTTGAGGCATTGCAGATACCTTTTCCGGCGCATCGCCGTATCTCTGCAAGTCTTGCATCACAAAACTCTCCCGCAACCTTCTGCCATAACCAGCCAACCCCGCCTCTGAAAAATCCCCTTTCTCCTTTGCTTCAATGATTGTCTCCGCAGCCATAACGCCTGATGCCATTGCCATGTTTGAGCCTTCGCGGTAGAGGGATGGATTTACAAGACCTGCTGCATCTCCGACAATGAGTAAACCATTTGTAACAAATTGTGGAAGGTTTTTATAACCCGGTTCAGGAATCATCTTTGCTGAAAGTTCTTCTGTCCTCCCTCCCCTTAAAAACTTTTTTATCATGGGATGAGATTTGAAGGCATCAAGAAGGTCATTTGGCCGCATATTGCTTTTTTTCATAACGCTGATCGGACAGCCGACACCTACAGATAGTGAATCTTTGTTCGTATAAATAAACCCTGAACCTATCATATCTTTGACAGCATCGCCGAAGAATTCCATTACTACGCCCTCGTCTCCTGATAGGTTGAATCTGTCTTCTATAACTTCTTTTGGAAGGCTTATAACCTCTTTTGCCGCGGTAATCATCTGATGGTCTGTTGGTTTTTTCTTTAAGCCTGCTTTTTCTGCAAGGAGAGAATTTGCGCCTTCAGCGCATACAACTACATCTGCATAAATATCTCCACCCTCTCTTCGTGCCTTAACGCCAACAACTTTCCCATTTTCCCAAATAAAATCATCAACTACAGTCTCGGCCAAAATAAGTGCGCCTGCATCTTCTGCCTTTTTTGCAAACCACTGGTCAAATTTTGAACGAAGCACGGTGAAGCTGTTGTTATAGGGAGGCTCATTAAACCTGTTGAAACTCAACTCTACTGCCATTTCCGAATTTTCAGAAAGGATGGAATATCTTCGTTTTGTCACATGCCTTTCAACAGGCGCCTCCTGCCAGAAATTGGGGATGAGTTTATTAAGGACGGTTGAATACAGAACCCCGCCGGAGACATTCTTTGAACCGGGATATTCTCCCCGTTCAAACACAATGACATTCAGCCCTGCCTTTGCCAGTGTATAGGCGCAGGCAATGCCGGATGGCCCGGCGCCGATGATTATGCAGTCAAATTTATCGGTCATAAATCTCCGCAAATTATATACAGCGACATAAATAGCTTCATGGTTATACCCCATCCCCACCCTGACCCTCCCCTTGAAGTGGAGGGAAGATTCGCAATCAACAAATGCTCACTCTCCCTCAAGGAGACTTCTAAGCCTCTTACTCCCTCTCTCAGGGAGAGGGTTGGGGTGAGGGTGGGGTAGTTCGGACTTATGACGTTGTGTATGGCATTACGTTATTATAATAGCAGGAGTTCTTTTCTCTACAACCTCTCCCACAATCGCTGCCAATATCTTTGCTACAGAAAGCCGTTCTACCAACTGCTGAGATTTTTCCGGAGACACAGCTATCAAAAGCCCTCCGGATGTCTGCGGGTCATACAAAAGATTGGCCTGTTCTGGTTTAATATCATCTGACATTCTTACATTGGACGCCAGATATTCCCTATTTGATTTGATTGTTTTTGGATGATTTTTAGTTTTTTTGACCAGTTCAATCGCCTTTGGAAAGAATGGTATATCTTGCACTTTAAATATCATACTGACACTGCTCGCCTCTGCCATTTCCATAGCATGACCCAGAAGGCCGAAGCCTGTAATATCTGTGCAGGCATTGACGCCGACATCCTGCATAATAGCCGAAGCCTTATCATTCAGGGCCTTCATGGATTCTATGGCATCCATAACATCATCTGGACTTATCTTTCCCCTTTTCAATGCAGTTGTTATAACACCGACACCTATGGGTTTTGTCAGGATAAGCTTATCGCCCGATTTTGCGCCTGCGTTTGTAATCACCTTTTGAGGATGCACAAGGCCTGTTACAGACAACCCGTATTTTACCTCTTTATCCTCTATGGAATGGCCGCCAATTAAGAGAACACCTGCCTCTTTTAGTTTATCTGTGCTTCCGCTTATAATCTCCTGAAGTATTGATAAATCAAGGCTGGCTGGAAAGGCAACGATATTCATGGCAAGCCTTGGCACGCCGCCCATTGCATAGACATCGCTCAATGCATTTGCAGCGGATATCTGGCCGAATGTGTAAGGGTCGTCTATGATAGGCGGAAAAAAATCAAGTGTGTTTATGACGGCCAAATCGTCGGTAAGTTTATACACCCCTGCATCGTCGGCGCTTTTAATGCCTACAAGAAGATTCTTATCAGTAACTTCGGGTAACTGACGCAGGACCTGCGTCAGGGATTCATGTCCCATCTTAGCTGCTCAACCCGCGCAGGATGCGTAGCTGGTAAGTTTTATCTTGCGACCTGGAGCCATTATATTTATACCCCTCACCCTCCCCTCTCCCGCAAGGGGAGAGGAAAATAATTGTTCATTGCTTAGCGCTTAACGCTTTTCTTAACACCCTGTAATCTCCACTCCTGAGCGTAATCTTTTCTTTATCAAAATATTCCAGAAGCTCGATGGCAAATTTTCTTCCACAGCCCAGAACATCTCTGAACTCAGCGGCCTTTATTTTACCTTTGTCAGCAACCCAATCTACCAATTTAGCTTTAGCCTCATCCAATACAGCTTTTGATGTATAACTATCCTCTGTAACCTTGATTATCATACCTCTTTTTATCAAAAGTTGAAGCACATTTTTTATATCCTCTTTTCCCCGACTAATACCTTCGGGGACAAGTTTGTAGGAAATCGGCAAAATCTCGTCCAGTTTAAGAGGATTAAATCCTCTATTTTGAAATAGTGATACAACCGCATCCTCTATATTTTTTTCCTTGCCTTTTGCCTCCGGCTTATGGGATGGAAGATGAAACAGGTTTGCGTTTCTTGCAATCTTGCCGTTTTTTATCAATCCATCCAGCACCATCTTTAAATCCGAAATCCTAAATCCCAAATCAGAAATCTTCAAAGCCTTTGTTATATACTCCTCAGCAACCCCCACATCTCCAGGTGTGTTTCTGTGATAATTATTTATAATATTAACAATAACTTGCTCAATTTTCTCAAGCTTTTCCTTTAAGATAAGATATTCACCTATAAGCGCGGCTTTGCCTTTGCCTGTCAGGGCAGCCACAATGTTACCAAACGTCTTTTCAGGAATATTCAATATAAGTCTAAGTGTATGTATATCTATGCAGCTTATGCCATCGCCTGACAGCAGAATGAGCAAGATATTCTCCACATCAGCGCCCTCTATAGTCTGATACTGTTTCAGAATGTCTAAATACTGCGTCCCTGTCTTTTTATTGGATTTTAAGTCTTCAATATAAGGCAGAAGCACCTTGCCGCCGCCTATTGTTGAATTTATGGATGGGTCCCTGAGGATAAACCTGTCTCCCCTCATCATAGCCATTGGCTCTTTCAATCTCAAGAAGCCGAAGGTCTTTGCGCCAGGGGCAGCCTCCTTTATACCTTCAAAGGAAACCCTGGCAATGGTTTCATCTGTCATGTGATGGAGTTTGAACATGGAATTATTTTTTATCGGCTTCTTTATAGAATTAAGAAATTCAAAGGACACGGCAACAATCCTGGAGGCGCTGTCCAGGTCAGGAGAGGTTAAAATATTTCCCCTCTCAATCTCAGCTTGGGGTATACCGCTTATGTTTATGGCTGCCCTCTGTCCTGCAGTTATTGCAGTTACTTCATTGAAATGGCTTTGCATCCCCCTTATTTTTACTTTTTTAGGGATACGTTGCTTTTTTGATATAATTATAACTTCGTCATTTTTCTTTACACTACCGGAGGCAACTGTTCCTGTAACAACCGTGCCAAAACCTTTGATTGAAAATGAACGATCAATCGGAAGTCGGAAAAAATCGCCCTCCGGTTTTGATAAAACCTTCTGAGCCTCTGTTGATATAAGTTTTTTGAGATTATCTATGCCAAATCCTGTGGCAGAAGAAACCGGAATGATGCGTGAATCCTTCAGGCAGGTATCTTTAGCCAACTCTTTTATATCATGCTGTATCGTATTTATTCGTTCATCATTAACCAAATCAGTCTTTGTAATAACAAATATTCCATTATGAACTCCTAAAAGGTGCATTATATCAAGATGCTCTCGTGTCTGTGGCATAATGCCGTCATCAGCAGCCACAACAAAGAGGACAAGATCAATGCCTGTCGCCCCCACGAGCATGTTTTTAATAAACCTTTCGTGGCCTGGGACATCAACAATACCAACGGTTGTGCCATCAGGGAGAGTAAGGTATGCAAATCCAAGGTCAATGGTTATGCCACGCTCCTTTTCCTCTTTCAGGCGGTCGGTGTCCATGCCGGTAAGCGCCCTGATAAGACTGGTCTTACCGTGGTCAATATGTCCTGCTGTGCCGATAATGAAAGGCATAAATTACTGCTACGGGGGATGGCTATGAAAAGAAGGACTATAAACTACAGGCGGAAGGCTAAATTTATAACCAATAGCCGTCCTCAATTATATTTAGTGCTATACCTATTCTTTGGAAAAGTATATATCTTTAAAAAAGCTTTCTGCGCTGGTTTGTGTATCATCAGAATCTATCATAAGTGAAACGCTCCCTACCATCGGCGGTTCTTCATTAAACAACCTCTTATAATCATCATAAACATTACGTTTTTCAGAAAACCATTTCCCGAGTTCATTTGCGCCTTGCTTAACGACGATATATTTGATTTTTGAGAATTTTGTGCTTGTAAACTCACCGCCAACAGGTGCATTAGTCTCCCATATATATCCCAACGTCCTGCTATTTACCTGTGACGGAAACTTGGGAAAAATGATATAAATCTGGGCAGCCTGATCATCTGTTTCTTTTTTCCTTACATCCCCGCCTGTCGGAATCTTTGTTACCTTCCATTGCCAGTTTAGGAAAGGATAATCTTTTATATTAAACTCAATTTCCTTATATAGGGCAGTGGATGTTTTCTCGCTCCTGAGCCGCACCGCTTGTCCAACATCATTATCATTGACAATCCGGACATCTACCTTACCCTTCCATTCTTTTATCCGCCATTCATTGGAAAGGACACCTTCAGCGGAACCAGTTACAACAGGCACCTTCAGAATATTCTCTTCTGCCGTAGCAGTATGAGAATACAGAATGCAGTAAACAGTAAGAACTGAGCAGCCTGCAATAAGCAAGAAATAAAGCGGCTTCTTGCCTTTGGCCCCTGGCTTATATATGTTGTTTCTCAGTATCATAGATTATCCTAAATTCCGCAACTGCCGATTGTATGGTTATTCAATTATCTTAACCTTCATCTCAACCCGCTCATCAGGAAGGTCCCTTGAATCCCGTGGGAGGTTAACTATTTTATCCGCAACTTCCATTCCTTTTACCACTTCACCAAAGACAGTGTACTGGTTATCAAGAAACAGTGAATCCTGAACAACGATAAAAAACTGAGAGCCTGCACTATCAGGATGTTGTGACCGCGCCATTGATAGTATGCCTCTTTTATGGCTTGTTTTGTTAAATTCTGCCTTTACATTATATCCAGGTCCACCGGTGCCGTAAATATTCTTATTGGGGCCCTTTGTATTCGAATCGCCGCCCTGTACCATAAAGCCTGGTATAACCCTGTGAAATATTGTTCCATCGTAAAAACCTTCCTTACCAAGCTTTACAAAGTTTTTTACATGATTTGGAGCAACATCCGGATGAAATTTTATTTCAATATTGCCAAACTTTGTTTCAATCACTGCACGGGTTTTTTTTAATTGTTCCATTTCACTGTCTCCTTTTATTGGTTTGCCACTTTTTTCTGCTGCAACACATCCATCAAAATATATCAAGCTAAGAAACGGTATTATGAGGATTACTTTCAATGCTTTACCTATAATACCTTGATGTCCTTGAAACATAGCTCCTCCTTGTACTAGGTTTAATCTTTTATAAAATAATCTATACCGTTTGGCAAAAAGGAAACAATAAGTTTCACTTTGTGATTTTTTAAGTTTTTGAGGTTTTTGGCTTCCACTGGCTGCAAAAAAATGCACCTGCATTTTTTGGGTTAACCAATATCATGCGTGAATCACATAAAATCCCTGTAACTCTAGGCTTTAGCCCTCCCCCTGTCCCCCTCATAGAGGGGGGCAGGGGGAGGAAACCTAAAGGTTTGGGTTACATTATTTATATTACAGTAGTTTTAAGGTTTGCGTATAATCTGGGTTAAAAATAAAATACTACTCATGAGGTTTCACAGAAAGCCTCCCGGGCAATGGAAAATCTCCATTCGATGACGAAGATTTACTAAATTCTACGCTGCAATATGGGCAGTGGTTCCATTCTATCTCACGCTCTCTATCGCAAGCTGGACACTTGGGAAATACCGAGTATCCACAATATGGGCAGGTTGCAAATTCTGCCCGAATAATTTCAGAGCAGCTTGGGCAAATGAGATTGACTATCTCCTTTTCTTTGGCAAAAACCACACGATGAAGCTCATCCAGTGTTGTAATCCCATGCCTTACTTTAGATATCCCATCCTTATACATAGGAACCAGACCGCTGGCAATTGCCACCTTTCTTATAGTCTCCTCTGATTGTTCAGAAACTATCATATCTCTTATTTGGCTGTTAGCTACCAATATCTCAAATACACCCGTGCGGCCATAATAGCCAGTCTCACCACATTCCTTGCATCCCTTACCGCGGTAAAGTTTTGGCCTGTCCCCTTTTTTTGCCTTGATGCCTACCCTAAGCAGTTCCTCGTCTGTCGGTTTATATTCTTCCTTGCAGGACTCACATATCTTTCTTACAAGCCTTTGGGCCACAATTCCATTTAAGGCAGATGCAATAGAATACGGCTGGATACCCATATTCTTTAATCTTGATATCGAAGATAGTGCATCCGTTGTATGGAGGGTGGAGAATACAAGATGGCCTGTAATGGATGCCTGGTGGGCTATTTCAGCTGTTTCATGGTCGCGCATCTCGCCGACCAATATTACATCAGGGTCTTGCCGCAAAACAGACCTGAGGCAGTATGCAAATGTAAGCCCAATCTTTTCATGTATTGCAACCTGGTTTACACCTTCAAGTTTATATTCTATAGGGTCTTCCAGCGTAATCACATTAACAGTCGGCTTCTTGATATGGCTGATCATTGAATAAATACTTGATGTCTTGCCGCTTCCGGTCGGCCCTGTAACAAGCACTATACCCTGCGGCCTTTCTATAATTGCCTTTACCCTGTCCAAGGCAGTTGTGGAAAGGCCGACTTCATCTAGTGCAAGTGTTGTAGCCTTGGAATCAAGAATACGCATCACTACCTTTTCGCCGTACTGCGTGGGCAGGGTTGATATCCTCATATCAAGCTCCCTTCCTGCTATGCGCACCGCTATCCTGCCGTCCTGCGGAATCCTTCTCTCTGCAATATCCATCTTCGCCATTATCTTTATCCTCGATGTTATTGCGCCCTGAACCCACTTGGGCAGTTGCATCACTTCCTTCATAAGTCCATCAACCCTTTCCCGGAGATGGACCATCTTGTCATGCGGCTCTACGTGTATATCGCTTGCCCGGTTCTCTATGCCGTGGATAATGATAGAATCCACCATCTTTATAATTGGCGGTGCTTCGCTTTTCTTCAGCAACTCTTCCGTATCTTTAGGTGTATCCTTTTCACGAATTATCTCTATAAGCGTATCTTTCACCATATCGCCAACAATGTCTTCTATGGGGAGGGAGAGATGATACTGGGTCTTTATGGCAAATATGATATCGGTAGCTGTGGCAACCATGGGTATACATTGATAGCCGGTGGAAAATCTTATATCATCAAGCGCCTCCATGTTCAGCGGGTCTGCCATGGCAATCCGTATGATATTCTTTTTTTCTATATAGAGTGGAATGAGAACATGTTTTCTTGCAAGCTTTTCAGATATAAGTTTAATGGCCTCGGGCTCTATCACTGCCGTACGCACGTCAATATAAGGGATATTAATCTGATATGCAAGGGTCTGGGCAATATCTAACTCTGTGGCAAAGCCTTTTTCCACAAGTACGTTACCTAACCTCTTCCCTTTTTGTTTTTCCTCTCTAAGGGCAGTATCTAATTGTTCTTGGGTAATAAGCCCTGATTCTACAAGAAGCTCTCCCAATTTCTTAGTTGCCATCCTTTACCTCCATGTAAATCCAGAATTCTTTGTTTCCCTTTGTCCCTTTTATTGATGACTCACATACACCTTTTACAACAATGCCAGAATTTAAACAATATATATTTATTTTGTCAATAACCATATTATGTATTGCAGGGTCTCTGATTATCCCCTTTGCGCCAACCTCTGTTTTTTTAGCCTCAAATTGCGGTTTTATTAAAGCAAGAATAGTGCCTTTATTTTTTAAAAATTCTTTTACCTTTGGGATAACCTTCTCCAAGGAGATAAATGAAACATCTATTACAGCAATATCAATCTTCTCTCCAATATCCTTAAATTCAAGGTACCTTACATTCTTACCCTCCAGAACCACAACCCTTTTATCATTCCTCAACCGCCAGTCCAAAAGCCCCTTCCCCACATCCACCGCAAAAACCTTGCCAGCCCCTTTTTTCAATAGACAGTCGGTAAAACCGCCGGTGGACGCTCCAACATCTATAACCGTTGCACTTTTTACCTCTATACTAAAATAATTTAACGCCCCTTCAAGTTTTAATCCGCCTCTGCCAACATAGGGGCTGTCTTTCAGGAGGGTTATTTCAGCATCATGCTGAACCTCTGTCCCCGGTTTATCAATTACATTACCCTGTACCAGCACCTTGCCTGCCATGATAACGGCTATCGCTTTTTCGGGGTTTTCAACTAATCCTCGTTGTATAAGAAGCTTGTCTAGACGCACTTTTGCTCTGAGCATGATTAACCAGAAAAATGCAGTTGGTTTTTATTTTTCGGGACAAACGCAAGGTTTGAGCCAAAGACAAGGAAAACCTGGCTGGACAAAACCGACGCATACCCCTTAGTGTATGTGAGTATTTGGACAGCTAGTTTTGACGCAGTATTTGGCCAAAGATTGCGTTTGCCAAAAAATGCAATTGCATTTTTTGGGTTACCCAAAGGTGGGTGCGGTAACCGTATCAGCTTTAATCATCTGTATGACTGCTTTTTCTATTCCATCTATATCAAGACCCAGAAGCTTTCTCAATTCTTTTTGAGAACCATGCTCTACAAACTCATCCGTTACGCCCATCCTCTTAACCTTGCAGTCTGTTATACCATTCGCCTCAAAAAGTTCGAGAACTGCGCTGCCGAAACCACCTTGAAGATTATTTTCTTCTATGGTTATAATTTTATCCGTTTTTCCGGCAAGAGAAAGTATGAGTTCATCATCAAGCGGTTTTACAAAGCGACTATTGACAACGGTAATCTTTATACCCTTGTTTTCCAGTCTCAGAGCAGCCTCCATTGCCGGATATACTGTTGAACCTATTGCAAAGATAACAACTCCGCTTCCTTCCCTTAAGAGCTCCGCCTTGCCCAAAGGAATTTTCTCCAATGGTAAGGACATATCAAGATTATACCCTTCTCCCCTTGGATATCGGATTGCTGTTGGACTTCCGCATTCAACAGCAGTCTTTAGCATATGTCGTAGTTCATTCTCATCCTTTGGCGCCATAATAATCATATTGGGTATATGGCGGAGATACGATAAATCAAACAGACCATGGTGTGTGGGTCCATCTGCACCAACTATCCCCGCCCTGTCAATAGCCAAAACTATGGGAAGATTTTGCAGGGCTATGTCGTGCAGTATCTCGTCGTATGCCCTTTGTAGAAATGTAGAATAAATAGCCACAACCGGCACAAAACCTTCTTTGGCAAGGCCTGCCGCAAAGGTTATGGCATGTTGCTCGGCTATGCCTACATCAAAAAATCTTTCCGGAAATGTCTTGGCAAAACTATCAAGCCCTGTGCCTTCCGGCATTGCAGCTGTTATGGCAACAATCTTTTTATCCCTTTCAGCCAGTTCAACAAGTGTTTTGCCAAAAACTTCGGTGTAGGTAATGTTTTGTTTTTTCGGCTTTATGGGTTTGCCCGTCTCTTTTTCAAATGGTCCGATGCCGTGGAACTGGACAGGCTCTTTCTCCGCTGGCGCATATCCTTTTCCTTTTTTTGTCAATACATGAATGAGTATCGGCCCTTTCAATTCTTTGGCATCGCTCAAGGTATTCACCAGTTCATCCATGTTATGACCATCTATGGGGCCGACATAGTGGAAACCAAGCCCTTCGAACAACATGCCAGGAGTAAGAAGGGCTATGAGAGAATCCTCTGCCCTTTTTACAAACGACACAAGCCCTCCTCCTATTCTGGGGATTGACATAAAAAACCCTTCTACTTCTTTTTTAAATCTTGTTGCCAATCTTCCTGTGATCTTTCTGCTTAAGAAAGAGGAAAGAGCGCCCACATTCTGTGATATGCTCATTTCATTGTCATTGAGAATAACCATTATGTCCTTTTTAAGATGACCTGCCTGATTCAGCCCTTCAAACGCAAGCCCTGCAGTTAAAGAGCCGTCGCCAATAATAGCCATGACCTTATAATCCTCACCTTTTAAATCCCTCGCAACAACCATGCCCATAGCAGCAGAAATAGATGTGGAAGAATGCCCGGTGCCGAAGGCATCGTATACACTTTCAGATATCTTTGGAAAACCGCTTATACCTCCACGTTGACGGATGGTTTTAAATGCCTTTCTTCTCTCTGTTAAAATTTTATGGGCATACGCCTGATGGCCTACATCCCAGATGACCTTATCTTTTGGCGTGTTGAGAACATAGTGGATAGCAATAGCTAAATCAACAGCCCCAAGGCTGGATGCCAGATGCCCGCCTGTCTTTGCTATTGTGTCAACAATTTCATCTCTGATTTCTCCGGCAAGCCCTGATAAGTCTTCAATGGTAAGTTTCTTCAAATCATCGGGGTTATTTATATGGTCTAATAGTTTGGACATATGTTTTGTAGTTGCCGATTTATCGGCGTTTTCAATGCGCCCATACATAGCAACTATTTCTTCCTTTCCACAATGTATCTTGCAATCTCCCGCAATGGCTCTGCCTTTCTATCAAAATCCTTTAGCGCTGTTATAGCCATATCAACCAACTCCCTTGCCCTCTTCCTCGATTCATCAACACCCAGAATGGATGGATAGGTGACCTTACCTTTTTTTGCATCCCCCCCGATGTTCTTTCCAACATCCTCTTTGTTCCCCTCTACATCGATTATATCATCAGCTATCTGAAAGGCAAGGCCAATGGCTTCACCATACCGGGTTATTGTTTCAAGCTCTTTATTTTCCGCACCTGCCAGTATGGCTCCAGCCCTAACACTTGCAAGTATTAATTCACCTGTCTTGTGTATATGGATATATTCAAGAACAGGAAATGCCACTTCTTTTCCTTCTGATTCTATATCCACAACCTGACCACCGACCATGCCTGTAGAGCCGGCTGCTTTTGCTATCTCATGAATACTTTTTAGTATTAAGGCTGACTGCTGACCGCTGACTGCTGATGGCTGACTCATTATCTGAAAGGCCTTTGTCAGAAGCGCGTCGCCTGCAAGTAAGGCTATTGCCTCTCCAAATACCTTGTGATTTGTTGGCAAGCCGCGTCTTAAATCATCGTTATCAATAGCCGGAAGGTCATCATGTATCAATGAATAGGTATGTATAAGTTCAATTGCGCAGGCTATATTGATAACATTGGCAGCAGTTTTTCCAAACACCTCTGCTGCAGCAATAACAAGAATAGGTCTGATGCGTTTCCCTCCCGCAAAGATACTGTATCTCATCGCCTTATGCAATCTTTGTGGAAATTCATCTTCTTTAGGCAGAAGGGTGTCAAGCGCCTTATTTACAATATCTTCCTTTTCCTGCAGATATTTCTTTAGATCCAAAATTATTCCTCTTCTGGTTCAAACGGCCTAGTCTCGAGCTCTCCATTTTTATTCTGCATAAGCATCTCCACTTTCTTTTCAGCCTTATCCAGCATCTTGTTGCAGACTCGTGAAAGTTTTACTCCTTCCTCAAAGATCTTTAAAGATTTCTCCAAAGAGAGTTCACCCTTTTCAAGGGTATCCACAATCTCTTCAAGTCTTTTCAATGCGTCTTCAAATCTTATCTCTGCCATAGACCCTACAGAATATCTCTCCTTTTGCAAGAATTACATTTACATCCTCACCCGCTTGTACATCTTTTGAATCATGCAACACAGTCATAGAGGGAATCTTTCTCGTGATGCTGTATCCTCTGCCGAGTATATTCAACGGACTTAAAATATTAAGCCTCTCTGCGAGGTGCTGGCAATCTTTTTTTACCATCTCAAGAGAATGAGACATAGCAACGGTAAACCTATCTACCATGTCTCCAAGCCTTAACCGTATTTCCTTTAACCTTCTGGATGGATCAATAAGCCCCCGCTCTAGCCGATGGAGAAAAATTCTCTGATCAGATATTATATCTCTTAAGCAATACCCCAATTGAGACGTAATGGCAGTCAGCCGGTCTTTGAATTCTTCTTTTGAGCGAATAACCATTTCAGCTGCAGCGGACGGTGTGGGGGCCCGCAGGTCTGCAATCATATCGGCAATAGTCCAATCTATTTCATGCCCCACTGCTGAAACTACAGGAGCCTTTGAATCATATATTGCCCTTGCCACAATCTCTTCATTAAAGGCCCAGAGGTCTTCCTGAGACCCGCCGCCCCTTGCAATGATAATCACATCAATGCCTGGCGTTTTGTTAAGCTCACGGATGCCCTGTGATATTTCCCTTGCAGATTCTATACCTTGCACCCTTACCGGATAAATGAGAATACCTATATTTGCAAACCTTCTTTCAAAAACCTTAAGAATATCCCTGATAGCCGCCCCTGTCGGTGATGTAACAATTCCTATGTTTTGAGGCAAAAGGGGAAGAGACCTTTTCCGCTGCGTATCAAATAAACCTTCTTTGGAGAGTTTTTCCTTTAACTGCTCAAGTGCAAGCTGTAATGCCCCGATACCTTTCGGCTCGATATAATCTAGTATGAGCTGATATTCACCTCTTTCTTTATAAACGCTGACCATGCCTCTGCATATTGCATGAAGACCATCGGCTGGTTTAAATTTAATAAACCTTGCCTGGCCTTTAAATATAACAGCCTTTATCTGGGCGCCTTCATCCTTCAATGTAAAATAACTATGGCCTGACATTGGAGATCGCAGATTTGATATCTCCCCTTCAACCCAGACGTAATAAAGATTTGTTTCAAGGATGGTTTTTATTTCTTCTGTAAGTTCAGATATTGTAAATATTCGTCTGGATGGAAATTCCATAGATAAAGAATAGCAAACTTTGCAAGGAATTACAAACGAATACCCCTTTTCCGGTAAACCGAAAAAGGGGTATTTGTGCTTAATGGATGAAAGGGTTATACCTTTACAACATTAGTAGCCTGAGGCCCTTTTGGACCTTGAGTTATATCAAACTCAACTTCATCACCTTCCTTCAGGCTCTTAAAGCCTTCCCCGGTGACTGCGGTGTAGTGGACAAAAACATCCTCGCCCGACTCCTGTTGTATGAAGCCGTAGCCTTTGGTGTCATTGAACCACTTTACTTTACCTTTTGCCATACTGATACCTCCTTTCAGAAACTCAAAACCTGCCCTGTTTTTAAGGGTGCCACTATTGTAGCTGTTTTGGATAATACGCAGGATTGCAAAAAACAAAAGCCGTGGAAGATACCTTCACCTCCACGGCCTCACATTCATTAGAAACTACCCTTCTCATGAAACAATTCCTGCATACTTCATGTTTACCATAGCAGAATCGTTATTTTCTGTCAAGCTTTTTTATTAAAAAATTTTAAAAATATCTAAAAAAGATTGAATTTCATCTTTAAGTTAGTTATTATTCTTGCTTTAAAATTATATGGGAGGGTATTTATGCTTAAGGTCTTAAGAAAGAGGAAGAGGTCGTGGCTCATATTTATCGTCCTCGGCGCAATTATCCTGGTTTTTATATTCTGGGGTATCGGAAGTTTTAGGGTAGATAAAAACAACATAGCGGCCCGTGTAAACGGGAAATCTATTACTGCAACAGAATACGCCAAGGCATATCAGCAGCAGATGAATTATTATAGAAATATATTTAAAGACCAATTTAATGATGAGCTTCTGGAAAAAATGAATCTAAAGCAGAACACTATCCAAATGTTGATAAATACAGAGCTTCAACTTCAAGAGGCAAAAAAACAAGGGACTACGGTTTCAACAGAAGAAATTCAGCAAAGGATAGCCTCTGTTCAGGTATTTCAAAAGGATGGCGCCTTTGACAAGGAGCAATATCTCCAGGTATTGAAGGCAAACCACATATTACCGGGAGATTATGAAAAAGGGGTTAAAGACAGCCTTATAATCGACAAGGTTCAGAAAAAGGTAACCGATGCAATAAATATTACTGACAAAGAAATAGAAGATGCATTTGCCGGAGAAAACAAAAAAATTAACCTTCAGTATCTTGCAGTAGATGAAGCACGATTTGAAAAGGGTGTACTCGTTACCGATGAGGATTCCAAAACCTATTTTGAAAAAAATAAGGCAGCTTTTAAAGCACCGACTATGATTAAGGCTGCTTATGTTTCTATCCCATTTAAAGACTTTGCGCAAAAGGTAAAGGTTTCAGAGGCAGATATAAAGGAATACTACGAGAAAAATATTAATGAATTCCAAACTCAAAAAGAGATTGCCGCAAGACACATACTTATAAGATCTGCATCAAGTGCATCGGATGCAAAGAAAGAGGCAAAGAGAAAGGCAGAGGAGATTCTGGGGTTGGCCAATACAGGTGAGAATTTTGCCAAGTTGGCCGAGAAATATTCAGATGATAAAACCTCGAGTAA
>Ga0209642_10001174_pt1 | contig 17389 bp, 19 predicted proteins | sample RifCSP19_2_FD_184025 | JGI IMG/M metagenome (GOLD analysis project Ga0209642, IMG submission 184025) | Soil microbial communities from Rifle, Colorado - Rifle CSP2_sed 19_2 (SPAdes) (version 2) | ecosystem: Environmental > Terrestrial > Deep subsurface > Rock core/Sediment | place: Rifle... | reverse complement strand
TCTCCGTGCCCCTGTGAAGGTAACCTATGTCCGGCTCTGCCCTCATTACGACCTCGCCCTGCATGTCGAGTATCAGATGCAGGACTCCGTGCGCCGCCGGATGCTGGGGACCGAGACTTAACGTGAATTCTTTTGTGATTATCTCCGTATCGTTCATTGGAATAAGCCGGCCTTACTTTTTCTTTTCTTCGCCAAAAGGGTTATATTGGTCTTTATAACCCTTAAGCGGGTAATCCTTTCTTAAAGGGAAACCTTCCCAATCCTTGGGCATGTATATGCGTTTTAGATTCGGATGATTGTCGAATACGATTCCATACATGTCGTAGGTTTCTCTCTCAGGCCAATCCGCGCCGCGCCACACCGCTGTTACGGAATCAATGGTCTCGCCGTCGGAAAGCCTTGTCTTAAGCCTGAGCCTTATCTTTCTCGTTACGCTCACGAGGTTATAGACCACCTCGAATCTCGGCGTTTCGGGATGATAGTCCACCCCGCATATGTCGGAGACGTAGTTTATCTGCAAATCGGATTCGCTTTTGAGAAAACGGCAGACGTCAAGAAGCGAGCCCTTGTCTATGGAGAGGTTTATCTCACCCTTGGACACAAAGGCATCCGACACCACGGTCCCGAACCGCGCTCTTACCGTATTTATTATCAATAGTTCTTTAGCGCTGTCCATGAATCCCCTCGCTTCCCGTTGCAATGGCTTCGTCCGTCCGCCAATCAGTAAGGCGGAGCGGAAGAGCCCTGCCCCTTTAAAAAAGGGGAGAACCCTGATTACCGTTTCACCACGAGACGCGACTTGTCGCTTTTTATTTTTGCCTGAAGCTGTAAAAACCCGTATATGAGAGCCTCGGGCCTCGGAGGACAGCCCGGAACGAAGATATCGACCGGAATGACGAGGTCCGTTCCCTGCACCACGGAATAGGTGTTATAAGGCCCTCCGGCCGAGGCGCACCCGCCCATGGCTATGACCCACCTCGGCTCCGCCATCTGGTCGTAGAGCGTTTTTATGGCCGGGGCTATCTTCTTCGTCATTGTGCCGGCTATTATTATCACGTCGGATTGTCTCGGAGAGGGGCGGAATATGACTCCCATGCGGTCGAGGTCGTAGCGGCTGCACCCGGCCGCAATCATCTCCACGGCGCAACAGGCGAGGCCGAAGGTCATGACGAACATGGAGGAGGCCTGTCCCCACTTGAAGACCGCGTCGGATACCGGGTTCGTCTTCAAGAACTCCTCTATGCCCGCGACGGTCGTGAACTGCGCCACGCCCTCGCAAGAGTTTTCCTTTATGGTCATGCGCGATTCCTCTTCGTCATTTTATCCAATCCAGCGCGCCCTTGCCCCACGCGTAAACAAGCCCCGCGGCGAGGATGCCTATAAAAACGAACATCTCCGCGAATACGAGAACCGATATGGCTTTATCGGTGATTATGACTGCCCATGGGAAAAGAAAGAGGGTTTCGACGTCGAATACTATGAAGAGGATGGCTATGACGAAGAAGTGAATCCTGAAGTGCCCGGTGGAGGCGTCTCTGATCGGCTCCATGCCGCACTCCCATGGGGAGAGCTTGTTGGCGTAGGGATTCCTCGGGCTCAGCACGCGGTTAACGAATAAAACCGCGTACACGACAAAGATAATGTAGCCAGCCATTATAAGGACCGGTAGATAAGTCGAAAGCACGAGACGCTCCTGCGGTTTATTCTGTCCGGCTACATATAGCAAGGAAAATAAAACAACTCAGGCCGTTTGTCAAGGATAAAGTATACTGTATACAATGCGGATAACGCGAAAATCGCATTGCCGGACGAAATAAATTCAATTCGAGAGACAGTCCCCTGCCCATCCTCCCGATGGGTACCCCGCATAAATCCGGGACAGTCCCATCTCCCTAATACAACTCAACTCTTCTGTCTTTGAAAATATCGTTTAAGGGCGTAATTTTTTTATCCCTCGCCTCTTCGGGATTTATCTCGACGATTTTGAACTCGGGTTTAGTCTTTCCGGCTTTGCAAAGAACCTCACCCTTTGGCGAAACCACCTGGCTCTGGCCTATGAAGGCAAGCCGCTCTCCCTTTATCCTCGCCTCTACGCCCACCCTGTTCGCGGTTATTGCGAATACCCTGTTCTCGAGGCATCTCGTTATCATGGCCTTCGGACAATAAGGCAAAACAAGATTCGAAGGGTGCGCTACGACGTCGGCTCCGAGGAAAGCGAGACGCCTCGCGGCCTCCGGAAAAAACCAGTCAAAGCATATCATCATGCCGACCTTTGCTTTGCCTATATCGTAAACCTTAAAGGCCGTGTTGCCGGGGGTGAAAATCTTTTTCTCGCTCCGAAAAAGGTGCGCCTTCCTGTATAGGCCGATAAAACCCTTGGGTCCGACGAGCACAGCCGAGTTGTAAATGTCTTTCCCGTGCTTCTCGGCCATGCCGAAAACAACGTGGCAACCGGTTTTCTTCGCAACCTCGATGAGCCTTCTCGTCGTCGGCCCCGAAGGCGCGTCTTCCGAGAGTTTCCGTGGAGAAAAGTTCGGGCAAGACAATGAGGTCCGCTCCTCCGAAACTTTTCAAAGTAATTTTTCTAACGGCACGTTCGACGTTTTTTTCGACCTCCCCGAATACCGGAGAGGTCTGCATAAAGGCGGCCTTCACTTAACGCTCCTTTTTTTTCGTCTTCAATGTAGGGCAGGGCTTATGATGAATTTTCTCACCTTATTCCCTCCCCACTTGTTGGGGAGGGCAGGGTGGGGCAGCCCTGCTATTTCAGTTTTGCTTAAAGACGCAGACCCCCGCTTAAGATTGCGGGGGCAGGCTCTAAAGGTCTGCCCTACGAAAATAAGACGGGACATTCCCTTTTTTATTATTCCCGCAGTATTTGACGAGATTTATACGTTTACCAAAAAGAAAGGGGGACAATTGCTTGCCCCCCTTTTTTTAAACTCGTTTGATGCTCGCAATTACTTGCAACAGCGCGACATCTTTTTCTTGGCCGGTTTCTTTGCGGCTGCCTTCTTCTTCGCCGGAGCCTTTTTCTTCGTCGCCATCTGAATTACCTCCTTGGATTTTCGTTATGAACGAGAAACATCTTATGAATAAATTTACCAGTAAAATTTATTTCTGTCAACCTTTATCGTGCAGTCACCGGAATAATGACTTCTTCGTTTTTACACAGAAAAATTGACATTATCGACAAGAAAAAAGTTGCGCTACTCTGATTTTTAATGACATAATAGATGCATTGGGACTTAGGCCATATCAAGAGTAATATCCCTTAAGAAAGCATCTACGGGACTCCCGTGTATTTCAAAAGATTCTTTGTCTATCGTTTCTGTTCCTTTAACTACTCGCGCATGGCAGAAGAAAAAAGAGAGGCAACTAACTTGGAAAAAAGGGAATGCGCCTTCGATTCATTTTCGTTAGCCATGGCCTTTGTTTTTTTGCTGCTTTTTATCATTCCTTCAGGGGTTGCAACGTATAATAGGAATTACCAATGGAAAGACGAATTATCATTTTGGGAGAATACAATTAAAAAAAGTCCTTATAAAGAAAGAGGTTATCGCGCCCTTGGCCTTGAATATTATAATCGAGATCAAACAATAGCGGCTATCTTAATGTATAAAAAAGCCATAATACTATTTCCTGAGTATTTTCGCAGCCATAATAATCTCGGAAACGCATACTTAAAACAAGGTTTAACAAATGAGGCTATTGAGGAATATAAAAAAGCAATAGAAATCGCATCCGATGAATCACTGCCTCACTATAATATCGGAAACGCCTATTATATGCTGGAACAATTTAATGATTCATTATTGGAATACATGACGGCCACCGAACTGGAGCCGGAGAATGCATCGTATCATTATGGGCTCGGATTGGTTTATTACAATTTGGGCAACATGAATGACGCCGTCAAAGAATATCAAACCGCCATAGAACTGCAACCGGATTTTCCGGATGCTCATAATAGTCTTGGAGCTCTTTATGCCACGTCGGGATTGACCGATAAGGCGCTTGAAGAATTTAAGACGGCAATAATTCAAAAATTCGACCATCCTCAAGCCCATTACAATATCGGACAAGTTTACGAAACCCTCGGCCGTTACGAAGATGCCATCCGGGAATACTCCGTAGCCATAGGGTTAAAGGCCGATTACGCGCAGGCATATAATAATCTCGCCAATATCCACGCCATGTTCGGCGATTATACCGGCTCCATTCAGGAATACGAGAAGGCTATAAAACTAAATCCTCAATATCCCGCCCCATACTTCGGCATCGCTTCTTCGTATGAAAAAATCGGAAACTATCAAAAGGCCGGAGAGAATTACAAGAAATTCGTCGAGAAATCTTCTAAGGAAATTTATTACGCTTCTTATATAGAAACGGCGAAAAAGAAACTAAAACACTTACGGTAAATTATCCCTGCATCCCCCGGGTCCGCCTGCGTATTTGACGGTGTATAAATCATAGTTAGCGCCGTTGTAAGATTTCCCGGTTACAATAACATTGCAGAAAGGATCAACTGCGATCCCACTCGGCACATCATGCGCATTTGCAATTCCCTTAAAATCCTTTTCCCAAAAAAGTCTACCCGCCAATCAGTAAGGCGGCACGATGAATTAATAAATCCTTGCGGCGCGCATACCCCTGCGCAAATTAAGACACTATGAGTGCGGAGCCCGACCCGCCCTATGGGGCGGGTACCCCGCGCAATCGGGGTACCCATGCGAAGCATGGGTCGCGGGGAGGTCACCCCTGCTTCTTCGGGCCTAATATATGATAGAAACTGAAACAGACAAGCCCCGCGACAAAACTCCACGAGAGAATGAGAAATATCCACGCCTTGAAACTCACGACTTTTTATTCCTCCTTCTCTTCCAGGCGACCTCGACGAGAACGACGTGCAACGCGAGAAGCGCGATCAGATAAACCCTCGCGGCCCACACGCCCGCATCCTTGCTCGCGAATTTGCCGGGCAATTCCTGCCATCCCCAGCCGATTAGAATCATGAGTATGAAGAGCGGGGTTATGTATTTGGTGACGTAGTAGAAAATCCCCGGTATTCTTACTTTCGCGCCCCTATTGACCTCTTCCCACGCGTTCTCTCCGCCGAATACCCAGAAAAAGAGCACGACCTCGAAGAGCGCGAGGAACACCAATCCGAACGTCCCGGCCCAGAAGTCGAGTTCGTCGAGGCTTCCTTTTACGAAGGCAGGAAGCAAAACCGAGACGGCAAAAAATATTCCGAGCGTGATGACGGAGCGGTGGCGCGAAAATCCCAATTCGTCTTCAAGGAACGCCACGGCCGGCTGGGCAAGCGCGACCACGGAGGTAAGCCCCGCCAAAAACAAAAGAAAGAACCAGAGGCACCCGAAGTAGGTTCCCGCCGGCATGTGCGTGAATATGGCCGGCATGCTGATAAAGCCGAGTTTGAACGCCCCTCCCGCCGCGACCTTAGCCCCGGCGAAACCGAAGAATATGACGGCCGCGCCGATCGCGATTGTAGAGCCGTAGATGACCTCGGCGAATTCGTTAAGCCCGGCGGTGGCGATTCCGTCCATCACGATGTCTTCGTCTTTTTTTACGTAACTCGCGTAGGTGATTATCGCGCCCATGCCCAGAGACAACGTGAAGAAAATCTGCCCCGCGGCCGCGAGCCACACCTTCGGGTTTAAGATGCCGCTAAAGTCCGGCTCCCACAAAAACGAAAACGCCCTGCTTGCCGTCATCGATGGATCGGTCGGGGAATCGAGCGTCACAACCCTTACGAAAAGCACGGCGCCGATTACGAATATCGCCGGAAGCGCGATATTGCAGAATTTTTCTATTCCGCCCGATATGCCCTTCCATAATATGTACATGCTCAAGATAAGCGTTATCGCGAAGAATACGTATGCTGCTTTAGGCGGATTCAGATAAAGCGCGTCGCCGGTGTCTCCGATATACGCGCCGAGATAATTAGCGTACGGCGTAAGATACTCCTGCGGCGAAACAGCGGCGCTTAAAGTATCTATTGTCGGAAATTTATGAAGTAAAGACGACACGCTGTAAGCGAGCGTCCATGAGCATATATACGTATAATAAACGAGCACCACGAGCGGCAGGAATATGCCGAGTATGCCCATGTATTTGGCTATGGGGTGTTTCCATATCGCGTCGAATACGCCGGGGGCCGTGCCGTGCCCACGCGCTCCGCCGTAGCGTCCGAGCCCCCACTCTACCCACATGAGGGGGATGCCGAGGAGTATCAAGGATATGAAATAAGGTATCATGAAGGCGCCGCCGCCGTTATCCGCGGCCTGCACCGGGAACCTCAGAAAATTACCGAGCCCTATGGCGTTCCCAGCCATGGCGAGTATGAGCCCGATCCTGCTTCCCCACTGCTCGCGTTCCGCCATTACTAAAGCCCCCTTAAACTCTTATCAACGGCCGAAAGGGTATTTTCCAAGTCGGCCTTGGAATGGGCGAGGCTCACGAACACGGCCTCGAACTGGGAAGGCGGAAGAAATATTCCGGACTTCGTCATGCGCGAAAAATACGCCGCGAATTTCGAGGTATCGCTCTTTTTCGCGTCACTGTAATTCTCGACCTTGTCCGGAGTGAAAAACAAGGTGAACATGCTCCCTGCCCTCTGAACCCTGCAACCGACCCCGCGCCGCTTGGCTATCTTCTCTATGCCTTCGCAGAGCGCGGCGGAAGAGGCCAGAAGTTTTTCGTACGCGCCTTTTTTCTTAAGTAATTTAAGAGTCTCTATGCCGGCGGTCATGGCGAGCGGATTGCCTGAAAGAGTTCCTGCCTGATAAACAGGCCCGGACGGAGAGAGCATCTCCATTATCTCTTTTCGCCCGCCGAACGCCCCCACCGGAAGCCCTCCTCCTATGACCTTGCCGAGGCACGTCAAATCAGGCCTTATGCCGTAAACGTCCTGCGCCCCTCCGTAACAGAGCCTGAAGCCGCTCATCACCTCGTCCATTATGAGAAGCGCGCCGAAGCGGTCGAGTATCTCCGAGAGGCCTTCGAGAAAACCCTCTTTAGGAGGAACAACTCCCATATTGCCGGGCACTCCCTCTATTATGACGCATGCCACGCCTTCGGGGTCTGCCTCGAATATGGCTCGGACAGAATCCAAATCATTATAAACGGCCGTATAGGTGTTTGCCGCCGTGCCGGCCGGCACGCCCGGACTGTCCGGAATTCCGAAGGTAGCGGCGCCGCTTCCGGCCTTTACCAGAAGCCCGTCCGAGTGGCCGTGATACCCGCCCTCGAATTTTATGAGCTTGTCTCTTTTGGTGTAGGCCCGGGCGAGCCTTATGGCGCTCATCGTGGCTTCGGTGCCGGAATTTACGAACCTCACCATCTCAATCGAAGAGAAGGCCTCGACCACCATAGAGGCGAGTTCGACCTCGAGCTCGGTCGGAGCGCCGTAACTCGTGCCGCGCTCTAACGCTTTTTTAAGCGCGGACGTAACCTTCGGGTGCGCGTGGCCGAGTATCATGGGTCCCCAACTTCCTATGTAATCGATGTAGGAATTGCCGTCCACGTCGTATATCTTCGAGCCTTTGGCCTTTTTTATGAAAAGCGGATTGCCTCCGACCGCCTTCAACGCCCTGACCGGGCTGTTGACTCCGCCGGGCATAAGGCCCAAAGCCTTTTTCATGATGCGCTTGGAATTGGAAGTGCCCATTTAAAAACTCCTTTGAATTGGCTCTGTCATTTCGAGCAAGTGAGCCGAAGCCCCCGTTAAAACGGGGGGAGAAATCTTGAACTTACAAGCCGGATTTCTCCCTCCGGTCGAAATGACAAATGTTTGGTCCTTTGAATATTTTCAATGCGCCATAAAAAACAACCAGTCAATATACTACACTAAGGCGAAAAACCATGTCAATTGTTTAATGGCCCGATAATGCAATGACACGCCGATTCCCTCGCGCTGCCGCGTAAACGCCTTCCAATGCCTAAATTTTAGGCAAACAGCCGATAAAAGACCGATTTACGGCCAATATACGCCCTTGGCACGGAAGTTGCTTTATATATTAAAGATAGAAAGGACACAAGGGGGCAGGATATGAAAAAAGAACTCGTAGTCATAGGCAACGGAATGGCGGGGGCGGCCGCAATAGAGGAGATAATCAAATTCTCGCCTGAGCGCTACAACATAACGGTCTTCGGCAAGGAAAAACACACCAACTATAACAGGGTTCTCCTGACCGACGTGCTAAGCGGAAAAAAGACTCTTAAAGACATAACCCTGAATACGCCGGAGTGGTACAAAGAGCGCGGAATAAAACTCCTTACGGGTTGCGGAATAGAAAAAATCAACAGGGCGAAGCGCACAGTAATCGCGAAAGACGGAACAGAAACCAAATACGACAAACTCGTCCTCGCGACCGGCTCGACCGCGATAATGCCGCCCATAAAGGGCGCGGAAAAGGGCGGCGTATTCTCGTTCCGCGACGTCGAGGACTGCGAAAAGATTACGGCGGCCCTCGATGACTGCAAGCGCGCCGTCGTCATAGGCGGCGGACTCATAGGGCTTGAGGTGGCCAAAGGCCTCTTATCCATGGGAAAACACGTTACGGTCGTTCACCTCATGAATAGGCTCATGGAAAGGCAGTTAGATGCAATCGCGGCCGCCTACCTCAAAGAAGACCTCGAAAAGGCCGGAATGGAGATACTCCTCGAAAAAGAGGCTTTGGAGTTCACCGGAGAAGACAAAATAAACGGCATAAGGTTCAAGGACGGCTCGACAATCGAATGCGGCATGGCCGTGGTTGCCGTCGGCATAAAGCCCAATATGGAACTCGCAAAAAACTCGGGCATATACTGCGAAAAAGGAATCGTGGTGAGCGACACCATGCAGACCTACGACCCGTCTGTTTACGCGGTCGGGGAATGCGTCCAGCACAGGGGCGCGACCTTCGGCCTCGTGGTGCAGGTCTTCGAGCAGGCAAGGGTTCTGGCCAACCATCTGGCCGCGGACTCGAGGCTCATGTTCAAAAACAGCCCCGTATCGGTGAAACTCAAGGTCTCGGGCATAGAGCTTTATTCGGCGGGCGACGTTCAAGCCAAAGATAACGCTGACGCGATCGAATACGCGGACAAAGGCGGGAGGATTTACAAAAAACTCTTCATAGAAGACAAAAAACTTAAGGGCATGGTCCTCTACGGCGACACGGCCGACGGGGGCCGCCTCTTCCAATACCTCGTCGAAGGCGCGGACATTTCCGAAAGAAGAAAAACGCTCCTCTTCGGGGACGTTATCGCGTCCCGCCATATCGCCGACATGCCGGATAACGCGATAGTCTGCGGCTGCAACGGGGTAACGAAAAAAACGATAGTCGAGGCCATAGAGAAAAAGGGTCTCTTCACCAAAGAGGACGTGTCGCGCGAAACCAAGGCGGGGACCGGGTGCGGCGGGTGCGGAAGCGTCGTGGAAGGTATTCTCGAAAGCATATTGGGTTCGAGCTTCCGCTCCAAAAAATCCTCGGAGGGAATCTGCGAGTGCACGAAATACTCGCGCGAGGACGTCATAAAAAACATAAGAGAAAAGAATCTCCGCTCCGTCGCGGAGGTGATGGAAACCCTCGGATGGGAAACGGTCGGATGCGAAAAATGCAGGCCGGCCCTTAATTACTACGTCTCCATGATTAATCCCGCCGGATTCAACGACGACCCGACCTCGCGCCTCGTGAACGAGCGCGCGAAGGCGAATATCCAGAAGGACGGAATGTTTTCGGTGGTGCCGAGGATGTACGGAGGGGTAACCACGGCGAGCGACCTTAAGCGCATAGCCGAGGTGGCGGAAAAATACAACGTGGCTCTCGTAAAATTGACCGGCGGACAGAGGATAGACCTCCTCGGAGTGAAAAAAGACGACCTGCCCTCCGTGTGGAAAGACCTCGACATGACCTCGGGGCACGCCTACGCGAAGGCCTTAAGGACCGTAAAGACCTGCGTGGGGGCGAAGTTTTGCCGCTACGGAACTCAGGACTCCCTCGGCCTCGGAATTGAAATCGAAAAACGCTTCGAGGGTTTGACTGCTCCGGCGAAGATAAAAATCGGGGTGAGCGGGTGTCCGAGAAACTGCGCCGAGTTCTCGATAAAGGACGTCGGAGTGCTCGGAATACAGGGCGGATATGAAATCTACGTCGGGGGGTGCGGCGGGATAAAGCTAAAATCAGCCGAGCTTCTCGCCCCGGTAACCTCTTCCGAAGAGGTCATAGAGATTATTGGCGCGTTTTTACAGCATTACAGGGAAGAGGCCGAATACGGAGAAAGGACTTACGCGTGGGCGCAGAGGGTCGGAATCGAGACAATCAAAAACGCCGTCGTGGTTGACAAGAAGAAAAGGGAGAGGCTTTTCAAAAGCCTTTCCGAGGCCTTGAGAGCGACGGAAGACCCGTGGAAGGAAAAGAATAAAAACGAGATTGCGCTCCCGAACTGAAGGGCGGCGAAGGTTGTTACGAAATTGCTTTGCCCGTTCGTCCTGAGCCTGTCGAAGGGTGAACTGGAAAGGTCGGTGCAGGTTCTTGCGAGATTGCTTCGCTTTCTACCCTCTCCCCCGAGAGGGAGTTCTGAGAAGGAATTACACACACCACTATTTTCGCTTAGCAAAATATTTTTCAAGTTCTGAGAACAACTTCAGATGTGTTTCGCTATCAGTAGGACTTGCTGTATAAAAATGCCTTTCTTTCAATGGAATACCCACTCTTGGTTCCATTCTTAAAACTTTAGATTCTATTCTTGCACGACTGCCCTGCAATCTATTATCCGTTATTTGATAAGTAATTTCAAAAGCCAAGGAATGTGGCGTTATATTAACTTTTGCCTTATTATCAATAGATGAAGAACAAGCTTTAGTAGCTTGCTTTTTAATAAAAGAGGTGAATTTTTTCGAGAAAATATCGCTGTAATCAAAATCAAAAGAAACAGCACATGTTGTTTGTGGAACAATAAGTAAAGGACTTTTTTTAAGCATTTGTCCATCAGGGTCTATGTCAGACAGTAATTTTGCAATCTGATTATAAAATTTATTTGCAATGGCAGTATCTCCGAGTATTTTTATTACTATCTTATTTATCTCAACTACAAGCATTTCTATTGGATAAACTCTCTCATCAGTTTTAAACTCGCCCAGTTTCATTAAAATTCCCACCACATTTTTAGAGTCGTCTTCAATGGGCGTAATTTGAGTAAAAGCAAATGGTGCCATCAAGTTCTTCAGATTGGTTGCCGTAAGAAGCTTTTTAAAAGGGATAACGTCGGCCTCATAAAGCCTAGTCTGTATAATACTAATATCCGAAATATTCTTCATTAGTTCCTCCGCTATTTTTACTCTTTTACGAGTATTTGTTTTTAATGTTTGCTTTGTGGTCCGCCGCTTGAAAATTCTTCATTAAATTGTACATCGTCAATTCCTCCGCTTTTTTCATAAACCCTTTGCGCCTCATCGTATGAACTTGAAATCACCGGAAGCTTTCCTGATGCTTGATTTGTCAATTGCTCTACCGATGATAACGGATGTCCTTTAGATGTATCAACAACCAGATATGCCGTCCCAAGCCTATACGTCAAAGCCGTTATTGTTTTTATCACTTCTTCTACTTTTGATTCTAATTTATCGGATGCCTTACTTACTCCGATCCCTTCCGCAAGAATGTTATTCATAAGCTGATTAATGCTAACACCCTCCTGAGATGCCTTCTCACTAAGTTTTGAATGTAAAGTCCTTGTAGTCCTCAATGTAATCCTACCACTAACTTGAGGAACAGTAGATGGTTCTGGAATAACCCATCCTTCCTTGAAAGCAACCGTAAGCCATTCGTCTTTTACCTTTAAAACTTTTTTTGCAGCTTCAACATATGATTCGCCATCTGCCATACAACCGGGAAGGTCAGGGAATTTTGCAAAAAATACCCCATCTTCAACTTCTATATCCATTTTATAATCAAGTTTCAAGTAATATTTCAAATCCTTCATATTGATTCCTCCGACTCTTTCTCTTTCAAAAGCTCGATCGCCTCTAAACATTTTTTTATATAAGGCCGTTTAACTTTATTTTCTCTACCATGCGGAATTGGAACATGTGGCAAACTCTCAGTTTTAAGTTTCTCATTCTTGAAAAAATAACCGTCAGATGCCCTTTCTGGCATGAACCCATAATATTTCATTAGTCTTAATAAAATATCAATCGTTACATTGTTCGGTCCATTCTCGACTTTTAATAGCAACTTTTCTTTTTTTGACATTATTCATACCCTAAGTAAAGTAAATTAGCAAAATGCCACCACATATAATGTCATAAAATTCATTGGATAATAGTATAACACCAAAAAATAAAAAATCAACATAAAAATGGTTGGGGGAAATGCTTGTACAGCTACTTTTTAATTTATTTTCTGCTTTTTCACCAGAACTATCGTTGTAAATATACTATTAGACGGAAAGTTTCTGTGCCCTGCGCCTAACGATGACCCACTACCTACTTTTTCCGTTTTTCCGCATCCTGCCCCATCACCTCCTGAACTCCACCGAAGCCCCGAATTGAGTGAACCTGAATCCCGACGCCGTGCCGGGCTTCTTCCTGAAGAGTTCTATGGAATGGCCTTTCTCTTTCTCCGAGCCGCTTATGAACGATTGCGCCAGAATGCGGTATCGGATTCTCGCCTCGTCGAGCCATCCGTAAAACTTCGACATATAGAGCCTACGCAAGACATCGACGACGAACATGCCGAATATCAGAAACGATATCCCGGCTATCACTATGAATAGAAGCTTATAGGCCATAATAATCCGATTCAAACTATAGCCCGAATCGAACAAAGGTCAAGAAAAAGGGGGTTGACGAAATCGTCAACCCCCCTTTCCCTTTATGTCCATGGTGCCCGGAGACGGAATCGAACCGCCGACACGAGGATTTTCAGTCCTCTGCTCTACCGGCTGAGCTATCCGGGCATGAAATGGTGAACATATAAATTATTTTAAACACCCGTCTTTGTCAAGGCTTTTTTTGGAAGCCCAAAGGCTCCACCTTTGACCCGTAATCTTTCAACCGCCCGCCTTCAAATCTCAACTTGTCCGGCATATTCCCGTAACCTTCGCGATGTATCCTGAAAGGCATGAACATACCAAACGCGATAAGACAGATGAAAACCCTTGATATGCCGGCATCGAAAATATTTGAGTTGGCGGCAAAGACGGTCTTAAGCATACTCCTTACGATACTCCTCGTAGCGCTCCTCTGGGCGGCGATGAAAACGTTCTTTGAACTCAAAGAACTTTTCAGATACGGCAACGTGCCCGACGTGCTCAAGATAGCGATGATAAACTCTCTTGCGATGTTCGCGGTGCTCGCGGTCTTCAGGACGGGGCTCGCCTACTTCTCGGTCGGGAGGGTGAAGGTTACTTACATAATAGACACGGTGATAGTCATGATATTGACCGGGGTCATGGTCTTCTGGTTCAAAGAGATAGACTACGCAAAGATACTCCTCGTCATGGCCGTGGTTCTCTCTTTGATAGTGGCGCGGATACTGACGATAAGGTTTTCACCCGTAGATTTAGAAAGGAGGCATGAAAATGATTGACAATGGATGTCCGTTTTACGGCAGGGGAAAAGGGTTGGACTTCTGCAAGGCGTCCGTCCCGGACAGGGTGCCGGAGGCCTTTGAACAAAAGACGCTCTGCCTGTCGGAGAATTACGACCTCTGCCCGACGTTCCTCGGCCACACCTTGAGGATCGAGAATCTCACCCGGCGCTTCGCGGGATGGATTTAGGGCAAAAACGTCTGTAACGATAACTCTGTTTTTCCGTAACACGAACGTAACAAAGCAAAACTATACTAAAAACAACAAAAGGAGGAAGAAAGATGAAAATCAAAGAAAAAGCGAAACTTATGGCAATGATTTTGACCCTCGCGGCAATTTTTTTCTGGATGGGCGCGGATAACGCGTCCGCGGAAAGAAAAATAGTGAAGGCCGACGGCTCCTCGACCGTATTCCCCATAACCGAGGCCGTTGCCGAGGAATTCCAGAACGCAACGAAAGACGTCATGGTAACGGTCGGGCTTTCGGGCACCGGCGGCGGATTCAAGAAATTCTGCGTCGGAGAGACCGACATATCCGACGCCTCAAGGCCGATAAAGGCCTCTGAGATGGAACTCTGCAGGAAAAACAACGTCGAGTACATAGAACTCCCGATAGCCTTCGACGGCATCGCCGTCATGGTAAATCCGAAAAACACGTGGGTTGACCGCATGACTGTCGAAGAACTCAAGAAGATATGGGAACCGGCGGCTCAGGGAAAAATCACGAAATGGAGTCAGATAAGAAAAGGCTGGCCCGAAAAGGAAATCCACCTTTTCGGCCCGGGCGTTGATTCCGGCACCTTCGACTACTTTACCGAGGCGATAAACGGCAAGGAAAAGGCATCGAGAGGCGATTACACGGCAAGCGAGGACGATAACGTGCTCGTGCAGGGCATCTCGACCGACCCAAACGCCATCGGCCACTTCGGCATAGCCTACTACGAACACAATAAGGGCAAACTCAAACTCGTCCCCATTGACGACAACAAGGACACAAACGGCAAGGGAGCGGTGTCTCCGTCCGAAAAGACCATAAACAACGGCACGTACCAGCCTCTTTCAAGGCCGATATTCATATACATAAGCAAGAAATCCCTCGAAAAACCCGAGGTGGCGGACTTCATCGCGTTCTACCTGAATAACGCCGCCTCTCTCTCGAAAGAAGTGGGCTACGTGCCGCTTCCTCAAAAGGCCTACTCCCTTGCCCTTGAAAGAGTCAAAACGAAAAAAACCGGGACGGTCTTCGGAGGGGAAGGCTCGAAGGTCGGGGTAAAGATAGAAGACATGCTCAAAAGAGAAGGCAAATAAGACGCGCTGAAACCGAAAACGTCTCTTGATTTAAAGGGAGCCCTCAAGGCTCCCTTTTGGTCTTTACAAAAACTGAAATATATCTTATAAAAATGACTGGCTCTACGGGCGGGGTACCCGCCCGAAGGGAAGGGTCACCTGTCCCACGATGATGACTAAAAGAGAAAAACAAAAACTCAAGGAAAACCTCATAAAAGGGACTCTATTCCTCTGCGCCCTTTTGTCGGTTTTCACCACAATCGGGATAATCGGGGTTCTTCTCTTCGAAACAATCGAATTCTTCCAAGAGGTCTCGATAATAGAGTTCCTGACCGACACCCAGTGGACTCCGCTTTTCGTGGATAAACACTTCGGCATAATGCCTCTTGTCGCGGGAACCGCGCTCGTTTCTTTTATCGCGATGTGCGTCGCGGTGCCGCTCGGCCTTCTCTCCGCCGTTTATCTGAGCGAGTACGCCAATAAAAAATTCAAGGCAACGGTAAAGCCCGCGCTGGAAATCCTCGCCGGAGTCCCGACCGTGGTTTACGGATACTTCGCGCTTCTTTTCGTAACCCCCGTCCTCCAAAAAATATTCCCGGACCTCTCGGGCTTTAACGCCTTGAGCGCCGGGATAGTCATGGGCATCATGATACTCCCGATGGTGTCGTCCATGAGCGAGGACGCGATGTACGCCGTGCCGAGGGCGTTAAAAGACGGAGCCTACGCCTTGGGCGCGACCAGATTTCAGGTGTCCATGACCGTGGTGGTTCCGGCGGCGCTTTCCGGCATAATGAGCTCCTTCGTTCTCGCCGCGTCCCGCGCCATAGGAGAGACGATGATAGTCGCCATAGCCGCCGGGCAACAGCCGAATCTCACCTTAAACCCGTTCGTGCCGGTCGAAACCATCACGGCCTACATAGTGCAGGTAAGCCTCGGCGACACCCCGACCGGCACCATAGAGTACAAAACCATCTTCGCGGCCGGCATGACGCTATTTCTCTTCACCCTCGCCTTGAACATGCTAAGCACGTGGCTAAAGGAGAGATTCAGGGAGGAGTATACGTGAGGCGGCTCGAACTGAACAAGTTGATTGACCGCGTCTTCACCGTATCGGCCTTTGTCTCGACCATAGCCGGACTCGCGTTCCTGACTATTCTCGTAATAGACGTGGTCTCAGACGGCGGCGGGAGATTAAGTTGGCAGTTTTTGTCGAACTTTCCGTCGAGGATGGCGGAAAAGGCCGGCATCCTCTCGGCCCTTGTCGGCACGATATGGATAATGGGGTTGACCTCGCTTTTCGCGATACCGCTCGGAATCGGCGCCGGCATATACCTCGAGGAGTACGGCAAAAAAAATCCCGTGACGAGGCTCATAGAGATAAACATCGCGAACCTCGCCGGAGTCCCGTCCATAATATACGGGCTTCTGGGCCTGGGCGTCTTCGTAAGGCTCATGTCGCTCGAGAGGAGCCTCCTGACCGGGGCGCTTACGCTTTCGCTTCTTGTTCTGCCGATAATAATAATCGCGACGCGGGAATCGCTCCGCGCCATACCTTACTCGATAAAAGAGGCCTCCTACGCCCTCGGCGCGACGCAGTGGCAAACCATATCCCGTCAAACGCTTCCGGCGGCCATGCCCGGCATATTGACCGGCGTAATACTCGCGCTCTCGAGGGCCATCGGAGAAACCGCGCCTCTCATAACCATAGGCGCGCTCACATACATAGCGTTCCTGCCGCACGGCGTCTTCGACCCCTTCACGGTTCTGCCGATACAAATATTTAACTGGGTATCGAGGCCGCAGGAAGCGTTCGCGACAAACGCCGCCGCCGGAATATTAGTGCTCCTCGCGCTTACTCTTATGTTAAACTCCATAGCCATATACCTCCGCCATAAATACCAGAAGAGGATAAAGTGGTAGAACAAAACGTATTTTCGATTTCAAACCTCAACGCGTGGTACGGCGAAAAGCGCGTATTGAAGGACGTTAACCTCGATATAAGGCAGAACCGCGTCACAGCCCTCATAGGGCCGTCTGGTTGCGGCAAGAGCACTTTTTTAAGGTGCCTTAACAGGATGAACGACTTTATCGCGGGCTTTCGCCTCGAAGGCAATATAGACCACAAAGGCGTTGACATATACTCCGGAAGCGCCGACCCGATAGAGATACGCCGCAAAATCGGCATGGTCTTCCAGAAACCGAACCCGTTTCCCAAGACCATCTACAATAACATCTCCTACGGGCTCGAAATATTCGGCGTAAAGGGCAGAGGCAAGCTCGACGGAATCGTGGAGGAGAGCCTGAAGAAGGCGGCGCTCTGGGACGAGGTGAAGGATAACCTCCACGAAAGCGCGCTCGCCCTCTCCGGGGGCCAGCAACAGAGGCTCTGCATAGCGCGGGCGATAGCCGTGAACCCCGACGTGATACTCTTCGACGAGCCGTGCTCGGCCTTGGACCCGATAGCCACGGCAAAGATAGAGGACTTGATTACCGAACTCAAAAAGGATTAC
>Ga0209642_10001170_pt1 | contig 17396 bp, 15 predicted proteins | sample RifCSP19_2_FD_184025 | JGI IMG/M metagenome (GOLD analysis project Ga0209642, IMG submission 184025) | Soil microbial communities from Rifle, Colorado - Rifle CSP2_sed 19_2 (SPAdes) (version 2) | ecosystem: Environmental > Terrestrial > Deep subsurface > Rock core/Sediment | place: Rifle... | reverse complement strand
CAGCCCATCTTCTATGCCTCCATAATGCTGTATTGTGGGCAGTAGTTACATTATTATCCCACAGGAGATCTATAGGAGACCCTGTTGTGCCGGAAGAGTGTCCTTCCCATAACTTATTGGCTTTAACAGATATAAGTTCCCTAAAATTAGTTCTTAAATCATCTTTCGTGAGAATAGGTAACTTGTGTAAGTCGCCAATCCTCTTTATGTCGTTTGGAACAAGCTTTCTATCCTTCATAACTTTTTGGTAATAAGGAACGGTTTCGTAGGCATGCTGGATTAAAAATTGGAGCCTTTCATTCTGGTATTCTTCTAATTCATCATGTGATAACCATTGGGTTCTATCCCATAATTCCATCAGGTTATAGAATTCTCGACTGAAGCGTTGCTTCCATAACCTTTTGCCTTCAATGGAGATAAATAAATTTTGTATGATTACCGGGCTATGCGCATAAGCCTTGGTTGAAAACTTCTTAAAAATCGAACTCATTCGTTCCTCATATATTAATCAACAGAATTTTGATTTATGGTTTATTCAGTCTTTTCACAACCTCAGCCGGATTGCCCATTACAACAGAGAAAGAAGGAACACTCTTACGAACAACACTTCCTGCACCTACGATAGAACCCTCTCCAATTCTTACACCTTTTAATATAACGCAATTCAATCCTATCCAGACATTATCTTCAATAACAACAGGTACTCCTTTCCTTTTTGTAATCAATCTCTCACTGATTTGTGATGGAAAAATTTCATGTCCATCAGAGTCTACTATAATGGTATTAGCCGCAATCAAACAATTATTGCCAATCTCTATGCTCCTATATGCATGTATACAAGAGCCATGAATTCGAGTATTATTTCCAATTTTAATCAAAGCCTTAGCGTTATCAACAAATAACTTTACCGGGCTGTATAAGGCACCAAAATAGCCCCTGTTCCTTGAATTTAAGAGAACATTGTTTCCAATGCTAATTGAACAATTACCTCGAATATCTATGATTGGCATTCCGATTATTTTGACGCCTTTACCCATTTTGATCTTTCCACTGCATAGTAATCGATAATAGTAAAGCTTCCCAATAAGATACGCATTAATCTTAAGGGGATCATTTCTTATCTGGCCAAAAATCTTTTTCCAGTCCATGGTAATCTTCTCATTTTTTTCAAAAAAAAGAACCACAAAATTTCATAAGCTGTTTTAATCTTGTATTTATGAAGATGGGATATAAAATGCCTATACATTTCAAGTCTGTTGATATTTTTTTGTTTCTTTACATAGGAAATATAATCACAATCACTGTAAAGTGGTCTTTCCATATTCAGAGTATCCAAGTCTTTTGACAGCGTTTCAACTACTTTTATAATTCCGGCACCCGTTACTCCGTTATCAATTTCTGGTTGAAAATTCTTATTTATCGAAATCGGAATTATTGTAAACTTCAAACCATCTCGCTTAGATATCTCACATGATAGAATCATAGTCCTCTTCAAATTCTTATCCCATTGCATATCACTGACAAAATTCCCCAGGCTATATACAATCAGCCCTCCTTTGTATTTTTCTATCCCTTGAATAACATGAGAGTGATGACCGAGTATAATATTGGCTCCCATTTCAATGATCTTTCTGCCAGTTTCTATTTGTTTAAGAGATGGTTTCTGAACAAACTCAGTACCCCAGTGCAGAGAAATAACAATGAAGTTTATCCCTGATTTCTTTAGACTCCCAATATCTTGCGATATCCTGGAAAGATTAAGTGGCTCTACATAATTTATTTCAGTTTCGTATTGCTGATCAGCACAATAACCAAGAAAACCAAGTTTTATAGGGTCAAAATCAAATTCTGCATAATTACGGCCTCTCACGCCAATATGCTTTATATCATGTCGATCCAGAAGATCAATTGTGCCATAAAATCCGGTTGTTTTGTGCTGCAATGCATGATTGTTGGCTAAATTTACAATATTGAACCCTACACACTTAAGTGCCTCTACGCATTCTTTACTTCCTCTAAGATATTTATCTTCAAATCTGTTTGTTTCACCAACGACATCAAGAAGCATATTTTCAAGGTTACAAAATATGACATCTGCATCCCTGAGAGCTGGCGCTATCTTTTCAAAAATGAAACCGCTGCCATTTTCATCTATGACAGAGCTTACACCATGACCAAGGCAAAGAGGATGCTCTCCAAACATAATATCTCCAACAGCAACTAATTTAATACTTTCTCGTGAGATTTTATTGCCATTTGTAACACTACTACTTAAATTCCAGGTATTCATTTCAATAGTGATCTTGATCTTTCCCCGATTTAACAAAAGATTGTGACAGGACAAGCTTATCCCAGGCATTCTGAAATATTCTCATATTTTTGTCTACAGAAGCCTTCTCAAGAACCAATACTCTATTTATTTTTTCAGCTTTCCTTCGGAGCTCAATGTTTTTTATTGCTGCTTCAATCTTGCTGGCCAATTCAACATGGTCGCCGAATCGCACCAAATATCCGTTAACCCCATCATCTATCCAAAGTTTGTTGGCTGCATTATTAGTTACAATAGGGAAAATACCACAAGCCATGGCTTCTAATAATGAAGATGAGACGCCGTCGGTGACGACCATTGATATATAAATATCAGACGTCTGTAAATATTTTGGTAAATCTTCGTATCTAATCTTTCCTGCAAAATCTACATAAGGTTCCAGCTCTAAGGCTGACACTTTTTGAATCAATTGTGTTTTGTAAGGCCCATCGCCGGCAATGATATATTTGAAATTCCTGATTGATGTTTTCAGTACTGAAAGTGAATTTAATATTTGCTCAAAATTATAATCAGGATTTAGCCCCCTTGTTGTAATTAAGTTATAACATTGTGACTGAGAAGTTCTTTCCTTGGCTGGCACGAATAAGTTTGTATTTATACCACGTGGCAGTGTCAGTATTCTGTCCGGTGCAGCACCAAATTCTTGAAGCTTCTGTGTCATATGTTCCCCCCACGAATGAATTAAATCAGCTTTCCTAATAGCATACTGTGCAAAATATGCCTTCACTCGTGAGTTATTGTATGATATATTCTGTCCTTGGGCCGCCAGGACTAATGGGTGAAAATTTACAGAAGCTGCCATAAATCCATAGCTTGATATTCTATAGCCTATCAAAATATTAGGAGAAATAGTGGCAATTAGTTTCTTCAGCGGTAATATATAAATGATATATCGCAAAAATGTTTTTAATCTTCGCCCCTCGCTCAAGCTATAGACTCTAACCTTTTTAGAAGGGCTCATCACATGCCCAAAGGTAACCAAATGAACTTCGTGATCCAAAACATCTGCAAGATACTTTATCCAGCTTTGAGTATTTATATGTTGGCCATCACCTAAAAAACATATTTTCATTTTTTATCCCACCACCAGCGCATATTGGGAAGCTTGTCCCATAACTTATCCTTTAACACACAACACTTTGCACATTTAGGCCAGATACCAACCCTGCGGAGTTCCTGCCTAAATTTTACATAGATATCATTGTTCCACAACTCCGCAAGTGGGCGCTCACGGACATTGCCCATTTTAATATTCATTTGGCATGGATAAACATCTCCATATGGATTTAACCTCATGGCATACCAGGGATAAAAACAGTGATGAACGTAAGCATGCCGGTCGTTATGAAACCGATTATATAAATCTTCAGGAGCCGTTATGTACGGTTGAATGTTTATTTTAATCCCTAATCTTTCAGCCATATTTTTTGCTTTTTCAATCTCTTTCGACAGAACATTCACATCCACAGATCGAATTTGCATCGGAATGTCTTGATCTTCTATCTTACCACCTGTGGGTGGAAACATCTTGTTTGTCCTCTCTTCCATTTCCTTTGTCGTATAAAAAAGGAATCCAAAATTAATATTGGCCTTTTCTTTTGCAGCTATCTCCACCAACTCACTAACCCTATGAGCATTTAATGCACTTAATGTTGTACTAAGCGTTAAATCTGGAACATTTTTATTCTGAGCTTTTTTTTCAGATTGAATCATCCTTACTGCATTCAGCAGATTATGAAACTGATTTTTGTTTTGACGGATCATATTATGAATCTCCTCAGGGCCGTCTAAAGAAAAGGTAATCTTGTCAATACCCATTTTAACAACTTCTCTGGCTTGATCCTCTTTCATAACCCCACCATTAGAAATAACATAACAGACCATATGATTTTTTTTTATTGCCGTAAGTATGTCCATAATATCCCGTCTTATAAACGCTTCTCCGCCAGTAACGGTGACGCGTTTCACACCTAATTTACCAGCCTCGTTTATCACCCTAATAATTTCTTCTGTCTTAAGTTCATCATTTTCTTTCATTTGTGCCCTAAGAATGGATTCTGGATTCTTTAAGTCTATGGCCTGTGGACACATGGCACATGTTAAATTGCACCTGTAGGTTACTTCTATTGCTATTGCTAATGGAGGATTGGCCCTACCATTTTTAAACACATATGCAGACCAATAAGTCCATGATGAAATCAGTGACCTCATGCCGCGGACATAATACAATAACCAATTAGGCATGGTTGACTTTGCCAGATATTTTAAATTGTAATCTAAAAACACAAATTTCAAAAAAACGTCTCCCTTTAAGGCAATCGCATATTAATGTTTGTAGGGATTCTTTCTTCGAACATTCCTGAGAAAAAGATGATTAGCCGTGTCAGAAAGTTCCATGGTAAAAAGGGCCTTCGAGAATTCTCTAAAACACCCTCTTGAATGGCTTTCTTTGATCATCTTCCTCGGAATTGAGTAAATATCTGTAAGACTTCTTAGCAGCAATCTATTCGTTTGGACGGCATAATAGTATCCAGATGTAATAACAGAAGCTTTTACTCTATCGTCAAGACATCCATCCGGATAAGAAAAACCTTTAGGCTCCATACCAACATTTTCTTTAATAAGCTCTTTTGAAAATGACAGTTCCCGATTCATATCTTTATCGTCTAGTTCTGTAAGGATAGCATGGGTATGAGAATGAGATCCAAAGGTGATGCCACTCCCGCTCATTTCCTTTATCTCCTGCCAGGATAAGAATACCCGTTGCTGTGGCAAAATACTTTCACTCTTTAACACAGTATTGCCCAAATAATGTATAATTGCCTCTCTCTTATGTACTCCCACACTCTTTAGATAGTTAGTAAGAGGGGTTAAACTTCTTTTCAGGGCTTTTTCATTGCTCAAGATATTTTTTAGTTCACGGGTTAAAAGATCTGAGAAATAATCGTCCCACTTTATTTTTGTACATAGCACCGCTTTAATGATTAATGATAGCCTATCCCACCAGAGGAGGTTGTTGCTTCCGATGTGTCCCGTCGTTATGAAGATTGTAGCAGGAATGCCATATTTCTTAAGGATCGGATAGGCATGTATGTAATTATCGATATAGCCATCATCAAAGGTAATGGCTACATCACGGGATGACAAGGTCTTTCCTTTTTTTAAACGATCTATAATATCATCGAGGGGAAGAACATTAAACTCCTCTTTTATAAATTCCATTTGTTTTTCAAAGTTGTTTTTAGACACCACAAGATCCGGTGATGATAAAAAATCATCCTCCGGGTTGCATACCCTATGATAATAGAAAATTACCGGGGCAGACTTACTATTATTCGTCAGACGTGAGGCTGCATCAAATCTCATATTATAAAGGAGTATTGCCAGGGTTTCTTTTATTAAATGCTTAAAATAATTTGCGGGCTGCAAACTTTACCTCAATTTAATATGGTCTCTTATCTTTCTTACTCGAGTAACAAGGACTTCGGGAAGAAAGCGCTTCACTACATTTCTATAACGACTGTCCATTTTTTTCTTCAAAATATAAAGATTTGATTTATATGTATCTTTCGTAATAAGGATTTCCCTTGTGTGCCGAATTGTGCTTGTAAAATCAAATTTATACTCAGCCTCTCCTCTGAGGAAATCATATTCCTTTAACTTACTGCTGATAGCCTCCTTAATAGTATAATTAACAAGAATAGTCCCAACTCCATAAACTCTCCAATCTGGATCAAAACCAGATTGATAGTAGTAGAACTTATCTCCATTCTGAAATCCGTAGAGAGAAGCAACGGGCTTCCCACTGATATACAAGAAATAAAGCCGTAACCAGTTATTTTCTAAAAACCTTTCTGCAATAGCCTCATGAAATCTGAGAAAGGCTTGCCTTTTAAACATACCAGGGTATCCCCTGCTCTCCCATAGCTTCTGATGAAGAGCAACAAAATCCCGGAAGGCGCCCCCTAAATTTTTCATTTGGTCTACTTTAAAAATAGAGAACCCGTGTTCTTTTGCAAGTTTTTTTTCTCTTCTTTTGATGTTACTTCGCTTATGATGGCCAAGACTTGCCATAAAGATATCCTCATTCTCAGGCAAGGAAATGAAGGGGTTGGTCGTCTTGATTGTATCAGTGCATATTATATTACTTTCTTCTTCCATCTCTCTTAACACATCATTAATAATACAATGCTCAGAAACATCCAGAAGGTGAAGAATATCCCATTCAATATGGTCTTTTAGGAAAAGGGCTATCGCTTTTGTCACCTCATTAGTTTTATTTTTTTTAGCAATAACATCCAGGTATTCTGAACAAACCTCTTCGGAACCTACCAGTCTTAATACCCTGATAGGGATGCCCAGACTTCTTTCATAGGTAATATAAAAAGGGGCAATGCCGATCAAGTCGTCGTTATCTTCATGCAAAAGAAGGATAATAAGCTCTTTCCCTTTGGAGTATGCCTCCCACCAGCTAAAAAGCCATTCCCATGTTAAAAATATATTATCTATCCTACTTATAGAAAGAAGGCGCTTCCAATCTTTTCTAACATTTTGAAAATCTTGGATAGTTTCTATTTTTTTTACTTTCAACAAGGTTGGTGGCTTAGTATAAGTTTTTAGTACACGCAAGGGCACTGTCTAATGACTTATATATCTTACTTAAATGGCCCTCGTTTAAATCTTGATGTATCGGTAATAGTAAGATGTTATAAGAAAGATACTGGGTATCCTTATAATCGTTGTAATTATTTTTTATTCTCGCTGGCAAGAATGGCCATGGGTAAACATCTATCCCTTCATTATTCATAATTTCACATACCATGTTTCTATTTTTTAATATAACGGGAAATGCCATTGGAGAAACACCATCTGCAAGACTGTCATATAACGGAATTATATCAGTTCTGTTATTAACCCAATTAGAAAGAATCTGAAAGTTTGCCCTTCGTATGCGTTTTATCTTTGTGTAATCAAGATTCTGTAAAAGCATTCTATTGATCTTGGACAACCATCCTTTTTCAGGACACGTATTAATGTAGTCCCCCTTAAATGTTACGGATTCAGCATTATTCTTTACCTTTTTTACATTCTTAGTTAGAAATTTAACCCCTGTTCTGAATTTTATATTTTCCAATAATTGACTTAATATACTTTTAAAAATAACAGAGAACCTGTTATTTCCAGATGTGAAACTCTCGATGTCAGCATTCCTAACCATTAATATTCCAACATTACGGACCGGAATTATTTTTCTCAGGCTAAATATGCATACATCTCCTACACTACCTAGTGGAACATCATTTATATTGCTTAAGAAGGCATGGGCACAATCTTCTATTAAATAGAAATTATATGTGTTCTTCAAGGCCGTTATATAGTTTAAATCCTGCGGAAATCCAAAATAATGAACAAAAAAAAGGGCCTTTACACTGTTGGCAATTCTTTGCTCCAAATCTTGTCTGTCAATGGAAAGATCTTTATTAATTTTGTAATACTCAATATCAATACCACTTTTTAGAAAAGGTACAACTGCGTCAAAACACGTATAAGACGGCATAAGCACCTTATCTCCTGGTATAAGACCTAAAATCTTCATAGCATTTAAAAGGGCACTTCTACCTCTATCGTAGAAGATAATATTTCCCTGGTCTAACGGGAAAGGGAAAGAATTTTCTCTTCTTGAGAATAAATATTTTGGCCATAACGTAGGATACCGTGGGATATACATTATTATCTTAGCTAAAAATACTCAAATAAAGCTCTTTATAATTCTCTGCCATTCTATCAAAGGAATATTTTGTTCTGACTGCGTTTGATGCGTTTGCGCTTAGTACTTTAGAAAGATCCTTATCTGAGAGCAGGCGTAGTATGCCCTTACATAGCGCCTCCGGATCATCCGGAGGCACCAGTAATCCATTTTCCCCATTTTCTAATACAGCTATATTCCCTCCAACGCTTGTGGCAACAATAGGCCTCCTGAATAACATTGCCTCAAGAAGAGCTACAGATAAGCCTTCTGATCTTGACGGAAGGACATATGCATCAAAGAGTGGCAAAAATTTAAAAACATCGCTTCTATAACCCATAAATTTAATATGTTTCGTTAAGTCATATTTCAAGATCATTTTATCTAAGTTTTCTTTATATTCTTTATCTTCTATGATGTCTCCAAATATCAAGAACTTAGCATTATGATATTCTTCGAGTATTGAGACAGCCGCTTTAATAAGTATATCGTAACCTTTGACTGGCTTAACATTTCCGACAGCTCCTATTATTGGAAATGAATCATTCATTCCAATTTCTTTTTTTATCAATTGATAATCTTTAGTTACCCCATATCTTTCTAAGTCAATTCCATTATTTATAGTGCATATTTTGTCTCTTTTGAAAGAAATAACTTTCACCATTTCCAGTTCCAATGATTTTGATACAGTAACAACTTTGTCGACAAAAGGTGCCATCATGTTATATGCAATAACTCTCTTTTTTGAATTGAAAGAATCCATTCCATGAACGGTTTGTATAATCTTTATACCAGCATACTTTGCGGCTATAAAGCCAAACAGATCGTTCCCAAATAAATGTGAATGAATCAAATCAATATCGTACTCTCGGATTAACGAGACTAATTTAAATAAATATTTTAGATCTATTGTCCTTTGTTTATTGATAAAATAAATACAATTCTTATTACTTAACAGTGATGAAAGTGGACCATCTTTCCTTGCAGATATAATTACTTCCCAGTGGTCTTGTCTCAACTTATTTGTTAAATTCACGACAAGGTTTTCTGCTCCACCATTTGTGAATTCTCCTATTAGTTGTAGAATTTTTGGGGTTTTCATATAGGAGATGTCCTTGATTTTAGAAACTACCCCTTGCTTCCTGTCTATCGTGAGATTTATGACTATTGGCTAAGGTCTTCAAGGCAACTATAAGGGCAATCCATTGGTAAAGAATAGCATTGTATTGCTCCGACAAAAAGAAAATGCTTACAGCAAATCCAATGAATCCTAATCGAACACCTTTGGACATTTTATAAAATAAGTAAAGCCCATCTCTGTCTCTTAAATATTTTTCTGTAGAATGACAATCAATAATCGAGGTGAGTATCAAGAGTATAAAAACCATCATCCCCACTATACCAGTTTCAGCGCCTACCTCAAGATATGCATTATGTGCAACATGATACGTAAGCTTTTCCTCTGGATTCATACCAAGTATATCACTTTTAGCTTGAATGAAATTACCTATCCCCACTCCTGTTAGTGGGTGAAACTTTATTAAGTCGATGGCATATTGAATTTGCTTGAATCTCCCTTCCTCCTTAATAGTCTCTTCAGCCTTCAATGTATTGATTCTTTCCCAATAGCCAGAATGAGTGTGAAAAAAAGTGAATACAGTAACCAGAAACATTAATGCAATAATCCATCTTTGCTTCCGGTACTCCCATAATATGAGAAGAAAAACTACAATGAGCCCAATAAAAGCCCCTCGAGAACGGGTTCTTGTTATACAGAGAAGAAACGAGGCCAGGATTATACCCAGAAGTATCCTTTTAGGCCACGACTTCTCTCCTTCCATTAATACAACTGGCAATGGAAGAACGGCTAATAATAAAGAACCAAATTGGTTCGGGCCGTCTCCAATACCGCCAAAATAAGAAACTAACCTGTACGGATTCTTATACCCAGGCTGATATTGACCCAATTTTGCAAAGATCAACGTAAAAATACTAGTAACCGATACATATGTTAATATTATGTAAAATAGTTTTATTATTTTATTCTTTGAATTGACAATAATAATAATCAGGAAATATAAAACAATCTCTTTAAATAAGAGGCTCAGGTTTTCTCCACTTTTTCCAGAATATTTTGAAGTCAGCGTTGAAATTGTTGCAATGATTAACAGCATGACAAACAGTTTGTTTTGAAAAGCCTTCGGGACATATCCCCTATATAAAATAGTTAACATAAGCGTTAGGATTGCAACTATAAAAGCTACTCGATAAGTGGCCATAAAAGGAAACCATATACTCGGCTCAAAATATACAAATACCATAAATACTGCTAATCCTACAAAAGGAGCGTTAATACTGATTTCGTTATCTTCTTTCATTTTGAACAATGTGGAAATTTAGGAGAGGATTATTGCTGTCTCAAGCCAATTTAATTTGTTTAATTCCTGCAATAGGATTTTTAAGGAAATTGATTACCTTCGTTTTCTCTTGTGTTGTAAGAATATCCAACTTATAAATAAAGCTCAGAAATGTTAAAAAAACAATGATATTAAGACTCAAGGACTTAATAATATCATCATAATTTATATAGCATGTAATAATATAAAAGAAAATGGCTATTGCAGATAGTTTAAGTATTTTCGTCCATTCATAATCAATAGGCATTATCTTTTCAGAAATGAAATAAAGGCCTAAGAATCTAATTATGAAAGCAAGGACAGTTGCCCAAGCTGCACCCATAGTAGAATATTTAGGAATTAGTAACAAGTTGAATATGATATTGGAAATTGCCGCAATAATAGTGATTATACTCAAATAGTGCGTCTTCTTTTGCACAAAAATTCCAACCATAAATTGCAAGAAAAATCCGTAGACAACGTATGATAATACGATCACCGGCACTACCTCGTATGCCTTCCAGAAAGCAGAATTGGCCATAATTTTTATGGCATCTTTACTAAATATAGATATAAATAAACCAAATGTTATTACACCTATAGCAAAATAAGTAAAAACTTTCTTGAATGTTTCTTGTGCATCTTCCTTCTTGGCAATTTCAAATAGCTGAGCACTCCAAATCTGATTAAATGGACCTATTAACAATACAGACAGTAACATCCCAAACTTATAACCAAGCGAATAAATTCCAACATCAGAAAGAGTGGCATAATATTTCAGAAAATAACGATCTGAAAATGTAAGTATAAAAGCTCCCACATTTGAAAAAATAAGGGGAGTTCCGTACTTAACCATCTCTTTGGTTTTGCGCATTGAAAAATGAATTTGAACCTGCTTAAATGTATCATAGGTTACGTATGTGCTTGTCAGGATGGAAGATATTATAGAGCTATATAATATTCCTACTACTCCTGTTTTTAAAAACATCACAAAATATATATTTAAGGAAAGTTGTAAAATTAATCGTATAAAGTTTATTATTACAAATTTCCCCGATTTTTGCTGTGCCTTAATAAATATTAATGGAATTTCATAGCCAGATGAAAGAAGAAAATTAACGAGAACCAGTCTGAAATAAAAAGTATAAGAAACATCATCAAAAATAACCAATGCCAGAATAGAAGAAAAAGGGAATAAACAGAGAAAGGTAAGCGAAAAACTAAGGATAGTTAATATAAAAGAGGTGCTTATAACTTCATTCTTATCTTTGATATTTTCATATTGATAATAGAATCTAATAATGGCATGATTTATGCCAGCTCCTATGACCATTCCTATTATATCAGTTGTTAACATAAGGAGTTGTAAAATACCATAATCTGATGGAGTAAGATATCTTGTGTAAATAGGAAGCATTATAAAGCCAGCAATCTTCCCCAAAATAATGCCAACTCCATATGTTGCAGAGTGTTTAAATAATTTTTTAATATCCTGTATCATACTTTTTTAGACTACGTCCGGCGGATCCGCCAGTTAATCCCTCTTCACTTAAGATATTCGATCATATTAAGGACCTGTTTTGCGGCAACTAACAATTAACCCCCATCCAAAGTGATTAAATGGGAACACTTTGCCAACCAAATAATCAATTAGACTTAAAGATTTAAAAGTAATCTTTATTTTTAAGAGAAACAACCACGACAAAATGTTATATGGGACAATATACATTGATGCCCATCGCTCAACCATCAAACCATGATTAGATATAATTCTACTCAATATAACAGGAGTATAAAAACGAATATGAGTTGAGTCCCATCCCATCCATTTCTTCTCCTTACGCCATAGTCTGTAGTAACCACCTTCTAGTAAGTAGTTTAACGACCAGGCATTTTGTGTTGATAATACAAGTTGGCCTCGAGGCTTAAGCACGTTAACGACAGTCCTTATCCAAAGTGAATCATCTTGTATGTGCTCTATAACATCTTTCGCTAATATCACATCAAAACTTGTCTTCTGTATGTCAACATTAGTAGATACACTAAAGGTACATCTGTTCGTAACACCTGATTTAGCAGCATAGAACTTGGCCGTACTAATCGCCATTTCTGATGCATCAATGCCTGTAACCATAGCTCCACGTTTAGCGCATAAAATCGAAAAAAAACCACATCCACAACCATAGTCTAAGACTTCTAATCCCTTCATGTCCTGAGGCAAAATCGAAAGTATAAGATTGTTCTTGACCTTGTTATAAAGTGTTTCGTGCATTGCCAGATATTTTGATAGTCCGGAAGATGGGTCTGAATCGTTTGCCCAATGGTCTGGTGGATATTCTAGTTCCATATATTGAACCCATCCTTTCTTGTAATATAAAATCCCTTATTACTAACACTTTTCGTGGTATTAGACATACTTATAATAAGTACAATTTATTATAGACAGCTAAGTTCGTTTACCAATTTGTATAGCAGGAATTCCTGCAATAATAGAAAATGGTTCTGTATCTTTCGTAACAATTGCCCCAGCTGCAACAACCGTACCTTCACGTACTCGTACCCCAGGCAATACAGTTGATCTAGCACACAGCCAAACATCATCCTCAATTACTACCTTAGCTTTGCTATAACCCTGGTCTGCAATACAGACACTGCTATTACTGTATTTATGGTTTTGAGAATAGATAATAACGCATTGAGCAATCAATACATTCCTTCCTATTTCAATACCACCTCCAGCATTAATAAGACAATTGCGATTAATTGCAGTATTATCCCCTATCATAAGTTGGTCTGGATAATATATCCATGACCCCTGTAATAGCCTTACATTCCTTCCAACCTTTTTGAAAGGTATGATAGCCACTCTTATCTTTGATCCAATTTCCCCCGGTAGCGCCATTAACAATGTTGTAAACCATTCTTCACATTCTCTACGTATTGGTTCAATAATGGACATACTATAATGTCTGTACGACTTTAAGGATAATAGCTTTTGCCAATCCATTTATGCAATAAAAGAATATGTAGATATTTCCCAATTCTATTATTTTAATTTTGGGTACAACCTTTCAACTATTTCAACAAATTCCTTTGTCAATTCCTTTTTATTGAACTGCTGGATATATTCCTTATTGACTATCTTTTTCAAATTCCCTCCATCCCATTTTTTATATGCATCAACAATAGCAGATACAATATCATCAACAGCATCAGATGTTATTATGTATGAATGGGGAGAGTACCTTTTTATTAACTGTTCAACTTCACCTTTATTGATAGTAGCTAAGAATGGAATTCCAATAGCTAACCCTTCATAAAGTTTTGTGCTAATACACGGTGGGATTATTCTTAATAATAATAATGACGCTTTTGACATTGCTTGTAATGATTCTTCACGTGAAACCTGACCAGGCGCAACGATAATATTTTTTATGTTGTATTTATCACCAACTTTTTCAAGCCAATTATTCTTTTTGTTTACCCCCCCAATATATAAGAATTGGAATTTTTCTTCGGGAATGAGTTTGTTGACAACTATTTCTTTTAATGACTGGAAGAATTTATCTGATGATATACTATTGTAATAGAAATTACCAACATATATGATAGTAAATTTATCATAAGTTGGTTTATCATCACTTGCCTTGGTTTCCATTAAGAAACCATTATAAATTCTGTCAATCTTACCTTTAAGGAACGGATAAAGTGATAGGTATTCATCTCGTGTTTCATCTGTAGTCACAATAAATCTATCAACATTTTTTAAGGTATATTTCTCAAGTTTCCTCATTAACCTATGCCTAAATTTCCCGAGTCTATCATTATCAAATTCAATATATGGGAAAGACATGGGATCTCTAAAATCCAGGATCAAGGGTTTCTTTAACACTTTTTTTAAAAAAACACCAGTTAGAGCCGAGCTAAATGGTCTGCATGACACATATATCACATTTATATCAAATTTCTTGTTTAAATATAGACCCCTCAGAAAACATGGAATTATCCATCCAATAAAAACGTCTGGGATACAAATTAAATCATGGAAAACATTTTTCTTAAGATCTTTGCCAATGACTTTTAATAAAAGCTTCGTTAATCCATTAATCTTCCATACCACGCTGTTTAAATTAAATAACGACCTACTATAGAAAACTTTTGTATTATTGGGCCGAAATGAATTACCCACCAAGCAGTATGATCTGTCAGGATTCTTAATTGTTAAGACATACGGTTCCCAACCAAAATCAGGTAAATGCTTAGAAAATCCCAAAGACCTCAGTACCCCAACATCATTTAAGGGTGGATAATAATAAGAAATCATTAACATTTTTTTCATAGATATACTTTTATGGTAGTAATTTTAGTTATTAAATATGCTTAAGGATATTCCACAATGATAGCGGTAATTGTGCATTAGACATGCTAATCCTTGGTAATTCGTACAGTTTATCTTTCGGTAGCGCTATTCCTTTTTCTGCGGTACAAGCATACTTAAATCCAGCTTCCGTCACCATATTTATTATTGTACCGTTATAGTGTCTTTCAATTCCATATGGATATGCAAAGCCTTGCACGCTCCTGTTTATCTTTTCCTCAATACTTTCCTTAGAAGTAATAATTCTTTCTTCGCCTCTTTTAACCCTGCTTCAGCAAGGTTTACATGAGTAACCGTATGGGCGCCAAAATCTATTCCGTTATTACTCATCTCTCTTACCTGACGCCAATTAAGCATAGGTGGATATGATATTTCCTGTACTTCAACGTCTATTATCTCCTGCAAAAGGGCAACAGCTTCATTTATTCTGTTATACTCAAATGTCTTGAATAACTCTGTTATAGTTTTCATTGCATGAATTTTACTTTGTCCGCTGTTAAGCATGATAGCCCTTGGTGAATAAATATACCCATTTTGGGCAAAACCTTGAAAATCTTTTAAATTAATATACGGTCTCTTCGTCTTCCTAATAATTTCATTTACCTTATCCCACCAAAAGACTCTTGTGGTTTCGATATGGCCTGTCGTCAAAAAAATAGTAGCCGGTATGTCGAACTTTCTCAGGATAGGATAACCATTTATGAAGTTATCCTCATAACCATCATCAAACGTTATCGCAACAGCTCGTTGTGGTATCGTTTTTTTCTTTAAGAGCCAATCTATAATATCTATTAAAGAAACAGGGGTCATTTTCCCTTTTATAAATTCCATCTGTTGCTCAAAGTTTTTTCTACTTATTCCTGTCCCGTCTCCTCTGTCATGAATTCTGTGATACATTAAAATTATTGCCTTCTCTTTTTGCCGGTTTAGTTCATAATTATAATAACCTGTATAGTAAAGAATGGGGCATAGAATCCTTTTAAGATTGCCTTTAATAATATTGTTCATTTTTTATCAAGTAAGAACCTATTTTTAATGCAAAACAACCTTGGCAATGTTCTTTATCATTTTTCTTGAAACAAGGTATATCGTCCCAAGGTTTCTCTGGCAGGTAAAAAGATTAAGACTTTTATTCCCTTCTTTTGCCCAATAAAATTTGTATTCTTCTTCACCCTTTAAGAAATCGTATATCAGGAAACCATTACTGATGGAGTTTTCAATACTCATGGAAGTTATAACATGGCCCACACTAATTTTCTTATTGTAATTTGTATCCACAGCCATTAGATACATAAATGAGGTATCCTGATACTTAAGAAGAAACAGTCCAGCAACATCTTTTCCGTTAACACTCAGGAGATCTATATTGACCCATTTTTTTCCACTACTGCGGAATGTAATTTCTTGTAAAAAAGAACAAAACTCCTCTTTACTGTTCCCCCATCTCTCCTTATAAAGGGCAATAAACCTTTCCAATGGAATTGCCTCATTCATGGGTTGGAATGTCTGATAATTGACTTTGCCATCTCTGTTAAGAACATTCGTATCATATGTGATGCGTCTCCTCCGGCTTTGAGACAACCCATTATTAAATTCTTCTCGCTTTCCTGGTAAAAACAAAAAGGGACAAAAAGCGCCATCCTGAATTTCGTAATATTTCCTGTTCTTTTTAATCTCCTGTAAAAAATTCAAAAGAAAGAGGGAACGAGATGGTATACTTCGAAGCATTATGAGGTCCCATTTGCATGATATCTCATGAAAAAGATAATGGTATATTAATTGGGCAATCTCCTTTTCTTTTTTTTCTCTCGTGAAAACATCTACATAATCAGACCCCGCTTCGGGACAGCCCAGAAACTCGATCTGCCTTAATCTAAACGGACCGTATTTAAAGGAGTTGATATACCATGGAGCGATTCCTGTTATCTCGTTGTTTTCATAAACGACCAATATAAACAGGCTGCGATCTTTACCAAGATAATGTTTCCCCCATGTATAAAGCCACTCCCAGGTCAAAAAAATTGTATCAGATCTTGATTGCTGAAGTAACTTATTCCATGAGTCTGAAATCTCCTCCCATGTATCCATCGATTCAATTATTGATATTCTATACTTATTATTCATAATTGAAACAATATGTCCGGGTTATAAACTCAATGTCGAATATTGAATATTTGTAAACTTAATATCCCTTTCACTGATCTCATGTATGCCCAGGCGGCTATCCATTGCATCACGGAGATATTCTGTTGATAAGATATTAAGCTTATGTGCCTTTCGCTCCTTGATAATAATGCTTGCCATAACAGAATCAATAGCAACTGGATCTTTCGACATAAAGATGCTCCTGGGCAGGTCATTATTAAATGTTCGCCAGGGCTTTTTCTTTCCACCTTCATTGCTGTCACCCCGATCATATACGCCAAACAATCCATCTGCTATTATAATCCTTGTTTTGTTCTTTATATGATCATTGCTGTTTATCTCCACTATTGCCTTATCTAACACCCCACCATGCAATACACCCGGATAGGAATGAAAGTTACT